>OCOJ01012116.1_pt1 | contig 11796 bp, 11 predicted proteins | sample 1539251 | NCBI WGS metagenome assembly OCOJ01 (sample SAMN01911457, study PRJEB22624) | soil metagenome | biome: Soil | place: Malaysia | collected 2012-04-30 | depth RA_metagenome m
ACCCTTGGGTTGTCCGGAGCGACAGCCGGGCTTGCTGGTGCCCTCCTGGGGCCTTTGACAGGAATTGCGCCCGATGCCTGGCTAAACGCGACTGTGGTTGCCTTCGCAGTGGTCATCCTCGGCGGGCTCGGAAGCATCCCCGGCACGCTCCTGGCCGCTTTTCTGGTTTCCTACTCGCAGATCATCGTGGCCTTCGAAGTCTCGTCAAGCTATGAAATCATAGTTCCGCTGGCGGTAATAGCCGTGGCAGTCCTTGTACGCCCAAAGGGGCTGCTTGGGAAGGTGGAGGAGTAATGCCGAGAATCTCCCGATTTCTTGTTCTTGGAATCGTGCTTGCGCTCACGCTGGTTCTTTTCCCTGTGATATATTCGAACGATTTCGCCCTCACGATAATGACATTCGCCAACACATTCGCCGTCGTCGCTGCCAGTTGGGACTTCTTTACTGGCCTGACCGGCAGGTTCAATTTCGGGCAGGCCCTTTTCTTCGGTGTTGGGAGCTATGCCGCCGGTTTCATGAATCTCAACCTCAAGTACGGGCCCATGCTTACCATCCCTCTGGCGGGGGCTGCCGCCGTCATCATAGGCGCTGCCTTCGGCTATCCCACGCTCAGGCTGAAGGGTCCGTACTTCGCTCTGGCCACTCTCATTTTTCCCCTAATAGCCGGTGACCTCACATTCAGCCTCTCCTCCGTCTTCGGTGGCGAGCACGGTTTGTACGGTCTGACTAGCATCTCCGATAGCTATGTGGTACAGTACTACGGTTCGCTCTTCTTGATGCTGGCGACTGTCATCGTCCTTGTATACTTGGCGAGCTCGCGTCTCGGTCTCGCCCTTGAGTCGATTAGGGACGATGAAAGGGCAGCGTCTGCCACAGGCATGAACGTGACGAACTACAAGCTTATGGCGTACGTCATCAGCGCGTTCTTCACAGGGATGGCCGGTGCTTACCAGGCACAGTTGTTCAAATTCGTTGGGCCAGACACCTTCTCCAGCAACATTTCGTTTGAAGTCATTGCCATGACCATCGTCGGAGGGATTGCAACCATTGTGGGGCCAGTGTTAGGCGCCTATCTCCTAGTCGTGGTACTTGACGGCCTGGGAGTAAGTTCTGACATTTCAGTCCTTACCTACGGCATCCTGCTGATGGCAATAGTCCTTGCATTTCCGGGTGGCCTCCTGGGAAGACTGAAATCGAACCTCAGGGAGATGAGAATCAGGAGGCTCGTGGGAGGGAAACGCACTGCCACCTAGGGTCGTCGTCGAGAAGCTGACGAAGAAGTACGGCGGTCTTGTGGCTCTAGACAGCCTGACTTTCCATGTCGACCAGGGAGAGACCGTCGGCGTGATTGGCCCAAACGGCGCTGGCAAGACGACACTGTTCGATTTGATTACCGGGTTCCAGCGTCCGACCTCAGGGGTGGTCATGCTTGACGGGCGCGAGATAACAGGCCATAGTCCGAATCAAATTGTTCAGAGAGGAATGAACCGCACGTTCCAGACAGTCCGACCATTCAAAGACCTGACCGTGCTCGAAAACGTCCTCGTGGGACTCCTTCAGGGGAAGGGAAGGCTGACCCGAAAGGGGGGCAACGAGGAACTCAGGAGACAGGCGATGGAGCTTCTCCAGCTCGTAGGCCTCACCAGAGCCCCGCTCTCGCTGAGCAGGAACCTTTCCCACGGTGAATTGAAGAAGTTAGAACTGGCGCGGGCGCTTTCGACATTCCCCGACGTACTCCTCGTCGATGAAGTATTCAGTGGGCTCAGCGCCCAGGAGACGCAGGAGCTGGCCGACGCCCTTGTCAGGGTGAAGGCGGGCAGGAACCTTACGCTGCTGATGGTGGAGCACAAGGTGTCAAAGGTGGTCCAGATGGCGAACAGGATGTTGGTGCTAGACCATGGAAAACTTCTTTCCCAAGGCACGCCTCAAGAGATATTGAGCGACCAGAAGGTGCTGGAAGCCTATCTGGGGAAGGGATAGCAAATGCTGCAAATCAAGGACCTCACCGTCCNACTACGACAAGGCCCTTGCTCTCGACCACGTCAGCCTGAGCGTCGATGACAAGGAGATAGTCGCAGTTCTGGGCGCCAACGGTGCCGGGAAGAGCACGCTCCTCAGGACAATATCCGGGCTTGTACGTGGCTCGGGGGAAATCCGTTTCGACGGGGCAAGGCTCGATGTCCTCCACCGCCATGAAATCGTCAAGGCTGGGGTTGTACATTGCCCGGAAGGTAGGAGGCTTTTTCCAGAAATGACAGTGCTGGACAACCTGCTTCTTGGCGCATATCTAAGAAAGGAACAGCGACATATCGACGAGGACCGCGAGAGGGTCTATGCCCTCTTCCCCACACTGAAAGAACGGTCCAAGCAGGTCGCTTCGACCCTAAGTGGAGGAGAACAACAGATGGTGGCCATCGGCAGAGCGTTGATGTCCAGCCCTAAACTGCTCATGCTTGATGAGCCCTCACTTGGGCTTGCTCCACTCGCACAGGAGACCATCTTCCGGGCCATCAGGGAGATAGCAAAGAGCGGGATGAGCGTTCTTCTGGTCGAGCAGAACGCGCGGCAGGCCCTGACCACCGCCCATCGTGCCTATGTCCTAGAGGTCGGCAGGGTCGCACTGAGCGGGATGAACCAGGACCTGGTTAGCGACCCACATGTTAGAGAAGCCTACCTTGCGCCCTAACGCCACCCAAAGGGGAGCGGACTGCAAGATGTCTCCTGTGCTTGCAGGATTCGAAGCGGACAGCAGTAGTGTCTTAGTAGTTGTAGAAGCCCTTCCCCGTCTTCTTGCCGAGTTTCCCTTCGTGCACGAGCCCGGTCAAGAGAGGTGAAAGTTCTTTACCCTTCCGTCCGTGTTTCTCGTCAAACGAGACCAGCGATTCCACAAGTTTGTCGAGACCGATCTCGTCCCCTGCCTCGAGAATTCCCTTCGGAAACCCGAGCCCTAGCCTGATTCCCTTGTCGATGTCATCCCGGGTCGCGACCCCTTGTCTTATGAGCTCTGCCGCGGCGTTCACTCCACTCGCTATGATTGGAGTGATGTCTATTCTCTTTCCTGCGTCGGAAGATATCTTGGGTTTTTGCCCTTCCTTCCATTCATAGAATCCGCGCCCAGCCTTCGCGCCAAGTCTCCCTTCCTCGACCATCCTCTTCAGCGGGGATCCGGGTTCGGGAGGATAACCGTAGCTCTCGAACAACCTCTGGACATTGTACCCAATGTCGATTCCACTGTAGTCTCGGAGTAAGAAGACACCCATGGGGAAGCCAGCCTTGTTGATTAAGGCAGAGTCTATTTCTTCCGGGGAGGCGTCCCCACTCACATACATCGCCATGGGGACCATGCCCAGAGCATGGAGGACGTTGTTCACAACGAACCCGGGCACGTACTTCCTGCAGACGATTGTATCCTTCCCGAGTCTCTTTGCAAACTCAGTGGCGGTCTGGGCGACCCAGTAGGCGGTCTGGGGCCCTAGAATTATCTCCACCAAACGCATGAGTTGGGGCGGGTTGAAGAAGTGCATCCCGACGACGTTCTGGGGCCTTGACGTCGCCTTGGCCATCTCGCCTATGGGGAGGGAGCTCGTATTGGATGCAAGGATTGCGTCTGAAGGAGCGTACCGGTCGATTGATGCAAAGAGCTCTTTCTTGAGCTCCATTACTTCAGGGGTTGCTTCAATAACGAGATCTGACTCGGAAACTGCGACCTTCAAGTCGGTGGTCTTCCTTATCCGCTGGAGGACGAGATCAGCCTGCTCCTTGGTGATTCTGCCCTTTTCCACAAGCTTCCCGAGGCTCCACCTAATCTTTTCCAGCCCCGATTCTAGGAACCTCTCCTCGACGTCTTGGAGCATGACGCTGCATCCGGTCTGTGCCGCAAGCTGAGCAATCCCATGCCCCATCGTCCCTGCGCCGAATACGGTGACTTTCTTGATCGCCTTCGCATTCATCCTCCCCGACTCGGGCATTGGCGCACTTCCTGCGTTGGAAATCATGGTTAGAGATCGACTTCTTGCTTTCAATTTATCCATTATCGTGGCGTGTTGCTTCTCAGGTCGAGCGGAAGTCGGCAGTCTCGGCGCTGGATCGGCGACTAGTGTCTAGCAGACTCTCGCAGGTATTTCTTCCTGAAGCGCAGCAGGGTGTCAATCTGTTCGTTCAGAGCAGCCCTGCAAGGGAGGAGGGTCTCGGTGAGCACCCACTGATCTGAGACGTCGTCAAGTACCTCTCCCAGCCTGTACGAATCTACCCTCATTGAAGCGACAGCCCTGGCAATTGCCCTGTCCACTATCTGCGCCCTTAGCTCGGCCTCGTCCGGCGCCGGGGCGTCGAGGTCAGAGATAGACCGCTCGCCTGGAGGTGCCACCAAGTAGTCGCGATGCCGCCTCACTATCCTTCTAACCTCCCTCATCGAGAGGTGCCGCTCTCTGATGATTTCGACGAACTCGTCCGCTTCGTCGTCACCGAGTGAAACAAGTTCTTGAGCGACACTCGGGCTTATTCGGCGCCGAATGACATCATCCCTAACCCCTTTAGGGAGAGCGAGCAGGCGAATTCTGTTGCTGATGTAGGCTTGGCTCTTGCCTATCTTTTCCGCTAGTTGCGTAACGCCCCCGTACCCGAAGTCGTCGGCGTATTTCTTGAATGCCCGGGCCTCATCGATGGGGTTCATCGTTTCGTGCTGGATGTTCTCGACCAGCGAGACCTCGAACGCCTCCCTGTCGTCGAGGTCAACTATGTGGCATGGAATGCTTCTCATGCCGAGCATCTTGCATGCCTCGAGCCTCCTGTTCCCTGCAACGACTTCGAAACCACCAGGCGCGAACCTCACCACTATCGGCTCAAGCAGCCCTTTCTCCGCGATGGAGGCCGCGAGTTCGTCGAGGGAGCCGATCTCGCTCCTGAGGGCGTTTCTCGCTGGGCTGATTCTCTTGATTTCAAGACCTTCCATGAACCCTGTCATCGGATTCCCGGGGCGCAGCCTGCTCTGCTGGGGCATTTCCCAAAGCACGCCTTGATGTTGATGGTGCCGGGACAGCGATTATTTATGATTTGAAGCTCTTCTCCTCGTCGAATTTTCCAGATTGCGTCCTCCGAGGCGTCTTATGTCGAAAGGTGTAACCTCAGATTCCCGTCTTCGACCTCGGGACGCAGAAGGTATACAGAGTCATAAGTGCGGACCCAGGGGGCGCGATGGGTTGGCCGCGGAGATCAAGGAAATCGACGAGGGAGTAATCCAGGTCACCACATCAGAACGAGGAGAGTTCGACAGCGTCGTCAGTCGGGTTCACTGCTATCTCATAGAGTCGTCGCCCAAGAGGTATGTCCTAGTAGATTCTGGGTGGGCGCGCACCGGCAAAGAGCTAGCTGGGAAAATTCAGGACGGGCTCGGAGGAGGAGTGACAATTGAAAAGCTGCTCATCACGCACCTTCATCCAGACCACTTCGGCGGGGCGAAGGCGATAATCGGGGAGTACTCGCCGAAGGTGTCCTATCATAAGAGAGAGACTCTCCACAGAAGCTACTACTACCGCGTCTTCAACAGAGGCATGTCCTACGCCGCCAATAGGCTTGGCTTCCCGACTGACGTCCTTGAAACTGTCAGGAGCGCGATCTCTGAAAGCAGATCGATTGTACCTGAACCAGACTCGTATCTGGTCGAGGGGCAGACAATCAGGACGCAACTGGGCCCCTGGCGCATCCTGCATACACCGGGGCACTCCCCTGGCCACGTCTGTTTGTTCCGGTCGAGCGACAGGACCCTCATATCGGGGGATCACATTCTTCCAGGCGAGACCCCTAATGTCGCCTTCTATCCAATCCCAAAGTACTACGCGCTCCGGTCTTATCTCACTTCTCTTGCGAAAGTGAAGAGGCTGTCACCCAGCGCTGCCCTGCCTGGGCACGGGAACGTGATAAGAGACGTCCCGAAAAGGATCGAGACCATTTCATCACACCACGAGGAGCGGCTGCAAGAAGTGCTTCAGAGTCTTCGGGGTGGGGAGCGTTCGACTGCCGAAGTCACTTCTGCGGTCAAGTGGTCGAGGGGGTCGTACGAATCGCTGGGACATGTCAACAGGTGGCTTGCTGTGATGGAGACGATTGCTCATCTGGAGTTCCTGGTTGGATGCGGTGTGGCCCGCAGGGCGAAGGGGAGCGGCAGGCGGTACCGGTTGAATAGCGACGACTGGTCTCCCGTCTGGAAGACTGTGGCTCGCATTCTCTCGTCGTGAAGGTAGGTTTCGCGCAGCGTGCACTTTCCTGTTCCGACAAGTGAAGGCGCAGGCAGGGAACGGAAAGCGCTCGGCCTGGGCGGAGCCTGGTCCCGGCCGAGGGGGAGCGACCAGCCTTGAACATTGGAAGTCCGTCAGGATGAGCCGTGTTCTGAAAATGAGAAGCCTTTAACATCACCTAGCCGCGTTTTGTCTCCAGATTCTTGCCATGAGAAGTGCCACGAGGTACCTGGGAAGTCTGGCTGATGGAAGGGAAGTGTACTACCGAGGAAAAAGGGTGACGGACATCACAAAACATCCGTACCTGAGCCTGGCCGCGGAACATGCCGCCAAGCTCTACCGATTACAGAGAGACCCTGAATTCAAGCCTTCCCCAATGACGGTGGTGGACGGGCGCAAGATCAGCACATTCTACAGGCTGTGCAGAGCCCCGCAGGATCTTCTCACGAGATCGCGATTGATTGAAGAAACAACACGTGCCGGAGGCGGTGTCTTCAACATAATTCAAGCCATTGGTTCCGACGCGATCATGGCTCTCATGATAGTCTCGAAGGCTCTGGACGCGAGGGACCCAAGCAAGGGATACTTCCAGAGGGTCTCCAAGTTCCACGAGTACGTCGCGAAGAATGATTTGGCTCTAGCGGTGGGTCAAACAGACGTCAAAGGGAACAGGACGCTCAGACCAAGCGAACAAGCGGATAGGGACCTATACCTGCACGTAGTGAATTCCAGCAAGGAGGGCATAGTCGTGAGGGGCGCGAAGGCCCACACGACTCAGGCGATTGTTTCCGACGAGGTAGTCGTCCTCCCCACGAGGGCGATGACCGAGGCAGACAAGGACTACGCAGTCGCGTTCTCGATCCCTACAAACACAAGGGGGCTGAAGTTGGTTGCCCGTCCGCTTGTGGAGGCTGAGAGTGCCATGACCCCAGAAGAGGGCATGGTCTCTTCGAAGAACATCGAAGTGGAATCGCTCACCATATTCGATGACGTGTTCGTCCCCATCGACCGGGTCTTCCTCCTGAGGGAGTGGGAGGCCGCAGGCATTCTCGCGAACCTATTCGGGCTCTATCATCGGTTCACCGCTCTGTCCTACAGACAGGTAATCGCCGAGACTCTGCTTGGCGCCGCGAAGATGATGGCTGAACAGAATGGGACTGACAGCGCCTCTCACGTGAGGGAAAAGCTAGCTCATCTCATAATGTACAGGGAACAGTCAAGGATGGCAATCAGACTCGCGGCCCTTGACTGCGTCAGGGACGAGCTGACCGGAATAGTGTACCCAAACAGTCTGTGGGCCAACATAGGTAAACTCCAGTCGAACACTCAGTACATGAGCTCCGTACAGAACATGGTAGACATCGCAGGAGGGTTGATTTCTACCATGCCGAGTCCCGAAGACTACGCTCGAAAGGATGTCGGACCTCTGATGAAGAAGTACCTGGCAGGGAATGCGAAGATGTCAGCTGAAGAGAGGATGAACCTGTTCCGGTTAATCAGAGAGCTCATAGGGGCCATGGGAGGGTTGCTTGCGCCAGGCATGATTCATGCCGAGGGCTCCATAGCGGCGAGCCTGATCGCGCTCTCGAGGGAGTACGACTATGTCAGCTCAAAGGCCCTCGTCAGGGATATCATGCAAAAGGGGATTGGAAAGGGAACTGCGCGGAAACCCAAGGCTCACGGCTGAACCAGCGAGGTCCCTCACGATTCGTCGGTTCGACGGAGCGCGCGCCATGCCTAACTTGGTCAAGCGCGAGCCGGGAGCCCACGAATTAAGAGCCCCAGCTAATCACCCTTTAATATCGCCCCCAAGGTGCCTGATATAATGGCGGAGATGGCCGCCCCCCGCTACGAGCTTACCATCGACAAGCTGCTACTCAATACCCTACATCGCAGGAGCCGCCAGGAGATAGTCTACGGCAAGACTCGGTACGACTGGGTTGCCTTCTACGACAGGGTACGAAGGCTGGCTTCTGGGCTCGAAAGCATGGGGGTGCGCAAGGGGACGACTGTCGCAGTGATCGACGTAGATACCAACAGGTACCTGGAAGCATACTACGCTATTCCCATGATGGGCGCCACCATGCATACGGTGAACATCAGGCTTCCTCCCGAGCACATTGGATACACCATGATCCACGCCCAGGACGAGTTCGTCCTGATCAGAGATGAATTCATCCCTGTCGCGGCCAAGCTGGCCGGGAGCCTGAAATCGCTCAAGGGCGTCGTTACCATGAGCGACAGTGGAGCGGCGCCGTCTGTTCCGATGGCGAACACGAAGTTCTACGACGACCTACTAGCCGGGGCGGATCCTCAGTATAAGTTCCCAGAGCTTGACGAGAACACCCGGGCCACGATTTTCTACACTTCCGGCACCACGGGGCTTCCGAAAGGAGTGTGGTTCACCCACAGGCAGCTGGTGCTGCACACACTCGGTACACAGATTGGCCTAGCCGGGGGCTTCCCTCAGAACAGACTTGAAGTCAGGGATGTGGTCCTGCCGCTGGTTCCGTTTTTCCATGTTCACAGCTGGGGGGTTCCATACGGTGTTGGGCTGAACGGTCAGAAAATAGTGCTGGCGGGGAAGTACGACCCGGCGAACATACTGGAGTTGATTGCGAGGGAGAAGGTGACCTGGTCCCACATGGTCCCCACGGTGCTTAACATGATACTAATCCACCCTGCCATCGAAAACTACAGGGAAGCCCTCTCGAAATGGAAGGTCAGCGTTGGAGGTGGCGCTCTCCCGCGGGAGATGGCGTTGAGGGCCCAGAAAGCGGGAATCAGCGTGATGGCGGGCTATGGCTTGAGCGAGACCGCACCGGTGCTGACGCTGGCCAATCCGACAGAGAAGCACATGGGAATGAACAAGGGAGAGATCCTCGACGCTGTGCTGCTGAAGACGGGCATTCCAATCCCGCTCGTGGCCATACGGGTGGTTGATCCGGACATGAAGGACGTCCCACGCGACGGCAAGACGGCGGGGGAAATAGTAGTCCAAGGACCTTGGTTGACCAGCGAGTACTACAAGGAACCCGCCAAGACAGAAGACCTCTGGAGAGGCGGCTGGCTTCATACTGGGGACATGGCCGTGATGGACGATGAGGGATACGTTACCATAGTCGACAGGATTAAGGACGCGGTCAAGAGCGGCGGAGAGTGGATTCCCACCATCATACTCGAGGACCTTCTTGTGCGCCACCCCGCCGTTTTCGAAGCAGCGGTGATTGGAATGAAAGACCCGAAGTGGGGGGAGAGGCCCCTCGCGGTGGTATCTCTTAGGCAGAACCAGTCCGCCACCGGCGATGACCTCAGGAAGCACATGGAAACGTTTGTTGCCGAAGGCAAGATGGCGAAGTTCTGGGTGCCAGAGCAGTATGTCATACTCGAGGAGCAGCTGCCCAAGACAAGCACGGGGAAGATAGACAAGAAACCGCTAAGAGAGAAATACTCCGGCATCGTGATCACGCACTAGACTTCACTCGAGGGCCGAAGGGATGATGCTTGGAATTTGGCCACCGAAGGCATCATGGTTGTTGACGCGTGGCACGGGTGCTGGCGGGGAAGGCAATAATAGAAGTCGAGGCAAGACCATCCCGATGGAGAACCAGACGAGGGCGAGGCGTTCAGGCGGAATCAGCTCGAAAGCGCAGTCCGGGAAAACGAAACCGAAGTATCTCGACGGACTGATTTTCGATCCAGAGAGGGGGGAGCTCTCTGCACCGAACGGGGACGATGTCATCGTGATAAGCATGGTAGCCCTCAAGGAAGTCTTTGCCAGCATCAGGGAGATGCTTCACGTCGGCTCGGACCTGATCTGGTACAATGCTGGGGTTCAGGCAGGTGCAGCGGAGGGTAAACGACTGAAGAAGCTGGTCGCCAAGATCGGACAGGGAGGGTTCCTCCAACTAATGGCAGACCTCTACACCAACCTCGGCTGGGGCAAGTCAACGGTGGGCGACTTCGACCTGAAAGGGAGGTCGGTCACCATGTACACCAAGAACAACCCTTTGGTGAGGGGAATCACGGCGTCCCGCCCGGTGTGTCACTACATCAAGGGGTTCTACAAGGGGTTCAGCTCGGTGGCCTTTCAGTCGAACAACGTAGCGGTGGTGGAGCTCGAGTGCGAAGCCATGGGCGCAAATCGGTGCAAGTTCAGGATAATGTGGTGATTGGAATTGCCGAACGACGGGCGTCCGTGCGCTCCTCCCAAGGAGTTTGACATGACGAAGATGTCCGACGTGGTTCGCTTCCTTGAGAGTCACAGCTGGAAGGCGATTGCTTCCACCGAACCGTACGGCGAACAAAAAACGACTTTCACGCGGTTCCAGTGCACGAAATGCAAAGCTGAGTGGGTCTCCTTCGCATCGAACCCAAGGATGAGCAGGTGAGATCCATCAAATGAGGTCCATGAGGCTCCTGGCGGAGGGACAGCCGCTAAGGGAGGTGTCCGTGGAGATGCCCCATCTGGGCCCCCGCTCGGTCCTGGTCAGGGTCAGCGCCGCAGGGGTATGCCATACCGACATCCACCTGATTTCCGGGGCCTACGACCTGGGAGAGGGGAGGAAGCTATCTGCCACCGGAGGAGGAACACTTCTGCCGCTGACCCCGGGGCATGAAGTAGCCGGGATTCTGGAGGAGATGGGGACTGAAGCCGGCGCGACGGGCTTCAGCAAGGGGGACCAGGTGGTGGTCTACCCATGGATCGGCTGCGGTGCCTGCAGAAAATGCCTCGCAGGAAGGGAGAACATGTGCGAGGGAAGACCATCATTCCTAGGATTCATGAAGGACGGCGGGTACGCCGAATACGTATTCGTTCCAGATGCGCGGTATCTGGTAAGGTCTGACGGGATCGAACCGGCTCAGGCTGCCACACTCGCCTGTTCGGGGTTGACTGCCTTTAGCGCCATAAGGAAGTGTGGTCTCCACACCGACGACCTTCTCCTCGTCATAGGCGCAGGCGGCCTCGGGACGGCGGCGATTCAGATAGCGAAGAAGACTACTGGAGCAAGAATTGTCGTTGCCGACATAGATGATACCAAGCTCGGCCTATCCACCCGACTCGGGGCCGACCACACCTTCAACACCACAAAGTTGGACGCCAAGGAGCTTGTTTCGGGTATCAGGGCATTCAACGAAGGAAGGGGTGCTGATGCCGTTATCGATTTCGTCGGTAAGCCGGCGACGGTCTCCCTCGGCGTCAGGACGCTCGGACACGAGGGAAGACTGGTCCTCGTAGGATTGATGGGAGGAGGAGTCCAGCTGTCCCTCCCGACGTTGCCTCTGCTGGGGGCTCAGATTTTGGGAAGTTTCACTGGATCGCTAGCAGAGCTGGCTGAGCTGGTCCAGTTGGCAAGGAGGGGAGGGGTCGCCCCCGTGGTTACCGCCTCGTATCATCTCGAGGAGGCAAATGATGTCCTCTCCAAGCTCGAGCGCGGAGAGATTCAGGGGCGCGCCGTACTGAAGCCCTGATCTACGCTGGGGCTATCTACGCCGTTGAGCTTCTCCCCGGCGGTACCTGTTTACATGAACCCCGCTTTGGTTTCGAAAACCGCCTGTGATA
>OCOJ01038858.1_pt3 | contig 11786 bp, 11 predicted proteins | sample 1539251 | NCBI WGS metagenome assembly OCOJ01 (sample SAMN01911457, study PRJEB22624) | soil metagenome | biome: Soil | place: Malaysia | collected 2012-04-30 | depth RA_metagenome m
GACTCCGTAAGGCTACATCCTGCCTTGCACTGCTCGCATGCAGATTTCCTGCTCACCGACACTATTGCTACATCGCCCTTCAGAACCTTGACTACGCCGACTTCATCCATGCCTTCCGCGAGGAGGACACGAGAAGGAGGAAGAACAAGCCATGAGCCAGGAGGTAAATGTAATACCCCCTCCGTTTTCATCCTTCATAATTCATCCGTTCATGATCCGATTGTTCGAGTCAAGTCGGATTATCTTCGGCTTGGAAACTCCAACCTCAGTGGCCTCGAAGTAGCCGTAACAGAATATAATCACCTGATCACCCACCACACCCTTCCGAGCAGTCGGACCATTCAAGNCAGATTTCGCCGCTCCCTGCTCTTCCGGCAATGACGTAGGTGTCGAATCTCTCGCCATTGTTCACATTGCTTACCATCACCTGCTCATAGGGGATGATGCCGGTCTCCTTTAACAGATTCGCGTCAATGGTTATACTGCCTTCATAGGCAACATTGGCATTGGTAACTGTCGCCATGTGGATTTTCGCTCTGAGGATACACCGTAACATAGATTATTTTTTATTCGATGATCTTTGGCACCCTNGTAGAAATTGCCGGATCTATCAGGTGCATTCGCAAGCGCACTATCGCTTGGGAGGGACGACCACAGGGTGTCTTCCCTCATGACGTTGTGCATCTCGATCACGTGAGAGGTCGGCTCAATTCCTATCGTATCAAGCTCATTGAGCTTTTCTACGTACATAAGGATGCTGCCGAGCTGTTGAGAAAACCTTTCCTTTTCTCTTTCGGAGAGGGAAAGACGGGCAAGATGAGCTATACGTTCTACGGGTATCGTCATGGATTCACCTCAACAGTCTGTGATTGCCCTGTGCTCATTGTGATATTTTGAACCCGTTGCCCAACGCATGCTGTGTTGTGCAACCCTCGTCAGCAACCTAAATCTTTTCGAGGTTTGCGAATCTAAGCACGAGTTTCTTGATTCCTATATTAGGGAAATTAACCGTCACCTTTTCTTCATCGCCATCGCCGTAACAATCCCGCACAACACCGACCCCCCACTTGGGATGTCTTACCCGGCAGCCAGTCATGTAAAGGGAGATTCGTTTCGGTAAGTCGGTAGATCTTTTTGCCACCGTTCGGGGAAAATTCGATCGAACGGATTTTTCTATCAACTGACAGCACTCCCTGGGGATATCGGAGAGGAACCGGGAAGGTTCCTGATTCTGAACCTTTGCGTACAACCTCCTCTTGCCGGCTCCGGTGAGCCACAGGATGTCCTTTGCCCGCGTCATGCCAACATAGAAAAGCCGCCGTTCTTCACTGATCTCATCGGTATCGTCTGCGGTTTTGAAATAAGGAAGCAAGCCTTCCTCCAGACCGATTATAAAAACTACGGGGAATTCAAGACCCTTTGCGGTGTGGAGGGTCATGAGAGAGACCGCATTGTCATGCACCGAATCATCGAGGTTTGTCATAAGGGATACCCTTTCGACGAAATCCTTCACACCGACGCCCGCAGCCGATGCAATCAGTTCATCGATGCTCTGAGCTCTCTCTTCGTCGACAGATTTCCGGTAACTTGTCTTTTCAATAATGTCCTTGAGCATGTCGCCGGCTGCTCTGTATTTCAAAGATGCCGACTCTTCAATCAACCCTATGAATCCTTCAAGACTGACCACAAGATCGCGAGATTTTTTCAGCACCCCGCTGTTATTCTTCAGAGTATGCTTCAGGGCATCAAAGAGACACACGGACCTCTTCTTAGCTTCCTGCTCTATCCTTGATAGGGTCGCGGCGCCGATCCCCCTTGGAGGACAATTGATAATCCGTCTCAAGCTGACATTGTCACCGCGATTCGAGATGAGGCGCATATACGCAACAATATCCTTGATTTCTTTCCTCTGGTAGAAGCCGATGCCTCCAATAATACGGTAGGGGAGACCTTCATCCCGCAGTGCCTCTTCGACCGCCCGTGACTGGATGTTGACCCGGTACAGCACTGCGACATCGCGGTACTCATGCTCCCCTTTTAAATAAAATTCCTTGATGGTTTTTGCAATATGACGTGCCTCCTCATCCTCGTCGCTCAACCAGCAGTGGTATACTCGCTCTCCGCACCCGCGGCCTGTCCAGAGCTTTTTCTGCTTTCTGACAGGATTTTTTGAAATCACCGTTCCGGCCACATCAAGGATGTTCTCCGTTGAGCGGTAGTTCTGCTCCAGACGTATGGTTCGGGTGCCGGGNAAAGTCTTTCTCGAACCGAAATACATGAGTGACATCAGCTCCCCGGAACCGATAAATGCTCTGGTCATCGTCACCAACCACGGAAATATTTCTGTGGCCTGAGCCAAGAAGCCGTAAGAGCTTGTATTGGGCGTAATTTGTATCTTGGAATTCGTCAACTAGGATGTACGAAAAGTCGTTCTGATATCTTTTTAGTATTTCGGGGTGTCCTTCGAAGAGCATTACCGTAATGCCGATGAGATCATCAAAATCAAGAGCATTACTCCTCTTCAATTCGTCCTGATACCGTACATAAACTCTTGCCAGTTTCTCGTCAAACCCAAAGCCATCACCGGTGGAAAGGAATTCTTCGGGCCCGACGAGCGATGATTTCAGGGCACTTATCCGTGCTGCAACGCCCCGGTAAAGGGCTTCATGAATGCCAAACTCCTTGAGGATATGCCGTACAAGATTCCGCTGGTCATCGTCATCATAGATAGAGAAATCGCTCTTATAGCCTGCAGCCCCTATTTCCCTTCTGNCCCCTATTTCCCTTCTGAGAATCTTGCTGCACTGAGAGTGGAATGTTCCAATCCACGAACCGTTCATATCCTTTCCTGTAAGAGACGAAATTCTCTCTTTCATTTCATGGGAAGCCTTATTGGTAAATGTTACGGTGAATATGGATCTGTCGGAGAGTTTTTTTATCTTTACGAGATAGGCAAATTTACGGGCGATAACCGTGGTCTTCCCGCTTCCTGCGCCTGCAAGTATGAGCAGAGGCCCTTCCGAATACAGGGTGGCCTCACGCTGACGGGGGTTCAAGCCCTCTAATAAGCTCTCTTTAGACATAACCGGTTCGTTCAATTATAACATTTGCATAAAGAAAATAGGTACATTGCATGGGGATAATCTCTGCAAGTTATTCAACGGTGACACTTTTGGCTAGATTTCTCGGCTGATCAACGTCACAGCCCCGCAACACACCAATGTGATACGCGATAAGTTGCAGCGGCACTGTCATCAGGATTGTGCTGAGGTACGTATTGGACAGGGGGATAGAGATATGATAATCGGAGAGTCCGGACACTTCCGTATCTCCAGAGGTGAGCAGCGATATGACCTTTCCCCCTCTGCTTTTTACCTCCTGGATATTCGAAGCTATCTTTTCATGGAGCGAACCTTGCGGGGCCAGAAAGACCACGGGGAGTTCTTCGTCGATCAGTGCAATAGGTCCATGCTTCATCTCTCCCGCAGGGTATCCTTCGGCATGAATATAAGTGACCTCTTTCAGCTTGAGCGCTCCCTCTAGGGCAACGGGATAGTGTATGCCCCTTCCAAGGTAGATAAAATCTTCTGCCTTGAACAACTCTTTTGCTATACGTTCTATCTCCTCGCTCCCGGAGAGTACCTGTTCCACTTTGTCAGGGATCGTAAGCAATTCCTGCAGCATGATGGTGGCGCTTGCGGCGCTCACCACCTTCTTTGCTAAGCCCAAAGCAATAGCAAAGAGATAAAGGCCGATTATCTGCGAGGTGAACGCTTTTGTCGATGCAACCCCTATCTCGGGTCCTGAGTGGGTGTAAAAAACAGCTTCCGCCTCCCTCATCGATGAACTGCCTACCACATTGCAGATACTCAAGACCTTTGCCCCAAGTCGTCTGGCCTCTTTCTGGGCCGCAAGGGTATCTGCTGTCTCCCCTGACTGTGTTATGGCTATAAAGAGGTCTCCTGCCTTTATCACAGGATTTCTATACCTGAACTCTGACGCTATATCGACTTCGACGGTGACCCGCGCAATGTCTTCAATGATATATTTGCCGATCAGTGCTGCATGCCATGAGGTACCGCATGCGACAATGAATATCTTCCCGATAGACTCGAGGGCGTCCTTCGCCATGCCGAATTCTTCTAAATTCACCTCACCGTTTTCCACGCTGAACCTTCCTCGCACCGCATCAGCAATTGCCCGCGGCTGTTCATAGATCTCCTTCAGCATGAAGTGCTTATAGCCCCCCTTCTCTGCCATAGAGGGACTCCACGAGATGGTCGCTACCTCTTTCCGAAGAGCGCCTCCCTGCATTGTTGTCACGAGAACTGCGTCATTGGTAAGGACAGCCATTTCTCCGTCATTGAGAAACATCACCTTCTTTGCGTGGTTAAAGAATGCCGGGACATCGGATGCGATAAAATACTCACCCTCTCCAAGGCCGACGCAGAGGGGGCTGTCTTTTCTCACCCCAACGACCTTGCCCTCCTCACGCTCACTGACCACTGCAAGGGCGTACGCGCCCCGAACCTCTCTTAAGGCATCCCTCACCGCGTCCTCCAAAGGACGGCCCTTCGAATATTTATGGATGAGATGGCATAATACCTCTGTATCCGTTTCTGATGTGAATGTGTATCCCTCGGCGATGAGTGTTTTCTTCAATGACAAGTAATTTTCGACTATTCCGTTATGGACAAGGACTATGCCATGGGATCTATGGGGGTGTGCATTTTCCTCAGACGGTTTTCCGTGTGTTGCCCAACGGGTATGTCCTATGGCGGTGTGGCTTGCCGGCTTCTCCTCTTCAAGGAGGCCGGCGAGGTTATTCACCTTGCCCTTACATCGCCGGATCTCAATCTTTCCATCAGTAAAGTATGCGACTCCCGCGGAGTCATATCCCCGGTATTCGAGACGTTTAAGGCCGTCAAGCACTACCGATACGGCATCACCTTTGCCCGTATACCCGATTATTCCGCACATGTTCAGTCCCTCCTCCTGCTGCTGACTTCCGCCACCAGGCTGCTGATATTTGCCCTTCTTTTCCGCGCCCAGTTTCTTATATTCCTCTGCTTCCCCCTGCCTATGGCCAGCGCTCCGGGAGGGACATCCTCGGTTATGGTGGAACCGGCACCGACATACGCACCTTTGCCAACTTTCACCGGAGCAATGAGTTGAGTGTCGCTGCCGATAAAAACGCCGTCGTGAATTTCCGTTTTGTTTTTTTGCTTTCCATCATAATTGCAGGTTATAGTCCCGGCGCCGATATTAACATCCTTCCCCACAACGGCGTCTCCAATATAGCTCAGATGTGAGGCCTTGGTTCCGTTTCCGATGGATGATTTTTTTACCTCGACAAAGTTTCCTATCTTCGCATTGGAACCTATGAATGAGCCGGGGCGCAAATGCGCGAAGGGTCCAATCTGAGCATTCTGTTTCACAATGGAATTTTCTATGACTGAGGAGTCTTTTATAGTTACGTTGTTCCCGATGGTGCCCTCTGTTATCCGCACATTGGGATAGATGGTGCATCCACGGCCGATTCCAGTATCTCCCTCGAGATAGACGTTAGGGTAAAGAAGAGTGTCCGCGCCGATCTTCACACCGGAATGGACGTACGTTGATGCCGGATCGATACATTTCACTCCCCCTTCAATAAGGGCATCGATTATTTTCTGTTGCATAACTTTCTCGGCCGTTAAAAGCTCCCTCCGAGTATTTATGCCCATCATTTCTTCCTCTGAACCGAGACAATAAACGCCTGTCTTTGCATTTCTTTTTACTGCTATTTCAAAAAGGTCGGTCAGATAGTATTCCCCTTTGGCCCTATTCAATTTAATCCGAGAGAGAAGATTCAGGGCCTCAGATCGTATCGCATAAATCCCGCTGTTCACTTCCTTCACTTTTTTTTGTTCCCGGGTTGCATCTTTTTCCTCGATGATCTGCAGGGCATAGCCGGAGGTATCCCTGATAATTCTGCCATATGCCCCAGGATTCTCTGCAGTAAAGGAGAGGACTGACACAGCATCTCCATTCTTTTCAGAAAGGCTAAGGAAACTCTTCACCGTATCTGCTGTGACCAGCGGGGCATCACCGTTCAGCACAAGGATCGTTCCTTTGAAATTGTCAAGAGCTCCAACGGCCTTCAGAAGTGCATCTCCGGTGCCTTTGGGAATTTTCTGCAAAACATAGGAGATCAATGAACCGGAAACAGCTCGGGTTATCTCATCATACCGTTTCCCGACAACAATGATCTTCTTTTCCGGCTTGAGTTTCTCAACAGCATTCAGGACATGCTGGAGCATCGGCTTGCCGCAGAGGGTATGGAGAACCTTAGGGATCGAAGAATTCATCCGTTTTCCGATACCAGCGGCAAGGATAACACAGACCAATTTCATCGCATGGCCTCCACGATCTTCGCCGGTGCGGCGATACCGCCGGATAAGATAATCTTAATGCCCTCTTCTATGGATATATCCGTATAAAAGACTTCTTCTTCTTTGNAAGAGCACGATCTCCCCCAGATAGAGATTGTTTGTGGGTATATAAACAGCCCGGAGGAATGATTCGCAGCCGTTTTTCCCCGATTTAATAGTACATTCCTTTGTGAGAAATCCAAAAGCGAATGATCCTTTTCTGGGGTACTCGACGACGACAAACTCCTTGAATGAACTCTTGTTCTCCGGAGAGAACGCGTCGACGAGTTGCTTAACCGCAGTGTAGAAGCCTTTCAGCACGGGGATCCTCAAAAAAAACCTCTCCACAAATCCTATCACTTTCTTGCCGAAAACATTTGTGGAGACGAGGCCAACAGCGAAAACAATGATGACGGCTGATATGAACCCAAGCCCTGATGTGTGATAGCCGAGTAAGCTGTCAAACAAAGGTCCCAGAAAACCGTCAACAAACCTGAAAAACCAGACGATCGCTGAGCCGGTAAGGATTACTGGGATTAATATCACCAACCCTGCAAGAAATTTTCTCTTTACGGTACTCCGGATGGAAGTCATAGGTTATCTGCTGGCCTTTGTCACAACCTCGTCAGGCATATCAAAATTAGCATAGACATTCTGGACATCCTCATTGTCTTCGAGAAGCTCTATCAGCCGCATCATCTGCTCTGCTGTTTTTTCATCAATCATGACGTAGCTCTTCGGAAGCATGGTTGTCTCTGCAAGCGAAACAGGCACTCCTGCCCTTTCGATGGCGCTCCTTATTTTGTTTAGGTCTTCCGGTAACGTGATAACCTCGTAGCTGTCTTCCTTCGGGTCGTTCTTCATATCCAATGCGCCGGCATCAAGGGCAATGGTCATCAAGGTATCCTCATCGGTCTTGTTTTTATCAGCAAGAATGTATCCTCTCTTTTCAAACATCCACGCTACACAGCCAGCCTCGCCCAGATTTCCGCCATTTTTTGACATGATATGCCGTATCTCGGAAACAGTCCTGTTTTTGTTGTCGGTAAGCACTTCCACGAGAACCGCAACCCCGCCGGGGCCGTACCCCTCATACGTGTACTCTTCATAGGAAGACCCCGGCAGCTCCCCGGTACCCTTCATGATAGCGCGCTTTATATTATCATGGGGCATATTAACCTCTTTGGCCTTTTCTATGGCGGTCCTCAGTCTCGGGTTTCCCTCGGGGTCACCGCCACTGATTCGTGCGGCAACGGCTATCTCCTTTACGATCTTAGTGAATATTTTCCCTCTCTTTGCATCGGTATGGGCTTTCTTGTGCTTGATCTGCGCCCACTTGGAATGTCCCGACATTATTTATGTTCCTCCATAAAAAAGTTTCTTGTCACCCTGAAACCCGTTGCAACGACACCCTCATATGGCAAGGCAAAACTGGGAATGAGTGACGAGGTGGTGAAAAGCTATGGTAACGCGCGCTTCACAAGGCATCATGAACGTGTTACTCAATTCCGTATTCCTTTATCTTTGTCAGGAGGGTCTTGTAGCTCACCTTGAGGATTTCTGCTGCCTTGCTCTTATTCCCCCGTGTTTCCTGCAATGCTTTTCTGATCCTCTGGGTCTCTGCAATCCTCACCGCCTCCTTTGAGACTTCTTCCAACGTTCCCTCCCTGGGCAAGGCGCTCAGAGATGCCTTCGCCAAAGGCAGCGAGATGTGGTCAGCGGTAATGACATTCCCTTCACAGAGGATCACTGCCCGTTCGATGGTGTTTTCCAGTTCTCTCACATTTCCCTTCCACGGGTACTTCATCATCAGGCCCAAAGCATCCCGAGAAACGGTTTTTTCCGTCGTCTTCGTTTCAGCAGCATATTTTTTTGTAAAGAATTCGACGAGCGAAGGAACGTCCTCAAGCCTTTCCCTCAGAGGCGGAACCATGACAGGAAAGACGCTGAGCCTATAGAAAAGATCTTCCCTGAATTTCCCTTCAGCAACCGCCTTCCCGATATCCTTATTCGTTGCAGCGATGATGCGCACATCCACCGTGAAAGGTTTTACCCCCCCAATGCGCTCCACCTCCCCTTCCTGAATAACTCTCATAATTTTCGCTTGCAGCGAGATGTCCATTTCTGCGATCTCATCGAGGAATATGGTCCCTTGATCAGCGCGTTCAAATTTGCCAAGTCTCCGCATCTCTGCGCCGGTAAAAGAACCCTTCTCGTACCCAAAGAGCTCGGATTCCAAAAGCTCCCTCGGTATGGCGGCACAGTTAATGGGAACAAACGGATAGTCCTTTCTCGGACTGAGACAGTGGATTGCCCTCGCAAATAACTCTTTTCCTGTTCCACTTTCACCGAGAAGAAGTACGGTCGTCTTCGTCGGAGCGACCCTCTGGATATTCTTTGCAACCTCGGTAATCTTTTCGCTTTTACCGATGATCTTCGGCATGCCAATCACTGAGGAAAACTCTTCCTTGAGCAGGGTATTTTCCGTCATCAACCGTTGATTCTCCCTCGCTTTCTTAATGAGGTGCATGAGATGGTCGGTATCAAACGGCTTTGTGATGAAATCGAAGGCGCCCTCTTTAATCGCCCTCACCGCCACATCTACAGAACCGTAGGCGCTCATCATGATCACCGGTATCATGNGGGTTTTCTTCTTTTACGGCCATGAGCACGTCCATGCCGTTTTTTTTCGGGAGTTTGAGGTCGGTGAGCACGAGGTCTATCTTTTCTTCTTTAATTCTTTTTATTCCTTCGATTCCGTCTTTCGCGATAATCGGGATATAGCCTGCGGTCTCGATGGTCTCCTTCAGCATCGCTGCCATTGATTCCTTATCTTCAACTATGAGAATCGATTCCATGGAGCGCTCTTTTGATCCCCCGTGCAGCCTGTCCTATCCGGTGTTCGTTTTCGACGAGGGCAAACCGCACAAAGTCATCGCCGCCCTCTCCAAAGCCGATCCCCGGGGATACCGCGACGCCAGCCTCCTTAANGCGACGCCAGCCTCCTTAATGAGGAATGTGCTGAATTCGAGAGATCCCATCTTCTTAAACGGGGCCGGTATCTCCGCCCATACGAACATTGTTGCCTTTGGCGGCTCAACGTTCCAGCCTGCCTTCAAAAGCCCTTTTACGAGAGCATTTCGCCGGGATTCGTAGGTTCCCCGGATCTCGCTTACACACTCCTGGGGGCCCCGGAGCGCAATGATGCTTGCAATCTGTATGGGCTGGAACATCCCATAATCGAGGTAACTNCTTTATTTTGGTGAGTGCACCGACGATCTCCCTGTTGCCGCAGCAGAACCCTACTCGCCATCCCGCCATTGAATAGCTCTTCGTAAGCGAGAAGAATTCGACCCCGATATCCTTAGCGCCGGGAGCCTGTAAAAGACTGGGTGCCTTGTATCCGTCAAAACAGAGGTCTGCATATGCAAAATCATGGAGCACAAAGATGTTGTGTTCTTTCGCAAATTCTACAACCCTTCTGAAAAAATCTATCTCTATGCACTCCGTTGTCGGATTATGGGGGAAATTGATGGTAAGCATCTTTGGCTTCGGCCATGAGGACTTAAAAGCCTTTTCCATCTCTTCAAAGAAATCGTAGCCCTTGCCCGTTGGAATATACCGCACCTCAGCACCGGCAAGAATCGCACTGTAGGGATGAATGGGATAGGCTGGGGTTGGCGTCATAACGACATCGCCTGGTCCAAGGGTTGCATAGGCAAGATGGCTTAACCCTTCCTTAGCCCCGATGGTTGCCACAACCTCTGTTTCAGGGTCTAACTCGACATCATACCTTCTCTTGTACCACTCGGTAATTGCTACCCTCAGCTGCGTGATGCCCTTTGATGCTGAATAACGGTGATTCTTCGGGTTGTTTGCGGCCTCACAAAGTTTCTCCACAATGTGTTTGGGTGTCGGCAGATCAGGGTTTCCCATGCCGAGATCAATGATATCCTCACCCTTTCTCCTGGCCTCCATCTTGAGGGCATTTACGATGGCAAATACATAGGGTGGAAGTCTTTTTACTCTGTTGAATTCAAACATTTGCGCTCCTTGCAACTATGCAAGCTGTTTCAGGTAGCTCTTAATATAACAGATTTGCTCTGTTTTTGATAAGAACAAGGGTGAAGAGATTTTTGTACGGATTCAGAAAATGACCCCTCTGATTCATCCCTCTTCCTTCCGGATTCGTCCTCGAAACATCTCCTCGGCATTCATGGAGCTTCTCACCAGGGGTGACGAAGCAACCCCCTTAAAATCCATGGTGAGAGCAACCTCTCTGTAGCGATCAAAGACCTCCGGACGTATATATTCCGCAACAGGGAGATTCCTCCTTGATGGCCTGAGGTACTGCCCAATGGTCAGGAAATCGCAGCCCGCTGAACGGATATCCTTCATCACAGAAACGACTTCATCAAAGGTTTCGCCGAGCCCCACCATGAGACCCGATTTCGTACGCAGAGGGGGCCCTACGAGCTTGGCATTTCTCAGGACCCGCAAAGACCTTTCGTAATCGGCCTGTGGTCTCACCATAGGATAGAGTGCTGGTACCGTCTCCATATTGTGGCTGAAAACATCAGGTGCTGAAGAAAGAACGATTGTTAACGCAGCTCCGTCTCCCTTGAAATCCGGTGTCAGCACCTCGACTCGCACCCCCGGCAAATTTTTCTTNTTTCCTTCAAGGCGCTAACGGTTCTTGCGAACTGAGTAGCGCCCCCATCTGGAAGGTCATCCCTCGTGACAGATGTGATTACGACATATTTAAGACCCATGTCATGAGCGGCCATAGCAACTCGCTGTGGCTCTTCGTCATCACAGGGCAGGGGCGATCTTGCCTCGACGGAACAGAAACCGCAATTTCTTGTGCATCGTGATCCCAGGATCATAAAGGTTGCGGTGGGTTTTGAAAAACAAATGCCGATATTTGGACAGCGGGCCTCTTCGCACACCGTCAGCAGTCTGTAGCCCCGCAGCAGCTGTTTGGTATTGTGAAGCCCGGTAAAGCTCTTCGTCCTTATCCAATCAGGGAGCCTCATACGTTGTCTGCATTCAGCGCATATGGGCACCATGCTCTTTTTTCTGCCAAGGAGCCGGTAACCAAGTAGAAAAGGGAATGTTGTGGCTTACCCCCCGTGTTCTACGCCTTTTTCTTCTGTATCGCTCTTCTCAGCGTCCTGGTGGGTGCTGACTGCTTTGCTGAGTCTCCGCTGTCTCTTCTCCTCCTGCTTTTTCTGGCGTGTGAGCTCTTTTTTCCTTTTCTCGCTTTTATATGCTCCGGGTTTTGCCAATGTTACTCCTCCTCCTCGCTTTGATAGGGCATTATATCATGAAGGCGGATGAGAATGCTAAGTATTCCGGATGTCCACAGTGGTA
>OCOJ01067070.1_pt1 | contig 11786 bp, 8 predicted proteins | sample 1539251 | NCBI WGS metagenome assembly OCOJ01 (sample SAMN01911457, study PRJEB22624) | soil metagenome | biome: Soil | place: Malaysia | collected 2012-04-30 | depth RA_metagenome m
GGAAATATTTCGGTTGCGGCCCGTCAAGGGATGCGGCTGGCTTATCCGGCATGGAATCCTTCTGGAATATCTAACGAGCGCCGTATTGGCTGTTCTGGTTAAACCTCTTTGACGAGCGTCAACTCTCGACTGTTGAACCGAATTTATTTCTAAGCTGCATCAATAAGGGCTCTTTGGGGTCGGTGCTGCTTGAACTCCGGGGAACGATAGTGAGCAATCTGAAAACTTTATACCGAGAGGCTTCGCATTACTTGAGCGGGCAAGTTGCCGCCATGGCGTTGGGATTCGTTTCGTTCCCGATTTTCACCCGCGCCCTTACCGTGGCCGACTATGGGATGATGTCCCTTGCCTTCCAGATCGCGGCGATGGCCGCTGTTCTCTGCAAGATGGGTCTTCAAAACTCGATACAACGGTTTTATCAAGAGCATGTCTCTTCGTCGGAATCGGGAGCGCTACGAAAGTTTTGTTCGACGATTCTCTTCGGCGCCGCTCTATGCGGGATGGCCGTAGCCATCCTCTTCGTCATCGGCTTGGAGCTTGTTCCCGACTCATTGCTTTCGCCCTTGCTGAAGAAAGTGCTCTTGATCGGCTCCGGTCTGATCTTTGTGCGCGGCATACAGCCTATCATCATGAATTTTCTTCGGGCCCAAAGAAGAACAAAGGCCTTCAATGGGTTCGACGTCCTAGCCAAGGGCACGAGCATTGCGTTTGTATGCTTGCTATTGTTCACGTGGAGCCGCAGCGTACAGGCTGTTCTGATTGGCACGGTGGCCGTCGAACTGGCCTCCGTTTTCGCGTTGATCCTGCTGGTCCTTCCCCGGGGCACGATTTCTCCCCTTGCCTTCGATAGCCAATTGTTTCGATCGGCGTTGGCATTCGGTTTGCCGCTGGCCGGCTGCGAGCTTGCCGCCGTCATTTTGGACTCCGGCGACCGGATCCTCGTGCAGCACTATTTGGGCTTTCAAGCTTTGGGGTACTACTCCTGTGCTTACAACATTACGAACTACATCGCGATGCTTCTCATGTATCCAGTAAATCTCGCCGTAGTTCCAATTTACATGAAGCTGTGGGACAGTCGCGGGCCCGAGGAAACCAGAACTTTTCTGAGTTCTGCCCTGGACATCTATATTATGGCTGCCATGTGCGTGATGGCTGGAGTTGTGGTGACCGGCCGTTCTGCAGTGATCGTCCTTGGTTCGCAAAAGTTGCAACACGCCGCTCCCCTTCTTCCTGTGCTTGTGCTTGGGGTAATGCTTTATACCCTGCACATGTTCTTCAACGCGGGCCTGATCATCCACAAGAAGACGATGACGATGTTGAGAATCGTCGGTTTCTGCGCGGTCTTGAACATGGCCTTAAACGTGGTGTTGATCCCGCGGATCGGACTGCAGGGAGCGGCAGTCGCGACTCTGATCAGCTACGCCGTCTTTCTTGTGCTCATTGCTCGCGCTTCGCTCCATGTGCTTCGGTTGCGTTTGGACGTTTTGGCTTCGTTACGCTACCTGATTGCGGCCGGGGTCAGCGTACTGTTGGTGTCTTTGGTTCAGCTGTCCTCCGATTTTCTCAACTTCCTCGTTCGGGGCAGCTTGAGCGTGTTGACGTATGTGGTTGTGCTCTATGGGATCGACCAGCGCTTCCGTCTCAGGGCCACGGAGATTCTCCGCAGCGCGGGCAGGCTATTGAGAAAACCCAGCCGAGAGACTCGGTTAACCACTGCCTCGGCATTCGAAGCGCATTCGGAGAGTTGAGACTGAGGCAACAATGAGTCCTGTGCTTTGCGCTGGTAAGTGCTCCCGAAGAGGAAGACCGTCGTGAGCATGCTTGGTGAGGTACCAGGGACGCTCGAAGTTTTCGCGCGTGACGGTGAGCGCCCGTCCGATGAACTTGCTGTTGCTTCGTCCGCACCGCGCCTTAAAGTGTTCGTGATGGACCTGTGGTGCTACACCGCGTATTACGACCGGTATCTTTGCCAGGGGCTGATGAACGAAAACATCGAAGTAACACTCGGTTCAGTGTGTCCTTATCAGGATCCCGGCTACTTTGCCCGGAATGGCATGCACAACCACCCCGGGCTCCTCGACATTGTCCCAAGACTGCAACTAAGCAGCGATAGCGTAAGGCGAATGCTGATGCTGGTGGAAAGTTGCATCAACATGATGGCGTTGTTGGTCCGATTTGCCCTATCGAAATCAAAGCCTGACGTAGTGCACGTTCAGTGGATCCCCCTGGTGAGAAGGCTGCCTTTTGAACTGTGGTTCCTTAAGCTTGTAAAGAGGCTAGGGATTAGGCTGGTGTATACGGTACATAATCTGCTCCCTCATGACACGGGACGAAGGTTTGTTCCACTCTTCCGATGTGTTTACAACGAGATGGACGCCCTAATCTGTCACAGCGAAGAAACGAAGCGCAGGCTCATCGACGAATTCTCGGTGAATCCCAGCCGAGTGTGGGTCATACCTCACGGGCCCCTGCTTCATGATGCGCAGCGGGTCTCTGTGGAAGCTTCCAAGGCTGCCTTATCGCTTCCCCAAGACGAGACCTTGGTTTTGTGGCAGGGTTTCATTCGGGAGTACAAAGGCCTTGATTTTCTGTTGGAAGCATGGCGAAAAGTGGACGCCAATAATCTGGGCGCATGCTTGGTTATAGCTGGTTCGGGCGAGCCGGGATTATTGAAGGGAATCAAGGAAGACATCGACCGCCTGGGCTTGCAGGAATCCGTGCGGCTGGACTTCCGATTTATCCCCGATGAGGAACTTCCAACCTACTACCAAGCTTCCGACTTATTGGTTTACCCCTACAAAGAGGTAACTACGAGTGGAGCCTTAATGACCGCACTGGCTTACGAGAAGCCAATTGTAGCTACAAACCTGCCAGCCTTCCAAGAGGTACTGCGCGACCAGGAAAACGCGCTGCTCGTTAACTACGGCGATGTTAACGCGCTGGCGAATTCGCTCCGCCGGCTGATCCAGGAACCCAAAGAGAGAGAGCGTCTTGCCCGCGGAGTCGCATCTTCGGACAACTTTAATTCGTGGAGTCGCATTGCGAAAAAGACACGGCAATGTTACACCTCGGTCCTGCGAAATGCCCGGGAGGAGTCTGTTTCCTGATGAAGGCATTGTCCCTCGCTTACCACGACGTGACGGATGGGTTGGGTGGCAGCCTTGTCGGATACAAGGCTCTTTACAAGCTCAGCCGCGAGGATTTTCACAATCACGTCCTGTCGATCCGGCAGCAGGTCCCACAAATTGCAGTCCGTTCCATTGATCGCTTCCGACAATGGGAGAAAGAAATCCCTGTATTCCTCACCTTCGACGACGGTGAGCTCGGCGCATACACGTGCGTGGCAAATGAACTTGAAGAGCATGGTTGGCGGGGCCATTTCTTCATCACTACCGATTGGATCGGGAAAGCCGGCTACCTCGACCAAGCACACATCCGTGAGTTGCGAAATCGCGGCCACGTTATTGGCAGCCATTCCTGTTCGCATCCTGCGCGTATGTCGCATCTTAAATGGAGCGAGCTAGCGAGAGAATGGTCTGAGAGTTGCGCCATCCTCAGCGATATTTTGGGCGAACGGGTGAGAGTGGCGTCTGTTCCGGACGGTTTTTATTCGCGCAGGGTTGGCAAAGCAGCGGCGGCCGCAGGCATCGAGGTACTATTCACATCCGAAGCATCTGCGGCCACCTCGGTGCTGGATGGCTGCCTGATCCTGGGGCGCTACTTCATTCAGATTCATACGCCGCCCGCAGTATCAGGCGCTATTGCTGCGGGAAAGCTCTGGCCGCGCTTGCGGCAGACCTTGCTCTGGGAAGCAAAGCGGCCGGTCAAGGCGCTCACTGGCGGATTTTACTTTGCAATCCGGCGTTACCTGCTATCACGAATGCTCATGCAGCAGTCAGTACCGCGTCACACAGGAAACTCGCCACAAGGGACAGGCACGGAGCATGACGAAATGTACGAATCGCAGACGCACAATTAGTCACGGAGAGAGCCCCCCCAACCCGGCAACCGCTGACGCCCAGCAGGTCGCATGCTCCCACCGTGTAGTCTCTCCACGAATTAAGTTGCTCCTCTTAACCTGGCTGCTTGTGGCCCCTCTCACCTCAGCACAACAGGCTCCGGTAGTCTTTTTCTCTGACCTGACCAGCGGCCCCGTAAGCCACGGCGAGAGCATCAGTGGGTTTTCCGGAGCCTATGTAACTCTCTACGGCAATTTCTTTGGCTCATCCCAAGGCTCGTCAGTGGTGACACTTAACGGGTCAAACTGTCTGCGCGTCGTTTCGTGGGGAGCGGTATGGCAGTGGTATCAGAGAATTGTGGTTCAGCTTGGCCCCCGTTGCTCCAGCGGAAACTTCCAGGTACTTGTCAATGGAATCGCTTCGAATCCCACACCATTTGCGGTCACTAACGGTCATATCTATTTCGTGTCCAACGACGGAAAGGACAGCAACAGCGGAGCCTACAATAGTCCCTGGAAAACGATTCCACACGCGGTCCAGACCGCGGGATCAGGCGCGGGCAATCTTATCTACGTCAGAAACGGCGTCAACCAAAGTACCGAGGATGGACAAGGTTGGCATGCCGCACTAACACTGCGCGATGAGTGGTGCCGAGGCACGCTTTCAAAACCGGATGCTTTGGTTGCTTATCCCGGAGCCAGTGCGAGTGTCGGCACCATAAACGGTCCCGGTATTGGAATTCGGGGAACTGATTCATCCGCAGGAGGGGGCGCGTGCCAAGGTAACTGGACTTTTGCGGGGCTTCAACTGCGCGGTTTGGACATGGCCATCGGTCTGAACGGTCAGTCCCGAAGTTCTCCTTCGAGCAACTGGCGGATCATCGCCAACGACATCACGTGTCCCAATGGCAATGGCGCGACGGCTTGTTTCGAAGCCTCCTATAGCTCTAATGTGAAAGCTTATGGCAACAACGTCCACGACACGGGAAGACTTGGCCCCCCGACTGCTTCGGCCCTCTATCATGGTGTTTATTTTTCAACCGACACAAACCACGTCGATTTCGGCTGGAACACGATCGCGAACGTCCGTGGTTGCCGCGGGCTGCAACTGCATTCGACGGACGGCTATGACCTCTACGATTACATGATCCACGACAACGTGATCCACGACACGCAGTGCGATGGTATCGTCCTGGCAACTACCAGCCCAGCGAATGGACCAATATTGATCTTCAACAATGTGATTTATAACGTTGGCAAGGGTCCGAACAATCCGGAACACACGGGGGCGTGGAACTGCATCTACTTGGCGGCTTACACGAAAAAGGGGCCGCCAGGTCAAGGAATTGTGGAGATTTATGGGAACACTTTGTACAACTGCGGAAGTTTCGAGACGCCCCCTTATCGGGGCGCAAATAATGGTGTGCAGAACGGGGGAGGCAGTGATCCTGTCAAAATCCATCTTCAAAACAACATCATTTATCAGCTCAATTCTTCGGCGCCATACTTCAATAACGGGAACCCGCTGCCTGACGGGATTTACGGCACCAACAACCTGATGTTTGGAATTGGACAAACGCCTGCCAGCACTTACGTTACGGGAACAATTAACGCCAGCCCGCAGTTTGCAAACCCCGGCTCGGATTTTCACTTGTCATCAGCAAATAGTCCGGCCAGCGGCGCCGGAAGCAAAGCCTCTGCTGTCGCCAGCAACGACCATGATGGAATTCCGCGTTCCTCTGCTCCTGCCATCGGCGCTTACGAACACTCTGTTTCTCCACAGATGCGCAAAGCCAATCCCTCCACCAAGCCATAGCGGCGTGCCGGGGAGCAGTCAACAGCTACCCAACGCATTACTTTCGCTGATTCAAGCATTCAGCCAGAAGGGTAGCGCCGGAGGCACCTACAAAGGAACGCCGGCTGGAATTGAGATATATTTGCAGGAGTAACTCATATGATTCGCTTTCGCCGTTCGCGCATAAAGTTGAAAATCCTTTTGGCCAAGCTGACTGGTCAGTCGAGGGAAGTTATGCTTCGCCACCAGTTCAACCTCTGTGCAGAAGATTGGGCAGAGAACCTTGAGCCTGCCCACAAACTGATCGCCGAAAAAGCTTGGCAGAAGATGGGGATATCCGCCTCCGACCGAATCCTCGAGCTGGGTTGCGGAGATGGCTGGGCCTCCTGCATGATGGCCAGCCGCGTCGGGCCGAATGGACTAGTCGTAGGGCTCGATATTTCCGACGAAATGGTGAGGCGCGCCTCCGCCAAGGGCAGCCAGTTCCGCAACGTAAATTTCGTTTGCGGGTCCGCCGAGAAGCTTAAGTTTGAGGATAACCTTTTCACGAAAGTCTTCAGTTTGGAAGCCTTTTATTATTTCGAGCACCAAGAGGAAGTGCTGCGCGAACTGCTCCGCGTGATGGCGCCCCTTGGAAGGTTGTACCTTGTATTCTGCCTCTACAAGGACTATCCGGAAGGGCTTTCTATCCTGGACGAGTTAAGTGTGCCCGTGCAGGTGCGCAGCGCTTCTGAATACAAAGAGATGTTGCAACGCACAGGTTGGTCCGACGTGCAGACCGAGGAGTTCCTGATGGAGTATGAGTCGGGTCGAAAACCGAAGGCCCATGCGAAGGCCCTATTCATCAGCGCGAGCAAGCCCAAAATCAAGTCTGAGAAGCAGTTTCCCGACATGGAAGCGGGGCCTTCTCTCGCCGTTCGAACCTCCGGGCAGCCTAGCCATTCCTGATTCTCGTTCACATCGGGCGCGGCAATCCACTATGTGGTCCAAGAATACGACAACGAAGCCTCCTGCCAACCTAGCTGTAGTTCTTGGGTTATTCGAAACCGGCCTAGCAGTGGGGAGGAGCCTGGGAAGGGCCGGGATACCTGTGTTGGGACTCGATTCTTCAAAGAAGGTCGGTTTTTATTCAAGATATATACAACCACAATTGTGTCCCCACCCGTCGGAGCGCGAATGCGAATTCATTGATTTTCTCCTGGAAATCGGCAAACGGCAGAATCGAAGACCTGTGCTTTTTGTCACCTCGGATGAATTTCTGATTACGGTTTCGAAGAACCGCCAACGGCTGGAAGACTATTACCTCTTGAATCTTCCAGAGCCCGCAATCATTGAATCCATAGCCGACAAGCTCAGGCAGTATGAACTGTGCGAGAAAGCAGGCGTGGCCGCACCCAAGACATTTGTAGCTCAAGATATGGAACGGCTAGTGCAACTCAAGGATGATTTGCCCTATCCCGTATTTATCAAGGGGCGCGAAGTCAATTCCTGGCGAAAGCTTATGGGTGTTGATCGAAAGGGGTTTGTTGTCAACACGCCGGAAGAGTTGCTCGACACGTTCCGACTTGTCTTTGAACGCGGGGCCACAGGATTAATACAGGAAATCATCCCTGGGCCGGATTCTAATCACTTCAAGGCGTGTTGCTATATTTCCCGACAAGGCGAGGTGCTGCTAGCCTTCGCTTTACAAAAGATTCGCCAGCAACCTGTTCGCTTCGGTTTCGGGTGTGTAGTTCAAAGCATTTGCCATCCTGAACTTTTGGAACTCGGCAGGAAATTCTTGACGGCGATTGATTACCGGGGAGTAGGTTCAGTGGAATTCAAGCTGGATGCAAGGACCGGTGAGTTCAAGCTGATAGAACTAAATCCCCGATATTGGCAGCAAAATGGGTTAGCAGAGAAATGCGGCATGAACTTCCCGCTCATACACTTTTTGGATCTAACGGACTGCGCGCCGAAGCCTCTTGTCGACTATCGCTACGGCATAAAATGGGTGAACATCTATCACGATTTCGAATCGTTCCGAGACTACAAGAAGCGGGGAGAGCTTTCTTTAAAGACATGGGTACAGAGTTTGAGAGGTCCAAAGATGTACTCGGATTACGCCAGAGACGACGTCCACCCCTGGTTTCATGAACTTGCCTCTCAAAGGCTTTTTTCCAGATCTCTGAGGTATATGTTCAAAAAAGCCATTTAGCGCTCGAAGGATAGTCGTTTCGGCCGGTGGACGCTGCAGGCCGGTGCCGGACCATATGGAAGGCTCGATTGTCATCCCGCGAGGTATCATGGCCCGGTAGCTTGTCTGAGGCACGAAGGCGGATAAAAAGTGGCGCTGCCAGTATTGGTTCCTCTACACAGCAAGGAATTATTCGAGCAGCTAAAAAACCCAAATATCAAACCAATCTTTTATAGGCTGCGCCAGGAATCTTTTCTTCAGAAAGGAATGCGCAAGTTAGGTTTGCGTGGCGCCGGCCAGACCTTGGCGGCCAGATTTGAGTTTATCGAGGAAGGCGGGCTGCTGGGGGAAACTTACGCCCTGTGGCTCTCGCCTGCGGTTCGCCTTCCCCCTTCTCAGATGGCATGCCTGTTGGACCTGTTGCCAAAGCTCAGGTGGGTCTATTCGCAGATTACCGGGATAGACCATCTTGAACCTGGTTTGTTTACAGCGCGCGGGGTGCTAGTGAGCAACAGCGGGCGATTAAGTTCGCGCCGGATGGCAGAGATGGCACTAGCGACCATCTTGGCTCATGCCAAGAGGCTGCCCGAGCACATCGCAATGCAACGAAGACGCCGGTGGACGCCGTTGGCCTCCAGCGAACTGTATCACCAGACCGTTGGAATCATTGGGACTGGCAACATCGGAAACGAACTTGCGAAATTATGCCGTGGAATCGGCCTGCACGTTATCGGCGCTTCCAGGGAGCCTGGAAAATTCGCACAAAACCCGGCGCCGTATGATGCGGTCGTCAGTCTATCAGGCGATCTTGAGGGATTGCTCGCCAAAGCTGACCACGTGGTTCTAGCGCTACCCTTGAATCAACAAACTCGTGGATTGATTGGGACCACGATGCTTGGCCATATGAAGAAAAACAGTTCGCTGATAAATCTGGCCCGCGGTGAACTCGTCGTCGAGGACGAACTGTGCAATGCGCTGTCGAAAGGAAAAATTGGAGCAGCCTACATCGATTTACCCGCCAAGCTTCCCCTGCCGGTGTGGAGCCGGTTGTATAGAACCCCGAATTTGATCTTAACCCACAACTCCGCGGCGAAGAGTATCAGTTTGCTAGCGGAGGCCTTTGAGCAGTTCCTGAGAGGATTGGAAATCATGACACAGACTGGAAACCCTCCTGACAGAGTGATTTGAGCTTGATTTCGTTGCTGGGGACGTTCATGCTTTGGCAAGATTAAGAATCGGGTTGCGCCTTCTCGCGCCCTCCGGTGACAGGTGGTGACGCGTGGACCCAAAGGCGATTCTGCTGTCGTTATTACCGTTGCCCGTTGCAAACTTTGTGTTGAGGCAGCATCCCTTCGGCTCGCTGCGAATTCGCGACCCGGTAATTACTGCCTTCCACATCTTGTATCACAGCGATGCAAACCATACTTGGCTAAACACTTACTGGCGAGGCGTGCCGGTGATGAAGTCACCGTTAGATCTTTGGATCTATCAGGAAATCATCTACGAAACGAAGCCGGACGTGATTCTCGAGGCGGGCACAAGAAATGGAGGAAGCGCCTACTTTTTCGCTTCCCTGCTGGAATTGATGCAGCACGGCAGGGTCTTGACTATCGACGTTCAAGAGCACCCGGGAAGACCTCAGCATGATCGGATTACCTACCTGACCGGTTCTTCTACCTCCGAGGTTACAGTCCAGAGAGTTCGCGAACTGATTGGAAGCCAGGAGCGGGTTATGGTGTCCCTTGATTCGGACCACACCAAGAGCCATGTGCTCGATGAAATGAGAGCATACGCTGGCCTCGTAACCGTTGGGAGCTATCTGGTCGTGGAAGATACAAATCTCAACGGCCATCCCGTCTGGCCGAAATTTGGACCCGGTCCTAAGGAAGCAGTGGAAGAGTTTCTAGCAGAGAACACGCACTTTGTAGCGGACAGGGGCAGGGAGAAATTCTGCCTTACGTTCAACCCCGGCGGCTTTCTGAAAAAGGTGCGGTGAAACCCATTTCTCTCTGAGAGGGTAAGGCAGTTTGTGCTTGCCCCTGGAACTGGAGACCCTGCTTGAGTATGATATCGGCCCCGAACGAGGAGGCAAGGGCGGACAGGATTAACCCCTGTCCTTCGAAGGTACCTTTGGCCAGTAGACCATCTCCGCTACGCAGTGGCATTGTGCATTGCGGAGGGACAGCGGTCTGCTGGCGATGCACAGCGAGGCATTCAGCCAACAACGCCTTGCCCTTCCAGGCGTCGGTTGTATGCCCAAAATGGTTGTGCGTTGCGCCGCCACGAAGGCGCGAAAAAGGAAGGTTTGAAACCCCATGCGACTCAAGTGTTTATTCCTCACCTCGTTACTCTGGGCCTCTGCCGCCCTGGCGCAACAATCGCCGGCTCCAGCTCTCTTCTTCACGGATCTTACCAATGGCCCCGCGACTGGTAACACAGACACCACGCATACCGCTAACGGCGGCGTATACGTTACTCTCTATGGAAACTTCTTGGGTGCCTCTCCCACGGTTACGCTGAACGGAGCTTCGTGTCTTATCATCGTGTCCCCGCCCGCGAAGTGGATGTGGTATCAGAAAATGACCGTGCAGCTAACCGGCACTTGTTCCAGTGGAAACTTTGTAGTCACGACCGCCTCGGGCACCTCGAATGGCCTCCCATTCAGCGTAAGCGCCGGTAACATCTACTTTGTCTCCACGACGGGTTCAGATTCCAACAGTGGCAGCTTTGCCTCACCTTGGGCCACGCTTCCCCACGCTGCTCAGACCGCGGGCACGACCGCTGGAAACGTCATCTACGCGGAAAACGGAGTTAGCCAAACCGTGGACGACGGACAAGGCTGGAGCGCGGCGATCCTTATGCGACAGGGCTGGTGCCAGGGTACGCCCACGCAGCTCAACGCTCTTGTGGCTTATCCAGGTGCCGTCGTCACAATGGGCTCCAACTCCATCCATTCCATTCGCGGCACCGATAGCAGCGCCTCCGGAGGCGCCTGTATGGGGCGATGGACCATTGCTGGAATGAGGATGAGCGGAAATGACAGCGCGGTTTCCTTGAACGGACCTACCAGCTATCCTACCGGTGGGGCATCTGGGTGGCGCATTGTCGGCAATGATATCACCTGCCCGACGGGGGCAGGGGCGACGGGCTGCATTCATACAGCCAACATTGACAACACTGGTTCATCAGGGATTGCCAACTGGCTTCTGGGCAATAACGTACATGATGTTGGGAATCAAGCATCTCAGCCGAACACCGACCAACAACACGGTGTCTACATGGGCGACCAGTCCAGGCATTGGGAACTCGGCTGGAATACTGTCGCAAACACGGTCGCGTGCCGCGGCGTACAAATCTACTCGAACACCGGTGAAGAGTTCGACTTCACCATTCACGACAACACTGTGCACGACTCGACTTGTGACGGCATTCTCGTGTGGACATCCAATCCTTCCGCTGGCCCCGTTTCCGTGTACAACAACGTGGTCTACAACGTCGGCAAAGGGCCTGCTACGCGTGAGGGCGGCGGGGCCTGGAATTGCATCTACGCCAATCATCTCAACAACAGCTCGCCGGGAAGCGGCACAGAGAACTATTACAATAACAGCTGCTTTGCCAACGGCCTCATTCAGAACACGGGGGGATGCTTTGAAAGCGCGCTTCGCGTCGGCTCGAGCAGGGATCCGGTCGTCTCAAACTTTTTCAACAACGTTGTTGTAAATACAGGATCGAATGCCGCTTGTCCCAACGGGATACCGTTCTGGGGAAGCGGCGCTCCTTCAAGCCCGGTCACAATGACAGGAAATACCAATCTTGGTTGGTCGACAAACCCGCCGCAATCGATTCCTGGAAACACG
>OCOJ01036108.1_pt3 | contig 11785 bp, 12 predicted proteins | sample 1539251 | NCBI WGS metagenome assembly OCOJ01 (sample SAMN01911457, study PRJEB22624) | soil metagenome | biome: Soil | place: Malaysia | collected 2012-04-30 | depth RA_metagenome m
ATTTGCCGGGGGAGGCGGGCAGCCGGGCAAAGGCGCGACGGCATCCACCGCGCAGTTCTATCAGGGGCTCACGGCGGCGGTGGCGCAAGACGCCAACGCAGCTTCGACCGACGTGAGGTTGTCGCACCTGATTGACATCACCGCCGGCAAGGCTCTCAATTTTTACACGCCGGGCAATGCGACGCCGCTGAATGGCGCGAACCCGCTCGCGGTGCTCTCCTATGATGCTTCGTCCAATACGGTCACCTTCAACAATCCCCTGGGCTTCAGCTTGAAGGCCGGGCGGGATATCGCGGTCATCGAAAAACGCCAGTCGCAGCAGGCACAAAACAACACTCTGAAGTTTTCCGCGAAGGCCTACGGTGACTGGGGCAACAACTTGTATGTGCGCGTATCCCCGATGGTCGGCGGGACGTTCACGATTCTTCCGGATCCGGCGGACCCGAACGTCGGCGCACCTTTCACGACACAAGCCACCGCCGACACGCCCGCGGGCAACGCCATTCCCGTCGCAGACGTAAGCGGCTTCAAAGTCATTGCTGGCCCTCCGGCCTTTAACGATCACGTGCGCATCCAGGGGCAAGAGTACGTGATCTCAGCGATCGACAACGCGCATAGCACGATCACGGTCAAGGACTTGTTGGGGAATGCGGGGCCATCGGCTGCCGTTCCCTCCGGAACCAGCGTCACACGGCTGCGGCCAGCGCTTACGCCTGCGGCCGGGAAAAAGACCATCCATGTCTCTGGCGCATCAGGAATCTACGACAACGCCATCGTTCAACTCGACAACGGAACCAAGAAAGACACCCTCATCGTAGCGACGAATGGAGTCAGCGGCGAGGTGGTGACGTTTACAACGGCGGTCACGCAACCTTACTTCGAAGGGCAAAAACTCCGCATCATCGAAGCGGAGGTGGATACACAAAATGTTGTGAACAACGTCGTGGTGGCGTCGGAAGTGATCCAGAACCTACGGCTGCACGACGATCAGACTTCGAACTTCATTGTTACGGGCGTCGGGCTGCGCTCCAAATTGGTGAACGTCCAGACGCAGCCGGGCCCTGGCGGTGGCTACTCCGAAACCGACCTCACCGTCTTTCCCACCGCAAAGGATGCCCCGTGGGTTCAACTGACTGGCGGAGACGATCACCTCGAACAGCTCACGGTGGAGGACTTCGTCGGAGTGGACGGCGGAAGCGGGCTGCGCACGGGCATCCAGGCTCTCGAAGACATCACCGATATCAGCATCTGTATTGTGCCGGGCATGTGGTCGCAAACGGTCCAGTCAGCGCTGATCAACCACTGCGAGACATTGAAATACCGGTTTGCGATTCTCGATCCCCCGGACAATCTCGGGATCGACGACATCATTTCCTTCCGCGCGCCGCTGGATACGGAATACGCGGCGCTGTACTACCCGTGGATCCAGGTGATGGATCCCTCGGTGGTGCGCAATGTGGACCTGGCGCCTTCCGGCCATATGGCGGGGATCTACGCGCAAACAGATATTGCGCGGGGCGTGTTCAAGGCGCCAGCAAACGTGGAAATCAGCACGATTTCCAAAATCGCACAAGACGTCAACGCGCGCGAGCAGGCGCTGTTGAACCCCATCGGGATCAACGCGCTGCGCTACTTCCCGGAGCGTGGGAATCGGGTTTGGGGCGCCCGAACGCTCTCTTCCGATTCGGACTGGAAATACGTCAACGTGCGACGGCTGTTTATCTACATCGAAGCCTCGATTGACTACGGCACGCAGTGGGTCGTCTTCGAACCAAATGATCAGCGCTTGTGGGCCCGCGTGCGGCAGACCATCACCGACTTTTTGACCACGACGTGGCGCAACGGCGCGCTGCAAGGCGCCACTCCGGACCAGGCCTTCTTCGTCCAGTGCGACTTGGGCACGACCATGACGCAGGACGATTTGAACAACGGGCGGTTGATTTGCGTGGTGGCCATCGCTCCAGTGCGCCCGGCGGAGTTCGTAATTTTCCGGATTCAGCAGATTATGCAGGCCCTGCCGGCCAGCTAGAACGAATTCTAAGGAGAGGAAAACACCATGCCACCAGTATTTCGCCAAGATCCATACCCGGCATTCAATTTCGAGCTTTTGGTGAACGGCATCAGCAACGACGGGAAGAGCGCCAAAGGCTCGTTCATGGAAGTGGGCGGGTTGGGCGTCGAACAGCCCGCCATCGAGTACCGCAACGGCAGCGAAGACATCACCGTGCGAAAGATGTACGGCTTGAAAAAATTCACGAACATCACGTTGAAGTGGGGCATCACGGGCGATCTCACCTTTTGGAAATGGCTGCTGCAGGGGATGAACGGTCAGGGCCAGCGGGCGAGCGGAAGCGTGATTCTCCTGGATGAAAACCGGAACCCGGTGATGCAGTGGAATTTCGTGCGGGGCTGGCCCTGCAAGTGGACGGGGCCGGGCCTGAACGCAAAAAACAACGAAATCGCCATCGAGACGCTGGAAATTTGCCATGAAGGATTAGCCGTTGACGGCCAGTGATGAGCAGCGCTCCGACCATTCCGGGGCTCTACTTCACGTCTGCCCCGCAGGCGCCGCAGCCTTCGCCGCTGCGCACGGACGTGGCGGGATTCTTTGGCCGGACCTTGCGCGGGCCCGTGGGAGTGGCGACGCGGGTGCGCGGCTGGCGCGAGTATACGCGCATTTTCGGTGGCTTGGCGGCCGGCGCCATGACTCCCTATGCCCTGCGCGGCTATTTTGACAATCAGGGCAACGTCGCTTACGTGGTTCGTGTGTTGGGAAAGAAATCCAGCAGCGCGGGCGTGGTTTGGCAAGCCGGAATGTACGATCCGGTCACCAACAAATTTAATCCGGACTGGCCGGGTGCGAGCGGATTCCAGGCCATTCAGTTCGCATTTCAAGCGAACTCGCCGGGCACCTGGGCCAACGACAGTTCTATCAATATCCGCTACTGGGCGCGCGGAATGAGCGGCAAGCCGGAAGTGGAACTGGAAATCTCGCCACCAGGTGAGGATGTGGAAATCCTCACGGGCCTGAACCCCGCGACCTTGGCCGACGAGGTCAATCAAGCTTCGCAGTACGTCACCTTGCAAGCGGCTCCGTTGCCCGCTGGTTTAACTTCCGCGCGACTCAATGCGACGATGGGGCCTAATTATTTTGCATGGCCAACACTGAAGCTGGTTGGAGGAAGTTCAGTGCCGGCAGCGAAGGAAGATTATCTCGCCGCAGTCACCTCGTTGGGTGACGAGATTGAAGTCGCCATGACGGTGAGCCCGGACCTTTACGGCACCGACCTCTACGACCCAAACGATCCCAACCGCAATGACAACGTGGTCGAACTGATCCAGGCGATGCTGTTGCAGGCGGAACAGCTTCACGATCGCTTGGTGGTGCTGGATATTCCTCCCGATCAAGCGGATCCTATTGCCGCGGTCGAGTGGCTGGATGCGAATTTTCGCGATCCAGATGTCGCGCCCGACCCTTTGAATCAATTCACCTTGCAGAATGGCGCTGTCTACCATCCGCGTTTACTGGTGCCGGACCCGCTGGGCAGCGCGGCCGCGCCCTTGCTTTGCGTGCCATGCTCGGGGCTGGTTGCCGGAGTGATCAGCCGGCTGGATCAGCAGGAGGGCGCGTATCTGACGCCAGCGAATGCACCAATCAAAGAGGCGGTGGATCTTTCCCGGGTTTTGGATGCAAACGAACAGACGGTCATCTATCAAGGCGGAATCAACCTGCTGACGTGTTCGCCAAACCAAGGGCTGCTGGTCTGGGGTGGACGCGTGTTGGGCCCGCGAGCGTCCGGCTCGAAAACGCTGGGGAGATTCGTTGCGCACCGCCGCCTGATTCACTTGCTGGTGAAGGCCATTTGGCGCGTCGCGGAGCCGCTGGTGTTTGACGTGAACGGCCCGCCCACGTGGCTGGCGTTGGTGCGTTGCATCACCACAGTTCTGCTGGAGGCCTACCGCGCCGGCGCGTTGCAGGGAGACACGCCGGATCAGGCGTTCCAGGTGCAGTGCGATGAGACGACCAATCCTCCGGAACAAATCGAACAAGGCATCCTGATTTGCCTGGTTAAGGTGGCGCCGGCGGTGCCCATGGAGTTCATCACCCTGCGCATTGCGGTGAGCGGACAAGGACAACTGGAGGTATTCGAAACGTGATTGAAGATCCTCTGGTTTCCTACCGATTCCTGGTCACGCTGCAGCCCGGCGACGCGTACCTGCCGGCCGCGCAGGCCGCTTCGCTGCCGCTCGCGGGCGTCAGCGAGTTTCTGGAAGTGAAGGGGCTCGGCGCGGACCTGGAAGTGACCGCGTATCCCGAAGGCGGCGTCAACGATCACGTGCATCAGTTGCCCGTGCGGCATTCCTGGAGCCGCATCACCTTGCGGCGGGGCATTATCCGCGACCAGGGATTGTGGAGGTGGTACGTCGCGGGCTTGACGCAATCGCTGGGAGCGCGCCGCGACGGCTGCATCATTCTTTTAACCTCGGCGGGAAAATTTGCCATGAGCTGGACGTTTCACGCGGGGCTCGCGGCCAAGTGGATTGGGCCGGAGTTCAACGCCACGCAGAACGCCGTCGCCGTCGAAGGTCTGGAGATCGCCCATGAGGGATTGATTCCGGCGATTCTCTCGAAGCCTGAGCCATCGTAGCCATGTTCACGATTCACAATCTCGAGGTCCGGCTCGACGTCGATGGCGAAGGCGACGAAGCGGTGTTCGTCCGTTTATTCGACAAGTACATCCGCAAATGGCATCGCAGCGCCGAAGAAGCCAAGGCACGGCAACGCCTGGCCGACGAGCATCGTTCGCTGGGCGACCGCCCGGCCGGGAAAGGGGACTGATGGCCAGCGCCGTGCAACTCGCGGGACAAAGCCTCATTCAGGCCTACTTGGAGATCGTTGCTCCCAAGGTGGACGATCCCGTCATCCCCTTGCGCTTTAATCCGACCGAATACCAGATTCAGAAAGCCAACAACTTCGCGGAGATCGCCATCCCCGGCCTGGAATCGCCGCCCATCCAGTTTGTGCGCGGCAACTGCGAGAAATTAACCACCGAAGTGTTGGTGGACACTTCCGACACGCTGGACGATGTGCGCGTGAAATACGTCAACAAATTGCGCGGTTTGCTGAATCTGAACCGCGACCTGCACGCACCCCCTATCGTCCGCCTGGCTTGGGACACGGAAGTGTTTCGCGGCGTGCTGGAGAGCCTGAACATCACCTACGTCCTCTTCACCCCGGATGGCATTCCGCTGCGCGCGAAACTGNTCGCTGAGCCTGAAGGAATACCGGCCCGTGGACATCCAGATCAAGCAGAATCCCACGTCTTCGCCGGATTTCGACAAGTCGTACGTGGTGCAGCGGGGCGACACGCTGAGCAGCATCGCCTTCGCGGTGTACCGCGACGCGAGCGTCTGGCGCAACATCGCGCAAAAGAACCAGATCCAGGATCCCCGCAGCATCGCGCCGGGTACGGTGTTGCAACTTCCCGTCTTGACATGAGGTCACGATGAGCACCACCTCCATCCTCTCCACGATCATTCCTTCCACGGGTTATTACGCGCCGAACTACAAGATCGAGGTGGAAGGCAGGGAGCTCGACCCCGAGTCGAAAGGCGATCTGCTNGGAAGTCAAGGTCACGATGGACCTGGAAAACCTCACACACTTTGATCTGACAGTGAACAACTGGGACGACAAGCAACTGGCCTTCAAGTACAGCGACACGACCACGTTTGATCTCGGCAATCGCCTGCACATTCAACTGGGCTACGCCGGGGATCTCGTCTCGATGGTGAATGGCATCATCACCAGCATGACCCCGCGATTCCCCGAGTCCGGGCCTCCGACAATTGTGATCGGCGGCGAAGACCGGATGGTGAAGCTCAAAGACCGCAAGCCGAAGGACGGCGAGCAGAAGCAGTTTCTCAACAAACGGGACTCGGAAATCGTCACGATTGTGGCCAAACGCAACAACCTGGTGCCGAAGGTCACGCAAACCAACACGGTCCACGACGTCGTGGTGCAAAAAAATCAGGATGACGCTGCATTTCTCATGGAGCGCGCCAAGCGCATTGATTTCGACTGCTTCATTGACGTGGATCCGGATACCGGCAAGGACGCGCTGTTTTTCGGCCCGCCGGCGGACAAGCGCGACGGCAACAAGGTAAAGGTGTACCGGTTCATCTGGGGCCAGAGCCTGAACAATTTCAATCCCACCATTTCGCTGAATCGCCAAGTGGGCAAAGTCACCGTCAAGAGCTGGGATCCGGCGACGAAATCGCTGATCAAGTACACCGCCGGGCCGAGCGATCTACCGACCACCGGTGGTGGCGGTGAAAACGGACCCAGCGCCGTGCGAACGCGCCTGCAGGATCGCGAAGACATCGTGGTGGACCAACCGGTCCGCAGCCAGCAGGAAGCGCAGGATCTGGCGAAGGCCCTGCTGCGCGAGCGTGCGTACAACTACATCACCGGAAACGGGCAGGTGATCGGGCTTCCGGATTTGCGGCCGGGCAACAACGTCGAACTCGAAGGGCTGGGCAAACGTTTCACAGGGACCTATTACGTCACGAAAGTGGAGCATACGCTCGGCGGCTCCGGCTACGTGACGAGCTTTGACGCACGGAAATACGAGGATGGGGGGACAAAGTCATGAGCACGGCCACGGTGTCTCGCACAGTGTCCACCGACAAGCGCTACTTCGGAGTGTACTCCGCGACCGTGACGAAAGTGGAAGACGACAAGGCCAAGGAAGGGCGCGTGAAGATCATCTGCCACTGGTTTGACGAGCAGACGGAAATGGACTGGTGCCGCGTGGCCCAGGTTTACGCGGGAAATGGCTATGGCGCTTTCTTCACTCCGGAACCCGGCGACGAGGTGCTGCTCGCATTCGATAACGGTGACATGCGGGCGCCCATCATTTTGGGCGGCCTGTACAACGGCAAAGACAAACCGCCGACGTTCCGCTCTTCGACCAAAGACCAGAAGATGATCCACACCAAGGGTGGAAACGAGTTGCTGCTCGACGACACGCCAAACAAGAAACGTGTGAAATTGACGACATCAGGCGGGCACACCGCGGATCTGAGCGACGTGGACAAGAAGATCCTGCTGCAAAGCTCGGGCGGGCAGACAGTGACGCTTGATGATGGGGCAAAGAAAATAACCGTGCAGGCCGGCAGCACGACCATCACGATGGACGCTTCGTCGGGAAGCGTCACGATTGCCGGTGGGCCGATAACCCTGCAGAGCAACCAGATTTTTCTCGGCGCTTCCGGGAGCGCGACCCACCCGGTGCCGTTCGGCGAAGTTCTGCTGTCCATATTTAATGCGCACACGCACGTCTGCACTGCCCCGGGGACGCCGAGCGCGACTCCATTGCCCATTCTCCCGCCAACGGCGGTTTCGAAAGGCGTGCTGACGAGCTGAAGCCATGAAGCAACCCGCATTCCTCGGCGTTGGCTGGAAATTTCCGATTTTGCCGGATGCGTCGGGGTGTCTCGGCTATGTCGCCGGAGACGCCAACGTGGCGCAGTCCATGAAGATTTTGCTGATGACGGAATTGGGTGAAAGAGTCATGCGCGCCGACTTCGGAATCCAGGCCCCGCGCCTGGTGTTTTCCCCGGGGAGCCCGCAGTNATTTGCGGCTGCTCGAGAAAACCGTCCAGGACGCGGTGACGAATTGGGAGCCGCGCGTGGACGTGACGAACGTGACCGCCGAAGCTGATCCGTTGAACCCATTCAAAATCACGGTGTCGGTCAGCTACACCGTCCGCCAGACCAACACCAGCACCAATATTGTCTTTCCATTCTATGTGGGGAGTATCCAGCAGAGCTGATGCCGCTGCAAACGCTCCAACTCGATACGCTGAACTGGCAGCAGATGGTCACCGCCATCCGCGGGCGGATCATTCCGAACTCCAACAGCAAGTGGACCCTGCAAGCGCCGGTGGACCCGGGCGTAACTCTCTTGGAGTTGTTCGCCTGGCTGCTGGATCAGCGTATCTACTGGATTAACCAGATACCCGACGCGCTGGTGCAGTCGATTTTGGCGCTGTTGGGAGAGGCGCCAAAACCTGCGCAGGCGGCGGTCACTGTACTCCACCTGTCGGACGCCGCATCACCTCCGCAAAGTTTTCCAGTTGCGAAGGCTGGCACGCTCATGGAATTGGGCGACCTGAATCCGCCCATTCTTTTCACCCTCGATCAGGATTTGACACTCTTGCCGGTGCAGGGTATCGGGGTGACGGTCAACGGAGCGGACCGCACCAACGATCTGTTGCAGAAGCGTCCGGTGGCCTTGCTCGCGCCCGGTCGGAATTCTTCGACCATCCGATTCCTGCTTCAACTCAGCGCCCCGTTGCCGCCGACCGCCGCGGGGCGATTTTTCTCGCTGATGCTGCAACTCTATACGCCCGAGGACGTGTATCCACAGTGGTCCCCGGATGCGGTCGCGGGCATCGGAGCGCCATCCACGCTCAACTGGCTCTATACCAGCAGCAATTCGAATAGCGCCGTGGCATTTGCCGCAAGCCAGGTGGACGACGGCACCGGAGGATTGCGGCGCCCGGGAATTGTGCGTTTTGCCATTCCCTCCGATTGGCAACCGGAGGCCGCGAACAGTGGTCCGGGAATCACCACGTATGGAATCACTTTGAGCATCACAAGCGCGGACTTCACCTACACTCCGCAGCTGACCCAGGTGTTGTGCAACACGGTGATGGCGCATCACCGCTGGCAAAGGAATGCCGCGTATAAACCCGCGAACTGGCCTCCACTGCCGGGGAACGTCGTCACTTTGCCGGTCCCTTCGGTGGCAGTNTTCCCCGTGGAAAGAGTTTCCCCCGATCGAAGATACCCTGCAGTTGACGCTTACCGGCCCGGATAACCAAGCGACGCCGTGGACGCAAGTGCCGGACCTGAATTCCTACGGCCCCACCGACAAGGTGTTCGTCGTGGATCGCGCGCTCGCCCAGATTCGGTTCGGCGATGGACTCGCCGGAAAACTCCCCCGCTTGAGTCTCACCGCTACTGCGCCGATCACGGTGAGTTACATGGCCGGCGGAGGAGCGGCGGGAAACGTCGGCGCAAGCACCTTGTGGAATGCCGTGCAGGAAAACCCCGTGACGAATCTTTTTATTTCGGGAGTAAGTCTGGCGGCGGCAGCGGGCGGGGCAGATACAGAAACGTTGCAGGAAGCAATCCAGCGCAGCCAAGCCTCGTTGAATGATCTGAACCGCGCGGTCACCAAGCCCGATTTTGAAAATCTGGCAATCACAACACAGGGCGTGGCGATTCGCCGCGCGTACGCTGCGGTCGGCTACGATCCGCAATTTCCGTGCACGAAAGTGACGGGTGCCGTGACCGTGTTTGCGGTGCCGTACGCGCCGAGGGTAGAGACCGGCGGCAGCATCCCCAAGGGAAGTTTTGTTGCCGCTCCGAAGCCTGATGAGGGCGCGTTGCAGGCCGTGTACGCGCACATCAATGACGGGAAATTGCTGGGAGGGCAGCTTTTTGTTTCCGCGCCGGCCTATCGCAAAGTCTGGTTGTCGCTGCAAATTGCCGTGGATTTCCCGCTTACGCGCGCGATGCGGGAGTCCGTGTTGATAGGTTTGCGGGCATATCTCGACCCGCTCGTCGGGGGGGACGAAGGCAACGGTTGGCCGTTTGGCGATCCGCTACGCCCCTCGGCGCTCCTCAAGGTGGCGCAAACAATTCTGGGAGAAGCGGGCGACGTTTTGAGCGTGGGAGTTTCACTCACCGGCCCCAGCAAGTTTCAAAGCTGCCTGGACACGCCGATTCTGCCCCATGAATTGGTTTACCTCGTCCATGCCGACCTGGCCACGCAGCAGCGAGCGTCACAAGGTGGAGGCTTGCGATGAGCGCACCCTGGTGGACGCTGGATGCTGCGCAGGAGGTCCGCGATGCTGGAGTTTCGCCAGGCCCTGCACCGGCGAACTGGCCGGTATTGACCGAGACGGATCGCCAAACAGTCTACGAAGACGTGTTGGCCCGCACCGCGTCGTACACGCCGGAATGGACGAGCCGCTCCGCGAACGACGCGGGCATTGCTTTGGCGCACCTCTTCTCCGAGGAAGTGGAACCTGTCCTGCAGCGTGTTAACCAGCTTCCCGAAAATACGCTCATCGAATTCCTCAAAGTCGGGGGGATCGAGCCATTTCCGCCGACCTCTGCCGAGGCTTTGCTCCAGTTCACTGTTTCCACCAACGCGCCGCAATCCGTGCTTATTCCCGAAGGATTCCAGGTTGGCGCTGCGCCAGCCGGTGGCGGAGACTTGGTGACCTTTGAAACGACTGCGGATCTCTACGCGGTCCCAGGAAAAATTCAGGAAATTTATTACCTGGAACGCGGCTTGTTCAAACCCGTCGCGGTGCCAGTAGCTGGCGTTGCGTTCCTTGCGTTCGGTAGCAAGGCGCTGCCGGGTGACGCACTGTTCATCGGTTTGTCCGTGCCTGATGGAACGACTGTCGGGCCACAAATCTCTTTCGGCTTTCAAGTGCAAGGCCCGGTCACGCAGCCGCCGGTGGCTTCGGGCGGAGTCGTGCCCTTGCCCGCGCCGCTTGCCCCTCTGTTGCGCTGGGATGTGCTGGATGGCGGGCAGTATCAGCAAATCAAAGTTGTGCTGGACGAAACGAATGGCCTGCTGCAGAGCGGCGTCATCACGCTCGGGCTTCCCGATGAGTGGAACCCGGGGATCCCCTCCGGCACGCCGGACAAAACGCCGCTGCTTTGGCTGCGCCTGGAAATTCTCTACGGAGCTTACGCTGCTCCTCCCCTCTTAACCGATCTTCAGTTGAACGTGGTGCGTTCGACGGCGTTGCAGACGATTTATAACGAGGTGCTCACACCGGTCACGGGGACAAACGGCTCTGTGATGAGCGTAAGTCAAACTCCGGTACTGCCGCACTCCATGATTCTTCAGGTGGACGACAACACGGATATTTCCATGAATCCGGCGACGCAGCCCACAAACGCAAACAACGCGCCGCCGGCGGGTATTTCGACGACCGCCATTTGGACCGAGGTGGACGACCTGGCGGATTACAGTCCGGTCGCGCAAGTGTACACGCTAGACCCCGCCAGCGGCGAAGTCACCTTCGGCGACGGCATCCATGGCATGGCCGTGCCTGCCGGGTTCCGAAACGTTGTCGCGCTGCGCTATCAGGTGGGCGGCGGTTCCTCCGGTGCGGTCGCGACGGGGGCCGTCAGCACGCTCATTAACTCGGTTCCGTTCGTCACCGCGGTGACAAATCCGTGGCCGGCCACCGGCGGCACGGACGCCGAGACCCAAACGCAAGCCATGATCCGCGGCCCGAAAGAAATTCGCGCGCGAGGCCGTGCCGTGGCGCCCGCCGACTATGAGGTGCTGGCTCTTCATGCGTCCGGAGCGCTGGTAGCCCGCGCCTACGCGGTGTCGGGATTTCATCCCGCGTTTGCCGGGACGCCGATTCCAGGAGTGGTGGGCGTGTTTGTGATTCCCGTTGAGCGGGGCTCGGGGCCTCCCATTCCTAATGAAGATACGCTGCGCGCGGTTTCGACGTATTTGAGCGGAACACTGGCGCCGATGGGAGTGGAAGTGGTGGCGGCGGCCCCGATTTATCACAACGTTCAAGTGCAGGCGCGCGTCGTGATTGAGAATACAGCGAGCCGCGGTGACACGGTCAACGCGGTTGTCACGCTATTGAATGCTTACCTCGATCCGGTGACCGGAGGAGACGACGGCCAAGGCTGGCCCTTTGGAGGGACGCTCTCGAACGTCGCTTTCG
>OCOJ01045135.1_pt1 | contig 11783 bp, 14 predicted proteins | sample 1539251 | NCBI WGS metagenome assembly OCOJ01 (sample SAMN01911457, study PRJEB22624) | soil metagenome | biome: Soil | place: Malaysia | collected 2012-04-30 | depth RA_metagenome m
CGAACCCGAGCATCCGCCTGACTGTTTCGGGGGAGGATAGGGCGTCGACCCCGAAGACCCGGATGGTCCCTGCGGTCGGCCTCGACAGGGTGGTGATCATCTTTATCGTCGTGGTCTTACCAGCGCCGTTGGGGCCTAGCAAACCGAAGATTTCCCCCTCTTTCACATCGAAGCTCACGTTGTCGACCGCCCTCGTTCCGCCGGGGTAGACCTTCGTCAGCCCTGACACACTGACTGCAAGGGTGCCCTTGCCCCTCTCCTGCTCCACAGATCCTCCGACCTGAGCAGTGACGGTCAACTTGTCTTCCCTCTGCTGCCTGCGGGCTGCACCTGCTCGCCGCCAGTGGCGAGAGCCTTCTCCAGGAGGCTCCTCAGCGCTCGCTTCTCCCCGGAACTAAGCGGCTCGAAGAGCGCTGACATTGAAGCAAGCTGTTCCTTCCTCCAAGAGTCCAGCTTCTCGGCACCCCTTCTTGCCAGCGTGACGGTCACAACCCTCTCGTCCTTCTCCCCCCTCTCCCTCCTCACCAACCCTGCCTTCTCCAGCCGTTTGACTGCGACCGAGGCCGACCCGGGGGTGCACCCTATCGCCGAGGCCAGTTCCTTGATTTTCATCTTGCCACGCTCGCTTAGCATTCGAAGTATCCAATACTGCTCCCTCGTTATCGCACCCCTCTTTACAGGGGACCCAGACCTCCACTTCTGCCAGAGGACAAGGACCAGGTCGCTGATCGATTCCGCTGACACGAAAGGCGGCGCTGCAGCAGGATTAATTAGATTATCTATTCATTTGATAATCAAACAAAACGCTTATTGACTCATCGCGGAGAAGGCCGACCTTCCCTAGCTTGGCCAACTCTCCAGAAGGCGGAACCCAGCCGGGTCGCGCACGCTACCTCTTCTCTGTCGCAATCCTCGGCGTGGTCCTCTACGGCGTTCTCGACGCCGTTGCGCAGTCCCTGCCGCCCCATTACAGCCCCCTCAGCCAGGCGGAGAGCGATCTTGCTGTCGGACAGTATGGCTACGTCATGGCGCTGAACTTCATCAACCGGGGGGTCCTTTCACTCTGCTTTCTATACGGCATCATGCTCTCGGCCCGGAGCACTGGCGCCCCCGACCCGAGGCTGAGGAGGGGTGTCTACGCTTTCTCAGTATGGGCAGTCGGGGCCCTCCTGCTCGCAGCCTTCCCTACCGACGTCCCGGCGACGCCAGTCTCTTGGCACGGGGCCATCCACCTGATGGTGGCCGTGTTCGCCTTTCTCGGGGGTGCGATAGGTGCGCTGTACATTTCGTTCGGGATGGCTAGGAACAGCCCGTTCTTGAAGGCGAAAGGCGTGGCTCTGCCCATTGCCGTCGTCGTTGTTGTCCTCTGCGTGGTGGAGCTCATAGGAGGGGGTGCGGCCCCCGGCCTGTTCGCAAGATACGGCGGCTTGGTGGAACGGCTGTTCCTTGGTTCGGTCCTCCTCTGGGTGTTCTGCGTCTCGGCCTTGATGCTGACCAGGGGCCAGCCTCAGCGGGCCAACTCAGCGGTGCCCGGTGCCTAGCGCAGGTCCCTGTGCAGCAGTGACCTTCTCGACAGGTACTCTCCGAGGATCTTCTTCTGCCCCCGCCTGAGGATCTCGTCCAGGGTGGAGGCTTTGATTCCTGTCTCTTCCGCGAGCTCCTTGAGCCCTCTCTTCTTGGGGAAGTCGAAGTAGCCCCTGGCGTAGGCGATTGTGAGAATCTGTTCCTGCCGGGTTGTGAGCAGGTCTGTGTCGCCGAGTTCCTTCTTCAGCCTGATTTCAACCGGGATCTTCCGTCTTTCGAGAGCCTTCGTAAGTTCCCTGAAGGACTCGTCGCTCCCCAGCAGTGTCCACTGTGCGCTCTCCTTTGAGTTCACGTTCACGGACGTGAGGAAGCACTTCGACCGGGCCACCTCCTTGCACACTGTGCAGCGGGACGATTCGGCCGAGCCGTACACGTGCCCGTTCTTCGACCTAATCACCTCGAGTTGGGTGAGGTCTCCATCCTTCCTCAGTTCTGAAATTAGATCCTCCATCAGGCTGGGTTTGACCTGTATGTCGAAGAGGTGCTGGACCGTGTCCTCGGTCGGCATCTTGGAGTCGAGGATTTCTACATCTGCGGAGTATCCTCCTACTGCGATTTTCATCCACTTGTGGGGGTGCGGCCCCTGCAGCACTACCTCGAGCACATGCGCAGCCGCAGCTTGTCGCGCTAAAAACATCGGCCTCGGTACCAAGCACGTGCCTGGGAATCTGCCATCCCTGAAAGTTAAGGGCTAAGCCTTAACCCGATTGCCAGTGCCTCGCCCGCCAGGCGAGCAGCGAGATGGTTCGGGAAAGGCGCAGAGGGATGTCATCGGTGGCGATTCTGTCTGTGGCGGTCTTCGTGATCCTGGCGACCTCTGGGGTCGTGTACATGGACACAGTCCAGTCGTTCGACAACCAGATTACCACGCTTCAAAGCAGCCTCAGCCAGCTCTCTACCCAGGGCGCAGCTCCAGCCAGCTACAACAGCTCAGGGACCGAGCAAACCTGCGCTTCGACCACGGGGAGCGTGAGCTACACCTTGGTCGCCAAGACGGCCAAGGTTCAGATCGCTTCTGGAGTGACCTACAACGCCTGGACCTTCAACGGCACGGTCCCAGGTCCGACCATCTGGGTGAGGCAGTGCGAGCAGGTCCACTTCACGCTCATCAACAACGACACAATGCCGCACTCCATAGACTTCCACGCCGCTGAGGTCAACTGGGCCACGGTCTACGCACCCGTCGCACCGGGCAAGTCTCTCTCCTTCGACTTCACACCGGCCTATCCAGGCATCTTCATGTACCACTGCGGCGTCCCGCCCGTCCTCGAGCACATAGGGAACGGGATGTACGGGGTCATAGTAGTCAACGGAACCGGCTCGGAAGCGCTTCCGCCCGCGCCCGGGGGGCAGTACGTGATCATCGAGAGCGAATTCTACCTCAACTCCCACCCCAACGCCGACGGCAGCTACAGCGGGAACTACTCCAAGATGCTCGCGGTCCAGCCTGATTACGTCGTCTTCAACGGGGAGGCGTTCAAGTACCAGACCTCGCCCCTGGTCGTACGACCCAACCAACTGGTCCGTCTCTACCTCTTCAACGAGGGCCCAAGCGTCTGGGAGGCGTTCCACGTAATAGGAGCGATAATGGACACAGCCTACCTCGACGGCAACCCGAGCAACGCGCTTCACGGGGTGCAGACACTAAGCATACCCCCGTCAGGAGGCGCGATCGTTGACATGTACTTCAAGGACCCAGGCGGCAAGAACCCATTCGTATCCCACGCGTTCGCATACATGCAGAAGGGGGCCATGGGCCTGTTTCAGGTGGTGAACGGCACCAGCGGATCCCCCACGGTGACAACCTCGTCTACGACTTCCGCACCGTCCGGTCCCGTCGTGGACATCCCATCGGGGGCAGCGATGCAGATGGTCGCAGGCAACATGTACTATTCCCCCGCGACCCTTACAGTGGTCCTCGGGGTCAACAGCACGGTCACCTGGGTGAACAACGACGACGTCCCGCATACGGTCACGGCCACCGACGGCTCCTTCAACTCGGGTAACCTGAACGCCGGGCAAAGCTGGAGCTACACCTTCACCTCCCCAGGCACCTACACCTACTACTGCTCATATCACCCATGGATGAAGGGGACGATAATCGTAAAGGCGCCCTGAAGCAGACTGTCTTCCATGGTCTGTAGCGATGGGTGGCTCACTTGAGTGAGGGCCGATATCGCCCAAGGCAACTGGGCTTCGAGGCACTGATACGGCTGCTCACAGATGAGCACAGGACCATGGAGGCGGGGCTTTCCAAGATGAGGGAGGCCGCGGCTAGGAGCGACTACCCTGCAGTCTCGGCAGCCCTGAAGGAGCTCGATTCCATCTTCAGGCAGCATATCGCAGACGAGGAAGCCCAGCTGCTGCGGTTGCTGATTGACAACCTCGGGGTGAAGGGCGCCGAACAAGAGATCAGGGTCTTTCAGCAGCACAGACCCATCCACAGGCTGATGGAGCTCATCTCAGAGCTGGCGGCGAAGTCTGCCGAGGAGCTCGGAGAGGAACAGCGCAAGCTGGACGAGCTATTCCAACAGCACACGGCCCTGGAGGAGAGGGGCGTCTTCCCGAAGGCTCTGGGAATATACAGGCAAGGGCGACAGCCCATGCAGCCCGACTAGGGCCGCAGAAGCAATCGGGCGCAGGCAAGGCTTTTTCCGGCTGGCCGGTTGTTCAGTATCTGAATTGGCCGAGGGCTTCCTGGCTTACGTCGTCCAGAAACACCGGGCGACCTCCCTCCACTACGATTTCCGCTTGGAGATAGGAGGGGTGATGCCCTCCTGGTCTGTCCCCAAGGGGCCAACCCTGGACCCGAAGGTCAGGAGGCTGGCGATGCCCACTGGCCCACATGACATGGAGTACAGGAAGTTCGAGGGCGTCATTGGGAAGGGGAGCTACGGCGCAGGGGCGGTCATGGTATGGGATCAGGGAACCTACACCCCGGAGGTTGAAATCGCCGGGGTCAGGAAGCTGGTGACTGGAGCTGACGAGGCAGAAGGGACTGCGGCGGCAGGGCTCCGCAACGGGAACCTGAAGTTCACGCTCTACGGCACGAAGCTGAAGGGTTCCTTCGCGCTTGTCCGGACCAAAGGCCTGGGCGGACAACGAGAGGCCTGGCTATTGATAAAGCACAGGGACGAGCACTCCCTTCCAGGATACAACGCCAACGACTACCACTACTCTGCAGCTACGAACCGCACGCTGGAGCAGATAGCGCAGGAAGGGTAGCCCGATCCGCTCAGATCCAGGCACGGCGGACTGCTTTGGTGGATTTTTTAAGCCACCCTAACCTGTATCGAGACCGTCCCGTCATGGTAAGGGTAGTCCTCGTCTCAGACATCACCTTGGCCCGAAACTACAGGAGCGTTCCCCTGCTGGACTTCCTTGCCAGCGCACCTACGAGCGCCTTGCCAGGAACGATCTACAGCTTCCTCAAGGGGCCCCCGCCCCCGTCCGACGACGGGAAGGCGGTCCTGGCCCCGTACGCGACCAGGAAGCTAGAGGCGTCGGTCTTGAAGGCCTACAATCGCGACGAGGTCGTGGTCGCCCACGAGGACCACATCGCCGAGTTCGTCGACGATGATACCGAGATAATCGGCGTGTCGACCATGGACCCCCTGGGCCTCGGTCCCCTCACAATGTCCTACTCCGTCTTCTTCGATACCCCCGCCCCCGCCTACGTCTACAGAGAGTTCGAGTCCCTCCTGGCCAGAATCAACCGCGCGAGGGCCGGGAAGAAGGCGAAGCTAGTGGTGGGAGGCCCCGGCGTGTGGGAGCTCACGGTCCGTCCTGAGGAGTTGGAGAAGAACCACATCGATTTCGCCTACCAGGGGGAGGCGGACGACATCATCGGGGACCTCTTCCGGTACATCCTCGAGGACGGAGGGGAGAACACGGAGTTCTTCCGGGGATTCCAGACGTTCGACCAGTCGTTCCACAAGGAGTGGAAGTCCAACTCCAAGTTCATCAGCCGCTACCAGTTCTCAAAGCAGTTCCCGAGGCTCGAGGATATCCCGGAAATCGTCGGACCCTCTGTGAAAGGCATGGTGGAGGTCATGCGGGGCTGCGGCATCGGATGCGACTTCTGCGAGGTGACCCTCAGGCCTCTCCGCTACTACCCACCGGAGAAGGTGAGGAAGGAGCTGGAGGTGAACGTCAGGGCAGGCAGCGACACGGGGTGGCTCCACAGCGACGAGATATTCGCCTATGAGCACGGCAGGAACTTCGTCCCCAACGAGGAGGCCATTGCCGGCCTGTTCTCCGCCGTGATGGCGACCCCCGGCATCCGCAGGTCCAACCCTACCCACGGGCGAATCTCAATACCCGCGGCCTATCCGGAGTTCATCCGCAGACTCTCGCGCATAATGCGCGCAGGTCCCGACAATTGGATAGGCCTTCAGATAGGGGTCGAATCAGGAAGCGACAAGCTCGCATCCGAGCACATGCCGAACAAGACCCTCCCTCTTAAGGTCGGCCCAGACGGCAGCTGGGCTGACATAGTCTGGAGGGGGACCTACGTGCTCAACACCTACTACTGGCGTCCCGCTTTCACAGTCCAAGTGGGGCAGGCGGGGGAGACCCCAGAAGACAACTGGGAGACTGTCGCCCTCATCAACCGCATGAGCAACTCCACCACAGTGAACGGGAGGCCCTTCGAGTTCACGATCACCCCAATGCAAAACGTCCCTCTGGGGCTACTCAAGAGCAGAAACTTCTCCTCGCTCAAGCTGAACCCGTCCCAGCTTGCGGTCTACTACGCCTCGTACAAGCACCTGCTGAAAATAGCCACCAGAGACGCAACCAGCGCCTCGTCCGAGCAGAACCCGGTGACCAAGTACATCACCGGAGGCATGATGGCGCTCGGCGCCTGGGGCATGTTCAGAGTCGTGAGGAACCGGTGCCGGAGGGGAGGGCTCGACCTCGAAAAGGCAGACAGGTACGGGCTGGAAAGAGAGCCTCTCCAGGCCCCAATGATACCAGCCTAGCGCCCTGACATCGGCAATCGGATAACAAGGGCCTGCGTTCGCCAACGGTTTTAAGCGCAGGAAATCGCGCCCGTCGAAAGTCGTCTGTTGGAGAGTCCCCCATTCAACAACTACGTCACACAATCCAGGGCCCGCGTGAAGGGATCAAAGAACACCCCCGCAAAGGAGTTCCGCCCCCTCCTGGAGCGCGCGAAGACGGCGCTGAAGTCGGGCTGCTCCACCCTCAAGGCGGACTTGAACGGGATCGTAGTCGAGCTTTCAACAAACAGCAGCCATCAGGCAGAGTTCTGGTCGCACAACTGGTGGCCGGCAGAAGGCGCTGCAGTCCCGCGGGCGCGGATCTACTCCGCCGTCGGAGTGGACGGGATGGAGCCTTCCGCCTTCTACTGCCCCGAGCTGCGCACCGCCGTCTTCGTCAACACGGAGTACTACGGCCAGTGCAAGTCATGGGCGCTCGGCATGGCCGCCGCTGTCCTCGAGAAGGATTCGAACACCCTTTCAATCCACGGCGCGACTGCGCTCTACAAGGGAAAGGGGGTGGTCATCGTCGCCCCCACGGGAACAGGGAAGACGACCCAGTCCTTTCGGATCTTCCTTAACCCCGACGGCAAAATCTGCGGCGACGACTGGGCATACGTCCGGTTCCCGTCCCTCGCCCCGCCCGCTCCCCGCCAGCCCCTCGTCGCGCGGCAGCCTGAGAGGGCCCTCTACATGCGCTCCGAGTCTCAGAAGGAGCAGGACTGGCTCCGTAGTGTATTCGACAGGTCCCTGAACGAGAACGTCACCACGAGGAAGGAGGACTGCGACTACACAGCAGGCGAGAGTGGCTGCTCAATCACGGGGAGGAACTGCGTCTTCGACGAATGGAAGACTTGCTGCTACTACTCATTCGGGAACTCGAGGGTCCTGGTCAAGCGGGAGGACATACTCGGACCGGACAAGGTCGTTGACGAGGTTCCAGTCAATCTGGTGGTGCTCCTCCGCAGGGACGACCGCAGCCCGCCCGAGGTGAAGCTGACTCCTGACCAGGCCATAGGGATCCTCCAGAAAGGAGAGTACATGGTGCTCCCGGGCGCTGGGCCGAAGGAGCAGTGGGGGACGACATCCTACGAGCCCTGGTACAACCCCTACCTCCTCGAGCCCAACGACGCTCGTCAGGCAGCCTTCTTCAGGTCCATGTTCGAGGACTGGAAGGTCCCGTGCATCATATTGAACACCGGGGCCGAAGGGATACAGCAGAGCCACGAGCGGATAATCTCAGCCCTCGAGGCCTCTCGCTGACTGCTGTCTCTTGCTGAGCACCGACGGACAAAATCTAAGTATGGAGCAGGGCGCGAGCTCCCCGTTTGTTCGTACTAGAGTTCGTCCTCCTGATGTTCTTCGTGTCGATATTCGCAGGGATATTCGGGTCCATAGTGGGCCTCGGCGGCGGGATCGTCGTAATCCCCGTCCTCACCATCCTGTTTGGGGTCGACATCCACTTCGCCATAGGGGCGAGCATAGTGGCCATCATCGGGACATCGAGCGGCGCCGCGTCCACCTATGTCAAGGACAAGGTGACGAACCTCAGGGTAGGGATGTTCCTGGAGTTGGCGAGCGCCAGTGGTGCGATCATAGGGGCGGCCGTCGCAGCCTATACTAACTCCGCCGCCCTGGAAGCCATCTTCGGGGCCATACTGCTGATATCTCTCATACCCATGGTGATCAAAATAGGCGAGGACATTCCGAAATCCCCTGAGCTCAAGGGCCTGGCCAAGAGGCTCGGGCTCAAGGGTTCCTACACAGAAAAGGACGGCAGGGTCATCGAGTACAACTCAGCCCGGCCCGTCGAGGGGCTTAGCGGGACCCTGGTGGCTGGGGTCCTCTCGGGCCTGCTGGGGATAGGCGGGGGGGCTTTCAAGGTCCTGTCCATGGACCTCGCGATGAAGCTCCCCATGAAGGTGTCCACGACAACGTCCAACTTCATGATAGGAGTGACCGCAGCCGCAAGCGCTGGGATCTACTTCGCGAGGGGGGACGTTGAACCCCTCATCGTCGCCCCGGTCGCCCTCGGCATCCTGATAGGGGCCGCTGTCGGCGCACGCGTCCTCCTCCGTTCGCGCAACACCACGGTACGCAAGATATTCGCAGTGGTCCTCGCGATCGCCGCCATTCAGATGATCCTCGGCGCCGCAGGAGTGCTCCCATGAACCTGAGGGACCCCGAGTCGATGAACGTCGTCATCGGCAAGGTCCTAAGGTACGGCGTCATCCTCTCTGGCTTGATCGTCGTCCTGGGAGTCCTGGGCCTCGCTGCGTCCAACGGGCTCTCGGACACCAACGGCTACCTGACCTACAACCCGAGCGCGGTCCCCCATGACGGCATCGATATCAGTCCAGCGGGGCTCCTCCACGGCCTGGTCACTTTCTCGCCGTTCTCCTGGATCGAGCTCGGGGTGATAGTTCTGATTGCTACGCCAGTCTCACGAGTGCTGATCTCTGTGCTTCTCTTCGCAGCCGAGAGGGACCGGCTCTATGTCCTGATCACAGCGATAGTGCTCGCGCTGCTTCTGTTCAGCATGCTAGTGACTCCGTCAATCCCTGGCTTCCACGCCTGAGAGCCCCGCTCTTCCGAACATATTTAGACGGCGCAGGCTTGTCCCGGCCCATGAAGACGCGGGCGGTGTTCTTCGACCTCGGAGGGACGCTTCTTGTAATGCGCCGCGACCGGATCTTCCGCAGGGTCCTCCAAGAGGAGGGGCGGCCCATCGAGCTGGAGAAGATTCACTCCGCCTACCAGAGGATCGAGCCAGGGTGGCTCTCCTTCTACGGTGCCCGGGGGCTGACAGCCACCGAGACGGAAGAGGCATACAGGGACCTCGACCAGAGGGTGTTCTCGTCACTCTACCCGGAAGAAAGCGTAGCAGAATCCCTCAGGATTTCGAAGCTCGTCAGGAAGAGGTGGCCCGAACTCGAGGCCGACATCCCCCTGGCCCTGTATCCGGACGTCGAACCGACGCTGGCTAGGCTCGCCGTGGACGGCTACGCCCTTGGCCTGATATCCAACGCCCCTGCAGACACCGCGAGGGTGGTGGAGGCTCTCGGGCTCAGGAAGTACCTCGGCACGGTGGTCATCTCCGGAGCCGTGGGCTACTCGAAACCGAACCCGGAGATCTTTAGGATAGCCCTGAGAGAGGCGAGGGTCAAGGCTGCGGAGGCTGTCCACGTGGGGGACATGTACGAAGCTGACGTCATCGGCGCGCGCAACGCGGGTGTGGAGGGGATTCTTATCGACAGGGACGGCTCCCAGTCGGGACTGGAATGTCCCCGCGTGGAAAGCCTCTCCGAAGTCTACAGGTACATCCACTGACACCCGCGCAGCGGAGCGACGCTAGGCCCTGATGGGCTGGTAGCTCGCGCAGAGCATTCCGTAGTAGGTCGGGACCTGGTAGGAGACCAGTTCGGCCTTCATTGGGACTACCGCAAGCGCCCCGACGAGCATCGCCATCTGCCACAGGCTGTCCGGCCTCGCACCGTCGACGAAGGCAGGAGCCATCCTGAGAATCTCCTCAAGCTTGTCATGGCGGATGAGATCCACCACCTGCTTGTCGTAGACCTCTGCCCTCCTGTCGAACCCATAGGGCCCGCTCCTCTGATGCCTGTGGGCTTGATCCGCGCTGGCGACGAAGGCGACCCTCTTCTTCGTCCCCTCTGCTTCCTGGGCGACTATCTTGCCGAACTGGACGTTCTGGGCAAGAGGTATCTCCCTCGAGGGAGTCACTATCACCACCTTGCTCTTCAGACGTGTGCCCTTCAGAAAGAACCAGAGTGGTATCATCGTCCCCCAGTCCATGGCCATATCAGAGAGCGTCCCTTCGAAGACACCGTAGTTCGCTGCTACCACCGGAAGCCCTGCTGCTTCTCCCTCTTCTGCCAGACGCTTGGCAAACTCAACATCGCACTTGGCTCGCAGGCTGATTTCCCTGCGCCCCTCGGACGTCCTTCCTGACGAGTTCTCGGCCGTGACCACGGCAATGTGCTTGTGGAGCTTCAGGTTGTGGGGGCTGGCCAGAACTATTGTGTCTGGCCTTGCTTCCTTCATAGCTGCGGCCAGCACCCTCATCCCCTTCCTCGTGGGGGCGAAGAGGCCGAGCTTCTCCCCGGCGAGGGCGGGGACGATTTCCCCTCCATGTGGCGCTATGCAGGCGTAGACTAGTGGCACAGGCCACACAGACGGCTACAAGGTGTTCAAAAATTCTTCTCGAGGTAGTGAATGATGCCCATGACCGAGGTTCTCACGGACACGTGGGCGTAGATGGGGAGGTCGGCCACAGTGGCGTCTCTCAAGACTTCGGCTTGCATGACCTCCGTGGCCTGGTCCAGGGACATCCCCTCCTTCCAGAGACCCTTCACCCGGTCGACCCACACCCGGACCAGCTCGACGGTCCTGTCGAAGACCCAGTCGACGTCCTTCCTTGCCCCGAAATGGGGAACGAGGAGCTCGGAGGGCCTGGTCTGACGAATAGCGCCTATGGTCGCCACCAGCTCGGTCGGGTTGAAGCTTGGAGGGGGCGTAGTTGGGATGAGCGCCTTCACTCCCGGGTAGACGATACCCACGGCGTCGGCCGTGAACATCGCCTTCGACTGCTCGAGCACGACAGAGATCTGGTGGGGCGCGTGCCCGGGCGTATGGATTAGCGTCGCTTCGAGGCCGTCCCCAAGGTCGAGGGTCGCCTCCTCCCCGACTGCCGTTGCTCTGTCCTTGGGGATTGGGTCTGGAAGGCCGTACAACTCCATGATCGTCGCTCCGAAGACCCTCGTCGAACTCTCGATCAACCTCGTCGGATCGACCAGGTGGGGGACGCCCCTCTCATGGGCCACGACCTGCGCGTTCGGCATCTCCCTCAGCAGCCTCCCGGCCGCCCCTGCGTGGTCGAGGTGGACGTGGGTGGGGACGAGGTACCGGATATCCGTCGGCATCACCCCCAGCTCCGCAATCCCGCTGAGCACGTTCTCATAGGTTGAAGCGTATCCGCAGTCGATGAGGGCCGGCTTTGGCCCCTTGACGAGGTAGGCGCTCACGGCCCCGGGCTGCCCGAACGCGTACGTGTCGAGCATGTAGACCCGGTCGGAAACCTTGGTGGCGTACATCGGTTCGCTCCTAGGACGGGCCCCTCGGGTTCCCGAACTCGAACGCGAGCATGGCCAGGGATGCCGCCCCGAACTTCAGGACGTCCTC
>OCOJ01023975.1_pt2 | contig 11779 bp, 7 predicted proteins | sample 1539251 | NCBI WGS metagenome assembly OCOJ01 (sample SAMN01911457, study PRJEB22624) | soil metagenome | biome: Soil | place: Malaysia | collected 2012-04-30 | depth RA_metagenome m
CAACGGTATCAACGATTCCGCGCGCGCCCTTGCATAGCTCACCATCACCGAGCCCGCGGTCGCAACTGCCGCCAACACCACATAAGGAGTCCGGCCGCTCACCGAGTAATACACGAGCAAGCCCATGTACAGCGCCATGTCCGCATACCGATCCAGAGTCGAGTCGTAAAAGGCGCCAAAAGCTGTCACGCGGTTCTGCCGCCGCGCTACTTGCCCGTCCAGTATGTCCAAAAAGCCAGCGCAAAAGACAATTATCGCCCCGGTACGGAAACGCCCCAGCGCAAAATTCGCGGCAGCGACGAAATTCACTACCAACCCCAGAAATGTCAGGAAATTAGGGTTGACGCCTGTCGCGGCCAGCGCTCCGACAATCTTGTCGAGCAGCCACTTGCTCCCCGTGCCGATTGCCCCTGTCAGCGTAGCCATTCGTCCGACGCAACCACTCGCTAAATCATCCCGTTGCTATTTCTGCGAAATCGTACACCACCGTCACTTCGTTCCGCAAACAAACAGGCCAATTCGGCTGCAAAATCTTTTGCTCACATAACTTGTTTCTTCTTGACCCTGCTCGACCCGCAGCATACATTCCGTAAACGTCGTTCGCGACCTCAGTGCATGCAAGAAACATTCTCACGCCGCGGTTTTCTCTCGCATGGCTTCGCTGGAATGTCCGCAGCTTGGCTCTGCGCGCATTGGCCGGCTATCCTCGCTGCCGCGAATCATGCCCGCCTCGCCGCGCAATCTTCGGCGCCTCCAAGGTTTGAGTTTTTCTCTGCCGAGCAAGCCGCCGAAATCGACGCCATCACCGCCCGCCTCATCCCCACAACCGACACACCCGGCGCTCGCGAAGCCGGCGTCGTCTACTTCATCGACCGCGCCCTCGTCACTTTTGAAAAGGACAATCAGAAGCTCTACAAGGATGGCCTCGCGCAACTACGGACCAAGCTGCATGAGATGTTTCCCGGTGTTGAGCGATTTTCCGCCGCCACCCCCGAGCAACAAGATGCAGTTCTTCATTCCCTCGACGTTCTGCCCCCCGACGCTGTTACTGGAGGGCTTTATGCCCCTTCCCCTCAATCCTTTTTTGAGACAGTTCTTTTAGACACCATCACCGGGTTTCTCATTGACCCTGATTCCGGAGGCAATCACGATGGCGTCGGCTGGAAAGTCATTGGCCGCGACCGTGAACACATGTTTCAGCCGCCGTTCGGCTATTACGATAGAGACTATCCCGACTGGCCGCTCAATCCTCTGGACACGCCGAAAACCAAGCGATGAGGCCGGATCAACCCAATTACAAACCTTCCGACGAAGTCGACTTCGTCATAGTGGGCTCCGGTGCCGCTGGCGGCATCTTGGCCAAGGAGCTCTCCACAAACGGCTTCCGCGTTGTCGTCCTCGAACAAGGCCCATACCTTACCGAAGCGAATTTCACCCACGATGAAGTCAAGGTTTTCACCGAAAACCTGTTGACTAATCACCCCGAGGTTCAGCCCACGACTGTTCGTAAAACTCCGGACGAAAAGGCCCAGGCGCAGCGCGCTCTCGTTTACGGCCGCATGGTCGGCGGCACCAGCGTGCATTTCACCGCTAACTTCTGGCGCTTCCATGAAATCGATTTCATCGAACGCAGCAAAGTAGGCCCCATCCCCGGCGCAAATCTGGTCGACTGGCCCATCACCTACGCCGACCTGGAGCCTTACTACACCAAAGTCGAATGGGAGATTGGTGTGTCCGGTCTCGCGGGTGCCAGCCCGTTTGACCCGCCGCGCTCCAGGCCCTACCCTATGCCACCCCTTCCCGTGAAAGGTTGCGGCGTCATCTTCGAACGCGCCGCGCGCAAGCTCGGCTGGCATCCTTTCCCCGCCCCGATGGCCATTCTTTCTCAGCCCCGCCCCGGTCGCAGCGCCTGCGTTAATTGCGGCTTCTGTCTGGGCTTCGGTTGCGAAGTCGGGGCTAAATCCAGTTCGCTCGCAACTGCCATTCGCATGGCCGAGCGCACTGGCCGCTGCGAAATTCGCCCCAATTCTTACGTTCACCGCATCGAGTTAAACGACGCGGGCCGCGTCACCGGCGCCGTTTATTTCGATTCGCAACGCCATGTGCAACGCCAAAAAGCCAAGGCCGTAATCGTCTGCGCCAACGGCGCTGAAACTCCCCGCCTTCTCCTGCTATCTGCTAACAAGCAGTTCCCCAACGGTTTGGCAAATTCCAGCGGCCTGGTTGGCAAGTACCTGATGCTAAATTGCGGCGGCGTCTCCTACGGTGTCTTCGATCATCCCCTCAACGATTACAAAGGCTTTGCCGTCAGCCGCCTGCTTCATGATTTTTATGAACTCGACCCGCAGAAAGTCGGCTTTTACGGCGGCGGGGGACTCGACGCGCGCTTCGACTTGACTCCTATCACATTCGCTACCGGCAGCCTTCCACCGGGCACGCCTCGCTGGGGCAGCGGCTTCAAGGAGACTCTCAGTCATAACTTCACACGCACTCTGGAGATTTTCTCCCACGGCACCTCGCTCCCCGTGGAAAACAACAGCTTTTCCCTCGATCCCTATTTGAAAGATGCCTGGGGCCTTCCTGCCCTCCGCATGACCTACAGAGACCATCCCGACGATCTCAAATTGTGGACTTGGCTTAACGCCCGCGCGTTGGAACTTCTCGATGCCGCCGGCGCACGGAAAATGTGGTCCACTCCTGCGCAAGAACAGCAATTCGCCGTTCATCTCCTCGGCACCTGCCGCATGGGCAATGATCCCAAAACTTCCGTTATCAATACCGACCATCGCACCCACGACGTAAAAAATCTCTTCCTTTGCGACGGCAGCAGTCTCGTTACGTCGGGGCGCGGACAGCCCACCATGACTATCGAGGCCCTCGCCTACCGCGCCGCCGACCGTATCACTGCGCTTGCCAAGCACGGCGATCTCCCCTCCTGAATCTTCTCATGTTGGGGATGGAGCAGAACTCCTCCTAGCCGCGCGGCAGAGTCGCTTTAGTTCCCGGCACTTTTTGGTTCATCAGCCTTTTTGCCGGCGTCAACAGTTTTCTTTTCCCCTCCGCTTGCCGCTTTCGTCTCCCCTCCCCCCGAAGCAGCTTCCGTCGCTCCCTCCGTCTGTTTGACCAGATACTGCACGATCAAGGAGATTCTCCTGTTGGCTGGGTCCAGCGGATCATTCTTGTTGCGCAGCCGCTGATCCGCGAATCCTCGCACCTGAGTTACCTGGTCTCCTCGGATCCCATTTTGCTGCATCAACCGTCTTGCCGCATTCGCCCGATCCGAGGACAGCTCCCAGTTCCCATACGTATTTCCCTCCGGGTATTGCCGCGAATCCGTATGCCCTTCCATCGCCACTTTGTTCGGCAATTTGCCGATTTCCTGGGCCAGCAGAATTAACAGGTCTGCTCCTTCCGGGCTTATTCTCGAGCTGCCCGTGTCAAAGAACGTTCCCGCGGCGGACTCCGTCAATTCGATTCGCAGACCTTCGTTGGTTACGGTCATATCGATATGATTTTTCAGCTTGTCGAATTCCGGCACGCTGCGAATGGCTTTCTGGAGTTCCTCTTTCAACTGCTCCATGTTGTCTTTGGTTACGATGAAGTTCTCTCCTGATCCCACCATGTCGCTGCCAACTCGCTTTGCCGTCCCCGTGGGGTCTTTGAAGTACCCTCCCACCGCTTCCTGAATTTGCTTGCTCGTGTTCATCAGCCACAGGACGATGAACAGCGCCATCATGGCCGTCACGAAATCCGCGTAGGCCACCTTCCAGGCTCCGCCATGATGCCCGCCATGGCTGATCTTTTTCTTGATGATGATGGGCCGCTTGTCCGCCATACATTCCTACAGATTAGGCAGCGGCCTCCGTTGCTGGAGCGGTGGCCTCGGCAGGGGCGCTTTCCTTGCTTCTGACGTGCTTTTCTGTTTCCTGAAACGAAGGCCGTACGTGCCCGGGAATGGCTCGTCGCCCATATTCCACGGCCACAATCGGAGGCGTCCCCTTCAAGAACGACGCCATCAATACCCGCAGTACGTGGTAATACGCATGTTCTTCATCGGCGGTCTTCGCCAGGTTTTGCGAGACTGGCCCCACCAATCCGTAACACAGCAAAATTCCAAGAAATGTCCCCACCAGCGCAGCTGCCACTTTGCGGCCTATTTCCTCCGGCGGCCCGCCGAGCGCGCCCATCGTAATCACGACGCCTAAAACGGCAGCCACGATCCCTAGCCCAGGCAACGAATCGGCCATGGTCGAGAGCGCGGAGATGGGTTGGCTGCTCTCATGATGGTGTACGTCCATGTCCAGCTCCATCATCTGATCGATGTCGAACGGCTCCACTCCGCCTGCCGACGCCATTCGAATCGTGTCGCACACGAATGCCAGCACATGGTGGTCTTTCAAGAAGTTAGGATACTTGGAGAATACCGGGCTTTTGTCGGGTGCGTCGCTGTCGCTTTCGAGTGCCATCAACCCGTCCTTGCGTGCCCGACTGAACAGCTCGTACATCATCTTCAGCGTCTCGAGATATTTTTCTTTCCCGTACTTCGAGCCCCCAAACACTCCCGCGATCCCGCCAGCGATCGACTTGAGAATATGCAGTGGATTTGCGATCAGCACCGTCCCGATGGCCGCGCCTCCGATAATCAATAGCTCTGCCGGCTGCAGCAGCACCCGGATGTTGCCGTGCTCCATCAGGTAGCCCGAGACGATCGCGCCAAACACCACCACGATCCCGATGATTACAAACATAGCCTCGCAACCCTTGGGTGCTCTTTTGCGCTATTCCGCCGCCACAAGAATTCGATTCCCGCCTTCCAGCAACGCTTCCTGCATTGCCTCGCTCGCCCGTTCCATCATCGTTTCCGGCGTGTCTCCTGGTTTAACCGCCGCCGCACCCATCGAGATAGTCACGGGAATGGGGTCTCCCCACCACGCCACCTTTTCCGCCATGACCGTCTTTCTTAACCGCTCCCCCACCTTCGCGATTTCCGAACCGCGGCATTCCAGAACGATGGCCAGGAATTCGTTTTCTCCCCACCTTCCGATAAAATCGGTTGGCCGCAGGCTGTTTAGCAACGTCTGGCCTGTCGCCCGTAACACGGCCGCGATTGCCCCCACCCCATACCGTGCCTTCACGTCCTCCTGATGTTCCAGCGCAATGTACAGAATGCAGAACGGCACCGGATGTTCTGTGAACGTGACCAGGCATTCCCGCAGGTGCGACTGGATCATTCCGTGTGTCAACACCCCGGACGCCGCATCCAGGCATCCGTATTCCGCCAACTTGTTGTGCCGCCGGTCCCACTCCCCGATGTCAATCATTTCATCGAAGCATTCCGCGGCTCCCACGATCGTTCCATTCCCGTCGCGCACCGGAATCGCTCGCAGCCGCACCGGCACCAGGTGGCCCGCTTTGTGTCGGAACGAAACCTGCGCCTCCGTCGCTCTCCCGTCCCTAAGCACTGCTTCCAAGGCCAGCTCCGCCGCCGAGTTTTCTCCATCGATGTCGGCGATACTTCCCAGAAAGTCTTCCCGGCAAGCATGCCCGACAACATCTTGGCGCAGGTGTCCGGTAATCCTCTCCGCCCCGTAATTCCAGAACATGATTTTGCCGTCCCGCCCAACCAGGTACACCCCGGTCGGCAAGTTTTCCAAAACGCCCCGAAATATCTGTGGATCATCCATTTTCGCCATGCCGTTCTCCCCGTTGCAGCTTGGCGAAACTAAAAGGCAAGTTCGGTTCCATCCACGGGCGCGTCAGCCCTTGGCGAAACCTTTCCTGGCGTGTGTGGCGGCGCGTTTATCCCGTTGCTCTCCACTTTTTCGTGAAACAAATTGAGACGTATCTATCGGAATGGATACGATTCTGGGAAGCCCTGCTCCATTTTGGAACTCGGCTGCCTATCTTTTGTAGCAGTGCACTGCCACAGGAACGAAGGTGCGTCCTTCCGTCCGCTTACCTTGACGAGTCGTTTCTAAGAGCCTTTTTTGCCCTAAGCAACCCCAATGGCCTGGCCCCTTATCGGCCCGGCATTTCTTTGGGGGGATTCTTCTTAAATTCTTCCTGCAAAACCTGCACCGCCTTCTCTAGCTGTGCATCCCGCCCCGCCAGAAAATCCGCCGGGGTGTTGTCGATGTACACATCCGCAGGCACGCCGTAGTTCTCCAGATTCTGTCCGCTGACGTCCCACAAGCCCGTCCCCGGCGTTCGAACCGTCGAGCCGTCCATCAACCGGAACGCTCCCGTTCCAATCACCGACCCGTTTGTGTTCACACCTACGGTTTTTCCCAGTCCCAGGCGCTTAAATCCGTCAGGAAAAACTTCCGCGTCGCTGAAGGAACGTTCGTTTTGCATTACGACCATGGGACCAAAAAACGCCCGCTGCGGCCGCGTGACATAGGTCGAATCGCGTCCGCGAGTGTACTGGTATTGATGCTGTTCCAAGATTTCCAGCAGTTCCTGGTCAATGCCGCCGCCCGGATTGAAGCGCTGGTCGATGATCAGCGCCTTCTTGAAATGATTGTCCGCCAGGTCCCGTTCGAATTTCCGCAGCGCTGCCCCGTTCATCTGCCGGATATGCAGGTAGCCGATTTCTCCGTGAGACAGTTTCTCGGTCATGACCCGGCGCTCTTCTACCCAACGGTCGTACTGCAGCGTAGCGTAGGCGCTGGCGCTAACCGGTTCGACTTTCGTCGTCCATGCCCCCTCTTCCGAAGGCTTCGCGTTGACCTTGAATTCCAACTTTCTCCCAGGCGCAAGGTTGTAGTTTCTCCAGTAGTTGTCCCCTGCATGGAGCGCTTGCCCGTCCACTGCAAGAATGTAGTCGCCCGCATGAATGCGTACATAGTCGTGGTCCGCCGGGCCATCCTTGTAGACGAACGCAACCTTGTAGTAAGGCGAGCCATCGTTTTCCAATTCGAATCCCGGGTAACGTGTTTGCAATGCATTCGGATTTGTCTCCCCGCCGCTTACGCCGGTGTGCGACGCGTTCAGCTCTCCAATCATCTGCATGATTACGTTTTGCATTTCTTCGCGGTCGTCCACGTCCGGCAGCAGGGCTTCATACACCCCGCGGTACTTCGTCCAATCCACTCCATTCATGTTCTTGTCGTAGAAGCGGTCGCGCATCACCCGCCACGCCTGCTCGAAAACTTCCTTGCGCTCCGCCCGATGATCCACTTCCACGCGCACCTGGAAGTTCACCCTGCGTCTTGCCCCGGCCCCGCCTGCTCCGCCGGCTCCGCTTGCTCCTCCGGCTGCGCCCGCTCCTGCTCCGCGCCCTCTCGTCGCTCCTTCTTCCGAGCCTCCTCCCACGCCCACGGCCCAGATGCCCTGCCGCTCCAGGAAATAAATCTCTCTGCCGTCGCGTGAAAACTGCAGGCTGGAAATCCCGCCCATGCCGAAGCCACCGCCCGGCGCTCCTTCCTCGGGAGGCGGTTGCGACTGCGTGATCTGCCGCAAGCCTTCGCCGTCGGCGCCGATCGTATACAGCATGGACACCGGCCGTCCCTCCGAATCTCCCACCGCCACGAAGGCATAAGTCCGGCTGTCTGGAGAAGGAACTGCGCTAACGATGTCGTCGGAGAGCCTCGTGACTTTGTGGATTCTGCGCTGCAGCCCCACAAAATCAATTTTCACTTCGACCGCGCGCGTTTCTGCGCCCGCGGCGCTGCCCCGTGGTCCGCGCGAAGCTGCGGCACGCTCGGCGGCTTCAGCCGCAGCTTCGCTGTCAATGTCGCGGCTCATGGGGTCTTTTTCTTCTTCGGCGAGCGAAACACTATAGAGAGCCGCAGCGTTTTCGCGCAGCGTCGCCGATCCTCCCTGGACGAACCCGCCCAGGAAAATCAGTTTCTTTCCGTCGGGCGTCCATCGCGGCGCCAGCGTGCTGAACAACAGGTCGTCATTCAGCCGGTGCTCCTCTCCTCCTTGCGCAGAAACAATGTACACATGCGCCCGGAAATCATGATCCTGCTTTGCATACGCGAACCACTTCCCGTCCGGCGACACCGACACCCCAAGGATGTTGCCCGTATCGTTGCTCACAATTTTCCGGCTCTGTCCGCCGCTTGCATCCACAACGTAAAGCCCGTGATCTGAGCTTGTGAAATATACGGCTTTGGAATCCGCCATCCAACCAACGCTCAGTTTTTCGTTGTCCGTGTCGGTGAGTTTTTTCGCGTTGTTGCCTTCCGCGTCCGCTACCCACACCGAGTCGCGCCCTCCTTCATCGCTCACGTACGCGATCCACTTGCCGTCCGGCGACCACACTGGTTCCGTTTCGCGCGAGTAGCTGTGCGTCACCCGCGTGATGTCTCCGTGCTCGGTCGCAATGGTGAATATTTCTCCGTGGGCGGAGATCGCCGCGCGCTGCCCGGAAGGCGACAAACTGTAGCTGTCCGCCTCGCTGTTGATGCGCAAAACCTCAAAGTTATTTTCTTTGTCGTCTGCGCCAATTTCGATTTTCACTTCGCTGGCTTTGCCCGTGGCCGTATCCAATTTCCATAGCCCGGCATTCTCTTCGAACACAATGACCTTGCCATCCGCCGCAATCGACGGGAAAAAGAGCGACCCATCCTCGAAATGCGTCAGTTGCACCGGCTTCCCGCCATTTTCGGGCACCTTCCAGAGGTTATTCGTCGACCGCAGCACCTGTTTCGAACCAGCTTTTGCCAAAACATCGCGGTCAGACACGAAATAAATTTCTCCATTCCCGTACAGCGGCCACGTGTTGTTGGCTTTCATCTCGTCGGGAACGTCCTGGTCCAGAATTTTGCGAAACGTTTTCGCTTTCACATCTTCGACCCACAAGTCGGCCGCGTAGCTCCCCCGGTAGTGCTTCCGCCACCACGTCGGCGAGTGCCTGTTAAACACAAACTTCGCCCCGTCCGAAGAATAACTACCCCAGTAGCCCCAGTCCGCATCCAGGGGTTCCTCCAAACCTCCCGCCGCGGGAACGCGATACAGGCTGAGCACGCCCGGGTACACCCGCCCGCGCGCTGAATTGAAAATCACATACTTGGAATCCCGCGACCATCCCACCACCGTGTCATTCGCGCTGTTGTACGTGAGTTGCTTTGCTTCTCCCCCTTCTGCCGGAATCACAAACACGTCGTAGTTGCCATAGCGATTCGAAGAAAACGCGATCCACTTTCCGTCGGGAGAGAATCGCGGAAACGTGTCGCGCGCTGCATTCACCGTCAGCCGCCGGGGATCCGATCCGTTTTCATTCACCAGCCAGATGCTTCCCTGATAGCTGAACGCGATCTTTCCGTTGTGATAGTCCGGCTGCCTAGGAATGCGTATCTCCCTGGCCCACGCAGAACCCGCCATAAGAACCATCGTGGAAAAGACCACAACTGTGCGGAAGTATTTCACGATCCCCTCCCTCATTTTTCCCGTAGATTGTGCCAACCCTGTAGTGGGCTTCGCAACACCCTTAGCCACGCGGCAGCTTCCCCGCTCTTTTCGGACGTACAGCCCCTCCACTGGGTTTCCACCACGGCCGCAACGAACGTCTTAACCCCACCGCGCAGTTGTAGGGTTCGTCTTGCGAGATAAGGGGGGTTGAATCTGGGCCGTGTTTCGGCAAGCAGCGTCGCAAAGACACCCGCGCAACTCACTAATTCACAGCGCAGGCCCGCAACGCCTCGAAACGAAACGGTGATTTCACCAAGGGGGAGAAAGCGGGGGAATTCTAACTTCTAATCTCGACCCTCTGACTTTGAGCATGATGGGCCCTAGTTGACGACCTTAGAACCCTTCTGCCGGGCCAGATCACCGCAGGGATTCCGCACATTGGAGGGCTCTCGCTGCTGTGAGTCCAATACGAAGAGCATTAGCGTTTGTCCGCTTTGCCTGGCCGAGTCCTTGAGGGCTCTGATCTTCTACCGCGCCATTCGCTCTGCTACACTTCCACCGACACCCTGACTGTGTGAAGCAGATGCGTAAATGGAAGGAACATTACCTATCTATCTCTTTGGTTCTGGTTTTATGCTCTGCCCCGCCGGCCCGCTCGGACGCTCTGAAAGTCAATGGCGTCGACCTGGGTCCGAGGGACCGTAACGTGCTATTCGACATGGCGACGACGCCCGGAGGCGAGGTTCTTTTACTTGTGGCGAAAGACACCGGCGATTGGGAATTCTATCGTGTGAGCGGCTGGCTTTCCCCGAAGCCGAAGATAGAGAGGCTTGTACTTAGTGGATATTTTTCTAAAAAAGACTCCAAAAGAAATGAAAAACCACTCGAACAACTTTCAGCTCGAATTTTTGTCACTCGCGACGGCAAGTATGCGGTCTGCGTTGCAAGCGCTGAATGGTTGAAAAGGGTTCGGGGCTGGGCTGTTGGAAGCGCAACTTCGGACGATATTATCTCGACAGTGGATCTTTCGACTTTCAAGGTCGTGGCGAGAAAGCAAACGGCGGACATGAACCTCTTTGAGTTTCATGGCGTAGATCTTGACGCTGAGGGAAGTATTCGCGTGGGTAGTCTAGCGCCTAATGGAAGCGTAGAGCATGGTAAGTACGTTCCTTCGGGAGAACCGCAACACGCGGCATTTATTCGACTCCGTATTCCCTCGCTCGAAGCTCGTCCTAGGTGTGCTTATGATTGGATCGAGGATTCGCCGGGCAAACGACATCCCCAGGCAATTCCCAACAGCAACTGCAATGAGGCTCTGACATCTACTACCCTTAGTGATTATTTACGTGACGAAGAGCCTCACTTCAATCCTAAGACAAAGGCTTGCGCGAACAATAGTTCCGAGTTTTGCAAGGTACCGGCGGAGGAATTCACAGCTGATGGGAAGTTCGGTGTTGGCCTTCGCAGTGAAGGGCACGACAACTTTTTTGGTTCTTGGGTGTTTACAAGTGAAACTCTAATTGTCTTTTCCACTTCCCGAGCTGTGGATATCGGCGAAATCAAAGAACCGACTGACGATTCGTGGAAGGAAAAATTAATTGCTTTGGAAGGTCGGGATTTTCTTCTCACGATCCAGAGCGGAACGCACCTAACGGTGTACGAGCTGAGAGATTGAAATCATGCCCTGATCCGCTCCCGGGTTTGAAACACAGCAGCGTTCTGAGCACAAAGTACCGCTCGCGTTCTGGGATGCGCAGACAGGGGTGAACACAGGAACACACGCAGTGTTCACCCTAAAAGATGCGCGTTGCGTTCACCCTCTTCAACACCGACCACAGTCGCAGCCAGAACGCTGAAACATTCGCAGCGTTCTGGCTAAAACGTGCTGCCCGCGTTCTGTAGCGCGCCGAAGCAAGGCCACGTCTCAGAGGTGGTTGCGCGAAAGACGGTCTGAAAAAAGACCGCGGACGAAAACCTCGATTTGGGCGGGAGCGACCCCGGTGTTTGTGCGGTTTTGCCGCCCAAACGTGCTCGCCGGGTCGCTCCCGCCCAAATTGTTTCATGCGTGCGCCAGGTGCTTTCCGCGTTTCGGAAGGGAGAAAACGAAACCAAGAAAATTTCTGAAATCGGGCGCGTATTTTTTCTTTGACAGGTTTTCCCGAGTTGTTGCCCATTAGTATAAATAGAGGGGCACTCCGCCAAGTCATCCCTCCACCCTTCCTCAGAATTTCAGGCCGCCATGCGCTCTACTGCCGACAGCAACGACTCGTCTCAACTCCAAGGAGTCCAAGGGACCACAGAAGGGAAGCCCCTCGCTCCCGATGATTTGCTCGGATTGCGCTCGTTTTTTCTCCTGCTCGACGCATGGAACCGGAACAGCAAGCCCGCAACTCCCGTAGGGAAGCCTACCCACATCGTAACC
>OCOJ01042590.1_pt1 | contig 11779 bp, 10 predicted proteins | sample 1539251 | NCBI WGS metagenome assembly OCOJ01 (sample SAMN01911457, study PRJEB22624) | soil metagenome | biome: Soil | place: Malaysia | collected 2012-04-30 | depth RA_metagenome m
GAGCCGATTCCCGGGAGCTTGGAGTTTCCCCCGACACCAGGCGATCGGTGGCAGGGATCCCACTCGTTCTGTTTCGCAGGCTGGCGGTCAGAACACTGCGCTGGCTGTTCGCCGTCGAGCCCTCCCGGCGCTTCTCATGCAAGCTAACGGTCTCGGCGACGCTCGGGGAGATGCTGGAATGCTACCGCTGGTCGCGTAATCGAATCCGAGAGCATTCGCCGAGTGAAGGACTCCCTACGCCTCGAACGACGGAATGATCGCCGGCTGGTGATGAGATGGAATTAGTAAAGAAAAACGGTATGTTGTCGGGCGGCGCGGAGGCCTCAACACGAGCGCCTGGCCCGCGCATCTTGATGCCGACTTGTAGGAACTTCATGAGGAGTACTTACAGGTGCAGCATTTACGAGGCGGAGGACGTTCTTGTTGATATCGACAATGTCGACTTGGTTTGCCTTGAGCAGGGCTGGGGGCGTGGGTATGAGAATTTGCTGAGGCGGCCAATGTACCATGGGCAGCTGCTGTTTATGAATCCGGGGCTCAAACGGGTCCAACTCACGCAAGAATATGATTTATTTGTTGCCTTTTTCCAGAGCTTCTGGGAACTTCCCCACATCAACGCGATCGAGCGGTGGAGAGACCACTGCAAAACCAGTATCTGCTGGATCGACGAGATCTGGGTAGGCCAGCTGCCTGGATACAAACACTGGATTCGGGCGCTCAGCCAATTCGATTACGTATTCATAGGCTGCAGAAACACCGTCGCGACGTTATCAAAGGCCATTGGTCGAACTTGCCACTGGGTCCCGGGTGCGGTCGACGCTCTTCGATTCAGTCCGTATCCCAACCCGCCGGCACGCGTCATTGACATATACAGTATTGGACGAAGATACGAGGGCATTCACCAGGCGCTGCTGCAGGAAGCCGGTGCTGGGGAAATCTTCTACGTCTATGACACATTTGCGGCAGCCATGGCGGACGTATATGACTACCGGCAACATCGCGACCTCTTTGCCAATGTGGCCAAGCGAAGCCGGTATTTTACGGTTGCACCAGCTAAAATTGACGACCGCATAACCCGTGGACAGGTCGAGGTGGGCTATCGGTATTACGAGGGAGCGGCCGCAGGGGCCGCGATGATTGGACAACCGCCGAAATGCGAGGCGTTCAATGAGCTATTCCAGTGGCCAGATGCTGTGATAGCGATCAACCCCGATGGGTCCGATATCATTAGAGTCCTCAATGAGCTCGGTTCAGATCCGACGCGAGTGGATGCCATTGGTCGAAGAAACGCTGTAGAGGCGCTCTTGCGCCACGATTGGCTGTATCGCTGGAAGGAGATTTTCCGGGTGGCAGGAATTGAGCCAATGCCCGGTCTTGCAGCGCGTGAACGGCGCTTGAAAGAACTGGNTGAAAGAACTGGCCGATTTCGCCTCAAACGTTACCGAAAACGAGGCTTCTGTTTTCCCATGAACACGGAAAGTCCAGATAAGCAGTGTCCTGCACAACCCGGCTGCCATGGAGTGTCGACAGATCAGCTCTTTTCTGCCCGAGTAATGCCACTGCGACATCCGTCAAAGCAAAAGATCACCTTTTTTGGTAACTTCGGCACGGGCAACCTCGGCAATGAGGCGACGCTACAAGCCATGCTGTCTGGCGTTCGAAGGTACTTGCCAAGAGCGGAAATCGCCTGCGTCTGCTCAGNAAATACCGCATCAACGTACGACATTTCTGTTTTTCCAACCCGAGCTACCTTTTCGATCAGAAAAATGTTTAGTGCACGGCGGAAGAGCGAAGGTGGGATGGACAGGTCTGGGGCGAGTACTTCTGGACCTCCGCGAGAGATTCGATGGTTCAGGGGCATGTCCTGGCTGAAGGCTCCATTGCTGGAGGCATATCGGTGGCTCCAGGGCCTCAAAACACTGTGGGGCACAGACGCGCTGGTCGTCCCGGGAACGGGCTTACTGACGGACGCTTACACCCTCTTCGACTGGGGCCCCTATGACATGTTCCGGTGGTCAGTCACCGCGAAGCTGTGCCGCTGCAAGCTCTTCTTTGTAAGCGTGGGAGCCGGTCCCCTTTACAGTCGCGCCGGCAGATTCTTCGCCAAGGCGGCGCTCGCCCTGGCAGACTTCCGCTCGTACCGGGACGAATCCACATTGCAGTATCTTAAAGGTATTGGCTTCCACGCCCGTAATGACCGGGTCTATCCGGATCTGGCCTTCAGCTTGCCCGGGAGTCTGATACCACGCAGCCACGATAACAAGGGGCGCAGACCGGTTGTCGGCCTCGGGCTGATGGAGTACACCGGCAGCGCGAAGTACACTGTCGAGAGACCGATCAGCACCGTTTATTCGGAGTACGTGGAGGCTCTCGCGGAGTTCGTAGAGTGGCTGCTGGCCCATGACTACGACGTCCGATTATTGATCGGAGACTTTGTAGACGCGACTTTGGCGCGAGAGTTCAGATCGTTGCTGAAGGAGCGGTCAGTAACGCATGAAGACCGAATTATCGACGAGCCTGCCACATCTGTTGAAGACCTGTTGAGACAGCTCGCAGCAACGGACGTCGTAGTAGCAACTCGCTTTCACAATGTCCTTCTATCGCTGCTTCTCCACAAGCCGGTGCTCGCCATTTCCTTTCACCACAAATGTTCTTCCCTTATGAGGCAGATGGGACTCTCGGAATACTACCAGGACATTAACCACTTGGATTCCGGTAGGTTGATTGAACAATTCCGCCAACTCCAACAGAACGGCGATTGCGTAACGAGGATAGTCAGGGAAAAAGTTAGGATCTGCCGGGATACGCTGGAGGAGCAATACGGCATTATCTTCGGCGATATCTGTCCTGACAGGCAGCAGGTGGTGCCGCCTGCCACAGAGATTCAACATGACCCGACCAGCAGTGTCCTATCGTGAGGTCCAGCCGATAACCTATGCAGTTATACATGCACAGATCCAAAGTCAGTTTTGTTTATCGGAACGATTTTGGAATGCCGGCGTGCGGCGGGGCCGAGGGGTTTCATTGAGAACAAGATGAAAGATCTGAAGGAGAGGACGATTCGGGGTGGTTTGGCAAGATTCTGTGCTCAGGGCGCAAGTTTTGTTATTCGCGTGGGAGCCCTTATGATATTGGCCCGTTTACTAGGGCCGCGGGACTTCGGATTAGTGGGCATGGTTACTGCATTTACCGGAGTGTTGACTCTGTTCCGAGATTTTGGACTTTCCGCTGCGGCAATTCAGCGTGCCAGCGTTACTGACGAGCAGATCTCAACGCTGTTCTGGATCAACATATTGGTTGGTGCACTGCTATGGCTCCTGTCAGCAGCAATGGCACCAGTTATTGCAGCCTTGTACCATGAGCCTCGACTCATTGCTGTAACGGTTGTGCTGGCGGCCGGATTCTTCATTAATGCGGCGGGGATACAACATGGGGTACTTCTGCAACGCGAAATGCGTTTTACTGCCTTGTCGGTGATAAATACTGTCAGTTTGATTGTGAGTAGTGCCCTTGCGGTCGCCGGCGCCATGGCTGGCTACGGATACTGGGCTCTCGTCGCGATGGCGGTAACTGCCCCAGTCGTCAGCACTGTAGGGTTTTGGCTTGCTACGGCCTGGGTCCCTGGGATGCCCCGCAGGCGGGCTGGAATCCGTTCCATGATGCATTTCGGCGGCACCCTCACCGTGAATGGCCTGGCCTTATATATCGCCAACAACCTTGATAAAGTCTTGTTAGGCCGCTTCTGCGGAGTCGATGCACTGGGAATCTACGGAAGGGCCTACCAGCTCATCAACATTCCAACCGACAACCTCAATTCAGCAGTAGGCGAGGTGGCGTTTTCAGCACTGTCTCGAATACAGGAAGATCCCAGTCGCCTGAAAAGTTACTTCCTGAAGGGCTATTCGCTGATTCTGGCGCTGACCCTGCCTATCACGATTGCCTGCGCTTTTTTTGCTGATGATATCATTCTCGTTCTTCTAGGGCCAAAGTGGAAGGCTGCAACAGTGATTTTTCGCTTGCTGGCTCCGACGGTCTTGGTCTTTGCNCGACGGTCTTGGTCTTTGCGATAGCCAATCCTTTAGGTTGGCTGGTCTGCGCGCTCGGATTGGTCCGACGAGGCTTGAAGATGAGTCTTTTGATCACGCCTGTAATGATTGCAGGTTACGTTATAGGGTTGCCCTATGGGCCCAGAGGGGTCGCATTTGCTTACTCGGCGGTGATGATACTGTGGGTCATCCCGGCTATTGCGTGGTCTATTCACGGCACAGTGATTTCTTTTCGGGATATTATGCTGGCGGTGAGTCGCCCGCTAGCGGCAAGCATCGTGGCGGCGGCATTCGCATTCGGAGTACACTTGGCTTGGGGACAATTATTTTCTCCTTTGCTCCGATTGGTGCTAGAGACCGGGATTCTTCTAGCTACGTTCGTTGGGGTGCTTCTGTTTGCGACAGGCCAGAAATCACTCTACTTGGATGTGCTTCGCGGGCTGAGAGGATCTTTATCACAAGTTAAAGAGAAGGAACTGGCTTCGGCCGAAGGCTAGAACAAAGCAAAATGGCAGTTAGTGGAATGGTATTCCTGAAGCAGTTCTGGCAGCGTCGTCGTACGACGCCTCCTCCACCACCGAGTCGGACAGATTAGGAGGCAAAGGACATCATGCAACAAGCGAGTGCTAAGTACTATAAGAGAGACTTTTGGATCAGCGAGAACCTGAAATATGCTGAGCCCCACTTTCGGCTTGCCAAATCTGCACGACTTGTCAACAGACTCGCACGGGGGAAAGAGTGCGATCTTCTTGATGTCGGTTGTGGACCGGCTACTCTGATGCACCTTCTTCAGAAGAATATACATTACTATGGGATTGACATAGCTATACAGAAGCCAGCCTCATGTCTGCTTGAGGCCGACTTCCTTGAGAACCCGATCAAATTCGGCAACAAACATTTTGACATAATTCTAGCTCAAGGCGTGTTTGAATATGTTGGGATCTTTCAGTCGCAGAAGCTATCCGAGATAAAGCGCCTCTTAAATGAACACGGCTCATTCATTGTATCTTATGTTAATTTTGAGCATCTGCATAAGGATTTGTACGCGCCCTATAGCAATATCCAATCATTCAACGATTTCCGAAGGAGTCTGACACGTTTCTTTCGTATTGACAGGATCATCCCCACCTCTCACCATTGGCATCATCATGAGCCCACTCGCCGGTTTATGAAAACGATTCAGATGCACATTAATACCAACATTCCCTTGCTCAGTCGTCTGTTCGCTGTAGAATATTTCTTCATATGCTCCTGACCTGCTGCCAGAAGATCATGGCCGGTGTCAGTCGTCGATGGAGCGTGAAGTCTCAATTGCCTGTCCAAGGATAACTCCCCCGTAACTTCCCGCTGCCAAGTGTCCTCGTCGTTTCTGGAAGAACTGCAAAACTTTGCACATCTGCTGCATCCGTTTCTGCCAGAACGTGCTGGGAGGACGGTTCTCCCGGTCAAGCTACGCTCAAGAACAGGCCAATCAGTGACCGGAAGCAGTACTTGCCACCAATCACGCTTATTTACCGGCAGCTAACCATATGAAACATATGATGTTAATTCCCCATCGCAAGAAGAATGGTTTTGGGGACTGTGGTGCGTGCACTGAGCCAATCTGTTTGTCCAAACCTTGGGTGTGGAGACGCGAGTTGGCAGATTGATGGTCTTTTTCGCCCGCGCTGGGAGGTCGCTGGAAGGTCGATTGCACAAGTTTGGGGGTAAGGGTTCCAGATACTGACATGCCGGTCAGTGATCACGCCAGGCATCCGGGGCATTGCTGGTTGACTATTGATTCTTCAGGCAATCGACATATCGGAGTAGCTGCAGCTTGCGTTCTTTCGACATGAGCTGATAGACGTGGATGCAGGCTTGTTTGCAGACCGGAGTTGAGCAGGCGAGCGTTTCAGTCCGGGCAGAAGTGCGTTAAAAGCTATAGGATCCAGCAAAGGAGATTCAACTAAGTATGATCTTTATAGAGACAGAGTTGAAGGGTGCATTCGTGATCGATATCGAACGCCGCGAGGATTCGCGTGGTTTCTTTGCGCGGGCCTTTTGTCAACACGAGTTCGAGGCTCATGGACTAAACCCGGTGATCGCTCAGGCAAATGTCGCCTTCAATCATAAGAAAGGTACTCTCCGTGGCATGCATTTCCAGTTCCCACCGGCTGCAGAAACTAAATTGGTCCGCTGCACGCGGGGTGCTATCCTGGACATTATCGTAGATCTGCGGCCTGAAAGTCCGACCTACCTACAACACATCTCCGTCGAACTGAGCGAGGACAACAACCGCGCTCTTTACGTGCCAGAGCGGTTTGCTCATGGATACCAGGTACTGCGAGACCGGACGGAGACTAGCTATCAAGTAGGAGAGTTTTATACCCCCGGGTGCGAGGGCGGATTGCTGTATGACGATCCTCGCTTAGGTCTTTTGTGGCCTCTTCCGGTGACTGTTGTGTCGGATAAGGACAAAGCATGGAAACAACTGGACGAACAGGAAGCAGATCTCCAGCAGCGAATGAACTTGAAGCAACTACAACCGGCGGGCCTAAGCCTTTAGGGACTCCAACAACCCGAATCTTCGCTGAGGACTTTTATGATCATCATAGATAGCGCACTTAAAGCGCGTGAGAAGGAAAAACGGCCGGTTCGAGTGGCTTTGATCGGTGCTGGCTTCATATCACACGGTCTCGCCAATCACATCGTGAATACAACCCCAGGTATGCGCCTCGTAGGTGTCTTCAACCGCAAGGCGGAACGCGCATTCGATGTCTGCCAGTACGTGGGTGCGCGGGATGTTGCCTCTCCTGCTCGGCAGGACGAAGTTGATCTTGCCATTCGAGAGGGAAAGATGGTGGTAACTGAGGATGCCTTCTTGTTGGCGCGCTCCACCGAAGTTGACGTACTGGTGGACGTTACCGGCTCGGTCGAGTTCGGTGCTCGCGTTGCCGTCGAGGCATTTCGCAATCACAAGGATGTGGTTCTGTTGAACGCCGAAATCGACGCCACGATCGGGCCTGTCCTGCAGACATACGCGGAGAAGCACGGCGTCATCCTGTCAGCTTGCGACGGCGATGAGCCGGGGATACAGATCAATCTCTATCGCTGGGTAAAGGGACTCGGTTTGACGCCACGGGTCATTGGCAATGTTAAAGGCCTCCAGGATCCGTACCGCAATCCAACCACCCAGAAAGGTTTCGCTGACAAGTGGNGGGCAAAATCCCGCGATGGTAACCAGTTTTGCCGACGGCTCCAAGATCAGCTTCGAACAAGCGATCGTCGCTAATGCGACTGGATTTGTGGTGCGCTCACGCGGCATGTCGAGAGGGATGGAATACAAAGACGATGTCATGAAGATCGGCAAAATTTATGACATTGATGAAGTCCGGCGGTTGGGCGGCATTGTAGATTATGTGGTCGGTACTCCCCTAACGAAAGTATACTGCCTGGCCGAGCATCCCGATCCCAAGCANACAACACTACCTCAACCTCTACAAGATGGGTGAGGGTCCACTGTACTCATTTTTTATTCCATACCATCTGGTTCACTTCGAAGTGCCAAGCGCCATCGCGCGTGTAGTTCTGTTCCGGGATTCGCTGGCCAAGCCACTTGGTGGGCCTGTGGTGGAAGTTTGTGCGGTGGCTAAGCGTGATTTGCGGGCTGGCGAAGTGCTGGACGATTATGGCATGTACATGACCTATGGGGAGGCCGTAAACGCCGATGAAATGTGTCGCAAGCGGTATCTGCCGGAAGGATTGGTAGAAGGCTGCGAGTTGAAACGGGACGTGACCAGGGATTCGGTGATTACGTATGATGACGTTTCACTTCCTCCCAACAGGCTGGCGGACCAACTTCGAGCCGAACAATATTGGGTATTCAGGGGAGATACCTGGCTGGAAGAGTTGATCAGCGTGCGTGCCTGAAAAGCAGAGGGCTACAAACAAACGGAGGGGTGAGCATGAAGGTCGTTCTATTCTGCGGTGGTCTGGGATTACGGATTCGCGATGCGGAAAATATTCCTAAGCCCATGATCCAAATCGGATATCGACCCATTTTGTGGCATGTGATGAAGTACTACGCTCACTTTGGACACAAAGACTTCATCTTGTGCTTAGGACATCGAGCAGACGTGATTAAGAACTACTTTATAAATTATAACGAGTGTGCTTCCAATGATTTTGTGTTGTCCGGCGGCGGCAGGAAGATCGATCTCGTAAATAGCGACATACAGGATTGGCGCATCACGTTCGCAGACACGGGAGTTAATGCCAACATCGGCCAACGCCTGAAGGCCGTGGAAAAATACCTGGAAGGAGAAGAAGAATTTCTGGCCAACTATAGTGATGGCCTTACAGACCTGCCACTTCCAGAGCAGCTAGAGCATTTTCACGCGCACGACAAGATTGCCAGTTTCCTGTGCGTGCGGCCCAATCTCAGCTATCACTTAGTGTCATTGCAGGAGGGCAACGGCAGTTTGGTCTCCGAGATCCATGCCATCAACAATGGAAGCGTACGAATCAATGGAGGATTCTTTATCTGCAAGAGGCAAATTTTTGATTATATCCGGGAAAAAGAAGAACTCGTAATCGAGCCCTTCCACAGATTAATCGCGGAAAAGCAACTGATCGGCTACCCTTACGATGGTTTCTGGGCGAGCATGGACACCTTCAAAGACAAACAACAGCTAGAAGGCTTGTATGCGTGCGGAGTTGCACCGTGGGAGGTGTGGAAGACCAACGGCAATGGCGGTCGATCCGGCGAGCTTCCTCGTACTTAAGTCCCGCGTGACAACAGCATCATTTCAAAGACTTCTGTAGCATCTGTTTACACTATAACCTATCTGGCCCTCCAACGCTGCTGTTCGGCTTCGAAAATCTCCACCTGCCGAAAGAAGCATTCCCACCCTTCGCCCCTGCAGACCATAACAACCACTTGTGCCACATCGAGGTCTTGGTGTTTGTGAGGAAAATTCCATGTGGCGCCAGCGAGTGGAAGCTGCGGCCAAGCTGTAAGAAGTGGTGTTCGTACTACTCCTGCAGGACCTTCTACTTGGGCAGCAGAGTGTTATTACGCCAGTAATGGCTACCGCTTACCTGTGTAATTTGACTGACATTGGCCGCAGTTGTATTGTGACCAGTGATCCGCCTTGATTATACAGTTGTTACATTCTTCAATCAGTGCGTGCACCGCTCGTTGGCGTTGGACACTTTCTTGATGCTTTGGGTGTCTTCCGCCCTACTCAGAGGTTGCCCGATCGCAGTCTTGATCTGGTGGTCATGGTTCAAGGAAAGAAGGGAACAACGCCAGAATCGAGAGATTTTGCTGTATGGAATCATCGCCTGCGTATGTGCAGTATTCCTGGCGCGCATTATCGCCTACGCGCTACCGTTCCGGCTGAGGCCAATCCACAATCCCGACCTGGACCTCCGCTGCGCCGAGAGTCTTGCACACCACACGCTGCTGAATTGGAGTTCGTTTCCCAGCGACCACGCAGCAGTGTTCTTCAGTCTTGCCACCTGTCTGTGGCTGGTTTCCCGTTCAACAGGCGCTTTGGCAATAGTTCATGCCCTCTTCCTCGTTAGCCTGCCTCGCGTCTGCTTGGGATTTCACTATCCCAGTGACATACTCGGGGGCGCGGCAATTGGAGTCTCGCTGGGTCTGTTGGGGAAATCAGTTACAGTCCGTAGGTTGCTGGTAGGCCGCTTTCTGCGATTGCTTGATCGGTCTCCGCAACTCTTTTATGTCGGTTTTTTGCTCGCGACCCACATGATCGCGGCAGCCTTTAGCCCGATGGACGAACTCTGGCGCTTTGCGCCGCCGGTGGCCCAGGCCGCAATTCTCAGGAGAATGCACTCCCTGGTTCCGGCAAATCCTCTGCGGATGGAATGGCTCATGGCAGTTGTTCCGTTCTTTCTAGTATGGAGTTTCCTCGCGCTTAGGGCCCGAAGGGCCAGGACACGACGGCAGCATTGCCAAGCGGGCTCAGCGCCACATTCTGTGCGACCGACACGCTAGCAATTTTGTGGGACGCAATCCGCGTCATCCATGACGACCTAGAACCCCGCTGCACACCGTGCAGCGGGGTTCTCCGCTTTTGGCCTTAGCGGTCCGAGAAGACACCAAAGCGTAGCCCCGGGCCCCGGCCGGCGTTTGCCTTACCGATAACGCGGTATTGAGACCCGGAGAATTGGCCGTTTAGCAGCTCGGACGGTCCGGTAAGGTGATCTGCACGACCACTGGCACTATTGCGGACGAGAGAGCACGGCTGCTACGACGAAAGCCACGGTGCCATGAGAAATTTGTCCGGCTTTTCTTCGATAGCCATCATTTGCGGATTTTTTTTGATTTCACCATTCTCTTCGGCAGCGCGTCACCCCCTCAGAAGTATTCCTCCCTGGCGTTGAAAAACGCCTGCCAAACCCTCGTCTTCGAGTCTGACTCGGCAATCGAGGCCTAAAGGCCTTTTCCTCGCCGCCCAGCCACCCTGCAGTTCTCGCCTCGGAAGTACTCCCGCGATCCCCTCTCTCCCGGTGCTACACGCGTCCTGTTTTGTTACGCAAGCACGCCGTCCGACCTGATGCAGGCGTGTGGATGCTACGAGCGGACGAGTGCGCATCTGCTGTACGGATCGGTTTTCGGCTACCAGAGGATCGTGCCCGTAAACTTTCGGCAGAATTACTGTCTCTTGGGAAAAAATTCCGGCGCCATTTCCACAACGGAGCGTCCGCTGCGAGTCTCTCCTTGCAATCACAAAGTGATAAGCAGACTCAAGAATATTAACCGTAATGGCAACCTGCTTGCACCCTGCGCGCGGTAGTTCAGCGACACAACGTCAATGGGTTGGAAAGCGGAGATTGCCGCTTTATGTGCAGTGGTGTGTCGCCGGATGGTCGGACTCAACCGCTCAGATTGGCTGGGGGGATCCGTGCTCGGACGGAGATTGTTCGACCTAGGGCTTTTCTCTGCTACGTTCTGTCGCTGAGCCCTAGAGGTACCCGCCTCAGGCAGCACCCGCCTTCATTCTCTTTCTGCAGCCCAGCCAGCACGACGATCGGTCGTGTTTCGTGACGCCAGGCTCCGTACGGGACAGATGTGCTGGTCATTACGCGCGGACATGTACCCATCCGTGCTTCGCTGCGCCTCTTGCCCCAGCGGCACGACACTCTTGGAATCTGGCCGCGAAAGGGGGAGCAGACTTAGGCTGCAACAGAGCTCCTAAAGAACACAATGCCGCTTATGAACCAAGGATTTAGGAGAATTCCCGTGACCAAGTGGTGCGTTTTATTCGTCTTTCTTACTTTAGTAGTGTCGCTTTCCCTCGCCGAGGAGCCCACTATCCCGCGGGTACCTCCTGTCCCGAGGGAACCTTCTATCCCGGTAAACTCCATGGTCCTAACGGCGCTTTCACCGGCGCAGTCCACGGCGGGCAGTGCGGGTTTTACGCTGCAGGTCACGGGCCTCAACTTCTGTCGTGCGTGCACGGTCACGTGGAATGGCGCCAGCCGCCCCACAACGGTGGTTAGTCCGGCCAAGGCCAACGTCACCATTTCCGCCACCGACCTCGCCAAGGCGGGGAAGAACTCGGTGCTCATGCTCAATACGCAGAACCAGAAGAAGTCCAATGTCATGTGGTTCACGGTCGCGGCGTCTCCGAGCTCGCCTTCCACCACGCTCAGCGTCGTCATCTCGCCTTCTGCTACTTCGCTGGAGGCGGGCAAGAGCCAGCAGTTCACGGCCACCGTCAGCG
>OCOJ01057237.1_pt2 | contig 11773 bp, 13 predicted proteins | sample 1539251 | NCBI WGS metagenome assembly OCOJ01 (sample SAMN01911457, study PRJEB22624) | soil metagenome | biome: Soil | place: Malaysia | collected 2012-04-30 | depth RA_metagenome m
GCAGCGCTTCCACCCCCGCCGTTTCGCTTCCTCGAAAGCACGCGTTGCGAGCTTCTGACTTGGTTCACGTGTGATTTTGCGGAAAGCTATAGCGACATCATTGGACAAGCGATGTTCGATTCCTGAGTAAAGGCCTTCGGTTGCCTCGCGAACGCAAACTAGCTCCACATCGCCGAGCGGCCGTTTTGTTCCCTCAAACGTCTTCACAGGACGAATGTTCGCGTAGAGATTCATGCGCTGACGAATACTAACGGCCACGCTCCGCGGAGTGTTGGGGCCAGCAGGTGTAGTCGTTGGGCCTTTCAAGCATGCGTCAGAGGCTTCGATTATCTTCCAACTCTCATCCGGCACCAAAGTCGCCCCACCGTGTGCTTGCCACCACTCGAAGCCTGCGTTGCACTCAACAATTTCCACGCTCGTGCCAACGGCCTTCAAAACTTTGAGGGTGGCGTCGATGAGTTCAGGACCAGTGCCATCCCCCTTGATCAAAGCGACCCTTTTTGCCAAATAACATCCAACCGCAACGGGTAGCATTGATAGTTAAAGTGTTGTCTTCCCACCGAAAAATGTGTTAGAGGGCGCGGAGAGATGGGTTTGCGAGTTCGAATTCAGTGCTTGCTAGATGAAGACTTGGCAGTATTGAACTGGGGTTGTGAGTCCATGTTCGACGTGAATGGGGGGAAGCCCCTCGGTTATGCAGTTTTACGGGTTGAAATCTAAGGAACTATCCTGATGCTGCGGCCTTACACCGCAAGTCAATATTGTCACGTAGAGCGTTCGATTGGAAGGGTCATTATGATCGTTGTGCCTTCCCCAATTTTGCTTTTCACGGATATGGTACCTCCGTGTGCGTCTACGATGCGCTTGCAAATAGCTAACCCCATACCCATCCCCTTCGCCTTCGTGGTTTGAAGCGGCTTCCAAAGGTTCTGCATAGCCTTCTCTGGCATGCCCACTCCAGTATCTGAGAAGGTAATCTCGACAGTGCCATCCAATTCCTTGCTTGCTATCGTTAAGGTGCCTCCTTGTGGCATAGCGTCGACTGCGTTTTCGACAAGGTTGATGATGATTCGTTTCATCCTGTCCGGGTCAATTCTGATGCAGGGGTGCGCTTCTGTCAAGTCTTGTAATGCGATCCTCGCTGGGATTCTCACTCCCCGTAACGCCCCTGTTATGATTGATTTCGGCGTGGCCTTAACCAGTTCCAAGTGTATTTCCGCCGCATATTCCGTAAGGTCCCGTACGATGCCGTCTGAATAATCGACGTTTTGTTCGATGAGTTTAATCATCTCATTTCTCTTTTCCGTTGACAATGACCCTTGCTTCAGCAGGTAGGCTGCCCCGGCTATTCCTTGCAACGGGTTGCGAAGGTCGTGTCCAACCATTGCGGCTGTTTCGCCTACCGCAGCTAGCCGCTCCGCTTGCTGAAGCCGCTCTTCCATCCTCTTGTGCTCAGTGAGATCAACTATAGAGACCAGAACCTTCGTAAGCGTATCCTCATACCCAGGAATAATATTCAAAACCAAGCTAACGTGCTTTATGTCACCTGTCAGGGTTTTATTGTCAAATTCGCTTTGAAAGTGTGTCTTGCCTTCAGCCAACGCTACGAGTTCTTCTCTTAACCTGGCGTGGAACCCTGGTGCGAGAACTCGCCCTAGTTCAACTCTCATTTCATCTGCCGACTTTGCGCCGTACAACTTGAGCGCCGCTTCATTAACACGGAGAACCTTTACCATAGCTGCACAATTGCTGAGGTCTTCCGGATGCTCCGTGAAGTGTCCTCTAAATTCCCTAACCCCCCTTGTTTGTAGGTCATCTAAGTATTTCTTAACCTGAGAGAAATCCTCCTCCAAAAGCGGAATCGGGCTGCTTTCAAAGAGGCGGCGATACTGCGCCTCACTCTCAGCTAGTTCTGAAGACCTTTCATTAACCAACCTCTCTAGATGGGTAGAATGTTGCTTAAGTTCTCGCTCCAGCCGTTTACGTTCTGTGACATCGGCCAATACTCCTTCATGGTAAACGAGCCTGCCCTGTTCGTCGTGAATGTAATGGCCATGGTCCTCAACCCAGATCTCGGACCCGTCCTTTCGACGCATCCGATACGTCTCCACCTCTTCCTTCCCCGTATCCAAAACATGGCTCCCTCGTTCATCGGGCGAGAAGTACAGTTCCTTCTTGATGTCCGCGATGCCCAACATTTCCTGCCTGCTCGAATACCCGAACATTTTCACGAAAGCAGGATTGACGTCAACAAATCGACCATCGTGAGTGCTGATGTATGCTCCAACCGGAACCCGGTTGAATAGATTGCGGAACCGTTCTTCGCTCTTTCGTAATCCTTCGTCCTGTTTCAACCGTTTGAGGACGGATGAAACATGAGCCGCGAGCGTTTCGAGAAGACTCTGGTCCTCATCCGTGAATGCGCTCAGGCGTGTGCTTTCGACGTTTAGAACAGCAACAACCTTATCGTTCATCATGACGGGGACCGCTAGCTCCGACAGTTTTGTTGGCGATGCTTCCTTCCCTGCACGGCCTTCATCGTCAACGTACTCTTTCTCTATCCTCGTGTCTGGTAATCTGATGGTTTTTCGCGTGTTCGCGGCTTTCACAGTGACTCCGGGGCCATCCAGCGGGAGCTTTGAGAAAGAGAAGGGCTTTGCTCCTCGCTTTCCAGTGACAAGAAGGCATCTTCTCTCCTCATCGACGAACTCGAAGTCAGCGGAGCTGAAACCAAGTGTGAACTCCATCGCGTCAAGGGTATGCTTGATCACTTCATCAACCGTTTTGGTGGATTCGAGTTGCTGGGCGAGGCTGTGTAGCGCGAGGAGTTTGCCCGGCACTCGCTTGCGTTCGGTAATGTCTCTGACCTCGACTATTACGCCTTGAACTCGTCCTCCCTCATCCAGGTATACGGTTGCGTTGTATAGTACATCAGTCACTCTTCCAGACTTACCCCGTATTGCTAGAGGATGGTCTCTTACGAAACCCTTCGAGAGGACCTCTTCGTAACTTTTCCTAGCTTTCTCAGGCTCCGTAAAATATTCTGAGAAAACGCTTCCAATCAATTGCGCACGGGGAACCTCGGTCAACTGTTCAGTAGCCTTGTTGGCGTCAGATATCTTACCATCAGAACTAATCGTAACCAACGGATCAAGACTTGCTTCAAGCAGACTTCTGGAAGGTTGCGTTCGGTTCGTGACCTCCTTAATTGTGTTTGCAATGGCAACAGGGTTACACATTGAATCGCGTAAAGATTCGAAGCAGCTTCTCGTATTCGGCGACAAAGTATCGCCCTTCCTCGGTGCTGTTCAGGCTTTCCCCGTACAGAATTAGCCCGCGTTCCTGCATCTCTAGAAGATGAGCGCGGAAGCGGTCTGATGGGATGCCTACGTGAACTTGGACGCGGGCAATCTTCGCTGAGATCCCTATTCTTTCCTCCGCCATAATTGAATTGAGAATCTCATACCAGAGTCGCGTCCTAGGNTCTCGCCGGAGCCCGAGTAGACCGAACTGGTGGGCCCTTCGGCACTGTGTCATCAGGCTTTGCTCCCGTATGTTCCTCCTTCTAGGCGATAATGGCCATCGGTCTATGGAGGAACGTTACAATATTCTTCACGTGTACGTAGCGTCACAAAAGTGTACAAAAGCATACATACTCCAGTTGGTCATTACTTTCTCGGTATTCGATTTTGCTAAGGCTCGAGGAAAGGCCTGAAGTGCGAACAGTTACTCGAACTATCCGAATAACGCGAGACCTCGAGAAAGCGTTGACACAATTCGCCGACGCGGAGAATGTTAGCGTGAATCATATGATCAATACTGCGTTAAGGAGGTGGGTCGAGTGGGATTACTATGCAGAGAGATTTGGAATGATTTCTCTGCCCTCAGCGGTACTTCAGCGGATTATGCTATACCTGACCGACGAAGAAGCAGCCGAGCTGGGACGCTGGACAGCAAAGAATGTGACCAAGGAATTCATCAACTTCTGGTTCAAAGAATTCTCAGCAAGAACCCTTCTAAAGGGGGCTGCATTACTTAGCTCAAAGTATGCGAATCACTATGACTATGAATACGCTTATGACGAGCTCAAACATGAGCACACACTAATAATGACTCATGGAACGGGTCGAAAGTGGACATTATACTTTGAACAGCTCGTCAAAACCGCGTTCAACATGCTTGGAATAGAAATTGAAACAGATCCAATGGAGAATCAGTTGGTTATCCGTATACCCGCTGGTGCAAAAGTTTCAGATACGTGAAGCCAGTCCTGTTCCGCACTGCTGGGGAAGGTATATCATTCCGTCATGAAATGCGAACGCGTTCTCCTCCAACAAATCCCGGCGCCTATGGGAACTGATTTCTCCCAAGGAATATGGGCAGAGCACTAGCCCTTCGCCCAACCGTCCGAAACCCTCAGTACTCCCAGCAAGAGCATTTTTCCACATCTCCTCAATTTGCAATTCTGCACTAAACCCTTCTGTAGTGCTGAGATCGCGGACGAATGGATCCTCTGCGGCTGTGATTCTATATGGGGAACTAATTCCAGTGGACAGAAAGGCTTCAATTATCTGGTCGATTCCGGCCTGAAGGCCTTTCGGGTGTTCGGCTGGGTCACGTATTTGCAGAACATGCAAGAGGTCCCTACGTTCAAATTTCGACACGTCAATTCCGAAACGCACCATTTCTTGCTTTACGAGGTGTGTATCTCCGTGTGTTGCAATAATGCAGTGTTGGTTCTCCGACAATCCATTCTTCAGAAATCGATAGACGACGCATTTGGCGTATGCCAGGTCCTCATATAGCATGATGATGTGTTCAGGTTCTTTGAGATTGTCTACGTATTCCAGCGGTTTGGCTTTCTGCTTTAGCCTAGAGCGAACGGTGCTCCTCCAGTCCTTCAAAATCCCAAGCTACCAAACAGGTTACACTTGTCCTGTAGAAGCAAATAAGCAGTATGTAATGACAAAAATGAATTAACTCAATCCGGACCGAGTGTGGTACTAATGGGGCATCAGGAAACCTAACTGAATCACTCCATTACCGGAAAAGGTCAACAGCGTGAGTTGTCTTACTCGGTTCGCCTCCTAACCCATCGGGCGAGCCCAAAGATCGCCACCACTATTCCAATCACAAGTATCACGCCGATGGCCGCTGAGCCAATTACGGCTATAATGGCAGGTACGATGACGCCTATCATCCAGAAGGGGATTATCACTCCTAGGCCGATGCGCCGGAACAAGGCGACCCCTAAACCTACGCCGGGTACGACGGAGTTCGATCCGATCATTATCAGAGGCGCCACGTATAGACCGAACCTGTCCACAACCAAATCAAAGCCGAATATCAAACCGAGAACGAAATACCAGTCGAGGCCGGCAAAGTTCCATCCAGCCAAGCCCTTGTGCTCATTATCCTTCCCCGGCGAACCCTGGCCAGCAACTCCATCAGCGGCGACGCCAACAGTAAACGACAACCATCCCCTATCACCAAACTCCCACATGTCAGGCACATCCGTTGCAGTCATATCAGGAGGCATGAGCAGTTAAAGTGCATGTGCTGCGTGATCATAGCGACGATGAACGATCGATTCAATGTACTAAAAGTTTCTTCCAGGTTTTTTAGGAAGTAAAACCTGGCTTATTTCTAATCACAAACGAGCAGGAGTACGTACCTGTTTAATATAACCTCATCTGACCCCTAAGGTGCTGTGTGATTGGTTTTGTCGAAGAATATGAGAACGTTTGATTGGCTAAGGGGTCTACGTGTCGTTGTCGGCCTGATGGCGATTGCAGCCGCAATAATCGTTCTCGTTTTGCCAGGTCTTGCAGTCTTAACCCTAGTTCTCTTGCTTTCGTTCGGGCTTCTCTTCCTAGGTGTCGCCAGGATTGCTCACAGTGTTGCGGCTAAGCTGTGGTCGAAAGGGCACCGTGCGCTGATGGCGGTAGCTGGAGTTGTGGCGCTGATCCTAGGTGCACTGATCCTTGCACTTCCTGTGCTGGGCGTTGGCGCGCTTATTTTCTTGCTCGCGTTTGCGTTGATGGCTTATGGAATTATCAGCTTATTGATAGGTGCGTGGATCGGTGCGGGTGCTTTATCAAAATGGTGGAGAGCACTTCTCATAATAATCGGAACGCTCAGCGTCCTATTCTCTTTCATAGTCGTCGTGTTCCCAGCGCTCGCTCTATTAACGCTGGTGGCCATGCTTTCGGTTGCACTACTCCTGAACGGCATTGAGAGCATGATTTCCGGAATAGAATGAAAATCACGTAGTATCGGCGGGTATGGCGGGGCTTACTGCATAACCTGTGCTCTCAGCCAACAAGCCTAATGTTCCCAAACGTTAGGTGTTCATCTGGACCACCCAAGAACGACGGGAGGTTCAGGTAGAGTACTCTGATTTTCAGTTCTCAAAAAAAGTGATAAATACCGTACCGACCGAAAACACGTTAGTGACCTAGGTTGACCAAAAATATGCAACACTCGGATTGGCTTAGGGCCTTGCATGTTCTCTTCGGGTTTCTCGCAATCGCGGCCTCAGTGATCGTCATCGCTCTGCCAGGCATTGCTATCTTCACGCTGCTCTTCATTCTCTCCTTTACCCTGATCTTCTTGGGCATCGCCAGGATTACTCACAGCTATGCTTCCAAACTGTGGTCAAAGGGTCATCGTGCTCTTCATGCAGTTGCAGGAGTTTTGGCAATCATACTTGGCTTTGTCGTCCTTCTGTTTCCCATGCTTGGCGTTGGGACCCTTATCCTCCTACTCGCATTTGCAATGCTAATTTACGGCGTCGCGAGCCTGCTGATAGGCGGAGCTGCGGCCGCTAGCGTCTTACCAAAATGGGAGAGGGCGCTCCTAGTCATAGTTGGCGCCCTCAGCGTCATATTCGCGCTTATAGTCATCGTCTTTCCCGCGATAGCCGTCCTAACACTAGTAGTCATGTTGTCGGTTTCATTTTTGCTGAACGGCCTTCAGAATATAATCTCAGGAATTAGGTGAAAAGCTTAGGAGGAACGAAACCCTCCTAACTCGCAAGGTTAACGACCTGTAGGAATGAAGACCGCACCGCTGAAGCAGTCTATAAAGCGCTTCACATAATGGCTAAGACTAGCAAGAGTGCCGAGGTACGCGTGAATGATTATTCCTGACGCCACGCTTCCCAACAGGAGTTTCTTGAAATTACTTAAGCCTCGCGTGCCAACAACAATAACCTCTACTCTTTTCTAAGCGTATGTAGCGATTGCTTCGACAACTGAAGGAACAATTATGGGGCGTTTGAGTGGAACGCAGGTAATATGGTGAAATGCAGAGAGTTAGGAAAGCCGGACAGGTATTTTACTCGACTTTTTCACCGGAAATCGAGTCGCTTCGCGGCTTCCTGGATGCGTATCCCTTACTTACCATTGGACTCACGTTCTTGGTTGGTGTCATTGTGGGGGGGTTCTTAAGGGCGTGGCCTTCCCAGTTCGTTCTTCTGGCGGTAATAGGAGGCTTTGGCTTGGCGATTGTCCAAGGCTCAACTATCGGGCTTCCAAGCTACCTTTCCACCGCGCTGGTCGTACCAATCCTTGCATTTGTAACATATGCAAGTCTAAGGGTCTTGCGCTCCATTGAGCAATACCCTCGTGCCGCGCCACACTTAATGCGCTTAAAGAGAACATATGACCCAATATCCACTTACTTGCTCGCGCACGCAGGCGTCATTGGAATAGGGGGCGTTCTCGCTTTTTCTACATTCCTCTTCGGCTGGTGGGTTACAGTCGTGATAGCCTACTTGCTAAACCTGAAAGTTTCCACGACCATGAAGGGTGCGGGAGTGGGATTGGGTGCAGGAGCATTCGTCTCTTGGGGGTCTTATCAAGGGCTGCTGCGATGGATACCCAATCCCACTATCATTACTGCCATCACCTTGATTGTCTTCTCTGCAATGGCCAGGATAATCTTTCACAAAGCTCAGCAAGCATCCCAAAAACCTCCCAATTTGTGATCAAGTGGAATCGATTTGCGAAAAAGATTTGGTCTCAAGCGTGAGATTCCAGAGAAGCATTCTTGGGTGCTGCAACAGCTCTCAAGCAACGCATTGACGCTTGCGGGCTTTTCATTTACATCGCTGGCATTTATAATTGGATTTCTTGGCAATTATGTTCCTCCATCCCTGAAGAGTGGTCTTCTGCTTTGCACGATCACTTTCGCTATTGCGGGAGAAATGGCGAGAACCTCCTATAGTTTAGAGGAGTATATTGCTGCAGAAATCGTGTATTTCGTCGCGTTGATTCTGCTCTTTTACAACTTCATAACTTTAACTTATGAATCGTTCAAGACCTGGGGAATAACTCCAATCATCGCCGCCACAATCGGTTTGCTCTATGTCATCTGGCGAACGTTCGCTAACTTCAGATTATTAAGAAAAGCCTAACAGCCATTGGTCTCTCCAGAGATAAGGAGCAGGATAATGGTAGTGATGCCCCCACGCAGCGAGTAGCCATAGCGGGATGTCCTTGAAGAAAACCAGCATGGTGCACTTAAGCTGGATACTCGTAGGTATTCTCGCTCTTGTCCTTTTCATAAATTACATGGGAGTAAATGGGTTACTACCCATTCTCTCTCGAGTTAACCTAATCACCATTGTCTTACTCGTCTTGGTGGAACTGGTAGGCTTCGTACTGTACGGAACCACTTGGTACGTGTTGATTCGAAGCGCCGGTCACCAGATCAAATTCAGCATGTGCCAAATGGTTACTTTCGCCAGCGTCTTCATCAGCTTCCTGACCTCAAGCGGCTTCATTCTAGAATCCATGCGCGTCGTTTTAGGATCCAGGGAAGCGAGGATGCATACTGGGGAATCGGCTTCAACCGTAATCCTCCACCGAGTAGTCTACATTATCACAGTTCTCGTAAGCACAGTAACCGCAATGCTTGCATTATCCATAAGAGGACGGATACCGAATGCTGAAGCGCTTCAAGTCGATGTTGCTTCAGGCGCATTACTCATCGTCATTATAGTAGGCGTTTTTGTCTCCCTTTCACCCCGCTTCATTCATACGCTCCAGTCAATAGCATCCAGCATCATTCGTCCAATCATGGGTCACGTTCAACGCCTTCAGAAACATGAAGCGAGCTGGACTGTTGAACGATTCTTGACTGAATACGAAAATACATTCAGGCTGCTGCTTTTAAACAGGTGTGATATGCTGCTCGCTTTCCTCTCGAGTATTGGTGATTGGAGTTGTTCGATAATTTTGCTTTGGGGCGTACTAGCGACGCTGGGACACGTTGCTTCAATATGGATAGTTATCATCACAATGGCGGTTGGTGAAATGGTTGAGATAATTCCTATTCCGGTTCCTGGGATGATTGGGCTCTATGAAACCAGCTTAACCGCTACTCTCATCACATTCGGCGTTCCAGCACCTATCTCCGCCTCGGCGGCGATTCTACTCCGTTTGGTAACGTCGGTTTTTGATATTCCCGCCACAGGATACGCCGCATACCGCTACGGGTACAGAGTGCTCATGAAAGACTTTTCCTGATCGCACTTGAAGAATGAACTGTGAACGCCATCTTGATCCAGTTGAAGTAGGAAACAAGAATGACTCTTGAGGACGTTCTTGAAGAAATTCGGACGAGGCTAGAAGAGAGGATGAAGCGGCAACTTTCCGGATTGCAAGGTTTCGTTGTGAAACCACTATACAACTCAATGATGCCTTTGCATGTTGAAATGTCGTTAGCTCCTGAAGTATTCGAATTTGTATTCCTTAAAGACGGCGCAGTTGAGCTGAGTCATGGGCATGGGTCGAATGCCGATGTGCGCATAGAAAGCGATACTCAGACGTTTATCTCTCTCTTCCAAAATCCCAGCCCTGACATATTCAAAGAGCTGGAGAAGCAAAATAAAATTAGAATTGTCTCTCTCACGAAAAAGGGGAACGATGCCGAAAGATACATCCGTAGATATTTGGCTGGATAAGGTAAGCTGCTTAATCAACTTCAATCCTATCCAGGACTAGCATAGGGACACGGTGAAATTCTATATCGGGCTGGCAGTGACTTCGTCGGAGCCATACCACGTAGCACCGGCTCTTACCATGATTTTTGTAACTTTGATGGGAACTAGCCTCAGACTGGTACAGCTAACCGAACAACCCAATTGCCTTCGCATACTATGAAGGAAATCAGATAATGGTGAAAGTGTGATTGTAAGTGGCGGGCGGGGAGGGATTCGAACCCCCGACCTCAGGCTCCGGAGGCCTGTGCCCTATCCAGGCTAGGCTACCCGCCCCGTGAAAGAGAGAGTAGGNTTTTCATGTATAAGCGTGGACGCCATGGGATTGCAAGAGCCGAGAACCAATCTTAAAGCGAACTACCCTTTAGTCACCCGACTGAAGAACTTCCAACACCTGGAAGATTGGTCAACTTGGCGAACATTCTCCAGCAATTCAGGGACGAATGTATCAACGCCCTTCGCGGTGCGCTGGAGAAATCGNGGCAACAAAGATCCCACGCCTCTCTGTGCCACCGTCCCTCGAATTTGGCGAGTTGACGTCATCAATTGCGCATGAAATTGCGCGTGAGAAACAGCTGAAGCCACAACAGGTTGCGCAAACAATTTGTGCTTGCCTGCGACTGGAAAAGAACTCACTTGTGGCGAAAGTCGAGAGCATTTCGGGATACGTCAATTTCAAAATGGATTACAAGATTGCTGCCCCTCTTATCCTCCGCCAAGCCCTAGGAGAGGACAAGGCGTTCGGGACGGAGAAGTCAGAACATCCGGTCCGGGTAACCGTCGAACACACGAGCGCAAACCCTAGCGGCCCCTTGACCATGGGCCACGCGCGGAACGCCATTCTTGGNCGATGTGCTTGCACGCCTGCTGAAAGCAAGGGGCCATTCAGTCAACAGGAGGTTCTACATTGACGACATGGGAAGGCAAGTGTCCATTCTCGCATACGGCTACAGGCTCCTCAAGGAACCTGAACCACAAGGAAAAGCAGACCACTGGTTCGGCCGTCTCTACGCCTGCACGAACTGTGCAGTCCAGATCGAANGCCACGAAAATGAAGCTGAAAAGCATTGGACAAGATTCGAACAGCGAGCAAATATCCGAGCTTCAGCGGAACCTCGACGAATGGGTAGGGATAGCTGCTGAACTTGAGGCAACTGACGGCGAGCTCCTAGCAAGGGTTGTGAAGGCAGTAAGCGCATCCCGTGACCCCGAAGCGGCCATTCAGGATATTGGCCGAAAATACGAACAAAATGAGAAGGAAACCGTCGCTTTGGTCAGGAAAGTTGCTGACCTGTGCCTGAGCGGCATCAAGGCCACCTTGACTGAAATGGACATCACATTTGACACATGGGATTGGGAGAGCGAACTGCTTTGGAATGGTTATGTGGAGAAAGCGCTCGCTCGACTAGCCAAGCTGCCTTTCGCTAACACAAAGGGAACATCCGTGGCATTGGACGTAAATGCGATTCTGGACGCGTATTCGTTACGAAAAGAGTTTGGACTATCCGAGAGTTATGATGCACCTCCGGTGACTCTGGCGCGTAGTGACGGGACTACACTTTACCCAACCAGGGATATCGCGTATTCGATCGTCAAGTCCGCCGACGCCGAGAAGGTGATAAATGTGATCGCAAGCGAGCAAACCCTACCTCAGCTCCAGGTCCGGCTCGCACTCTTTGCGCTCGGCGAACAAAGGGCAGCACGTAACCAGATTCACTATGCATACGGCCTCGTCGAGCTACCGGGCGGAATCAAGAGTTCGAAACG
>OCOJ01034954.1_pt3 | contig 11771 bp, 8 predicted proteins | sample 1539251 | NCBI WGS metagenome assembly OCOJ01 (sample SAMN01911457, study PRJEB22624) | soil metagenome | biome: Soil | place: Malaysia | collected 2012-04-30 | depth RA_metagenome m
CCATACCGATAGTCGAGTCGACGGGCTCGGTCGCCATAAACTCGATAGGCTCCTGCGTGCTGAAGGGAGGGAACAACACGCTGAAGGGGTATCCGGGGAACGGAACCATCCCCAGCCTCGTCTACCGCTGCACGTTCGCCGCCAACCCCATTGGCTACGGGGGCTTCGCCTCGTTCGCCGGCACGGCGACGGGGACCTACCTCGGACTACCCATCGTCTCAGGCCAGGCGATCTCAAACACGATACAGATCGGCGGGCCGATCAACGTCCTGAACCAGGGTCCGTACTCGGTCAACTTCTTCTACTTCAAGTACAGCGCCTGCACGAACGCCCCGACCGGTTGGGTGTACGCGCCTGCCTGCACGACCAACCCCAACCCCATGAGCTTCAACAAGCTCACAGCCGCGGGGAACATCCGCGGCAACCAGAGCTACTACGTCGCCTTCTACGTGCAGGTCATCAACAGCTACAACACCTCGATCCCGATCCTACCGTACACGTACATGCTCACCGACCCGACCATCGGGGGCGAGACGCCGCTCTACCTCGCCGGCAACGGCACTACCCCGTACACCCCCAACTACAAGCCCGGGGGCAACGGCATTCCTATCCTGAACCCTTACCCGTCCTCCTGCCTTCCCGCCTCGCCGAACAACTGCATCACAGTGCCCCCTGGAGGCAAGGTGACCCTCACCTTCGCCGCCTGCGACATCGGTGCCTCATGGTGGGCCTGGGGCGGATACGCATGGGGGACCAGCTACGACCCCGGCAGCAACTGCTCACCGGACCCGCCGAACTACTGCGCCTCGGGGAACGGCCTGCCCAGCGGATGCAGCGTCCAGAAGGAGTCCACCTACGTCGACATCGTGATCTCGTTCCTCTACAACGGCAAGGTCTACACCCAGAACATCCCCTTCGTGGGGCAGGTGGTATCGTAGGGTTGACACCGGACGGATCAGGCGCGGCCCGCTGGGGACCCAACCAACACATATACCCACAGGAGCGGAGGCATTCCCAATGAAGCTGAGCATGAAGCCAAACGCTAGACGGAGGGCAATCAGCGACCTGTTCGGCAGCCTGCTGATGATTGCCATCACCCTCATAGCTGGGGTGGCCGCATTCGGCTGGATCAACTCGCAGGCCGCGACCAGCGAGCGGGCCTACGGCAACAGCGTCGGCAACAACATCAACCTGCTCAATGAGCGCTTCACGGTCGTCACCCAGACCTTCTACGGCGGAGGCGGGGGAGCATGCAGCGGCGGCACCAGCCCGAACTTCCAGTGCACCGGGGCCAGCTTCTGGATATTCAACAACGGCCAGGCGGCGTTCAACCTCTCCACCGTACAGTTGCGCAACCTGACGGACATCCCGAGCACCGCGGCCAACCCGAACCCTGTAAACATCATCTTCTACGCCGTCAGCAACACGGGGTGCGCGTCCGGCGCACAGACGTGCGGGTTCGCGGCCTACAACAAGGCAGGGACTTCCCAGATCTGCTCCAACACCCAGGCCTTGCCGGTGATCAGCGGGTTCTACCAGAACAACGGGGTGTCGAACATCGTCCCGCCCCTCCTCCTGCAGAACCAGCTGTCCAACCGCCCGTACCAGATAACCATGCCCACGGCCGCCACGTGCACGGCCGGAGCTCAGTACCTCTACGACGGCATAACCTACACCTTCACCTTCAACGGCCTCTACGGCAACTCGGTGCCGGTGACGGTCACAGTGAGCGGGTGAGGGTAGGTTGATGGTCGAACGCGGGTTCAGCCGCCGCCGCGCACTTGCAGGCGTGCTGGTCCTCGTGATGATATTCGCCATGATATTCACGGCGGGGGTCGGCTACCTCCTGTTCCAGAGCCAGAGCAGCCTCGCGCAGTACCAGTCGGGCCTCCAGGCAGGCAATCTCAAGGTCGGCGCCCAGCAGGAGCAGCTCGCGTTCAGCGCGATCCCCCAGAGCCCGGACAACAACTTCCTCGTGGTGGTGAACAACACGGGCGCCCTCCCGCTCAGCGTGGTCAGCATCTTCCTGAANGAGAACTGGGGCCTCAGCGGAACGATCCGTGCCCCTGAATTGGTCAATCTAGCGACGCCGGGTGGGGGCTAGCCCGCCGCGCGGCCACGCAGGCGCGTCTCCAGGCGGTAAATCTCAGCGGAATTCGCGAGACCGCCCGGGGTTCGCGCTGTTCTTGACCGGGAGCGAAGCCATGCGCTCAGAGCGATGGGTTTGTATTCTCCTCACGGGATGCCCGTTTGCGCTCCGCGCGCAGGGTCCGGATAGGGATTCCCGTTGCCGGGTGAAGAAAATGTCGCACGCAGAGAATCCTCATAGGAAACCCTCGGCCAGCCGGGCACGACAGCGAAGGGCCCCCTGAACCTCGACGTGGGGGGCGTCGGCCAGTTCAGGATCACCGGATACAACTACACCACGGGCACGTGGTACTATCTCTCTCTGGTCACGTCCAGAGGAAACGTCTTCACGAACCAGGCTCCCACGAGCGCCACGATCTACGTCTCCACGATCTACACCAACACGGCGACCACCATCACCATCCCGACCGGAGGCGGCGGCAACTCGCTTGTGGTGACCATGGTGGCCACTCCGGTCCAGGCGTACGGCGGGACGACGCTGACCGACAACGTGACAGTCTACAACTACTCCCCCCACCCGATGACATCCACGCAGCTTCTCCCATCGGTCCCTAGCTTCAACGTGACGGGGACGGTCGGCATCACGCCCAAGACCTGCACGGGCCCGTTCACGCCGCCTGGTCAGCAGCCCGACCCGTCAGGGACCATCCCCCTGTGGAACGGACTGGGCCTGGCTCCTCACATCTACTTCCTTTGCCAGTACAAGACTTCTTCAGGCCAGGTCGGGGGGCTCGTCTCCTTCTCAGGCCTCGCGGAGGCAACTCAGAACTCGACCTCGATAAAGTCGTCCAACGTGGCTTCGAACCTCATCCAGGTGGGGTCGCTGCCCAACGTCCTCACGCAGGGCGTGTTCACGTCCAACTTCTTCTTCTTCGGGTACTCGTCGTGCACCAACACCGCCTACCCCTGCACCACCACGCCGGCGTCCCTCCCGCCCTCAAGCCCCACGCTCCTGCCTGACCCCGCCGTGCTCAGCGGCTCGAGCAGCTCGTACGTGGCGTTCTACATCGAGATCACGAACAACTTCAACACCACGATACCCCTCCTCCAGAACACCTTCGAGCAGTTCGACGCGAGCACGTGCGACGGCTGCATCGGGGTCGGCATCTCGGAGTCGGACTGGTGGCTGGTGGGGACGAACAGCACCATGGTCAACAGCGCCTACTACCCCAACTACAGCCCGGGCGCCTCGGGGACCCATCTTCCCACCCTGGTCCCGTATCCGGCCGACTGCAACGTTGTCAACGCGAAGAACGTCCCGACCGACAAGAACTGCATCTATCTGAATCCGGGCCAGAGCACGATCATCACCCTCGCCGCGTGCGGGCCGTCCTCGTCCGCCTGGGACTGGGGCGGGACGAAGTACGGCACCAAGTTCGACTCGGGAGCCTCGGGCTGCGTGAGCACGACCCCGAACATCGCTCCCGGGGGCATGGCCGCTGCGGGCACGACCGTCCTGTCGTACTGGTACAAGGGGGTAGACGTGACGCAAGACATCGCGTTCCAGGGGGTCGCGTTCGTCCCCTAGGGGAGAAATGGCGTGCTGACACGTGAAGGAAGTCTGTTCAAGCTGAGAAGGCCCAGAGGGGTAGCGGGAGTCATCGCCGCGGTCATAATGTTCGCCACCATCTTCGTGGTCGGCGTGAGCTTCTTCCTGTTCGTCAGCTCCCAGTTCCAGGCCGTCAACCAGGCCTATGTCAACAGGGCAGGGGTGCAGCTGCAAGCCAGCCAGGAGCAGCTGTCGGTGACGGCGGGCATCACGAAGTCCTCGGACCCCAACTGCCAGAGCTGCATCTGGGTCAGGGCCAACAACACAGGCGGCGAGCCCGCGTCCGTCATCGACGTATACGTCACCTGCCTCGCAAACTGCACCGGGGGCCACCAGCAGGGGCAGATGCTGTCCGGGTTCCTCAGGAAGCCGATCGGAGTCAACTTCACCTTCCCTCTTACCCTTGGGGTCGGCCAGTCCACAGCTTTCCTGACCCAGTGCCCGGCCCACGGCGCCGTCCCGCACATGTGCACGGCTGACATCACGATCAACAAGGCCAACTTCACCTACGCGAAAGGGGAGTACGTCGTCCTGAGCATGCTGACCACCAAGGGCAACGTCTTCTCCACCCAGTACCCTCTGCCGCCCATCTCGTCCCAGAACTACCTCACCATCAAGAGCGTGAGCACCCACATCGCCCTCTCGCTCATCGGGGGCGGCCCTGAGCTCTCAGTCCTGCTGAAGACCACTGCCCAGTGCCCAGGCGGCGGGTCCGGCTGCACCCAGACGTTCAACTGCAACAACGGGTGCATCACGGTCAACGCCACGGTCTACAACCTGGCCAACTCCACTGCCACCGGCGTTTCGTTCAACCTTCACACGCCCTACTCCGACTACGTGAGCGGGACGGCCAGCGTGACCGCCTTCTCGCCGTGTTCGCCTCTGTCGCAGAACATCGCCGCGGGGAAGTCGGCGAACTTCGCCTGCAAGTTCGACGCGAACACAGGGGCCACCGGTGGGCTGGCTTCCTTCGCGGGGTCCACGTCCGGGACGCTCTACGGCTCCCTGGTCAGCTCAGCTGAGGGGCTGTCCAACGCCATCGAGGTCGGCGGACTGGCGGCCGTCACCACGCAGGGGGCGGGCGTCCCCAACTTCTTCTTCCTGAAGTACAGCTCGTGCTATCAGAACCTCGGCAAGAGCTACTCTCCGCCGTGCACGGAGAACGCCAGTCCGCTCACGGTCAACAGCCTTCCGAGCGGCTCGTACATCGCGGCGGGCTCCAACTTCTACGTCGCATACTACGTCCAGATCACCAACGCCTTCAACACCACCGTCCCGGTCACCCAGTACTCCTACATGTTCGGGGAGCCTTCCAACACCGGGGAGGCGTTCTTCTTCCTCGTGGGCTCCAACACGACCATGACGAACGGGGTCTACTACCCCAACTACGTTCCGGGGAACCTCACGACCAACCTCCCGTCGCTGACCCCGTACCCGACCGACTGCAACGTTGTCAACGCGAAGAACATCCCGCTGGACCACAAGTGCATCTACATCAACCCGGGGCAGACCGTGACGCTCACCTTCGCCTCGTGCGGCTACGGGGCCTCCAACTGGGCCTGGGCCGGCGCCCAGGACGCGGACGGCTTCGACAACTCCGCGGGGTGCACCGCGAATCCCCCCAACCTGTGCATCACGCAGGGCGCGTGCGTGCCGGAAGGGCTGGCGCTGGGGATTGTGCTGGGTTACTACTACAACGGGTACCTTTCTCAGCTCATGCCCTTCGAAGGGGCCGCTCTGGTCAGGAGCACCGCCACCTACCTCAGCTGCTCGCCGACCATCGTCGTCATAGGAATGCCGACCACATGCACGGCAACCGTCGTTGACACGGACAACCCCAACCTCAAGGTGTCGTCTCCGATGGGCACGGTGGCGTTCTCGGGGGCCACGGTCGGCGTAGGGTCGTTCAGCGCGCTCTCCTGCAACCTCAGCCAGGGCGGGAACCCCGTGGGGACCTCGAGCTGCTCCGTGACCTACACACCGACGGGGCCGAAGGGGAATTACAGCATGATAGCGAGCTACTCCGGCGACTACTACCACGACGCCAGCGTGGGTTCGACGAACGTGATATTCGGGACGACAACAACCACGACCATCACGACCACCTTGACAACGACGGTCACCACGACCGTATCGACGACGGCGACGGCGTCTTCCACGACCACGCAGACCATCACCATCCCTATCTCGTCCACGACCACGACCACCACTCAGACCAGCCTGTCGACCAGCCTCACGACGCAGTCTAGTACGACCACCAGCACCTCGACGGTGACGTCGACCTCCGTCAGCACAAGCCACACGACGACTACCACGACTTCGAGCACCACGATAAGCAGCACGACCACCATCGGGCTCGGGTCATCGACCTCGTCCAGCACCACGACGATTATCACCACCAAGACCATCCAGATCACGAACCCCTCCAGCACCACCACCTACGCCACCCGTTCGACGACGACCACCAGCACCACGACCGTCACCACAACGAGCACAACCACGAAGTCGAGCACATCGACAAGCATCTCATCCAGCACGACCACCATCACCACGACGTCCACCACGACGATCTCTACGACTGCCACCTCCACCGTCTCTTCCACGTCGACGAGCACTACGAAGATCAGCACCACCTCTTCCTCGACAGGTTCGACTACCACCTCGACGACCAGCACGACGACCTCGTCGGGTACGTCGACAAGCACCACGACTGTCCCGCTCAGCTCATCGACGACGACGAGCACGACGGTCGGTACGATCACGACCACGACCACGTCCTCTCACACGACGACCAGCAGCACGACCTGGACGACGACTCAGTTCAACGAGGGACTGTTTACCCTGACATTCAGCAGCACGACAACGATTTCATCGACGACGACCGTCACTTCCACCTTCCCCAACACCAGCTCCACGACGACGATCTCGGGGACCAGCTTCACGACGTCGACGGGGACGTCGTCTTCGACCACCACGATTACAACGACCTACCCAGTCGGCAGCTCGACTTCGACCGTCCTGTCCTCCAGCACATCCACCAGCAAGACCACCATCTCTTCGACAACCACAAGCACAACCACCCAGCCAGGAACGACCTCGACCACGACGATAACCACGAAGAGCTCGACCACGTCGTCCACCACCGTCTCTTCGACGAGCACGAGCACGACGACCATCACGACGACTCAGACCGTGACCGTCTCGCAGACCTTCTCGACCACCAGCTCCACCACCACCTCCACGACCACAACGACCACGACCACCAGCACCACCACCTCGAGCACCACCAGCTCGACTACGACGGCGACCACCAGCTCTACGACCATAAGGTCGACCACCACCATCACGAAGAACCCGATGATCTCCGTCGACACCCACGGGGACAACGCGGGGGCAGGTACCGTATGCGCGTCCTCCCCCTGCTCCGTGTCTGTAACGACCCACAACGCCAACGAGCTGGTCGTCGTCTTCGTCCTTGGCAACTCCTGCGCGTCGACCTGCAGCATCACGATAAGCGGCGGAGGCCTCTCTTGGAACACGAGAATCGCATCTCAGGCAGTGGGTACGAGGCAAGGAGCCGAGTTCTGGGCCGTCGCCCCCAGCAAGCTCTCCTCTTCCTCGATCTCCGTGACCTACGGTGCCGGGAACTCGGCGGTGAATGTGATGTACGTAACGATTATCGGGGCTGCCAACTCGCAACCGTACGACCCGAACGCCCAGGAGCCTTCATACGCGAACGCCAACTCTCCCGCCGCCTGCACGATGACCACCTCGACCCCAGACGACATGCTCATCGGAGTCATGGGCCAGGGTGGCACCCCCTCCTGGACCCCGCCGACGGGCTGGACCTCGGGAGACCTGTCCGGGGCGTTCGAGAAGTTCGACGCCTGGAACATCATAGTGGGGACGGTCACGAGCCAGTCCGAGACTTGGACCGCGGCATCAGGGTCGAACATCAGCGGACTGTGCGAGGCGATACAACCCGCGGGCACGACAACGACGACCTCGAGCATCACGACGAGCACCACCACGATCTCGTCGACGACAACCAGCAGCACCACCATCACGGTCACTACCATCACCACGACGATAACCAGCACGAGCTTCGGGTCGACCACGACGACCGTCTCGGTCACCACGACCAGCTCGAGCACTTCGACGAGCACGACCACCCAGACGACGACGGTGACGACCACGAGCACCAGCACCGTCACCTAGACGGCTTGGCTCCAGCTTAATTACGGAGGTGAACCCCTCGGCCATCGTGAAGTACAGGTACGGGCTCCTCCTGCCCGTCTCGGCAATCCTCACCTCCCTCCTGATCAGCGCAGAGCTCCACTGGCCGGGGCTGTCGCCCGGGTTCTACAGCGACCTGACCGGGTCGTTCTGGCCGAGGTGCTGGGTGCAGGCCGGGAGCCTCCCGTACGTGGGCACGTCGCCCTCCTGCGACTACGCGTTCGAATACCCCACCCTGAGCGGGATGATCCTGTACTTCGTGAGGGCCGTCGGCCCTGACATCCAGACCTTCTACGCGGCCTTCGTGGCTCTCAGCATGGGCGCCGCGGTTGTGGTCGCCTGGGGGTGCTGGGTCCTCGCGAAGAAGGAGGGGAGGGAGCTGAACCCCCTGTTCTTCGTCATGCCGAGCTTCTTGATCTACGGGATTTACAACTTCGACATCTTCCACCTGCTCTTCGTGGTGCTGGCCCTGGTGGCGTTCGTCCGCGGAGGGAGGTCCCTCTCCGCCGCCTTCCTGGGGCTGGCAGTCTCCACAAAGCTGACGAGTGTCGTGCTCTTGCCGGTCCTCCTGCTGGAGCTGAAGGGCAGCAGGAGCAGGCTGCGGTACTTCGCCGTCTTCGCCGCCGTGGTGGCGGCCACCAACCTGCCCGTCATGCTGCTGAACTTCGGCAACTTCCTGCAGGGGTACCAGTTCGTGGGGAACTACGGCCTGGAGGACTCCTGGTACGTGTGGATCTTCCAGAACCCGGCCACATGGGACTACGCGAAGTACTTCGGGATCGGCATCAGCGGGCTGCTGCTCCTCAGGGTCTACACCCTGAAGGCCGGCCTCGTTGCGAAGTCCTTCCTGGCCATAGCCGCCTACCTCCTGGGCACCTACATCTACACCCCCCAGTTCAACATCCTCGTGATCCCGCTGATCGCGGTGCTCGACCTCAGGCACCCGGCCCTCTATCCGTGGGACGGGTTCAACGCGCTCATCATCCTCACTTGGTTCATCCCCAACAGCCAGCCGACCCTGGCGGGGAGCTGGCCGCAGTTCTTCGCCCTGCTGAGGGCGGCATGCCTTGCGATGCTCTGCGTCTCGGTGGCCTCCAGAGAGGGGGCTTCGCTCCCTTCATGGATCAGGGCCAGGCTGAGGCCGAGGGCGGCCGTCCCGGCTACGCTGCCGGCCTTCTCCTCGCCCTGACGCCGGCCACGTAGCCTGCGTTGCAGGTGGCAGTCTTCTCCACCGAGAACCCGAGCCTCTCCAGCATGTGCGCCAGGCCGTCGCCGGACCCCTTCCCCTCCCACATGTGAAGGTCGCTCACGTGCGGCGTGTTCTCCCATCTCCTCCCCGGCCCGAGCCTGCTCCAGATCCACCAGATGAGCCTCCACGACGCCTTCGGCACCGGAGTGGTGATCACCACCGACCCCCCGTCTCTCAGCACCCGGTGCACCTCCGCCAGGGCGTCGGCCGGCCTGTCGAGGTGCTCGACGACCTCTATCAGGGTCACCAGGTCGAACGCGCCGTCCGCGAAGGGCACGGAGTACGCCGAGCCTTCCCGGAAGTCGACCCCCCTTTCGCGCGCAGGGGCGGCCATGTCCGGGTCCGTGTCGATGCCCACCACCTCGCCCGACTGCTTCACGAGTCTGATGGTGTAGCCGTCGCCTGACCCGACGTCCAGGAGCCTCGCCCCGGCCCACCCCTCCGGGAGCAGCCCGGTCACCATCTTGGCGAGCCCTGACCTCCACCACCTCGATATGGGGTTCGATTCGTAATAGCTCGGGCTGGCCACGACCGCCTCCGACTGCGGGGCGGCGGCAATAACCTTTCAGGCCGCGCCTCGGCCCTCGCAACCCTCTTTAACAGGCCCCGGGCCGTTTTCCGCGACCCTGATGGCAGAGGCGCCCTCTCACCCGAGGCTGACGAGGCTGGCGATACTGGTGGCCGCGCTCATCTTCCTGGCGATAATCGTGGTCTCTCTGGGGCTGGCCCTCTCGACGCCCATCGTGCTGCCCCCGCAGGCGACGTCGACCACGGCCGCCCAGGCTCCGGCGCCCTACGTCCTCGTCGAAGTCGTGGAGCAGGCCAACACCACCTATACCACCACCGTCACCACCACCCCGCAGCAGACGACCTACCCGGTCGTGATGGTGGGGGTCATCGTCGTAGTCAACGGCACGACGACCTACACGACAACGACGACCTTCACCAGCACGGTGACGACCTGGACCTGACGGGCCGAGGTCAGTAGTGCAGGGCGACCCGGGCCCAGTCCGGGAGGAACCCCTTGTACGGGAAGAAGACGAAGAAGAAGGAGAGGGCCGCGGCCACGAAGACCACCGAGACCCAGCTGGGTATCTGCTTCCTTGTCAGGAGGAACGCCGCCCCCATGGAGACGGCGGGGATCGCGGGGACGAAGTAGAAGGGGTAGGTGACCCTTCCCCCGACGAGCAGGAAGAGGTAGGGGACGTAGCTCCAGGCGAACCATATCAGGGCGACGGCCGCGAACCTGAGGTCGGGCGGCAGCTGGGGACCCTGGTCGCCGCCCTCAGCCGAGACGAACCTGTCCAGCCCCGTCGGCCTTCTGTAGTACCTGTACAGGAGGTACGCGGCCAGGGGCACCCAGATGAAGGTGGTCCACGTCACGAGCAGGTTGGTGACGCCGTAGTAGGCCACGGACACGTAGGAGTACTGCCCCCCCTGGCAGACCCCGTTCACGGTGTTCGGGCAGACCGTCACCGACGTCGCGTAGTAGCCGACCGGCGTGTAGTAGAGCAGCCAGTCCGTCGGGAGGATCGGGGCGCCTCCTGGATCGTTGGGCCACTTGCACCAGTACCCCGTAGTAGGCTGGCACGCCAGCTGGTTGGCGATGAGGCTGGACCCGTAGGAGAGCATGTACCTCACCTGCCCCACGAAGGTGGGCACGGCCGGGGTCGCGAGCAGGGAGTCGTAGGTCTGCAGGCCGGCCGAGAAGACTATCGCCAGGGCGATGGCCATCTCGACCGTCGTCAGGTAACGGCCCTTCCTCTTCCCCTCGCCGAGAGCCAGGTTGTAGGTGAAGAGCCCGAACGCGAGGAAGATCGCCGTCTCCTTCGACAGGCCGGCCAGCCCCAGCATCACCCCCGACAGGACGTACTTGTCGACCCTCCAGAAGTGGATGTCCCACACGTACACGAAGAGCGCGAGCAGGCCGAAGAACACCAGCGGGATGTCCAGCAGCGCGGCGCTCGAGTGCGAGAAGAACATGACGTCCAGCCCGAGCAGCGTCGCGGAAAGGCAGGCGATCCTCTTGTCCCCCGAGAGCTTCCACGCTATGCCGAAGACCACCGGGAGGCTGAAGGTCCCGAGCAGGATGGGCAGCGCCCTCCACCCCGCGGCGTCGTACTCACCGAAGAGGGCCATCCCGGCCGCCTCCAGCGCGGGGGACAGGGGGGGATGCTCCATGTGGCAGTTCGGGGCCGTGGTCGAGCAGTGCGCCCCGGTGAGGATCCCCTGGGCCTCCGGGACGTAGAAGACCTCGTCCATGATGCAGCCGTATACGGCCGACGACTGGTCGTAGCAGACGAGGTACTGGTAGGTCACGTTGAGCTGCTTGGGGGTGACCCCCACCGCCCAGTCGCCTGTGGCCGACGAGCCTGCGGCCAGCGGCGTCGGGTAGCTCGGCGTGGAGCCCTGCCACGTCCCCTGCAGGGGGACGCCGTCCGCGCTCACCTGGACCCCGGCTATGGGGTTCCCCCCGGAGGCGCGGACCGTGACCGCGAGGACGCTCCCCTGGAGGGAGGAGTTGACCTGTATCTGCTGGTCCTTGAAGACGGTCCCGAGGGAGCCTGCGACCGATCCCGACTGGCTCCC
>OCOJ01043170.1_pt4 | contig 11766 bp, 11 predicted proteins | sample 1539251 | NCBI WGS metagenome assembly OCOJ01 (sample SAMN01911457, study PRJEB22624) | soil metagenome | biome: Soil | place: Malaysia | collected 2012-04-30 | depth RA_metagenome m
TGCGCGTGCAACGCCAATGCGAGAATGCCATGGCGGTGGCGACGTTTTTGGAGAAGCATCCCAAGGTCGCGCGCGTGCATTATCCCGGGCTGAAGTCCCATCCGGATCACAAACTGGCCAAAAACCAAATGCGCGGATTCGGGTCGATGCTGGCGTTCGACATGAAAGGCGGCTTGGCAGCGGCGCGGAGATTTTGCGACCGCGTAAAGTTGTTTTTGCTGGCGGCGAGCCTCGGCGGAGTCGAGTCGCTCGTCATTCTTCCGATTTATAGCTCGCACTACAACATGAGCCTCGAAGAACTGCGGACGGCAGGCGTTGAACCTGGAACCGTTCGCGTGTCCATCGGCCTGGAAGATTCAGCAGATTTGATTGCAGACCTGAAGCAGGCACTCGCCTGAAAACCTCAAGCGCTTATGCAGGGCGTTGAGACTAATTCACCGGCGCGGTAGCCGGCAGCTCCCATTTCTGATTTTCGGGAAGCAGAGACTTCACGATGTCTTCGAGCTCGTGGGAGCTTTGCACATGCTCGGGATAGTTGTGCACGCTGATATCAAAAGACAGGCCGTACTTGTTGCGGACGGCTTGCAGCTCTTCCTGAAGGCGAACAGCGACGCGCTTGGCATTCAAGGTGTCGGTTTCCGGCAAGACCACGGCGAAGAGATCGGGCGAGAGATTGTAGATGGAGTCAGTGGGCCGCAGCTTACGCGACATGGCCTTGGCTGCCTCGCCTGCAGCCGCGCGGTTTTGCTCGGGGGTTCCGGCACCGGCAGTGCGCTTGGATTGGACTAGCAAGAGAGAGAGAGTTTTGTGCATGGTCATAGCCCTTCGATGCTCCATCGCTAAACGATCCCAAAAATGATCCAGGCCCGGCATGGATTGCAAAACGTCGACGCTGGCCTGCTGGCGAAGCTGGATGTTGCGTTCGAGCTGCTCGAGCAAGTCTTGCTTGAGCTTGCGCACGAGGCGCTGGCGCTCGAGCAGGTAGCCGATAAAAAGCAAGGTCAGAACGCAAAACCCAAAGAAGGCAACGCGTAGCGTCCATTTATTGCCGTAGTCAGGGCGCAGGAAGACGAGCGGGTACATCAGAACGGCAAGGCCGACCGCCTGCACGAGGACAAAGACCGCGGCGAGGATGGTGAGTTGTAGTTCGCGGCGCTCGAGTTGATCCAGGTCTTTGCGGTTCAGGGTGGCCATCGCTTTGACTGCGGGCGCGTGCCGTGCGCGGTGGCTCCTCGAAGCTGCACCGCGCTGCCCGAGCTTCCTCTTATGGTCAGCTTTCCCGGTGCGCGCGGCAATAGATTGGCAGTACCGTGTGGCGGATTGGATACTGGACTTTGTCTTGGTTCTACGTGCCGCTGGAGCCACTGCGGGAAAAAACAAAAACGGGCGGAACGCCGAAGCGCGCCGCCCGTTCTGGAAGAATGGTGAAGTGGAATTAGAGGGGTTGGACGTTCGCGGCCTGCAGGCCCTTGGGGCCCTTGGTCACTTCGAATTCAACAGCCTGGCCATCGTTCAGACTCTTGTAGCCATCAGCCACAATGGCGGAGAAATGGACGAAAACGTCCTCGCCGGTCTGGCGCTGAATGAAGCCGTAGCCCTTGCTGGCGTTGAACCACTTCACTGTTCCTTGTTCTTTACTCACTGCTTTTACTCTTTTCTGTCAGCCGTTTTGCGGCTGAGCATTTCTAATTGAGCTATCTGATGCTGCCTGTCCCGAACCCCTCAAAAGGATTTCGGCCGTCTTCGGCCTTGCCCTTGTGACCGCGAAGCAGCCACAAAAAAAGGCCGCAAGTGTGACCTTGCGACCGCTTTACAAAACCCAAAGGCGATACAAGAGCAACAAACGCAAAAACAGAATAGCATAGTCTGTGAGCATTACCAAAGAATTTTTCTAAGGGATGGGGCTGTGCCGCTGGCGGGGAAGTGACTTTTCATTTGTGGAGCAACGCCCTGGGGGCTAAGTGCGGAGTCGTAAGGACGGGGAGTGCTGGGTTATGAGTTTTTTTTTTGCTTCGCCACGGCTTGCGATTTCGTACAAGGCTGGGGGATTTGCGGTAAGGCAGGAGAAGAGCCTCCAGGTCGCGCCGGACCCAGGCGGCGACCGGGCCTTCGCGGTAGACGGCCCAGGAGAGCATGGCGCCGCCGTTGACGTGCTGAATCAACCGGGCAAGCTTGGCGGTGTCGCACTTGCGAAGCTCACCGGCGGCGACCGCCTCGTCGAGAAGCTTTCGCGTTTCGTCCCGCAGAGCGCGGAACTGCGCGAGCGTAATGGTGTGAAAATCCGGGTCGGTCAAATCAATCTGCAAGTAGGCGAGACCGTTGGCCATGGCTTCGGGAGTTGGCGCGAAGGAAGTGCATTCCGTATACAACTCGATGAGTGTTTTGAGAGGCGACTTGTGCCGGGCGCGCGCGGCGGCGAATTGTTGCGGAACGCCCGCGGGGGCGGTCCGGCACATTGTGAGGAGCAGATTGCGCTTGGTGCCGAAGCGCTGAATGAGCGTGGCGGGAACGACCCCGGCTTCTTTGGCGACCTCGGCGAGAGTGAGCTGCGTGGGGCTGAGGCGCTGCATCACACGCGCGGTGGCCGCGAGAATCTGTTCGTCGGAAGTTTGGCGCGGGCGCGACATTTTCTCTGAGATGCCTGCCGCGTATCCACCCCACCACCAGCGGCCAGGAGCTCCAAGAATAACTGAATGGCTGTTTATTTTCCACTTGACATTAGTGAATGACCGTTTATAATCGTCCCATTCTTTCCCTTCGAGGTGACGCTATGGCCAGTTCCTCTTACGGGCCCCCGGATCTTCGCGGCAGAGTCGCATTGGTCGCGGGCGCGACACGCGGCGTGGGACGCGGTGCAGCGCTGGCGCTTGGGGAAGCCGGGGCTACGGTTTATTGCACCGGACGCAGCACCCGCGCCAACCGGCTGCCGAAAAGCCGATCCAAGAAAGCATCGCCTTTTGACTATGCGCGACGGCCGGAAACGGTCGAAGAGACCGCGGAAATGGTCACGGCGCGTGGCGGAAAAGGAGTTGCGGCGGTCCTCGATCATACCGACACAAAAAAAGTAGAAGAGCTGCCGGCGCACATTCGCAAGGAAGCAGGCGAGCTGCACATCCTCGTGAACGACATTTCGGAGATCATCAAACAGGATTTTGGGAAGACTTTCTGGCAAGTGAATCTGGAAAACGGCTTCGCCAATCTGCGCAATGTGTTGCACACGCACATCATCACGAGCCATTTCGCTGCGCCGCTGCTCATGGAAAGCGCGGCGAAATCGAAGCAGCCGGGACTGATCGTGGGAATTGGGGATGGGGATTCGTATACCTATCGCGGGCATCTTTTCTACGACCTGATCAAAACGTCGGTGATTCGCATGGCGTTCGCGATGGCGCGCGAATTGCGGCGGAAAAATGTTGCAGCTGTGGCGCTGACGCCGGGTTTCCTGCGTTCGGAGGCCATGCTCGAGCATTTTGGCGTGACCGAGGCGAATTGGCAGGACGCGGTCAAGAAAGATCCCAACTATGCCGAGTCGGAAACGCCGCTGTATGCCGGCCGGGCCATCGCTGCGCTGGCGGCGGATCCCAACCTGATGAAGAAATCCGGGCGCGTCTTCAGTTCCTGGGGGCTGAGCGAGGAGTACAGTTTCTGCGACGCCGACGGGCGACGGCCGCATTGGGGAAAACACGTCATCGAAAAGTACGGCGATTGCATGAAATCGTGCGGAGACGCCTTTTATGAACACTGGTTCGGCGGCCCCATCGACACGATTTACGCCAACTGGCCGTAAGTCAAGAGGACAGAGCATTGCGCCTTCACGCAACCGATGCTCTGTCCCCCGGTTTTGAGGAAATTGTCAGCTCTTGCGGTTGAAGTGGAAAACCTCGGTGTGCGCGGGTTTCCCGCCGTCGAACCAGGTCCATTCCTCAGTGAAGTGGTCGTGATCCTGCAGCGTGAGAACCAGCTTGCCCATGTGCCCTGCATTAGGGCTCTCTAGATTCGTGGCGCGCACGAATTCGAAGGTGAATTTCTGGCTCGTGCCGGAAACGGGCTCCGTGCGCATCTGTGGCTGATTACCTGAGTTGCAGTAATGGGTCATGGCCAGGTGATCGCCGTCCGAGGAATACATCGTCACCATTTCCGATTCTGCCGTCGGATGAAGCCGTTCCATCAGCGCCGAGCCGTTCGAGGCCACTTCATACGTCACACGAACGGTCTTGCCTTCCGCATTGGTGCCTTCCCACTCTCCGGCGAGCGTCTTCAGTTGATCGAAGCCCGGGTTGGTCTTGACGTGCTCCGGCATATGTTGAGGAACAGCAAGCAGCGGCCCCAAGAGCGACAAAGCTGCAACAACGAACCACGAGATAGTCTGCTTTTTCATGCGAATCCTCCGTATAGATTAGTTAGAGCCAGAAATTTCCAAAGCCGTTTCGAGAGCGTCGAAGCAGCCCTTCCAACCGTTCTCGTGGCGCTGGCGGATCTCAGCGTTGGTGAAGCCGGTATGCGTCAAGATAACTTCCGTTTCCTTGCCGCGCTCGAAAAACTCGACGCTGACGAGCGTTTCCCCAATGGTTTCCCTGGACTTTCCGTCTGCCGATGGTCTTTCACAGTCCCAGGTGAACGACAGTTTTTCCGGCGGGCGGATTTCGCGGTATTCCCCGTAGATGTAGAGAGTGTCGCCGTTCGGGGTGATGTTCTTGATGCGGTAGCGTCCGCCGGGACGAAGGTCCAGCTCGAGGTATTCCGCTTTATGCCCCGGAGTGGGGCGGCACATCCACTTGACGAGTTGCTCGCGCTCGGTCCAGGCGGCGAAGATGCGGTCGCGGGGCGCGTTGAAAATGCGGCGAACTTGCAGGCTGAGTCCGGGGCCCGCTTGCGGTGTTGCCATACTCTATTCTCCTTTTCAGGTGTGATTGTCTGTTCGAGCTGATAGCACGTCCCAAATCTGTTTAGCTTGGCGAGCTGCCAACTTGAAGCACCTGGGCCAGAACATCGAAGCAGCCGTTCCAGCCGCGGTCGTGTTCGTCGCGGAGTTTTTCCGTGGCGAAAGTCGCGTGCGTGAGAACGACTTCGGTGGAACTTCCGCGCGCGAAAAACTCCACGGTAACGACGGTCTCGGGGCTTTCCGGATGAAGGTGCGCGCCTCCGGGCTTGTCTTTGGTCCAGTTCCAGGTGAAAACAATCTTCTCGGGCGGCTTCACTTCGCGATATACGCCCTGGCCCCAGTAGACTTCGCCTTTGCCTGGATCGCGGACCTCCATCACGTAACGGCCTCCAGTGCGGATATCCTGCTCGTGGTGAATGATCACATGCGAGGCCACGTCCCGGCACATCCATTTTTCTAGCTGTTCGCGCCGGGTCCACGCGGCGAAGACTTTTTCGCGCGGCGCCGCGAACGTGCGGCGGATTTGGAGGGTGAAGCCGGGGCCTGCCTGACTCGACTGCGCTGCTGCCACTTTTTGTGCTCCTCTCCTGCAGTGTCTTCCAGATATTTGGCCAGGGAATCGAACTGTGTCTCCCAGAAGGCGCGGTACTGTTCGATCCAGGACGCCGCGTCTTTCATGGGCTCGGCGGCCAGGCGGCAACGGTGCACGCGCCCATCGATTTCACGCCTAAGCAGCCCTGCGGATTCGAGAACGCGGAGATGTTTGGAGACCGCCGGCAAAGACATGGAAAAAGGCGCGGCCAGCTCCGTGACGGTGGTTTCGCCCAAGGCCAGGCGCGCCAGGAGGGCGCGGCGCGTGGGATCGGCGAGGGCGCCGAAGGTGGCGTCGAGAAGCGCAGCGGAATAGTTAACCATACGGTTTAATATTGAGCGCACCCGGCGGCGTTGTCAAGCAGAATTTCAGCAAGCTCGGAGCTTCCGCGGCCCTTGCCCAGTGTTCCGATTTTGCCAACCACTTTTGCGCAGAAAGCGTTGACCCGAGCGGAAGGCTCTACTTACCATAAGAAGATGCGTCTGAAGCTCCCAACAGCCCTGAGCGCCTTGCTGCTGGCTGCGGTCGTCAGCGCGGTCGCCGGTTGCGAAGAAGCAGCGAAAAAGCCGGTACAGGCGCGCGTCCCCGTGCTTACGCCGGCGAATTCCGCGGCCGCGCAGGTTCCCGCCGCTCCTCCCGAGTTGCCCCAGCTTCCTCTCGGAAAACCTTCTTTTGCGCTGCTGGATGCGCTTGCGCCGAAAGCGCCGGAAGGCAAGGAATACTTGATCGCTCGGGTGGAAGAGAAGTTTGCTTCGGGCGAACAGAATTACAAAGCGGGGCATCTCGAAGCGGCGCGGCGCGATTTTGACGACGCCGTAGATTGGATGCTGGAAAGCGGCTACGACCCCAACGGCGATCCCAAGTTGAGCGAGTTGTTCCACCGCGTCATCGACACGGTCTACACCTACGAGTTACAGGCTTTCCGCGCAGGTGACGGCTTCAACGAAGCGCCTGCCGTGCCCGCCCCGATTGACGAAGTCGCGGAGATGACCTTTCCCGTCGATCCCAGACTGAAAGAACGCGCGGAAGAAGCGGCCAAAAACATTTCGCACGACCTGCCGCTAACGGTGAACGACTACGTTCTGTCTTTTCTCAACTTTTTCCAGACGCCGCGCGGCCGCGTGATCGTGGAAACGGGATTGCGGCGCTCCGGGCGGTATCGCGACATGATTTCGCGGATTCTTCAGGAGGAAGGCCTCCCGCAGGATTTGATTTACCTGGCGCAGGCGGAGAGCGCTTTCCAGCCGCTGGCGCTTTCGCGAGCCGGGGCACGCGGTATCTGGCAGTTTGTGGGCTACCGCGGAATGGAGTACGGGCTGCGGCATACCTGGTGGATCGACGAGCGCCAGGATCCGGAAAAAGCCACGCGCGCCGCCGCGCAACATCTGCGCGATCTGTACAGCCTGTTCGGCGACTGGTACCTGGCCATGGCCGCGTACAACTGCGGTCCAGGCAACGTGCAGAAGGGCATCGAGCGCACCGGCTACGCCGACTTCTGGGAGCTGTACAAGCGCAACGTACTTCCACGCGAAACGAAGAATTACGTCCCCATCATTATTGCGCTGACCTTGATTGCCAAGGATGCCGCGCACTACGGCATTGATGCCGTGCCGGAGCAGCCGATGCCGACCGACATCGTGAAGCCAGGGCGGGCCATCGATCTGCGGTTGGTAGCCGAAACCATCGACGTGGACGTCGAAACGCTGCGCGCGCTGAATCCTTCGCTGCTGCGCATGACTACACCCGACGACCGCTCGTTCGAATTGCATCTTCCGCTGGGGACCGCAGAACGATTTTCCGCGGAGATTGCCGACATTCCTCCGGACAAATGGGTGAGCTGGCGGCGGCACCGCATCGAAACGGGCGAGACACTGACCTCCATCGCCAAGAAATATCATGTGACGCCAGCGGCCATCGCTGCGGCGAACAATCTCGATCGCAGCGCGCCACTCGACATCGGCGCGAAATTAATCATTCCCGCGGCGCCTCCGGCGGACTCGAAAAGCCGGCTGGTGCGCTATCGCGTTCGCAAAGGAGACACGCTCGGCGGAATCGCGGAGCGTTTCAGCGTTCCTGCGGAGAATTTGCGCAAGTGGAATCACATGAAGACCAACCATGTGAGCCGAGGGATGGTGCTGCGTATTTATACTGTCGGAGGCCTTCCGGAAGCCGAGCCTGTCCGCCATCGACGGAAAGCGGGTTCGAAAAGCCACCCGTCATCCTCGGGCACGGCCCAAGCCAAGGCAGCAGCCCCAGCGCACAACTAAGCCTTTTATGAACAACAGGTTAGCCTCGGGTAACTGCGGCTCTGCACGGCTTAGTTCCTCAGCGCAGCGGGAATTTCCACTCTGGAAATAAGGGCTTTTCTCTCTTCGGCTGCACAACGCTTGACAACTCTCCGCGAGTGCGGTAACAACGGCGCTGCGGCGGAGGGCAGTTACCGGCTCTGGCCAGGGCAGCGCCCTACGGGCCACAGGCTATACGCCCATAGATTCCCCAATGGGAGGATGGAATGGATTTCGAGAAGGACAATTTTGAAGACGACAACGAGCTGTCACGACTGGAGGAGGAAGAAGAGCTGGGCGGCGATGGTGATGAGGTGGTGGAAGCCGAAGAAGAGGAGATGACCATCACTGAAGTGGAACCGGAACCGGCCCCGGCTGCTCCCAAGCCAGCGCCCAGACCTGCAGCCAAACCGGCCAAGAAGGCCCCTGCCAAGAAAGCCAAGAAGGCCAAGCCAAAAGCCAAGAAGAAGCCGGCAAAGAAGGCCAAAAGGGCTGCCAAAAAGAAGAAGCGGCGTTAGCCGCCTCTTCACGACAGAAAACTCAAGAAACAGAAAAGGCTCGGGCGGGAGTCCGGGCTTTTTTCTTTTTGCGAACCAGGCGAGTCAATCCGGAATTCGCGCTCTCGAAACTCCTTCCAATTGGGTACGCACCGCCTCTCGAAACGGGAATTCCTCTGGTTAAACGAAGAGGCAGCTTGCCGGAATAAGAATATGCCGCTAGCATAGCGCCGCATGTTGCGGGCGCTCGAGCAGATACGGCGGATGCGCGGGGGAGCGCAGTCGCACTTGATGCGCTGCTCGGACGGCAACTACTACGTGGTGAAGTTCCAAAATAACCCACAGCACCGGCGCATTCTGGTCAACGAACTGCTCGGAACGAGGCTAGCGGCGCGGCTGGGGCTGCCGACTGTGCCCGCGGAAATCGTGTACGTAAGCGAGGAACTTATCGAGCTAACGCCAGATCTCAGCGTCGAGCTGCCGAGGGTTCGCGTCCCTTGCGAACCGGGGCTGCAATTTGGCTCGCGCTATCCGGGAGATCCCCGCTGGATAACACTGCACGATTTCCTGCCGGACAAACAGCTCATGGAGGTCGAAAATCTGCACGATTTCGCTGGCATGCTGGTCTTCGACAAATGGACTTGCAATACCAATGGGCGCCAGACCATTTTTCGCCGGGAAGTAAGTAATGGACAAGATCCCGTCGGGGCGCGCTACCACGCATTCATGATTGATCAGGGATTCTGCTTCAACGCGGGGGAGTGGAACTTTCCGGACGCGCCGCTGCGGGGGCTGTACACGCGCAACCGGGTCTACGAAGGCGTCACGGGACGGGAGTCATTTGGCCCGTGGCTTGACCGGATCGAGAAGCATGTGACCGAGCGCGTTCTTAACGAACTCATCGGCGAGATTCCTCCCGAGTGGTACGACGATGACTTGGATTCCCTTGTGCGTTTGGCCGAACAGCTCTGTCGGCGCCGGAGCAAAGTGCCGGAGTTGCTGCTGGCGGCAAAAAACACAACGCGGCAACCATTTCCAAATTGGGTATAAAATGGATAATGAATATGCTTGAGACGATTCCTTCTTCTTCGCCAAACGAGAATAAATTTGTCTATCACGTGTTGCGGTACGCCCCGAACTTGATCCGCGACGAATGGGTCAACATCGGGGTGCTACTGTTCGATCCGCTGACAGGTGCACTGCGCCTCCGGGTCATCGAGGAGCAGGAGGAATACGCGAGGATCCGGCGGCTACAGCCGAACATGGATGAAGAAGCGCTCCGGGGCTTTCGGGACCACCTCACGGACCGTTTCGCGAGTTACCTGCAACACATCCGTGCGGAACAAGGGGAGAAAGTGTTGCCAGGGGAGGCCTTGAAGCAGCTTGTGGACGCTTGGAACAACACACTTTCCAACGGGCTCCAGCTCGCGCCGCAAAAGGGTCTTTGCGCAGAGGACCTGGACGCCGAACTGGAACGGCTCTACGCGGATCATGTGGCGCCGCCGCGCCGGACCGTCCGCGTTGGCGCTCCGGGGAGCCGCGCGATGATCCGGAACTATTGTTCTCAGGTTTGGAAGGCAGCGGGGCTCTGGGACCGGCTCAGCAAAGGGGTGCGTGTAAGCGAATTCACCTTCGCCGGGGATCCCATGCGGATTGATTACAGTTACCGCAGGAACGGCACGCGCGGCTACGTGCAATCGCTAAGCGTTTCGCGGGCGCCTGCGGATTGCAAACTGTACGCCTACACCGCAGCGCGCATTGCGGCAAAAGCGCCCTTTGCTTCCGAGTATGCTGCGGTGACAGACGTCGCGCTTTCCGCGGAAAACGAACGTCATCGTTTCGTGCGCGAGACGCTGCGTGACGCGGGCATCGAGGCTGTGCCCATGGAAGGGTTTGCCGTGTGGGTGGCCAAGCTCAAGCCCATGATTCAATGAGGGGCGCGTAAGGTGCCACGCCCGAACCTAAGAAAGCAGCCTCGTACGGTGAGACGATTGCAGCAGGGATTTCCAAAATCCACGGTGTACCTCGCAGGAACTATTACCCGTTGCCGACGGCAAGGACCAGCAGCGTGGCGTCATCGGACCAATCGCCTCGGCTGAACTCTGAGACCGCGCTGAGGATCCTGGCTTGCAAGTCTGCGGCATTCAACTCGAGGTTTTTCGCAAGCAGCTTCAGCAAGCGCGACTCACCGAACTGCTCGCCGTCTGCGTTGCAAGCCTCGGTCACGCCATCGGTGAAAAAAACGACGCGGTCGCCCGCGGCCAACTGCGCTATCCCTGCGGAAAAATCCTGCGAGGGAAAGATGCCCAGCACACCGCCACCGGCGTCCAGTCGCTCGTGCGACCCGTCGCGGTGCAAGACAACCGGCGCATTGTGCCCGGCGTTGCAATAGCAGAGCAAACGCGCCGGGCCATCGAGTTGCGCGTAAAAAAAGGTGATGAAGCGGTCGCTGCCCGTGTTGTGATACACAAGCGAATTGAGCCGCTCGCACAGCCGGTCGGGCGCAAGAGCAGGCGAAGCCAATCCCTGAACGGCCGCCTGTAAGTTGGACATCAGCAGCGCCGCCGGCATGCCCTTACCCGAAACATCCGCAATGCAAAGCCCCAGCGTGTGGCCGTCGAACGCCAGAACGTCGTAATAATCGCCGCCTACGCTTTGCGCCGGCTGCCACGCTCCGGCAACCTCATAGCCAGGAAGCTGCGGAATACTCTTCGGCAAGAGCCGCTGCTGAATCGCGCGCGCATCGGCCACATCCTGCGCGGCGCGCCTACGGGCCGCGCGGCGCTCCCGGCCCAGCCCGATCTGTTTGCTGAGGATTTCCAGCAGCCGCGCATTCGTCCACGGCTTTTCGACAAAGTCGGCCACGCCGTACTGCATCGCGGCTACCGCGAGGCCCACCGTGGCCCACCCGGTCATCACCACAATCGGCGGCGTATCTTCTTTTCCCTTCAGCCGGTTCAGGAGGTCCAGCCCTTCGTCTCCCGAAGTAGTGTCCCGCGCATAGTTCAGGTCCATCAGGATCAGGTCAAACTCGCTGGCCGCCACGGCGCGAAGCAACTCCGCCGGGGAAGTCACCGCTTCCGTCTCGTACCCCTGGCCCTTCAGGAGCAACCGCAACGCATACAGCAGGTCTTGCTGGTCATCCGCAATCAGGATGCGGGCCTTCGACGTTCCGGTCCCAGCTTGCTCTTCGATCATCGTCGCTTTCACGCCTCGCCGCCCCTGCCATCGCTTCTCAATCAGCGATGAGTGCGCCAGGATGGGCAGGCTGGCTTCCACGAACGTATCGTCCCTACTAGTTTCGTTTGTGTAGGTTACACCATCTTTGGCACTCCTTCGACGGATCGCCTTAGCCGCTTGCGGGAAAAGCCCATCCCAATTCCGGACAGGCAAAACGCGAATGTAAGTGTAGCGGCCGCCGACCCTGGCGGGCCACCGCTGCCCTATGGAGATTCTCTCTTGCTGATCAAGCAGCTTTTTCAGCGGGGAGAGGGAAGACGCGAGAGCCAT
>OCOJ01054196.1_pt4 | contig 11756 bp, 9 predicted proteins | sample 1539251 | NCBI WGS metagenome assembly OCOJ01 (sample SAMN01911457, study PRJEB22624) | soil metagenome | biome: Soil | place: Malaysia | collected 2012-04-30 | depth RA_metagenome m
CGCACCTGTGGAGTGCCTTGAACCTTCGCTGGAGCCGCAGCCAGCTTGGAATCCTGTTCTGCCCTTTCCGACGGCAATACCGAGGGCAGAAAACTCCGGCCCTCCAGTGGTACACGCGGGCTACCGGCGCTGGTTTGTACCTGCCGTTGTTCTTGCTGTTTTGATTATTGCGTTCGGGGCCTACCTCACCTGGTCTCGCGTCATTGCTCCCCCGCAGCCCATGCGCCCCAAAGTCGTCCTCGCCGTGCTGCCCTTCGAAAACCTTACGGGAGATGCCAGTCAGGACTACTTCTGCGACGGACTGACGGAGGAAATGATTGCGCAACTCGGCCACCTGGAGCCACAACATCTGGGAGTGATCGCGCGCACCTCCGTGATGCATTACNAGGAACACGAAAGAGTCATTGGAGCAGATTGGAAGGGAACTGGGGGTTCAGTACGTGGTCGAAGGAAGCGTAAGACGCGACGCTGATCGAGTGCGCATTTCGGCGCAACTGATTCAAGTGAAAGACCAAACGCACGTGTGGGCGCGGGAGTACGACCGCCAATTGAGCGGTGTGCTGGCGCTCCAGGGTGAGATCGCGCAGGACGTTGCTCGGGAGACGCGTCTAACCTTGGAGAACAGTCCCGTGCCGATCGAGCCGGGTTGGAAAAAGAGGGTCGCGTCGCCCAGTTCCTATGAGGCGTACGATCTTTACCTCAAGGGTCGCTATTTTTGGAACAAGAGGACGAAAGACGGGTTCCAGCGAGCGGCGGAGTACTTCCAAGAGGCGATAGCCAAAGACCCATATTACGGGCAGGCGTATGCGGGGCTGGCAGACACCTATGGGTTGATGAGCACTTGGAGGCTTGTGCCCCAAAACGAGTTCATGCCGAAAGCACACGCGGCGGCGCGCAAGGCGCTCGAAATTGACGAAACGCTGGCGGAAGCCCATACATCGCTGGCGTTGGTTCTCGAGAACTATGATTATGATTGGCAAGGAGCAGAGAGGGAATTTCGGCGGGCCATCGAACTCGACCCCGACTATGCGACAGCGCACCAGTGGTATGCAGAGTACCTATCCTGGCAAGGGCGCTTNCGACGAGGCGCTGCAGGAAAGCGAACGAGCTCGCCAGCTTGATCCTCTCTCGCTGATTGTCGCCACGGATCACGGCGCGATTCTGTACTTTGCGCGAAAATACGATCGCGCGATTGCACAATTCCGCGCCGTGCTGGACATGGATCCTAACTTTGACCGCGCTNCGACTCCTGCTTGCGTGTGCGTATGTTGAAAGGGGTGGATTCGAAGAGGCGGGAGACGTACTCGAATACCGGGCTGATTCCGATGATTTGCCAATGACGTGGGGAACGAAGGTGTACGTGTACGGCCGGTGGGGCCGGCCGGGGATGGCTCAACAGTCGATGGCGAAAGTCCAACAGATTGTCCGGCAGTCGCAAGCCGATCCCAGCGCGGGGCTGTTGTTTGCGTACCTCGGATTAAACCAAAAAGATCAGGCGATTGCCCTGCTGCGGAAAGCTTCGTTGGAGCATTCCAACGTTCTTGTCGGAGCCAAAGTAGCCCCGTACTACGATCCCCTGCATAGCGACCCGCGCTTCCAGGCTCTTCTGAAGAGCATAGGCTTGGGTCAGTAAGCGCATCCGGACGGACGTGCTTACCGAGCTGGTCGTTAGTCGGACGAGCTATGGCCAACAAATCCATCCAGGCATAGGGTCCTATCAGATTGTGGTGACAGCCCAAGAGTTCTAGAATCGTCCCCTAGGGCGCGCCATCCTTCTTATCCACTGTCGTAAATCCTGAGAAGATGGGAACGTACCGTCTGTCCCCCGTTTTTTCAGTTTTCCGCTCTTCTGACTTTCGCATCCAAAACTGTTCGCTGATTGTGCTGTCTACGCCGAGCAGGGCTCACTTTAGAATCAGCATGGCGGGCCACCTCCCCGGCGTCGAGATGTTGCTACTGGGCGCCGGAAAAGCAGGGATATAGCGGAATCATGATTCTTTGATGAGAACGTAGCAGGCCGTTCTTGTCTGTACTCCTGCCGCTTCGTGGACGCAGGAGACCCCAACGGCCTCGCCTTCGCTGTAGCAGCCGCGAGTCACCGAAATATCGTTTGAACAGGTGATTATGCTGTAGTGATGATTTCCGCCGGGTGCTTGCGGATGATGTGCGCGCAATGACTTTACTGCGAAAAGAACGAGCAGAAAAATTCCAGCCATGAACAAAACCCGTTTCATAATTTCCCTCCATGCGGAATGGAGGGTGGCACGCATGGGAGCGGAGGTCAAGCGCTGAAGGTACAACGGAGGACATCAGGCAACCTCAAAGCGACGAGTACCGAACAACCTCACCACGATTGGAGGTTGGATCGATACCGAGTTTGGAACCGGGGATCTGTTCAAGAACTTTTTGAATGACGAGACCCGGAGAGCTCTACTCCAGCACTCCGCTGCTGCTGAATGTACCCACGGTGGACCGGCGCCGCGTGCAGGCGGGAGTCGTTCAACAAAACAGACGTTGAATGGCGAGGTGCGCGCAAAGGATGTTTTGCGTGCGGATCTTGGTGTCTCTGCAGGACTTCAGGTTAGGAATTGAGTCGGTGCTTTGCGATGGAGGGCAGGGAATTTTTGGTGGAAGAAAATTGGCGGTGGTTGGAGTATGCTCCCCGAATCCACGGATGGGCTCGAGCAAGCACCTCAGGGAGGAGAGCATGCTAACTGACGCTCAGGTTACGGCACTGCGTACTGCCTTGCGGGGGCCGGTGATCACGCCGGCGGATCCCGAGTATGACGAGGCGCGGAAAGTGTTCAACGCGATGATCGACCGGCGGCCTGCGGGGATTGCGCGCTGCACGGGGGCGGCCGATGTGATGGAGTGCGTGAAGTTTGCGAGAGAACACGGTGTGCCGGTTTCGGTGCGCAGCGGCGGACACGGCGTCGCGGGGCTGGCCGTGTGCGACGAGGGGTTGGTGATCGATCTCTCGCTGATGAAGACGGTGCGCGTCGATGTGAAGAGGTGCGTGGTCCGGAGCGATCCGGGAGTGACACTGGGAGAGTTCGATCGCGAGACGCAGGCGTTTGGACTGGCGACGACGATGGGCACGATTTCGATGACGGGGATCACCGGATTGACGCTGGGTGGCGGGTTGGGTTGGCTGATGGGAAAGCACGGGCTGGCGTGCGACAACCTGACATCGGCGGATGTGGTGACCGCGGATGGGCGAATGGTGACAGCGAGCGGAGAAGAAAACGCGGATTTGTTCTGGGCGTTGCGCGGGGGAGGCGGAAATTTCGGGGTGGTGACATCGCTCGAATACCGGTTGAATGAGTTGGGACCGGTGTACGCGGGATTGGTGGCGTATCCGGTGAGCGAAGGTGCGGCGGTGCTGGGGAATTTGCGGGAGTTTGCGAAGGAGCGGCCGGATGAATTGGGGTTGATGGGTGCGGTGCTGAACTTGCCCGGTGCGCCGACGATGTGCGCGGTGGCGGGTTGTTACAGCGGCGATGTGAAGGAAGGCGAGAGGCTGGTGAAGCCGCTGCGGGCGTTTGGGAAGCCGATTGTGGACCAGTTTCAAGTGATGCCCTACCGGGCGTTTCAGAGCGCGCTGGACTGGTGGGCGGAGCCGGGGAAGCGGCACTACTGGCGATCCGGGTTCCTGAACGAGTTGCCGCAGAGCGCGTTGGAGGTGATGACGAGGTTCGGTACGGAGAAACCCATCAAGCGGAGCGGATTCGGAATGGAATTCCTGCACGGGGCAGCCGCAAGGGTTCCGGTCGAGGCGACGGCGTTTGCGCACCGGAACGCGCCGTACAATTTTCTGCTGCTGGGAAGCTGGGATGAGGCTACGGAGAACGAACCAGGGATGCGCTGGGTGAATGAATTCTGGGAGGGCATGAAGCCGTTCACCACGGATCGGGTGTATGTGAATTATCTGGGAGCGGAGGAGGGGGATCGAGTGCGCGGCGCGTTTGGAGAGAATTATCAACGGTTGGTGGCGGTGAAGAACAAGTACGATCCGACGAACTTTTTCCGAAGCAATCAGAATATTGCGGCGACGAGAGCCGCGTAAAATCTGGGATGGGACGGTACCAGCGTCAGCGTGAAGCGCAGAGTGGAGATTCTAGGCGGGTACAGGACGCCAAACTTGCTGTCTGCCTTCGAAACTAGAGCGCGAGTGACGTGAATCACGGTTCAAAATGCCGGCCCAGAGTAGGATATGGATGCTGCCATTGAGGTTTCTGGGCGGCTCTCTCTTTCCTGCCAGTTGCAGGCGCCGTCAGCAAAGGTTTTCCCATGATCGATCAAAAGATCGGTCGTTACTGTATGCTGCAGAAGATCGGCGAAGGCGGCATGGGTGTCGTTTATCGGGCGCGCGACTCGGAGTTGAAGCGGGATGTTGCGGTGAAGTTGCTGCGCGAAGACCTTTCCAGCGATGCCCAATTCATAGAACGATTCAAGCGTGAGGCGCGAGTACTGGCCTCGCTCAACCATCCCAATATAGCCTCCATCTATGGGATCGAGGAGTGCGACGGAGTCTACGCGCTGGTCATGGAATTGGTTCCGGGAACGTCACTCAGCGATCGCCTGGGCCGCTGTGCCATTCCGCTACCCGAGGCGATGTCCATCGCGACGCAAATTGCCAAGGCGCTGGATTACGCTCATGAACGTAGCGTTATCCATCGGGACTTGAAGCCATCGAACATTAAGATCACACCCGAAGGCACCGTCAAGTTGCTAGATTTCGGATTGGCAAAGACGATCGCCGTTTCCCGGCAAGCTGCGGAGACGGAGTCCTCGACAGCGCCTGCGACCAGCGCAACCGAGCCCGGCCAGATCGTGGGAACAGCAGCCTACATGAGCCCGGAACAGGCGCGCGGCGACCTAACTGACAAGCGCACGGACATTTGGGCATTCGGCGTCGTGCTCTTTGAGATGCTGACGGGAGGGCATGCCTTCGCCGGTCGAACGCGTTGCGAGACGATTGCGGCAGTCTTGAAGGACCAACCCAATTGGGCATTACTGCCTCGGACCACTCCACCTACCGTTCGCAGGCTTTTGGCACGCTGCCTGGCGAAAGAGCCGAACGAGCGTCTGCGGGATATAGGGGACGCAAACTTAGAGATAGCGGAAGCACTGACGCCGCCTCCCACGACGGACACGGAAGCGCCCGTCTCTGCACGTATCAGTCTTCTCCGGCGGCTGGCGGCGTGGGCTGTGATTCTACTTTCGGCAATTTCGCTCGGGGCGGTGCTGATGTGGCGTTTTCAGCCAAAGAAAGCTGGGCCGCGCACACACCTGGCGATTCCTTTACCGCTTGGTCAACGACTGACCGGGCCGCCCGCGATTTCGGCTGACGGTCGGGTCATCGCTTGGACGAGTCGAACTGATACCGGACGACCATTGCTTTATATCCGTCTACTGAACGAGCCGGAAGCAAGACTGATAAGCGGAAGCGAGGACGCCAACCTGCCGTTTTTCTCACCGGATGGGGAGTGGGTCGCATTTTTTGGCCGGGGCCGGCTCATGAAGGCCGCCGTTTCCGGTGGATCCGTGACGATAGTTGCGGACGCTCCTGACCCGTGGGGCGGCACTTGGGGCCAAGACGGCTCGATCGTGTTCGTTCCGTCATTCAATACGGGACTCGTAAAGGTTTCTGCAAATGGAGGGCACGCGGAAACGCTGACGAAGCCGGATGGGGTTGCCGGTGGGTACGGACACATGTATCCGCAGTTTCTTGCGGACGGAAAACACGTTGTATTTTCTGTTTGGTCTCCTGTGGCGGAGCGCACCGGCACGGCGCTTTTGTCGTTGGCAGATCTCCGCTGGGAGTTGGTTCTGCCAGAATGGCCGGAGGTGGCCTACCCAGTTCCCGGCCATCTTGTGGCGGGAGACAGCGGTGCTGGCTTGAGAATCGCTCCGCTGGACGCTGTGCATCCAGCCGCTGTCCGCGTAGGGCGGTCCATCATCAACCAGCCGATTGCCTTTATGGCGAGCAATGCTCGTTCGTGGTTTGCTGTCTCGCCGGGAGGCACCGTAGTCTACGCGCCGGCAGACTTCACAAAATCGAGCCTGGTATGGGTAGATCGAAACGGTCGAAGCGAGCCGGTCACGGCCGAGGAGCATGACTACTGGCAGCCGGCGCTTTCGCCAGAGGGAGAACGAGTCGCGGTACGAATCGCGAAGGACCTTTGGGTGTACGACCTGAAGCGCGCGACTCTCAGCCGGCTCACGTTTTCCGGATACAATGCTATGCCCGTGTGGACTTTTGATGGCGCAGCTATCGTTTATGGTTCGAACCGGGGCGGGGAGGTTAATCTCTACGCCCAGCTAGCCAGTGGTGCAACTTCCGCAAGGCTCCTTCTGAAAAGAGATTCGGCGCAGTTGCCCTGCTCGGTCTTGCGCGACGGAACGGTAGCGTTCATCGATATTCGACCAGAAACTGGCCGCGATCTCTGGGCCCTGACTCCCGACGGCAAGGCCTCTCCATTCTTGGTCACGCCATTCAATGAGACGCTTTGCCGCTTCTCGCCAGACGGACACTTCATGGCCTATGTTTCAGACGAGTCGGGTCGTCGGGAAGTCTACGTGCGACCTTATCCCGGACCGGGAGAGAAAGTTGCCATCTCCACAAAGGGGGGCAGCTATCCCGTGTGGTCAAGAGATGGACGAGATCTCTTTTTTCGGCAAGGGGAAAGCTTGATGGTAGTTGAGGTCAACACGGCAAAAGACTTCCGCGCGACACGGGAGCGTGAGCTGTTCACCAGCAAAGATTTGGGCTTTCGCGGAGAGTTCGACGTGTCCGCGGATGGCAAGCGCTTCCTGATGGTGCACCGGGAACCCGGCTCCTGGCCCTCGCAGCTTGATGTGATTCTAAACTGCCTGGGGGATGCGCCTCTCAAAGAGGCCGCCAGGTAGTAGAGCTTCGCAAGGCGTTTGCTTCAGGCTGGGGAGATGTGCTCGGTGATGTTGAAGCCGCGGCGGCGCGCTTCGCGGACGAAGGCGTCTCCCGGGACAGCGAGCTCGAGCGGCACCGAGCCGATCGGGGTCTGGCCCCGCGCCATTAGCGACGCCACGATCGAGAGATGCCATCCGGTCGTGCGTTGCATGGAAGAAAAGCCAGTGGCGGGATCATAGTAATCGATAACTTCGACGAGTGCGTTGGTCTTGCGGCCACCTTTTGTCCCGACCGCATGCGCACGGATGATGCAAATGTCGTTGACCACGGCAGCGGAGACCTTCGGCTCATACAGCGCATGGAAGACGTGACGCGGGATGATGGGTTTGCTGTCCACCTCGACCGGATTGAGATCATAGAGGCCGAGATCGCTGAAGGCCTTGAGCTGAGCAAAGGTCCCCGGATAGCGGAGGATTTTTAGTTGGTAGGTCTTGAGCTTGCTGCGGAAAGTCCAGGGGGCGGTCGAGACTCCCCCGGCAACAATGAAGGCTTCGAGTTTGCCGATCGGCGGGACTTCAACCATTTCCAATTCTGTGAAACAGGGCACGTGGACAAGCTGGCCATCACGCAGCAAAGTGATGCCGCCGAAATATTCGTTGGTGAGCCCTTCAATGCTGAATGAGAGCTGGTAGTTCCAAGGCGGCACAGGATTGCGCGGTAGGCCGCCGTCGAACAGATAAACGTGCTCGGGCTGGTCAAGCAGGCTCATGGCGTAGACCCCGAGCGAGTTGCCCATGCCGGGCCCCATGCCGCAGTCGGGAACGATGCGCACACCGGCGCGTTTGGCGTCTGCGTCGAGGGCGTGCTGCTGGCGAACAATGTCAGTGTTGCCCCCGAGGTCGCAAAACGACACGCCGGCGGAGATAGCAATTCTGGTCAGCGCCAGATTGTAGAAATAGGGGACACCGCTGAGGGCCACATCATGGCCCTGGAGGGCACGGTGGACGGCGGATTCGTCGCGGACATCCAGGGCGAGGGCTTGGGCCACGGGGCGGCCAAGAAGGCGGTTGACGCAATCGGCAGCGGCCTGCGCACAACCGAAATCGGCATCGGCGAGCGTGATTTTACCAGCATCGCCGAATTTCCCGAGGTCGTAAGCGGAGGCGGTCGTTTGCCGTCCGGAACCAAGGACAACGAAGGAGTAGGACATGGGTTTGTCTCCGAGGAATGAAAACGCGACAGGCTAGCAGAAATCGGCCGCGTCCGCTGTGACGGGGCGTGGGCCACGACGGCGGTCCTCGATCGTTCGAAGCCTAAAGCCCTGAAACACGAGGTGGTGCCAGTCAGGCAATCTTCGAAGCGCCTGAATTGTTGGACCCAACGGACCGCGCCGGCCTTGCTTTCGACTCGGAAAGACTTTTCCTACCTGCAAGTCCTTTTACCGCCCTGTAACAACAAACTGTCATTATTAACAGTTGCTTGAGCAGGTCATCGCGTCTATAGTCCCTTGCTTCGATGGCATTCCAGCTTCCCATGGGGTGTTTTCGAAGGGGTTCGCAGGCGAGAGCCCGTTTTCCCGTGGCCCACTCCTGCGCAATCCTGCTCAGAAAGTTCTTTCTTCCGTCGCCTGAGTGAACAGCTCCTCGACGGAAGGGAATTTCCTGGTATTTCTTGGGCGGAGAAATGCCAGGCTGTGCAGGATTGCACGGCAGTGGGTTTTCCTTTTGGCCATCTTTCAGCTCGGAAAGAGTGCCACGCTGTGAGATTGCTCTCAGAATGCGGGCGGGGAGTCGGCCGTATCCCTCTCTCAAACTTCCTCTGAGTCTTGCGTGACGATGTGCACATCGACCGAGGGAGATTCCCGCAGAAAACGATGCACGACCGAGAGATAAAAATACTTCCGCCAATCCCGCACGGCGGCCCGGCCAAACACGACCTGGGTGATATGGCGTGAGCGTACAAACTCCGCAATCGCATCCGCCACGCTTCGTCCCTTCAACCGGATGACCTGCGCGCCCAGATTCTCTGCGAAGCGCAAGTTGGTCTGCAGAATCTGCGGATTTTCCACGCGGGTCATGAATTCCCGGTTGACGTGCACCACGAACATCTCCGCGTCCAATCGTCTGGCCATGCGCGCCGCGCGCGAGACCAGATATTGTCCCGACGGACTGCCGGAAATGCACACCGCGATGCGTTCCCGGACGCCCCAGTTTTCCCGGATATCTTTGGCGTCCATGTAGGATTCGAGGCTGCGGTCGACTTGCTCGGCCACCTGGCGCAACGCCAGTTCGCGCAAAGCGATCAGGTTTCCGCGGCGGAAGAAATTCTTCAGGGATTGTTCAACCTTTTCCTGGCTGTAGACATCGCCGCGCTTCATGCGGTTTTGCAGCGCTTCCGGGGTCAGGTCAACCATGACTGTTTCCGTGGCAGAGAGCGGCACCCAGTCGGGAACCGTTTCGCGAACGGTTATCCCAGTGATGGCGCGCACGGTGGGGGCAAGGCTCTCGATGTGCTGAATGTTCAGTGTGGAGAGCACGTCGATCTTTGCCGCCAGCAGGTCCTGCACGTCTTCGTAGCGCTTCCGATGGCGGCTGCCGGGAATATTCGTGTGCGCCAATTCGTCCACCAGCACCACGGCCGGCCTTCGTTCGAGGATCGCATCTACGTCCATTTCCTCGAACAAGGTTCCCTTGTAGTCCAATTCTTTCCGCTTCACGGACTCCAGTTGGTTTGCCAGATCCTGGACGGCTTTTCTCCCATGGGTTTCCACGATGCCGATGACGACGTCCTCGCCGCGTGTTTTCCGGCGGATGGCCTCGCTCAGCATGTTGTAGGTCTTACCCACACCTGGGGCGTAGCCGAGAAAAAGCTTAAAGATTCCCCGCGCTTTTGACGTCGGAGAAACTGCCTCCAGCCATTCCTCAGGTTTCTTTGGCAAGTGCTCAATCTCTCCACGGGAGGAATTCCCACTGAGTTACAATACGACTATGTGGCGCTTGCTCGTTGGGCGCGGGATGGGCTTCGTGGTGGCCGCCATCCTGCTCGCCTCTATCACATACGGCTACAGCAAGCTGCTGCACGTGAACCAGACCACCGTGGCGCTGTCATTTCTCTTGGCGATTTTAGCAGTTTCGGCGGTTTGGGGCATGGTGGTCTCCGTGTTCATGTCCGTAACTGCCATGCTGTTGTTCAACTACTGGTTCCTCCCGCCCGTAGGCACATTTACGATTGCCGATCCACAGAACTGGGTCGCGCTGTTTGCCTTTCTCTTCACCTCGATTATGGGCAGCCAGCTTTCTGCGCGCATTCGCCGGGAAGCCGACGCCGCCAACAGCCGCCGCCGGGAAGTGGAACGGCTCTATTCCTTCAGCCAGAAGCTCCTTGGGGAAGGGAACGTCATCCAGTTGATGAACGCNCGGGAAGCGGACGCCGCCAACAGCCGCCGCCGGGAAGTGGAGCGGCTCTATTCCTTCAGCCAGAAACTCCTTGGGGAAGGGAACGTCATCCAGTTGATGAACGCCATTCCCAACTTCCTTGTCGATTGTTTTGAAGCGGGCGCCGCCGAAGTGTTTCTTCCACAGAAAGACAAATTTTACCGCTCCGGTTATGGTGCCGCCCAGGTGGATGAGGAAATGATGAAAGGGGTCTTCCTCCGCGACGAAACGGTCTTCGATGCGCAGAAGACGCTTTATTTCGTGCCTATCCGCCTCGGCGTCAAGCCGATCGGCAGTTTGGGGATCTCCGGAGCGGTTCTGTCCCGGCAGACGCTCGACGCTGTGGGCTCTTTGACGGCGATCGCCATAGAGCGGGCCCGCGCCATCGAGCAGATTGGCGAGACCGAAGCCGAACGCCAGGGAGAACGGTTGAAGTCGGCCCTGCTCGACTCCATCGCACACGACTTTCGCACGCCACTGACCGCCATAAAGGCCGCGACTACCGACCTACTTGGGTCAGCCACGTTGAAGAACCCACAGCAGCACGAACTCCTCACGATCATCAATGAGGAGTGCGACCGGCTCAATCATCTGGTTGAGGAAGCAGCGGAAATGGCGCGTCTCGAAGCCGGGGAAATCCAGTTGCACCTCGAACCGGTTCCCGTTGCCAGCATCGTGGATACCGCTCTGCAGCATATGAAGAAGTCCATTTGTGACCGGCAAATTATCCAACATATCGACAAGGACCTGCCCCCAGTGCGCGCGGACCTCAGCCGCGCAAAAGACATTCTTGCCCAGCTCGTTGACAACGCCCATCTGTATTCCCCCAAAGATCAACCCATCACCATTTCCGCAGAGTTGAGCGGAGACTTCGTTACTTTCTCGGTCGCGGACCGTGGACCGGGCATCGATCCTTTCGAACAGGGCTTGATCTTTGACAAGTTCTATCGCGGCAGGGACATGCGCTATCAGGTGAGGGGCACCGGCATGGGCCTCCCCATCGCCAAAGCCATCGTTTCCGCCCACGGGGGCACCATCGCGGTCACTAGCCAGCTCGGGCACGGCTCGGTTTTTTCGTTTACACTTCCAGTGGCGAACTCCTGGAGCGATACNTACATGAGTACTGCAGATATTCTCGTTGTCGATGACGAGCCCCAGATTCGCAGGGTCCTGCGATCGACTCTCTCCTTCCGCGGATACACCATCAGCGAAGCAAAATCCGGAGAGGAGGCCCTGGAGCTTATCCGTAAGCGCAAGCCAGATCTTATTTTGCTCGATGTCAATCTCCCCGGCATGAGTGGCGTAGAAACGTGCCGCGAAATCCGCCGCTCCAGTGACGCACCCATCATTATGCTCACGGTTCGCAACGCCGAACGCGACAAGGTGATCGCCCTCGACGCCGGCGCGGATGACTACGTCACAAAGCCCTT
>OCOJ01775731.1_pt1 | contig 11738 bp, 15 predicted proteins | sample 1539251 | NCBI WGS metagenome assembly OCOJ01 (sample SAMN01911457, study PRJEB22624) | soil metagenome | biome: Soil | place: Malaysia | collected 2012-04-30 | depth RA_metagenome m
CCGGCGAGGAGAAGGCGGACCCAGACATGATCAACTCCTCCCGCCTCAAGCGCATCGCGAAGGGCTCGGGGCGGAGTGAGAAGGACGTCAGGGAGCTGCTTTCCAGGTACAAGCAGATGAAGACGCTGGTCAAGACGAGCAAGGGCAGGGAGCTCCGGCAGATGATGCGTCGGATGGGCGAACAGTAGGGTGCCCCTGGCCCTCCAGGCCTACCAGCTCTGCGAGAAGTGCGCCGAACGGCAGGGCGCTGGGAACGCCCGGTTCGAAATTGTCAGGGGTGAGGAGTGCTTCGTCTGCCAGGGAGTCATGGACAGGGTCGGGAAGATGGCTCTGGCGGCAGTGCGGAGGGCGAAGAAGTACGAGTTCCGCACCTTCGCGGTCGGAGTCTCCGTCCCCGAGGGGGTCCAGGAACGGGAGGACGAACTGAGGTCTGAGCTGAAGCTCAAAGGGAACGAGACAATCAAGATCCAGGCGGCGCGGCTGTTGGCCGCCCAGGTCTCGGGCATGCTCCGGAGGCGGGTAGACCGGCAGAGGCCCGACCTGACACTGCTGGCTGACTTCGGGGCAGGGGACGTCTCGGTCACCGCGAGGCCCATATTCTACTATGGGAGGTACACGAAGCCTCCAGGAGTCTCGCAGCGCAGGTCGTTCTGCGAGGAGTGCCGGGGCGCAGGGTGCAAGAAGTGCCGCAACACCGGCTTCGAGCGGGAGCCGAGCGTCGAAGGGGCTCTGCGGACGAAGCTGGCAAGGTTCAGCGGGAGCCAGAAGATGACGTTCACCTGGCTGGGGAGCGAAGACATCGAGAGCAGGGTATACGCCCCGGGGAGGCCTTTCGTCGCCGAGGTGAAGAGCCCGAGGAAGAGGAGGCTCCCCCGGAGGTTCGGCTCAAGGCTCAGGGAAGGCCTGGTGTCTGTCACGTCGGGGAGGGCTCTGCCGTCGAAACCTGTCCGCCTGCCCGCATTCCGGTTCCGTACGAGAATAAGGGCGACGGCCGCCTCGAAGGTGGGCCCCGAGGGGCTGGCGGAGCTGAAGTCCAGGTTCAGGGGGGCCGCGGTCCGATTCGACCGGCCTCACAACAGGCCTACCGTGAAGACCGTCTACAGGGCCTCGGCGAGGGCCAAGGGGAAGACCCTCCTCATCGAAGCGGAGCTGGACGGGGGGCTCCCCGTCAAGAGGTTCGTCAGCGGCGAACTCGTTTCACCGTCTGTGTCGGAAGTCTTAAAAACGCAAGTCGGTTGCCGCAGCTTCGACATCTGCGGAGTCAGGGAAATAGGGGAATTCGGATTTGCCGAAGTCGCACGGGGCGAGGAGAAGAACTAGGTCTCTTCTGAGGTCGTCTGCGAAGAAGGGCCTGAGCAGCCTGCTCGTAGAGTACTCTCCCAACGACAAGGTGGTCATCAAAATTGACCCGGCCCAGGTCAAGGGGATGCCTCACAGGCGGTTCAACGGCCTCGTCGGGACCGTCACAGAAGTTGGAAGGAGAGCCGTCACAGTCGACGTCAATGTGGGGAACAAGGTAAAGAAGCTCGTGGCCCGGAAGGAGCACGTTGTGCGCATGGAGGGGAGCTGATGTCCGAGAAGTCTGAGAAGAAGCTGCTGACAATCCCAGAGGCCAACCAGATCCTGTCGAAGATCGACGTGGAGAAGGCGGACCAGATACAGAAGAGGACCCTCGACTACACCACCAAGTTCGCGAAGGCCCAATCTGATGCGGCGAAGAAGCTGCGCAAGCAGCTGGAGTCGGAGTGCGGACTGAGCGAGGAGGAGGCCGTGGAGCTTGTCAACATCATGCCGAAGTCCGTGGAAGAGCTCAGGACCTTCACCTCCGGATGGAGGAAGCTCCTGTCGACGGATACCCTCGAGAAGATACTGAAGATTCTGCACTCGAAGGCGTAGGGCGCTCAATCGTTAAATAGCAAGGGGCCCTGTTTTGCACAGGGGAAGCGGGTGACACGCGGGTTGGATATTGCGATTCTCTTCTTTGCCGAGAGGTCCCCTTCGAACTAGGGCCGTCCATTCAGGAGCCAGCTCCAGTAGATGATACCAGCAGACAAGAAGTACGAGGAGTACGCCTACGTCCTCGATTTCATGCCCAGAGGGAAGTCCGTCGTCATCAAGGGGCGCGAGGGCCCCATGGTCCAGGCCGTAGGGGAAGAGCGGCTCACCCTCTTGGAGCTGCTGGCCATGGAGAACCAGGATTTCGAGGTGGGAGAGAAGGCCAAGATAGGAAAGGAGGGGAGAGAGAAGATAGTCAGCGTCCTCGGGAAGCTGACCTACGAGGAGCTTTCGCCGGAGGCGAAGGCCTCGCTGCCGGCTGTGGTGGAGAACCTTGTGAAGGGGAACGAGAGCAGGTACGTGGGGTACTTCAACGAACTGCAGCCGCTGACGCCTCGGCTGCACGGGCTCGAGCTAATCCCCGGCATAGGGAAGACGTTCATGAAGGAGATTGTGGAGATGAGGGAGAAGCAGCCGTTCAGCAGCTTCGACGACATCCAGAAGAGGGTGGGGCTCAGAGAGCCCGCGAAGATGATTGCGAAGCGGATCGTCGAAGAGTTGGCCGGAGACTCCAGGGTCAGCATATTCGTCAAGAAGTAAATGAAAAGGCGCAGACTCGGGCAGCACTACCTGGTCGACCGGGACGTGATCGGCAGGGTCGTTTCCCTGGCCGCCATAGGACCCGACGACCGGGTGCTCGAGATAGGCACCGGCAAGGGGGCGCTCACCAGAGAGCTGGCGGGCCGCGGGGCATCGTACCTGGGATTCGAGGTGGACAGAGCCAACTTCGAAGAGGCCTCGAACCTGGTCCAGGGGACCAGAGCGCGCGTCGTCCTCGCGGATGCCTTCGAGGAGCATCCGGGCTTCGACGTCCTTGTCTCCAGCCTCCCCTACTCGGAATCTGCCTCCTTCGTCAAGTGGCTGAGCGTGATCTCGTTCGCGAGGGCTGTAGTCGTGCTGCAGGAGGATTTCATCAGGAAGATCACGGCACCCCCCGGCAGCAGAGACTACAGAGGGGTCTCCGCCCTGGCGCAAATCTGCTTCGACGTCAGGGTCCTCGGCCGGGTGCCCAGGGCCTCCTTCACCCCTCCGCCGAGGGTGGACTCGGTAATCGTGTCGTTCACGCCCCGGCGCCGGATAGACGAGACCGAAGTGTCGAATGTGATTCGACTGTTCTCCCTGCGAAGGAGGCTGGTCGACTCGGCCCTGGCGGAGCTCGGTATGGCTGGGGAAGGGACCTTCGGCAGGAGGAGGGTCTACTCTCTCCTCCCGGACGAAGTCCACTTCCTCTGCCTTCCGCGGCGCCAGTGACGGCTTTATCATCCGTGAGTGGAGGACGGGTGTGCTTCCGCGAGGGGTCTCGGTCACGCTCGTCGAGCCCAGGGGCCCCGTCAACGTGGGCCACGTCGCAAGGCTCGTGCAGAACTTCGGAGTCGGGAAGCTCTACCTGGTCGAGCCCAAGGTCGACCTGTCGGTGGCGGCAGTATACGCTTCGCACGCGTCCGTGGTGCTCGACGACGCTGTGGTCACCACCTTCGACAGGGTGAGACGTGACAACGAGTTGCTTGTCGCCACGACCGCCGTCCGGGCGTCCAAGAAGTCCAACGTCATCAGAAGGAGTGTGGGGCCAGACCGCCTCCACGCCATCCTGTCCGCGTCGAAGAGCTCGTCCCTCGTGTTCGGCAGGGACACCACGGGCCTGACGAACGAGGAGATCAGGGAATGTGACGTCACTCTGACGCTAGACACGTCCCCAGCCTACAGGGCCCTTAACATCGGGCATGCGGCTGCCATAGTCCTCTACGTCGCGTCGCGGGGCGGACCGGGGAGCGGCGTGAGGCAGGGCAGGGTTGCCAGGGAGGTCTTCGCCAGGAGCTTCTACGAACTTGCGGAGGCCTCCAAGATTCCGAAGCACAAGACCAAGAACCTCTTCGAAGTCGCGAAGCGCACCGCGGCGTCGTCGGGGATCACCGACGCACAACTCAATCTCCTTTCGGGGGTCTTCAGGAAGGCCGTGGCCGCGCTGGAGGAACCTCAGGATCGGGGCTCGAAGACGTAGACGGCCCGCCTGATCCAACGGGTGCTTTCGAAGGAGAGCCGGACGGGGTAGTCGAACCCCACCGGCCCGGGCTGGTAGAGCCTGAGCCCCAGCTTCCTCCCCTCGAGCGTCAGGGTCACCTCGTCCCCCTCGATGGTCTGAATTACAGGGACGACCACCACTATCCTCCCCTCGGAGTGTATCGAGTCGGCCATGGACGCCAGGGCGTCGTTGTAGACCTCTGCCGATTCCCCGATCATAGCCTGCGCCGTGGCGGTCTTGGGTCTGGCGTCCAGCCGTGGGAGGAGGAGTGGTTCGGTGACGACTGCGTCCACCTTTGTCCCCCTCAGCATCCGAGATAGCTCCCTGGCGTCACCTTTCCTGATGTCGTAGCCGCGGTCGGAGACGCCCCCCGCGGACCACCGCATGTTCTCCCGCGCTTCTTGAACTCGGGACGCCCTGCTGTCCACGCCGAGGCACCTCAGAGACTTGCCATAGGCCTCGACGAGGATTGTGCCAGAGCCGCAGAACGGGTCGAGGAGCGACTGCCCTGGCTTGAGCCCGGCGATGTTCACCAGGGTCCGGGCGAGGCGCGGGGAGAGAGCGATGTCTGGATGAGGGGAGGGCTTGCGGGTCCCCCTCTGTCTCATGGCCGCAGAGTCTGGCACCCAAGCTGTGGGACCGAGCGCGATGCCTTCGTGATAGGGGAAGGCTACGACGTCCAGAGCCTCCCTCGTAAGGACCTGCTCGGACATGAGCTCGTTCCCCTCGGGTCTCAGGAGCCTCACCTTCTTCAGGCCGGCCTCTCTGACGCCGTCGAGCATCGACCTGACGAGGACTTCATAGTCGTCGTCCCCGATTTCGTACCCGCTGAGGGAGAGATTCGATTTGTCCTCGAGGTGGGAGGCTAGGAGGGCTGTGAGGTTCGCCATGTCTCCTGACGGGGAGTCCAGCACGGTGACGACGGGAGCGCACTTGTGCGCCCCGGATAGCTCGGCCACGTACTTCGGGGGCAGGTGATCGACGCGGAGGACCGAGACCCTCTCGCAGGGGGCTTCGGCCTGGGTGACTGCCCTCCCGAGCGCCGTGCAAGCCTCGAGGACGGAAAGCCTGCCAAAGGCTAGGACGAGGGATATCTCGTCGGTTTCAAGGATCTGCGGAGGAAGGATGAACGGCATCTTCGGCCCGCGCCAACCCGCCGTCGGACTAGAACTTATGGGTCAGATGACCCACTCTTCTTTCTCCACGTCCCGCTTGTCGAATCCTATCTTCGAAACGCCGTACGTTGCGCCTCCGAAGAGCGCGGCGTCCCCCTCCTCGCGGTAGAGCGAGTCGACGATGCGCCCGAGAGCATCCCCTTTCATTATCCCGCTCCCGCTGTCTCCACCCACCACGATGAGGTTCTGGGTCCTGAAGGCGAAGGGAGTGCTGTCTATCGTGTTGTAGGAGTAGAGCCCCGCCCACATGGACCTGATTTCAGCGCCGCTGAAGTCAGGGAAGTAGGAAGTCAGGATCGGGTAGACGCTCTTCTCGTAGTATCTCCTCTCGGCCTGGTACTTCTCCAGGTCGTGGTCGGGCAGGTCGATGAAGGGCCTGTTGACCTGATCCTCACAGGCAATCCAAAAGTCCCCCTCATTGCTGACGGGCTTGAAGTGGACCCCCGACTTCGGTAGTATCACCAGCGGCAAGAGGTTGAGGGCGTTGAAGCCCCTGCAGTTGAGGAGAGCCTGGAGCTTCGCTCCTTTGGCTCGGACGCTGAACAGCTGTCTCTTCTTCGCCTTGACGTGGCTCTCCACCCCCATGGGCTCCAGGAGCTCGTTCTCCCAGGCACCGCCCGCCAGTACCACAGTCTCCGCTTCTATGGTCCCGCGGCCTGTGGAGGCGCCTTCCACGCGGGACTCCTGCCAGACGAAGGGCTCGCCCTCGATGCCCAGCCTCTTCGAGGGCCCAACGAGCAGCGACTCGGCCGCCGTGTTGAACGCAAGCTCCCCGCCCATCTTCACGAACTCCTGGGCGTAGAACCTGACTAGCTTGTCGGGGTCGAGCCTGCCACATTTGGGCCCGAACACCCCTCCGTCGACGTTGGGGAGTTCCATCACCTTCGCTTCGTCGCTGGACCCGAACTCCGTCACCATCCCGGGCAGTAGGCGTTTGAGTTCGTCCCGTGAGTATCTGGTCAGGTCTATGCCGTTCCTCTCCATGAGCCGCAGGTAGGGCTCGCTCGCGGAGAGCTGCCTCTCATCCATCAGCCAGAGGTAGCCTATCTTCTGGAGCCCGATGTCAACCTCGAGCTCCTCCTGCACGTGGAGGTAGAAGTCGATGGAGGAGTTGGAAAGGATCTGGTTGTCCCTCGAGGAGAACGTGTTCCGGAACATGGCATTGCTGCGGCCCGTGTTGCCCTGCCCCGGTGCACCATACCTGTCAATCACGAGCACCCTCTTCCGGGGGTTGTTCTTCTTCAGATGGTAGGCCGAAGCCATTCCCATGATGCCTGCTCCTATTACAAGGACGTCGGCTCGGGCGCTCAATGCAGGACGCTGGGCGGGTTGTGTTTGTAAGGCCTTGGGTCACTTCGAACCTGCGGCGCCCCGTATCGCGCACAGGGGGAGAAGAGGACGAAGGCGGTTCTTGTGGGACTGTTCCGAAAGATGATTAATTCGCGCCGCCCGAGCCCGGGCCGTGGTAGCGGGCATCGTCCAGTACGGCGAGCTGGCGAAGTACTACGACCTTCTTTACTCGTGGAAGGACTACGACAGGGAGTCGCGGACAATCATCGACCTGGTCAAGCGGTACAAGACTTCGGCCGGGAGCTCCCTCCTGGACGTGGCCTGCGGTACTGGGAAGCACATCCAGCGGCTGAAGAGACAGTTCGACTGCGTTGGCATGGATGTCAGCGAGGCCATGCTGGAGCAGGCGAGGCAGAATGTCAGGGGAATCGAATTCGTGCGCGGCGACATGGTCGACTTCGAGTTGCGGCGGAAATTCGATGTCGTTCTTTGTCTGTTCAGCTCCATTGGATATGTGAGGACATACCCGAGGCTGGCCCGGACCCTGCACAACTTCGCAGCCCATCTCAGGGTAGGGGGGGTATTGATCATCGAGCCTTGGTTCACAAAGGCGACCGTGAGAGACCGACATCTGCACGTGCTCGTTCAGGGGGGTGATGACCTGAAGATTGTGAGGGTCGACTTTACGAGAATCAGGGGGAACGTCTCGGTTCTGGACGAAAGGATTGTCGTGGCTGAGAAGGCGGCCGGGATAACGACGTACAAGGACCGGATGGTGATGGGCCTGTTCGACGAGGCCAAGTCCCTTGCGCTGATGCGAGACGCCGGCCTCAAGGCCAGGTACCTGAAGACGTCGCTTGCGCCCGGGAGAGGCCTCTACGTTGGGGTCAAACGGCCCTGAATTCAGGGTTAGCGGGCCGTATTGCTTGAAGCTTAATTAGGGGTCTCGGAAGCGCGGTCACTCCAAGGCGACGAGGCTTGCACGGAAAGAACTACAGGGAGCAGAAGGGGATGTTCTACAGCAAGAAGTTCGCTCCAGGCGCTCCGAACCCCAAGGTGGCCCGTTTCACTACAGGCAAGTACAGGGACGACTACGACCACATGTTCAAGCTGATTTCGGAGGGGAGGGTCCAGATCAGACATAACGCCCTGGAAGCGGCCAGGGTGGCTGCCAGCAAGAAGGTGGCGCTGATTGGTGAGGAGAACTTCTACCTGAAGGTCGTGACGTACCCGCACCTCGTCCTCAGGGAGAACAAGATGATCGCGACGGCGGGAGCAGACAGGCTGCAGGAAGGGATGAGGAAGGCGTTCGGGAAGCCCATCGGTCTCGCGGCCCGGGTGGACATCGGATCGACAGTCCTTGAACTCAGCCTGAAGGCAGAGAACTTCGAGAAGGGGAAGGACGCGATGAAGGCGGCTGCCACGAAGCTCCCCATGAAGACCAGAATGGAGATCGTCAAGCTGGAGCACGCCGTGGCGCCGGCTCAGGCGAGCGCCTAGCCGCAGAAGGGTGCCGCCAATCGGTTTCGTCTCTTTCGCCTACCAGAAGTATATAACGGGCCTGCGCTGGCCAGCCTTAGAAACCGAGGTACACGGAGGCCAACCCTTTGACTGTCAGGATAGATGAAGACAAGGTATTCCAGATTATCGAGGCGAAAAAGCCCCTGGTGATTCTGGTAAACGCCCCAGGGGGGCTTCTAAGGCAGACCAAGGAGCTGATGGAGCGGGTGAAAGAGAAGTACGGGGTCACGAGCATCCTCTCCGGCGACAGCTGCTTTGGCATATGCGACACTGTCGATGACGACGTGGAGAAGCTCCAGGCAGATCTAGCACTCCACATAGGCCACAACGCCGCGGTGACGGAGGTCGGGGAGCACACCTACCTCGTGGACGCAGTCGACGATGTCGAGTTCAGGGAAGTGGTCGACGCCGCGGTGAAGGCACTGGCTCCCTACAGGCGCCTCGGGCTCGCGACATTCAGCCAGCACCTGCACCAGCTCAGGCCGGTCAAGGAGAGGCTCGAGTCGAAGGGGTTCCAAGTGACTGTGGGGAGGGGGAACAACCTCATGCTGGAAGGGCAGGTCTTCGGCTGTGACTTTTCAACGTCCTACCCGATTCGGGACCAGGTGGACGCTTTCGCCTTTCTCGGCGAGAGCGAGTTCCATGCCGTCGGGCTGGCCCTAGCCACAGGGAAGCCGACCTTCATGCTCGACCCCTACATGAACGAAGTGACTGACATGCGACAGGCGGCCGATGAGAGGAAGAAGAGGGCGATACTCGCTGTGTACAAGGCCCTGGACGCCAGGGTCTTCGGAGTCATCACGGGCCTCAAGGAAGGGCAGAAGATGCTTGGCAGGAGCGGGTGGATCACGAAGCGGCTGGAGATGAACGGGAGAAAGGTGGTCCAGCTGGCTATGCGCGATGTGGCCGCGGAGCGGCTTGCCCCCCACAGGGAAATCGAGGCCTTCATACAGACGGCGTGCCCGAGGATATCCGTCGACGGGTTCACCTTCGATAGGCCGGTCCTTTCGATACCCCAGGCAGACGCTTTAGTGGCACTTATTGAGGGGCGGGAACCGGGGGAGTTCCTCGAAAGGCCAAAGTGGATTGAGCTCACGGTGGGACTGATCAAGAAATGAAAGAAACCAAGGCGAAGGCTGCGGGCGTGCTTCCAGGGGACAAGCTGGCAGTGTCGGAGGAGTTCCTGCCGGGCCCCAACACCTACGACGACTCTGGGCTCATCAGGGCGCTGAGGGCGGGCTCGGTCTTCAAGGACTCGAAGAGCATGGAGATATCGGTCAAGCCCGCGGCAGAAGCAGAAATCATTAAGGTGGACGACTGGGTCACCGGACAGGTGGAGGCGGTCCAGGCCAACTCGGCCAACGTCCACATCTACTTCCTCAACGGGAAGCCGACCTTCAAGGACTTCTCGGGGATGCTCACCTTAAGGGGGCTGTCAGGGGGAGGGCGAGGGGCACGGCGGACGACCCCGGTCAAATCGGGGGACGTCGTCAGGTGCAGGGTGTTCAGCCTTCTCAACGGGATAATCCACCTGACCATCGACGAGCCCGACATGGGCGTGGTCTACGCCCTCTGCGGCAGCTGCGGCAAGCCACTCCTGAGAGGGAGCGCCACCAAGGCCAAGTGCGACGAATGCGGAAACGTCGAAGAGAGGAAGCTGGCCAGGGACTTCGGGGCTGCCCCCATAGAGCCCTAGGCGGGCCGCAGAATCCGTCCACTTGAAACGAAGGATACTATTACCTTAATAACAAGAATCCGTGGGGCGGTCAGGCAAATTGCAGGTCCAGACAATAACCGAGGATGAGAAGGGCCTGACGGTCGAGATCACGGGCGAGGACTACTCGCTGGCCGAAATCGTCCACCACGAGCTCCTTGAAGAGAAGAGCGTCACGTTCGCTGGCGTTCTCCCTCCGCACCCTCTGATCAAGAAGCTGGTTCTGAAAGTGAGGGCCCAGCGCATCAAGCCCGAGAAGGCGTTTTCCAATAGTGTAGAGCGAGCCATGGAGACCACCCAAGAGCTCCTCGATGGTGTCAAGAAAGCCCTGGGCGGTGGGTCTGCCTGACGCTGAAATTCTGCCCGAAGTGCGGGACCCGCCTGAAACTAAAAGAAGACAAGAACGCGAAGGGCGCCAAGACCCTGGTCTACCTTTGTGAGAATTGCGGCTGGAGGGATACCAAGGTGGACAGGACCATGAAGCAGGAGACCGAGGAGGAGCTCGCCAACACTCCGCAGATCAAGGTGGTTGGGGACAAGGAAGCGAAACTCAATTCGCTCCCGACGACGAAGATCGAGTGCCCCAAGTGCGGCCACAACGAAGCCTTCTGGTGGTTCCTGCAGACGAGGAGCGGGGACGAACCCCCTACCCAGTTCTACAGGTGCGTCAAGTGCAACCACACGTGGAGATCATACTCCTAGAACCGAGCAGCGTAATCGCCGAACTCCCCGGGAAACCGTTCAACTGCATTCGTCAGACGTCGTCCCTGGTGTACACTTCCACCGCATCCCCGCCGCCTATCAGGATGTCGGCGTTCGCTGCAGGGATTGAAGCTACGTCGTCCGCCTCGAAGGGGCCGTAGCGCTTTAGGTCCAGCCCCACGAGCTCGTTCACACGCTTGACGAACTTCACAGTGACGTTCCTCTGGGACTCGGTTAGATGAGCGAACTCGATGAATGAGGGTTGGCCGGAGGCGACGGCATCGACGAGGGTCTGGAAGCGCTTCTGGAACTTCTGCTCTGCGCTACAGACATACCGCTCCTCCGGGAGCAGTTGCAATAGCGCGTTCTGCTGCATGGCCTTCCTCGTCCTGAGCCGGAGCAGCTGACTCGCCATCGATTCAATCATCCGTGACTGGGTGGCGGTGAGGCGCACGGACACATCGGACGCGCCTGAGCTCGCCGACCTCTTCAGCTTCTGGCTGTAGGCCGAGAGTCTGGAGTAGAAGTCGTTGGGGAGCGGGAGGAGTGAGCTGGACGCGGACTCCGAGTCGAGCCTCCTCTTCAGGTATTCAAGGGTGGTTTCAGCCATTTACACGACCTCCCCCAAACCCCGAGTTAATATCGAGACCGCAGCGTAGGTGGGCAACTCAACGGTCTCCGGCTTGGGGAAAGGGCCGAAGTCCCTGTGCCTTAGCCTAAACCGCGGGTAGAACTCGACGTTGAGCTTGACTGGCCTGTCGCTGAGGACCACGGGGTCCTCCTGGGGGTCGAAGCCCTCAGCAGACTCGATCCTCTTCTTCATCATCCCAGTGTCCCCATGGAGGGTCCCGGAAAGCCTGAACACACGGTGGATGTCTGTGGTCACAGATGTGTCGACCATGGCCCTTTGGGACGAAATCGCGTCGGAAACCAGCTTCTGAAGCGTTCCTGTGTAGTCTTGCCTCCGCTCGTCCACGTAGCCGGTTATCCTCCTCGTCCACCCCGCCCCCTGGGGGCCGCCAGCGGGCCTGCGCCTGAGGGACGAAGCCAGCGTCTGGTTTGGAGGGAGGCCCGAGCCGCGGATATACTCGGCAATCTCCCCGCGGGCCGCCTGATCGAGCGGGTCGAACCGCTTGTCGAAGACGTGCAGGTGGTAGCCTCTGTTGCCAGAGAAATAGAGGCGGATCGATTTACGCTCGACCCCGAAGTCATTAACGAGGAACCCGATTACTCGCATGGCGTGGTCCTTGGCAGCGTCAAG
>OCOJ01036675.1_pt1 | contig 11731 bp, 14 predicted proteins | sample 1539251 | NCBI WGS metagenome assembly OCOJ01 (sample SAMN01911457, study PRJEB22624) | soil metagenome | biome: Soil | place: Malaysia | collected 2012-04-30 | depth RA_metagenome m
TTTTTACTCAGCGACGAGAAATTGATTCAACGGTTGATATACAATTGCGACGACGAGAACTTGAGAGAGCGCTGGCCGTCACTTTCCTCACGCTTACACTAGCCTTGGTCATCGGCGGCATAGTCACTAACGTCTCCGCCTATCAATCTCCACCCTGGCCGTTCCCACCGACGTTCCCGGTGAATAACTTCGACTTCAGCCTAACCACCAGCGCGACGCTCATACACATTCAACAGGGCCAATCCGGCGGATTGGATGTATGGGTGAACCTATACTGCCCTAACTCAACAACGAACATCAGGTGCGACTCGACAGATCTTCAAACCATCTACCTAACCGTCTCCGGCTGCCCGAGCGGGGCCTTCTGCATTCTTGATAGGCAGGTGGTCAACGTTCCGCCGGTCTCTCAGGCTAGTAGCGAACTGATCGTTTACACGTTCTTCGGCGTCGCAGCCAGCAGCAGTCCCACACTAATGACGGTAACAGGCGTCGACCAATTCGGCCACGTCCATTCCGTGAATTTCGGCGTGATAGTCTGCTACTGTTAGATACGAGCCCGCTCTAGTTGGGCCCATTTCCACGCGTTCTCAACTTGACTTTCAAGGGCACGATGAGCACGGGAGGTTACGCTCTTGCCGCCTCGGCTCAGTACTGTTCCGAAATTTGATAGGTAATGGGGCTGCTGGGGTTCTCCGTGTAGACGAGTGTAGTAGGTACGGTTGGTTGGATCGATGCGAGGCTTGATGTAGCGAGGGCCGGGATGCTTGAGAAATCCCAGACCTGACCTGCCGTGACGCTCAACGTGAATGTAGTTACCTGCAGGGGGAGTGTGAGGTAGAACGTGACGACTTGGTATCCGCTTCCGGGTGCGAGGTAAATCTGGACGTTGCTTGTGTCGGTGTACGGTCCCGTATACGCCGTTGAAATCACAGCGTTGAGCGCGTGCATAGTCACGATAACGGTCAGACCTGTGCTGCCGGTGTTTCTTACGCGAATATGGGTTATGTCGATAGTAGACACTACGGTCTTCGACATTGCGACGAGTTGATAGAACTGCCGCACCTCACCTTTTCCTCCGAACGTGAAATCCACGACGCCACGATAGGCCAGCCCATACGACACAAAACTGACCGAGACACCAACTACCATTAGCAAGACTAAGATAGCCGCTAACTTGCGCTTACTGAGCTTCCTCCCATTGCGATCTTCGCGGCTGCGTTTGGGCATTAGCGTTCGGTTTCCTTGAGACCCTCTAGGATGATTGCAGGTATCTAGATTGTGGACTCAAATAGTTTCCTAGGCTTCTATTAGTTCCTCTAGCCTATTTGTGGAAGCAGTTTGGGGTGAGTCTGAGTTGCCGGGACAAGGATCAGGGAATATTCGGGCACGTGTTCCAGCTTCCAGCGCCAACTTGGGCCCAGGCTTCGATGTGTTCTCCGTCGCGCTCGAATCACCCCACATTGAAGTAGAGTTCGCTTCCGCTCCCGCCGGTACGAGGCAGATAATAGTTGAGGATAGTCACGCCGGGGAGATCGATAGTGACCCTAGCTTGAATGCGGCCGGCAAAGCGCTCTCGGCATTGACCGAAGAATTCGGTGAGCCTAAGGGCTATGTTCTGCGAATGAATGGGAGGATTCCTCCCGGTAAAGGACTTGGCCGCTCCGGTGCCGAAGCCGTTGGAGCCATTCTCTGCGCGGGCCGAAAGTTCAGTCTGGGGCTGGATGGTTTCCATTTGGTTCAGATGGCCGGAAATGCGGAACCATCTCATCATTTAGACAACGTTTCCGCTTCCGCATTGGGTGGGTTCAACATCGTTACCAGAAATGCAGCGGGCGGAAATGACGTGGTTACGACGATCCGACCACCTGAAGATCTCGGAGTTGCGGTTCTCGTTCCAACGGTGGAGAAACCATCCACGGAGGCAGCTCGACGGCTTGTGCCTTCTCAAGTCAAAATGCCCGACCACGTCCAGGCGGTGGGCCACTCAGCGCGAATTGCGGCCGCGTTCGCTAGCGGTGATGTTCATGCGATCCTAGACACAGTTCCATGGGATGGTATCGTGGAACCCGCTCGCGCGGTCGGTGGGCTGTATGGCGTCGAATTCAGTCATCTCTGGGAAGAGAAGAGAATGTTGCTTANGAAAATATAATGTAGCCGAGACGATCAGCGGAGCGGGTCCATCAAGGGCGCTCTGGTACAGCATCGCCGAAGATTATAGTTCAAAGAGAAGGAATAATATCGGCACTATTCGGCCCGCTATCGCATTGGTAACGGCACGGTTGAAAGCTGTAGGCTATGAGGTTCGGGAAGTGTTTGTTACGAAGCCGTCGTCAAAAGGCGCAAGGATCATACCTCGCTCGGCGCGGTGATGATTAATGACTCGAAGCCCAGGCCATTACCTAGAATGTATCAGCTGCCACAGCCGGTACAAACCCACTCAAATCTACTCCTGTCCCAGATGCGGCGACTTGCTGCAGATTGTATACGCTTACGACACGCTAAGGGAGCGGTTCAAAGCCTCCTTAAACAAATCGACAGCCCTATCTGTTTGGCGCTACCGGGACCTTCTCCCGGTCTCGGCTCGTAATGCGGTTACATTAGGAGAAGGCGGGACTGGCCTACCTAAGTCAATGCGAATCGCAGGCGAGATTGGACTAGGTGAGGTTTACTTCAAGAATGAGGGACAGAACCCGACCGGGTCGTTCAAGGATAGGGGAATGACTGTGGCGATTACGACAGCGGTCGAGATGGGCGCAAAGGAGGTGGTTTGCGCGTCGACCGGGAATACTTCCGCCTCTATGGCCGCGTACGCGGCACGCGCGGGTTTGAGGGCTATTGTGTTGATACCTCGCGGCAAAATCGCGAAAGGAAAACTACTCCAAGCTATAGTGCACGGCGCAAGAATTCAGGAGGTGAAGGGAAATTTTGATAGGGCGCTCGAAAGAGCTCGAACTCTGGCTGAATCCGGTCGACTCTACCTGGTAAATTCGCTGAACCCCTATCGCATCGAAGGGCAGAAAACCTTAGCCTTCGAGCTATGGGACCAACTTCGGAAGGTTCCGGATGTTGTGATACTACCCGTTGGGAATGCGGGGAACATCAGCGCCATCTGGAAAGGTTTCTGGGAACTCAAGCGGCTTGGAGTGACGTCGCGCACTCCCAGAATGATTGGTGTCCAAGCAGCCGGCGCGGCTCCGATCACCACCGCTTACAGTAAAGGAGCAGTCAGCATAACTCCGTGGCCCCATCCTGAAACAGCCGCCAGCGCAATCAGAATTGGAGCGCCGGCAAGCTGGAAGAAAGCCTTACGCGCCGTTAGAGATTCGAGAGGAGCGATGCTCAACGTGTCGGATCGTGAGATTCTCCGAGCCCAAAGAACGCTAGCGAGTAAGGAGGGGATCTTCGCCGAGCCGGCCAGTTCAGCAGCTCTTGCCGGGTTGGTAAAAGCTTCCAAATTGAGGTTGGTTACTCGGAGCGAAGCCGTGGTATGCGTGATAACTGGACATGGGCTGAAGGATCAGGGAAGCGTGGAGGCGGCTATGTGATGGGGTGCTCGTCTATGTACATCGTTGTCAAGTCGGATGTGAAGGCCTCTGTGTCCTTCTGAGTTGCCGCGCCCTCGGATGAACTGAACGCTTTCTTCATGCTGGCCTGATCGTCAAACCATAGCTCCACTATTCCATGGTAATCCGGTTCCCGGTCGGGAGGATGCTTGACGACGTTCACTACGTACCGTCTTAACCCAGGCATCTTCTTGGCCAACGGAGCATGCGTCTCCAACCAGTAACGTACGAACTCCTCGTCACTGAACCCGGTTTTCTTCTTGAGCAGAATTATCATCTTGAACACAGCGACCACGCGATGGTGTTGTTTGGCCGTGAGGGTTTAACGGTTTTGCAGGACACGGATGATTGGATCACCAGGCATCATGCATAGTTCGGAATTTTGAGAGGCGTCGGCAGGGGAACTGAGGTGAAAGCTGGAAAACTGAAAGTTGAAGAACTATGAGCGTCCACAGCGAGGACTTGGAGGCTGTGGGTTGGATGGTTCGGCATAGGGGTAAGCTCATTGCGATTGAAGGGATCGACCAGGCGGGGAAACGAACGCAGGCTCATCTACTCGCGACCAAGTTCCGAAGAATGGGCAGGCCCGTATCGGTATGGAGTTTCCCTGACTACAGAACTCCTGTAGGGAAACAACTTCGGGCGTATCTGAAGAGAAGGATTCGCTTGGATCCGCATACCGTTCACCTCCTCTACGCAGCGAACAAATGGGAAGTAGCTGACAAGTTGACGAATAGGCTCGAGCATGGTGATGTCGTTATCGTTAACCGCTATACGCCGTCGAACTTGGTGTATGGGGTCGCCCACGGATTACCGCACGATTGGCTTGCGTCCCTTGAGGAGCAGCTACCGAAACCTGATGTAGTCGTCGTCTTAGACGTATCACCGCGTACATCGCTCAGGAGAAAGCATAGGGGGCGAGATGTGCATGAAAGCGATCTACAATACTTGAGCCGAGTTCGGAGGACCTACCGTTCTCTTGCGAGGAAATATGATTGGGCTGTGGTTGAGGGACGGATGGAACCGGGCAAGGTCGGACGGATAGTGTGGGAGAGAGCAGTTGCGTCTCTTCGATAGAACGCTTTCGAGGTAGACCGGCATACATACTAGGCAGGCACCTAGCATGGAACGTACGATTGTCACCCGCAGGTTGACTCATGGGTTACGCTACAGCAAAGTGTTGAATGCGACAACCCCAAGCCTGTGGTAGAAGGTATTGACGGTGGCGAAAGAGGAAGAGGATGAGAACTACCGACCCTACGACACGCTGAAAGCGATCGGCTTCACAAAAGACGAAGCTAAGGGTTTCCTCACAAACATAGAAACCGCCGCTTCAACCCAACTCCCGCCGGAGCCGAAGAAAGCTCCCGAAATTGAATTGAAATACCGCACACAAAAAAAGGCGATGAGACGCTCCCAACTAAAGAACATCCTCCTGATCGTTTGGGGGTATGCGTTCGCGGTTTGGATCTACGTGATCTCCGTGCAATTTCTCCACCCCGACTGGATATACTCACCCTTCGCGACATGGCTGCCGATCCGAATGGACTACGTCGGGGAAGCAGCATTCGTTTCCTCATTCATCATAATTACCTCCGTCACGATGTGGAACACCAAGCGCTCAATGCGGCCTAAATTCCGCGAGCAAGAGCCGAACTCACATCCAAAAAGTGCAGATTCTGGGACCTGATGATTTCACCGAATCGGTGTTAAGAACCTAAGCCGATTGGGTTTGTCCCACCGTCGCCAGCTCTCGTCGCAGTCTGTCGAAGTCTACTATCCAACCCTTGTCTTTGTGAAAGAGTTCGTGTGAAATGGTTTGAGTTCTTCGACTATGAATGTCTTTTCGGATCGCCGAGTATGACCGCAGAAGGTTAGCTTTGGCGAGCTCCGAGAAGAGCATGAATAGCTTAGGTAGTTGTGACTCGAGAATGTATGTCCTCAGAAGGATCGCATCCTTACCGAGTACTTTTGCGTACCCGACCACAAAAAAGAGGTCTCGGATTGCCGAGACGAACTTATCCATGCTGAGCGAGTTATCAAATTCGAGCATAATCTCGTGAAGCGCCGACACTTCTCTTGGATATGGTACCACGTTGAACTGGAAATTACTCACAATTCCTGACGGGACGAGTTTCTTGTCGAAATGATACTTCACGCCATACAATGAAATTCCCAAATCAGGTGCGAGTTCCGAATACGTTTTGCGCGCATTCGCTTCTAGCTTACGAACAATCAGTAAATCCTTCTCGTCCACATCGGTCGCGTAGGACGACGGATCGCGCAGAGTCTCCCTGGGCTCGGCGGCGAGGATTTTCGTCAACCAGCCGTTCCACCGGAATGTCCATTCCTGCCTTAATGGGTCATAATAGCTGAAGTTAGGAAAATTCGGCACATAATCACTCTGCGGAATCACTTTCATGTCCGTCACCAACCCAATCCGGCATAGGTCGCTTACATAATCAGTGAACGGACCCAGGGACGATAGGGGAACCGAATGCGTTGAAGCATGCGTGAAAGTTCCTTCGCATGATTCAATCGCACTCCAAAGATTCGGTGCCGTAAGCGCTCTCGTCACTGACTCCTCGCATCCCAATCGGACAGTAGCCAACACTAACACCCTCACCATCCCAATCTTCGATAGCTTGGGCACAACGTACACTATGGGTCCAGACTTAGACTCGATTCGCTCAACCCGATGGTAGACCGATGTAAATGGGATACCCGTCCGTCTTGAAATTTCCAGTAGATTTCTCGGCCCGTATTCCCACATTGCGGAAAGAATCTTGATGGCCATGGGATCGAGTTCTCTAAGGATTCTTTGTTCGACGCCGGCATACTGCTCCGCCAGTCTCACTTTTTCAGTCAATAACTGTGTTAACATCGATTAAAACTCCAAAATTTATCCTAATTTAGCGTGATACATGGGTATTCAGTTCGTTTTGCATTGGTGCGCCATGAACCCTAGCTCTAACGCGCTTCATTACGACGGCTGTAGGCTTAGGGCCCATAAGGCTCACTAGGACGCCCTCTACGGCGTCGCATTGTTCGCACATCGATTTATCATGATGTCGCGACGAGAGAACTGTAAATAAGTTTCTCTAAATTTCTCATAATGGGTGACACTAGAGGTAAATACGTGAGTTACCCACCTAGGTGATATTGACATGGAGGTGACAATGTGTTCAAGAATCGGTTAATCCTTGCCCTTCTGGTTGCGCTTGCCATAGTGGTCGTTGTCCTTTCAACTCACACCGTGAGTGCGGGTGACGGAACGGGAGGGCATATCGGCGGCATTATAGCCGCTCTCCTCTAAACCAACCACCGGGCCGGAACATTCAGCACGGCGTGTCGGCCCCTCTGTTTCCATTGCGCTCCATCGGAGATGCTGTTTCTTTTCTTTGAATTATTATGATTCGCCCGCATTAAATCTAAAACGACAGGATGATCCTTTAGTCCGCCATCTTCACCAATAGCAGGCAGCACCTCTAGACAATTTCACCGGACAGGTAACACTAGGGTCGTCGGAACCAACTGGCGGCAGAGTGTTGAACGAAGCGCCTAACAGATTCCATGCGTTCAACCAAACCTTCTGGTCGGTGTTCAACACGATCGCGGGTGTCGAGAGGAACGGTTCGGAAGCAAGGATGTGTAACGCAAAGAGGTCGATGAATGAGATCATAGGAGGTTCATTGGCGCGACCGACCGTTCCAATGGGATTCATGATATCCGACCCATCCACCAAACTGCCCAGTCCCAACACCCGACCAAGTTCGTGAAGCGCCAAACGAAATCCGTACTCCCGACCGACAGTGTTGGGTTCCTGTGGAGCTTTGAAGATAGTGCCATCCAAGTACACATGTGCCGCCACGATTGTTGATTCGTTGTCGAGGATGTATTGAGTCCAACCTACGGCTATGGACGCGCACGCTGCGGGCATACCGTAGGAGACCGTCACGTTACCCAAAGACGATTCAACAAAAGTGAAAACACTTCCGCCCGGAAAGTAGTTTTGTTGAAACCAAAGTTGAGCCAGATTCCAAACACGTGCCGCGTCGAGAATGAGGACTCGCGCCCAAATTGGTGTTGCAGGTATCGTCAATCCAATTTGTTGGGTCGACCAGCTCCCTACCACAGGAATTGAGTAAGCTGAGGCGTACGTCGGGCTAGTTCCCGGAATAATCAGGACGGGAATGATAATGGCGAGCAACCATGTTCGCAAGCTTCAATGCCTTCGCGTTAGTACGATCCCAATTGCAGTGACAGCCAGACAGGCACCCAACCCGAATAGGGTCAGAATCTCTAACCCCCAGGCTGTTGGTCGTTGATGAGTGTTCAAGGGTTGATTGGAAGTAGTCGTGTAGGTTAGGACGCTTTGGCTGGTCACTGCGTAGTTCTGGAAGCTTGTTTCGGTGCTCATTGCGTAAGTCATGTTTGCAAGTTCCTTGACAGGTTGGCTGCTACCGGCGTCCGTCAGCATGATCACCGTGGTCGGGCCGGTCAGTATGATGTAGAACGTACCGCCTTCAGGTGCGGTCCAGCGCAAGGTATAGTCCGTGAAGTTGCTTTGGAACACTAGGTCTGTTGTTGGTGCCGTTAACTCGCAGCCGTCCGCGGAAGTTTGGTAAGTGTAGGTGGGAAGAAGGTATAGGTTTGCGGGGTTGGTTGATGTTACTCGAATGTTCAAGGTCGATCCGGAGGGGGCGATCACGGGGTAGATGTATTGGCTGCATTTTCCTTTGGGCGCCATAAATCCAACCACTTTCGCGGATAGATCGAGCGGAGTTTGAACGAGCGCCATACCCGTTGTAGAGCCGTAGTAGGTTTGAGTGGTCGTCGATGTGTGTGTTAGCGTCTGTTCTTCCAGGGATGTGTACGTGTTTGTTGAGGATGAGTTGAGAGCGGACATGAATGGGAGTGCTATGGTGAGCGGTGAAAGCAGCAGGAGGGCGACGAAGATGCCGGTACGAGTATGTTCCATAAACGGAACGGTAATGGTTTCGACTTTAAATGGCTTCCGACAACTTATGGCATACTTTCAACTGCGTGTCCTGAAGAAATACGATAATGAATTTCGCGTCTTAGTAAAGAGACAGCGTACCGCTAGAATGAAATTGACTATGCTATGTCCGAAACAGCGTTATACGCACGAGTCTATATCATTTCCTCGTAGCAGGCAGGTTGGATCGTCATGATCGACTTACTGCCGCTTAGCATGCTAGTTCTTGGGGTAGCTCTGCTAGTGCTTCCCTCGATTGGGCTTCTTCTGCACTGTTTTCGCGAATTCTAGGTCGCCACCACGTTCCTGCTTCTGTGGAGAATCAGGTTGGAGTACGAGTATCTCCGTAAGTTTCCACTTTTTCCACTTACTATTTTCGGGGTGCGACGAGTAAGTCAAGATTGGCAACAGGTGGAATATTCGAAAGGGATGTGGGACTTATGATAGACCTACTGCCGGTCTGCATGTTCATTTTAGGAGTAGTCCTTCTGGCAGTTCCGACCCTAAGCCTTGTTGTGGATTGGTTTCGAGGTTTCGACACGGCTGATTTGTCCAGCAGTTGACTAGCTTCTCTTCGAGTTACTTACCTGAATTGTTCATGGGGATTTGAGCAGACCCTAGTGTCTGAAAGGTGTAGACGTGTTACTGTATATGTGTTGCACACTCGAACGACAACTATAAGTGCCGGGTTTGCGAGTGGGGCTTCCGTAAGGTGGATGATGGTGAACTTCAAGTTCGTAACCGGCTTCGTATCGGTGCTGCTACTCATCGTTATATTCAGTTACTCAGCCTCAATGGTGATGGCCGATTCTGGCGCTGGTTCGTTCACGCTGGTAGTGAGTGGGTACTCGATCAATGGTAACTTGCAGAACGTAGTTGTCAACCCGGACGGTTCCATCTCAATGAACATGCTACTCGACGGAACCGTTCAAACATCCCTAGGCCCGGTGCCCATTACCGCAAACGGAGTCTGGGTCGGCACGCAGAACGGATACACGGTCTCCGGGACGATACAAGGCGTATCCGGCTCGGCAAACTTCTGCTATTGGTTCTGGTGTGGAACGGCGAACTTCGTGGGACAGGGCCAATGGGGCGGAAGCTTGAGCCCTAACTCGAACATCGGTTCGGGCGGCTTCCAGGGAACAATTACCTTCACAAGTTCAGACTTTTCGGAGATTCCAGTCGGACAACCCCAACCCATCTCCGGAACATGGAACGCAGTATTCAACTGAAAGCTCAAAACTAGTGGGCGCTCGCCCCTACACGCGTTCTAGCTCTGGTTCAGGATCTCCTCCCTAAGGAGATCGTAGGCCCGAAGTTTCTCTAAGCCCACTTTGATTCCAGCCTCCGAATCCGGAAGCATATGTTCGGTGAAGAATGTTTCGGCCTCGTTGACTTGGCCGAGGCAGAGCACTGGAATCGTTGAGGCAAGGAATGATGACATGAGGCCTGTGCCCGCGTAGAGTTCTTGAAGCATTCCAACCTTAGATTTGAACCACTGCCACATCATACTCCTTACATGTGGGTTCTGGGTGGCGCCACCCACGGCTGCTACGACGTCCTGTCGTTTCACCTCGCCGCTGAGCGTGAAGTCCAAGGCTCTCGAAACTAGTTTCTCGTCGGCGAAGACTGTCATTGCGCCCAGGATCTTGACCCTATCTTCGTCTGAGCTGCATTTTCGGTAAGCGGTAATTAAACCGTCGAGGTTGTTCGTTGATTTGGCGTAGGCCACTGCGACGGCGGCTCTCATGTCGGGAGCAACTTTCGCGTATTCCTCGAACTCTTGCGCCAGTCTCGCCGCGTATTCCTGATCCACCATGGCCAATCTGCCGGCTAAGTGACCGCATAGGACACGGCTGTTTGGGTCAGTTTTTTCTTTGAACTTTTCAAGCAAGTTGCGGTGGTAAAGTTTCGATATTTCTTCGGTCTTTGATGGCGCTAGAGTGTGCAGTAGCGCGAGTTGATCAGATATTTCTTGTGCCGGAAGTGGATCATCTTCATCCTCAAACCTTTTCAAAAGTGAGAGGAATTCCTTGAAGTTGATCGTGCCTGATAGAAGGTTTAGGGATGCATCGAAGACGATTCCCCAACGGTCGTTCGCAGAAGGTTTGCTTCTCCAGATCACGTCGTCTAGGCCGCGGCTGTTGATCGTGTAGTACCCTCGGCGTTCAGGGTTCACTCTAAGTGAGTTTAGTGCGTCAACGTTGATTTCGGCTTCGGAATCTTCCATGAGAATACTCCGCCGCTCTCCATTTACTTCCACTACGAGCGGAACCGGCCAGGTTACATTCTCGGTTTCCCCGGAGATTAGGAATCTCTTCTGACTGAACCTCAGTTTCCCAGATTCCATTGACAAGCTGACAATTGGAAAGCCNCTCTTCTGACTGAACCTCAGTTTCCCAGATTCCATTGACCAGCTGACAATTGGAAAGCCCGGTTGCCGAACCCAAGCGGACATTATCTTCTTCACCGGTTTTCCGGATGCCTCTTCAATTGACGACCAGAGGTCATCTCCGGTTGCGTTAGAATAGGAGTGTTTGGTGAGGTATCGGCGCACTCCTTCGCGAAACGCTTCTTCGCCGACGAAGCCGTCGATCATTTGCAGAATATGGGCTCCTTTTCCGTAACTTATTTCATCGAAGATCTCCTCTATCTCATCTGGAGAGTTCACCGGAACTTGTATTGGATGTGTGTTCTTCAGCATGTCTCGTTTCATGGCGCCCTCTAATGTCTCCGCCCTTGGTTCTCCGTTGAAGAAGTTCTTCCAGGTTCTCCATTCAGGGTGGGCGTGGTCTATGGCCTTATACGCCATGTAGGTCGCGAAGCTTTCATTCAGCCAAATATCGTCCCACCACTTCATTGTAACTAGATCGCCAAACCATTGATGGGCTAGTTCGTGGGCGATGGCCATGGCCGCACGCATCTGAATCCGAGTACTCGTGTTTTCATCGACTAAGAGCAGGATTTCTCGAAATGTTATGGCGCCCCAGTTCTCCATGGCGCCCATGGGAAATTCGGGGACCGCTATGAGGTGGATTTTTGGAAGCGCGTACGGTATCTTGTAGTACGTGTTGAAAAACTTGATCGCCCTTCTTGCTTCTTCTTCAGCAAACCTACTCTGCCCCGCCTTTGCGGGCGTCGTTGCTACGATGATCTCGGTCTGTCCGAG
>OCOJ01032846.1_pt3 | contig 11723 bp, 10 predicted proteins | sample 1539251 | NCBI WGS metagenome assembly OCOJ01 (sample SAMN01911457, study PRJEB22624) | soil metagenome | biome: Soil | place: Malaysia | collected 2012-04-30 | depth RA_metagenome m
CGCGTGATTTTCTTCCGCTGCTAATTCGCGGCGTTTGCGCGACGCCCAGCCGGGTTTGTTCGCCTGGCGTCCACGAGCGATCGCCAAAGCGTCCGGCGGAACATTGTCCGTGATCGTCGAACCCGCTGCTACATACGCGCCATCGCCTACACGCACCGGAGCCACCAGCGCGGAATCGCTGCCAATGAAAACTTTGTTGCCGATGGTGGTTGGATGCTTATGAAATCCATCGTAGTTGCAGGTGATGGTGCCCGCACCGATGTTCGCCTTCTTGCCGATTTTCGCGTCGCCCAAATAGGTGAGGTGCATCGACTTTGTGCCTTCGCCGACGGTGCTCTTTTTGAGCTCGACGAAGTTGCCGATGCGCACGTCAGCCTTCAAATGACTCTCGGCACGCAGGCGCGCGAAAGGGCCGATGACTACGCGATCGTCGAGGCGGCTCTGCGCCGCGACGCAATGCGGCTCGACCGTCACGTTATCGCCTAAAACCATGTCGCTCAGAATGCTTCCCGTTCGAATCGTGCACCGCGCCCCGATTTTCGTTTTCCCCAGAAGCTGGACACCGGGCTCGATGATTGTGTCCTCGCCCGCCGTCACCTCTGGGTCGATGACCACCGTTTCGGGCAGTTGGATGGTGACGCCGGAGTCCATTAGCGCAGCGCGTTTCCACTCGCGGAAGATGCGATCGACTTCCGCCAAATCGGCGCGCGTGTTGCAGCCCAGAACCTCCCGCGAATCCGCAGCCACCTGCGCCAGGACGGTCTCGCCTTTTGCAGTCATGACGGCAATGGCATCAGTTAGGTAGATCTCACGATGTTTGTTATTGGGCTTCACCTGCGCCAGCGCTGGCCAAAGCTGGTCCAACGAGAACGAATAGATGGACGAATTAATCTCGTTGATGTCGCGCTGCTCTTCGCTGAGCTGCGATTCCTCAACGATGGCCGAGACACTGTTCTCGGACTTACGCAGGATACGTCCGTAGCCGCTCGGGTCAGCCACCACCGCGGAAAGAATTGTCGCGGCGGCATTCCCCGCCCGGTGTGTCGCTACCAAAGACTTTAGCGTTTCCGCGCGAATGAGCGGCGCATCTCCGGGAAGAACGAGAGCAATCTTCGCTTTTCCCAGCGCTCGTCGTGCCACTTGCATCGCGTGCCCTGTGCCATGTTGCGGCTGTTGCAGAACCGTTTCCACACCCAGCGGCTCGACCACTGAAATTACTTGCTCGGCTTGATGCCCTACGACTACTACTGTCCTTTTCGCCCCCAGCGGCGCACACGCCCGCACCACGTGCTCGATAAGCGCCCGCCCTCCGGCGCGATGCAGCACCTTGGCCAGGCTCGATTTCAGCCGCGTGCCTTTTCCCGCCGCCAGAATGACAATCACCAGATCGCTGTTCATGACCAATCCATTCTCTACTTGATTGCGCTTTCTTGACAATTGCCGGGAACGCGGCACTACCTAATTGTGCTCTGGACGTTATCTTTTTTCTCCTTTAAAGTCCTTCCTCAACGGCTCTTGACTCATCCATTTACAAGCGGCAGGGAGGCTGCACCTTCATGAAACTCTGTCCCTATTGCTCGCGGACCATCGATGACAACGCCCAGTTCTGCAACTTCTGCGGGAAAACCTTGCCCGCTGCGACCCCTGGGGCAGTGCAGGACTATCCGCCAGCGGCGATGCCAGGCGAAGGCCAAACCAGCGGCAAAGCTATCGGCAGTTTGATTTGCGGGATTCTCTGTTTCTTCCTGCCTGCATCGATTGTTGCCATTGTCCTGGGCCACTTATCACTCTCGGAAATCAGCAAAAGCGCCGGAAGACTCAAGGGACGTGGCATGGCCTTGGCTGGGTTGATCTTGGGCTACCTCGGGATTGCCGTAATTCCCGTGCTAATCATCGCGGCCATCGCCATCCCCAACCTGCTGCGGGCGCGAATCGCGGCAAATGAAGCTTCGGCCGTCGGCTCGCTACGAACTCTTAACACCGCCTGCGTCACATATTATTCGACGTACAATACGTTTCCCCCCACGCTTGCGAGTTTGGCCGCAAACGGCCAACCTAGCGCAAACGCAGCGAGCCTCATCGATAGCCCGCTCGCCAGCGGCCTGAAGTCGGGGTATGCATTCACCTACGAGGCAGGCCCAGCCGAGGACGGACGGATCAGTATATATAACGTGCATGCGGATCCTGTTACCCAGGGCACGACCGGGACGCGCCATTTCTTCACAGACCAAACGGGAGTGATCCGAGTCAGTATGGAAGGACCTGCTGACAATTCCAGTCCCCCGCTTCTTTGAAGCTGCCTAGCTTGGGGAAGGTCGCTTCAGTCCGCCGCTGGTAAAGGCGCGAGCGCGGGCAAGTGGACCGCTTCGCGAACCGCGGAAACCTCTCGCGTGGTAATTGTCCAGAGGGATGAGTCAGCCAGCAGGCGGCTGACAAGTTGCGTGTGCAAGGAATGGCCTGCTTTGTGGGCTTCGACGCGAGCCAGAAGCGGCAATCCGGCCAATGCCAGATCGCCGATCAGATCCAAAGCCTTGTGGCGCCCAAACTCATCCGGAAACCGAAGAGGCCCATTCATCACGCCGTCTTTGGTCAGGACGATGGCATTCTCGAGCGAGCCACCGCGAATCAGTCCCATCGAGCGCAGCGGCTCGATGTCTCTTTCAAAACAGAACGTGCGCGCCCGCGCCAGCAAGTTTCGAAACGTTTCCGGGCTGACGACCATCTCGATTTCCTGCTGGCCGACCAAGGGATGCGGGAAATCCACGTAGCAACGCACGCGAAACTCATTCGCAGGATAGATTCCGATGCGCCGGCCCCCCTCTTCCACCTCCAGGGGCTTTAGCACCTTCAAATAACGGCGCTTGCGGCGGAGCTTGCGAAGGCCCGCGCGCTCCAGCATTTGCATGAAGGGCTCAGCCGAACCGTCGAGAATCGGCACTTCAATCGAATCGATGTCGATGAAGATATTATCGATGCCGCAGGAATAAATGGCCGCCAGCAGGTGCTCGGTGGTGGAAAGCAGCACCCCTTGCTTCATCAGGCTAGTGGCATAGCTGACGCGAGCGACGTTGTTTCCGTGGGCTTCGATCTGAAAGCTGTCCAGATCAGTGCGGCGAAACACGATACCCGTGTCTGCGGGAGCGGGAGCTAGGCGCAAACGTCCGGAGACACCAGTATGGAGGCCGACACCCTGGGCTGACACAGCTCGCGTAATGGTTGTTTGAAACATGCCCCTCAGCTCCATATAGTTTAGCATTTTGTTGGCCAACAAATTTCCCTTTTGCCCCTTCTTTTCAATAACTTATAGGAACACGGGGACGAAAAATGCGCGGTGGTGTGGCAATTGTACAACAATCTGCCGATTAGATGTGTCTGCTACCCAACCTGAACCAAACCTCGGCCAACTTAGCCAGGCTTCTGCATTTGACCGTTTGAAAGCGGCCAGGCTTCCTTTCTGTTTCTCTCCGCGTCCCATCCTCTGACAGTGCTATAATTTTTGGATGCTTTTCCGGAGCGCATTTGAGAGGACCGGAAATTGCGGATAGGTGAGGAATGAATCGAGCGGCTCGTATTAGCATCCTTTGTATTTCGGTGGTCATCTTCTGCTACGCCGGCATAGGTCATCTCCTGGGCCGCACGACAGAGGACAAAACCTACAAGTCCCTCACCGTCTATAGCGAAGTTCTCCAGAAGATTCAGCAAGATTACGTCGACGAGCCCAATATGCACCTGGTGACCACGGGCGCGCTTCACGGCTTGCTCGAATCTCTCGACGCCCAGTCCAGTTATCTCACCCCGCGCGAATATGCTGAGTACAAACAGAAGCTCGCGACCAATGCCAACGGCGACGTCGGCCTCACGCTCAGCAAGCGATTCGGCTACATCATCGTCGTTTCCGTTCTCCCCGACAGCGCCGCCACCAAGGCGGGAATTCACAGTGGCGACATTTTCGAATCCGTCGCCGGCTTTACTACTCGCGATATGTCCGTGGGCCAAGCGCTCAACTTCCTCCACGGACAGCCTGGGACGGGCGTGAAAGTTTCCGTGATCCGGCGGGGCAAAGCGGAGCCGGATGAGGTGGACCTGGTGCGCGAGAAACCCGCACCTGTAAAGATCATGACCCAGAAGGCGGATCCCGATGTACTGGCAATTCGTCTGAACTCGCTGGATTCCGGCCGTGCTGAAGAAGTTCGTTCCTTGCTGCTCGAAGCGGAAAGACAGGGCATTCACAAAGTAATTCTGGACCTGCGCGAATGCGGGCGCGGCCCCGTGTCGGAAGCCATTTCGCTCGCGCGTCTTTTCGTTCCTTCGGGAACGCTGACCACACTGCGCGGCCAGACGCTTTCGGCGCAGGTTTTCTCGGCCGATCCCAGCAAGGTCGTCTGGAAGAATCCCGTTTCCGTGCTTATCGACGGCAGCACCTCGGGAGCTGCGGAAGTGCTGGCTTCGGCTATTGCCGCGAACCATCGCGGCGACGTGGTCGGCGAGCGCACCTTTGGTCTCGCTTCCGAGCAGAAGCTGATTACGCTGGATGACGGCTCTGCGCTCTTCCTCACCGTCGCGAACTATTTCAATCCCGGCGGCAAATCCATCCTTGAAGAAGGGGTTGCCCCTACGGAAGTAGTGCGGGCTGCTGTCGCGCCGGACGATGATTCCGATACGGCCGACGAAGAAGCTGCCGCCACCGATTCTCAGAAGGAGCCTTCTAGCGGGCCACGGCCCCTGTCGCCAGAGGATCCCATCTACCGCAGGGCTCTGGAACTCCTGAAGGCGCCCCAAAAGAAGGCCGCCTAGCGCTTCGTGTTCGTTCGCCGCGCTTCCTTTAATCAGCTTCTGAAGGTTCTTCCCGCATCCCGCAAATCAGCGGCGAAACGCCCGTTGCTTTTGCTCGCTGTGGTGTTAATTCTCCCATGCTCAGGCTGCAAGAACGAGCAGAAAACCCCGCTCACGGCAAGCCAGGTTCACGACATCACCTACGAGATGATGCGGGCCTCCACTGGCCTCAGCAAACAGGCGAGGGAAATTGATTCGCGCCTTCAATTTGATGGGGCACACCCTGATCGTGTCGATCACCTTTTCATCACTCTGCCCGTGGGGAGTTCCGAACAGGCCCGCCGCGCAGCTGTTGCAAACCTCATTCAATCCCTCGACCGTGTCGCTACCGCCCACCGTCTCACACGCGACGCAGGAACAAATTCTGGCGCGTTCGTGCGGCTGGACTACCGCGGCGCGGGAGTGCTCACGCATTCCGTGCACATCATCACGCCGATGCTCCCACCCACAGCCGCGCCGCGGCCCGACGAGCACAATTCCGCTGCGCGCCTCGCGATCATTCTCGACGATCTCGGCAACGATCGCGCACCTGCCGAAGCCATCTTTGCTCTGAACTATCCCCTGACGATTTCCGTTTTGCCCAATCACGCTCATTCCACCGACATCGCTGAGGATGCCTATCGCCGCGGCTACCAGGTCATGCTGCACCTGCCCATGCAATCTGTCGGCAACGAAGTGCCGGAAGCGCAAGAGCTCCGCCCCGGAATGCCCGCCGACGATATTCCAATCTTCTTCGACCAGATGATGCAGAGTGTGCCCAACGCCGCCGGCGTCAACAATCATCAAGGCTCACAGGCTACCGCGGACGCGACGCTCATGGCCGAGCTCATGCCCGTTCTCCGCGAATGGAATCTCTTTTACATCGACAGCCGCACCACCGCTGCGACCGTCGCCTACGACACCGCGCAGCGCCTCGGAGTCCGCTCCGCTTTCCGCAATGTTCCATTTCTCGACGACGTCCCCGAAGTCCCTGCCGTGCGCAAGCAGCTTGAGCTCGCTTTTCGCGGCGCGCACGAAAAAGGCGCGGCCATCGCCATCGGTCATCCCCATTCCGCCACGCTGCAAGCTTTGAGCGAGCTGCTTCCGCAAGCAGAAGCTCGTGGCGTGCACCTTGTCTTCGCTTCTGAACTGGTGCATTAAGGCGCGAGACCGAGTCAATCCGTTGGTTCAGTTTTCGGCTTTGGTGGATACATCCAGTGAAGCAGGAAAAACAGCAGGCCCAGAACCAGAAAATCGAACACACTCGCTTCGGGCCCGGGCGTTCCTCCCGTCAGCCACTGTGGACCCTGCAACGTGGCGTTCGATAGATGGCCCGGGAAAACCATTCCGCTATCCGGAACGGAATACAAAAACGTCTCGCCGAAGTCGAAGCTGGCGTGCATTCCTAACGCAAACCACAAACTCCCCGTCCGCCGCAAACTGAAACTCCAAAACAGCCCAGAGAGAATGACGCTCGCGATGCCCACCCAATTCTCGCCCTCATTGGTCCTGTGAACGACGCCAAACAAGAGCGACAGCAGCACCGCGGCGGGCCAGAATCCGATTCCCTCGGTCAGCGTGTACAGCGTGTAGCCACGAAAGAAAAACTCTTCGAAGAAAGCGACCACGACGAAAAAGAGCGCCCAAAACAGCGTCCATCGCACCATCGCCGCGCCACTCTCCGCCAGGCTTCCGAATGAGTATCCCCTAAAAGCTGCGATGAGACCGACCACGGACGAGACTTCCACAAAACCAAACAGCCATCCCTGCCAAAACAACTTTCCAAACGCGCCACGCAACGGAAACCCGTACACACCTGCGGAACGCCCTTCTAGCTGCGCCATAATGAGCGCCGCGCAAAAAACTGCGAGGAAGCTCACAAATTCGCCCAGCAACTGAACGCCGGGAGAAAATACTCCACGCGCCGGCCGCACGAACTCTCGGAGCAGCATTACCGCACCACTCAAGAACACCAGCACGATTCCCAGGTACAACAACAGCCGCCAGCCTGCGCGCAAGCCCTCTTGTTTCAGGAATAGGTTTCCGGGAAAGCTGCTCCAGGACGGTTTTGCCCCGCCTCGCAATTCAGGCGAGGCGCCAAACGTTCCGTCGTCCATTTTCCACTCCGAAGAATCCGCGCACCTTTTTCCTGTTTCCTTTCAGACGCCGCCATGAGCGCGTGGTGAGCATGCGCTCCCTTTCCTGCAAGTCGATCCTTCCGGGACGAGAAGGATTTTCGGCTGGATGCGGGCCTACCATAACACAGAGCCAGGCGGGCGCTGATTCTACAATCGCTGAATGTGCCAAAGTGGCGAAGGCCAGAGTTGGCCTTGTGCCGTCACGATTCCGGCGCAATTCGCACTTCTGCCGCTCCCAGGATGCGTCTGCTCTTTTTCCCCTGCACGAAGACCACTGCGTGCAGGTTTTGTGCCTTCCAAGAGGAATTCAGTTTGACAGTTCGTTGCCCAATAAACGCTTCCGGGTTATCCCGGTCCGCCACGCCGATAACCTTGAGTTCCCGGAGCACGGAGGCGTGGTGCAATTCTCTGCCCGCATTCTCGCCGGCTTTCACAGAGGAGTGCAATCCCGCCTCCGTAATCGCGAGAATCACTTCCGCCGTATCGCCCGGCGCCGGATCCCATAGTTTCTCAACGCTTACATCAAATGTCACAGACCTGTTCTGCACCGCAGAAATTTCGCGCATATTTACTTTTGCTTTTTTGGCCGCGGCCGCGCTCTCAATGGCCTGCCTTGCCTTCCCGCTGTGGCTGCCCACGAACTCCGTCTTTCCATCTACAACCATTTCCGGTGTGTAAGGGTTCCCATTCCCCAACGAAGCCGCATAACCATACTGCCGGCTCGTCCAACTCGGCGACGAGAAGGGATCGACCCAGCCCTGCTGATCCCAGTAATCGACGTGCTCCTCGATGGCGATTATCTCCGCGGACCCGAACGGCTGCTGGTCCTCCAGTTCGGCCAGAAGATCGTCAGCAGGCGGGCAACTCGAGCATCCTTCCGATGTGAACAACTCCACGACCACGGGAACTCGCGCTCGCGCGGAATTAGGCTGTGTCGCTCCTGGTCCCCCTTCTTTGGCGTTCTGCCCCCAAAGCGCCCCAATCCCCAAGAACAACAAGCACGACCATGCGCAAAACCGTGTCAAACCGACCCCCGTTTCTTCAGAGTTGCGTGAAAACGATCCTTTGACGTCAGGGCACAGCTTCAGCCGTGCCGTAACTGCCGCAGAAATCAATACGGCTTTAGCCGCTGAGGGCTTCTTTTCCGAGTAACTCACACAACTCTTCAGTCCCACAACCTTCTTTGATGCCCGGCTGGTAGGAAATGAAATCAAGGAAAGACTCAAGCTTTGCGCTTGGTCTATCCTAACCTTTGTGCTACCTTTAACCGGTTAATGAAATCCTCCTCAAATTTCGTGCCTAGGCTCGCCTGCACCCCGAGGCCTCTTTCCCATGGCTAGGCCTTCCTCCTCTCCCACTCTTCTAGGCGGCCGCCTTTCCATCGACTTTGCCAACTTCTTTTCTTCCTCGTCCTACTTTTCCTGGGAACCCCTTCTCCAGTTCCTCTTGCTGGCCGGGATCATCTCGCCGGAGCGCAGCGCGCAATTGCTGACGCTTCCGCAAACGGACCCCGGCTCCGCTGATGGGCTCCTTCGTAAAGCACAGCGCCTCCGTGCCAGCTTGCGCAAGGCCTTCACCGCCATCGTGCGCAAAGAACCCCTCTCGCTCGATTGCGTCGAACCCATCAACGAAATCCTGCGCATCACCGAAGGCCACGAAGAACTCTTCCCGCAGCAGGGCAAATGGCAATTCGAGTTCGTCGCCCGCGTCGATAGCTTGGAATGGCTTCTTGCTGCCGTCGCGCGTTCCGCGGCCGAGATCGTCGCCGAGGGCCTCCAAGCTCATCTCCGCATATGTTCCAATCCCGCTTGCGGCCTCTTCTTTTACGATTCTTCACGCACCGGCAGGCGCCGCTGGTGTTCGATGGCGCTTTGCGGCAATCGCCACAAAGTCGCAGCCTTTGCTCGCCGCCATTCCTCCCGATAGCATAAATAGCTCCAGACAAATGATGCGGATGCCATTGAAATTCTTTAAGGCAATCGTCGGGCTAGTAATGGCACTTGCGCTGGTGCAACTACCAACGGCGGGGAAATACATCTCTTTGCAATTGATGTTAAAAGACAGAATTAAGAGACCTACGAGCGGCTTGAAAGTAGTCGTGCAAGTTTCCTCGGCTACGCAGGGAGACTCGGTTACAGAGGTGCGCCAAGAGTCTTCGATTGAGGAAGCCAATTTTCGTGTCCTAGCATGGTTCAATACAACATCAAACGTGGTTGCTGCGGAGACTTGTGATCGGAGGCCACATTTGGTCAGTGTCAAACTCATGTGGGGAAATCAAGTTCTTGATCTTCAGGTACTGACAGTAGAAAGTGACTTTCGCCGGACTAAGACCGGAGACTATCAGTTAAAGAAACCAATCGCGCTCAATGCCGACGCAGCGGCGTAAGCTGAAACTACTTCACGTACTTTGGCGCTTCCCCTTTGCCCCACGGATCGTAATTGTGCGCGAAGACCAGCCGCTCGGCCAGCGGCGGATGCGAATACAACCAGAAGGTGATGAAGGGCGACGGATTGGGATCGGCCAGATCCTTCTCGCCCATTTCCTGAAACGCTCGCGCCGCAACCTCCGGGGAATCCGGGACAATTCCATGGATAACCTCAAGTCCATAGACATCCGCGGCGTGTTCCTGCATGCGCGAATATGCGTTCACTACCGGTGAAGCAAAAAACAGAACCACCTGCAGCAAAAGCAGGAGCACGGCGAGCGAAACCCAATCTTCCGCGCTGTAAATCTTCCAATCCTTGCTCCAGCGGCCCAACGCCCAGTGCAGCCCCCGGAACAAAATGTAAAGCATCGCCAGCAGCAGCACCGCGTATCCCGCGAACCCTTTCCAGATGTGTCCCAAAACGTAGTGCCCCAGCTCATGCCCAATGACAAAGAGCGTTTCGTCAGTGCTTAGCTTTTGAATGGTGGTGTCCCAGATGACCACGCGCTTCGACGCTCCCACTCCAGTGACATAGGCATCGATCCCGTTGGTCTTCTCGCTCGCCTTCATCAGGAACATGCGGTTGGGAGGAATCGGCACCCCTGCATGTTTTGTGAGATTTTCGATGGCCGCTACAAGGTCGGGGTGCTTGTCCGCCAAAGGCTCGAATTTGTTGAATAGGGGATCGATGAACCAAGGACTGATAAAAAAGAAAAAGAGCAGGACCGGAAGAGCCGCAAACCAGAAATAAACCCACCAGCGGCGTGGGCTGCGCCGCATCACCGCCGACAAGATCAAAACGAGCACGAGCGCCATTCCCACGCCGATGAGCACTGCCTTGCCCCAGTCGCCAAGCCACGCTGCCCAACCCTCAACCGATTGCTCGTACTCGAGCGAAAGCCAATGGCGGTACGCGCGCAGCGGCAGGTGGAGCACGTCCAGGCTCACCAGCAGCAGCGGAACAAAGACCAGTCCCTGAACCCACCTCCGTTCGCTCATTCTCTCCGCCACGTCCCGGAACTTCGCGGCGATTCCCAGACGCAGAATGACCACCAGCACCAGCACTCCCCAGAAAAAGGAAACGAAATAGAGGGTGTACGCCGCCTGCGAGTACGCAACCGCTTTTTCATAGCGCTCGTGCGATAGCCTGTACTCGTCCGTTTTCGTCTGATTCGGCGGCGCTTGCGGGGCGGGTCGCGTTTCGGGGGAACTCGAGGGGACCGGCAATTCCTGTGCGGCGGCGAGCCCTTGGGCCTTCGCTTCTGGCTTTTCACGGCCGAATGCGAGTGCCCCAGTCACGACGCTAGCGCTCAGACACAGCAACGCCATGAAACGGTGAGAAAACAGACACCGCCTCACCAAGACCTCCTCGCACCCCACACGCCACCACCGCCCGTGCGTTTCCAACCGTCAGCGCACGCGCCGGGAGTATGCCTCAGCGATGCGCAACGTGCAAGACTCGCTCTCGCGCCTAACGCCGAGCGATATGGCGCGTTAATTTTCCGCGCAAAATTACGCAAGAATTTACAGAGAAGCGGCCGCGTGCGGAGAGTGGACTGTTTTCAAGCAGTAGTTTCGCACCGCGCCCGAGGTGGCAAGGCTGAAGTGTACCAGTGAAGTCCAGCGCTCTAGTTTGTGATGTCCGTAGCGATGGAACAAATAAGAAGTTCCGATGGAAACGCCGGTGGCAGCCGCTTCGATAGAAGCAAATGCAGCGTGGTTGTCCACGATGTTATTCGTGAGAAAAATCTCGCGCACCCCGCGGCGCCTCATGTTCAACGTCGAAAAGTAATCGAGTGTCCGGCCTGCTGCGACTCCCGCTAACAACCAATCATTCTCCTTGTCCCAGAAACGATGCTCCTTTTTCGGCGCAGCAGTCAGTCCTTTCCCTGAATTCGAGAGATCAACAGCCTTCGGCGCTTCCAGCTTCAATGGAATGGGTTCCTGAGGGAAAGCGAGGGTGACGCAAGCCAGTTCGCCCACTATCGCCAATAGTACAAGCCATACTTTGTGCCTTCTGCTCATTGGCCCGCCTTCTTGGTTTCTCCTTTGCTTCCGCGCGGGGTTCAGTATAATCGGAAGGCCGCCTTCTCCGNGGGCACATCATCCATCCAGGAGCTCTCCCATGTTCCGCCTCCCCTCGCTCTTGCTCAGCTTCGTTGCGTCTATCGCCCTGGGGTTTGCCTCGTTTGCTGGCCATCCTGCGCACGCCAATTCTTCCTCCGATGCGCCCTCACGCTCGTTCGAATTCGCGTATCAAGTGCATTTTCCTGCGGACCCCAATCCCGGCGGTTCCGTGCATCTGTGGATTCCTTTGCCGCAGGCCGACGGATATCAAAACGTGACC
>OCOJ01049254.1_pt1 | contig 11723 bp, 13 predicted proteins | sample 1539251 | NCBI WGS metagenome assembly OCOJ01 (sample SAMN01911457, study PRJEB22624) | soil metagenome | biome: Soil | place: Malaysia | collected 2012-04-30 | depth RA_metagenome m
GAACTCCTGCTCGTCGGCATCCCAGTGGGCGCAGGGGCGATAGCAGCATGGATGTGGTGGAGGAGGCTCCCCCTTGAAGAGAGGATGGGGTACAACTGGGGCAAGCGTTCGCGTTCGGCAGGAGGAAGCGGCGGAGTTGGGTTCTTGTTCTTCATCGCCTTCGCCATCAAAGTCTACATCGACGGAAACTGGAACGTCCCAATCTCAACCTACACCCTGAATTACGTCGTGGGCTCGATGATCACGATACTGGCATGGGTGGCTGTGATCTTCGGCATCCCCATCGCCATCGGGGTGACATGGTGGTTGCGCCACGAGATGAAGAAGCCCTAACACTGATTAGGGTACCAACGTAAAAGAAAGGCCACCCCCCGACTGCCGATGAGCCGGCAGGCCCAGCTCGAAGTGGGGAACACCCCCTTGGTAAGGGTCGATGAGGTGTATGCCAAGCTCGAGTGCGTCAACCCGACAGGCAGCATCAAGGACCGCATGGTCAAGTTCATCCTCGACGAAAGCGAGAAGAGCGGACTGTTGAAGAAAGGCATGGTCATCGTGGAGGCGACCAGCGGGAACACAGGCATCGCACTCGCCTACTTCGGGAGACAGAAGGGATACAGCGTGAAAATCATAATGCCGGACAACATGACCGAGGAACGCAAAGAGCTCATCCGCGGTTTCGGAGCGGAACTCATCCTCTCCCCGGCAAAGCAGGGGTTCCTCCAGGCCCTCTGGATGAGGGACAACATGGTGAGAGAAGGGAACTGCTTCACCACGGACCAGTTCTCGAACTATCTGAACTCAGAGTGTCATTACCAGACCACGGGTCAGGAGGTAATCAGGCAGCTGGAAGCCGAGTCGGTTTCCCCTCGCGCCTTTGTAGCTGGAGTGGGCACCGGGGGGACGCTAATGGGGATTGCCAAGGCCTTGAGGGAAGTCAACCCGAACATCTTCATAGCAGCGGTAGAGCCGTCGGAGTCCGCAGTTATGAGCGGCGGGGAGCCTGGTCCTCACGAAATCGGCGGAATTGGAGACGGCTTCGTTCCAGCGCTCGTCAAGGACGAAGAAGGGAATCTCAGTCCCGTAATCGAGGAAGTGATGCAGGTCGATAGTGACGAAGCCATCGCGGGGTCGAAAATACTGGCCAAGAACTTCGGGTTCTGCGTGGGGGTGTCTTCCGGGGCGAACTTCGTGGCATCAAAGAGGCTGCGGAAGAGGTTCGAGAATGTGGTCACGGTGTTCCCTGACAGCTTCACCAGATACGAATCCCTTGGGTTGGGGCCATCTGGCAGGTGCGGATTCCATGGAGCAGCGTGCCGAAGGCACAACGAGATCGTAGCAAACCTTCGAACCTAACTCTACTCAGTTACGGTCCAGGCCCTTGTTTCTTCTTGTGAGTGCGACCACGGGTATGACTCTTTTCGTGCGTTTCTGGTAATCGGCGAATGCAGGGTACAGGCTGGCTTGGCGCCCGTACAACAGATCATGCTCAGGTCCGAGAACTTCTTCGGCATGAACATTAATCGTCTCATCCCCGACCTCCATCCGAACGTCAGGATGCGCCTTGAGGTTGTAATACCAGTCCGGGTTGGTGTCTGCGCCGCCCTTCGACGCGAAAACCAAGTAGCGCTCTCCGTCCTTTAGGTACATCACTGGTTTGACCCATTCTTTGCCTGTTCGCCTCCCTATGGTATGGAGCAGGAGCAGAGGCGCCCCTTCAAAGTACCCGCCCACTCTTCCATGGTTCTTACGGAACTCGGCAATCGTGCGCGAGTTGAAGTTGTCAAAGCTTGTCATCGGTCGTCCTCTCCCACATGATGCCGCTCACTTACAAAAGTAGCGTCGACGGTTCCCAGCGCCAGTACTTGTCTGTCTGCGCGGAGTCTGGTTGCAACACCAGATTTGATAATCGTGCCCCTGCCTTAAGAGGCACAAGGAGAGCGATTGGCTGAAACGTCATGAAAGTCCTTGTCGCATACGCCAGCAAGGCCGGCTCGACCAAGGGGATAGCCGAGTTCATTGGTGAAAAGCTCCGGGAGCGTGGGGTGCCGGCGGACGTGTACGACGTGAACTACGTCCAAGGGCCCGAGGGCTACGACGCATTCATAGTGGGAAGCGCGGTATACATGTTTCACTGGATAAGAGAGGCGAAACAGTTCGTCCTCAAGAATCGGGCTACTCTTTCCGCTCGACCCACCTGGCTGTTCAGCAGCGGGCCCGTGGGGCTTCAAAAAACGAACCCCAAGGGCCAAGACTTGACGGACGTATCCGTCTCCGGGCCCAAGGAGATTGCCGAACTCATCGAGGCTGCCAAACCCCGCGACCACCGAGTCTTCTTCGGGGTCCTCGACAGCAACAAGCTCGGGGGTGCCATGGGACTCACCTACAGGTTCATGCGCCGCAGCAAGTCCGTGCGCGAATCAATGCCCGACGGTGACTACAGAGACTGGAAGGACATCGAAACATGGGCCAATGGAATCGCAGATGCGCTTTCTGCGTACGGGACCATTGCACCCGCCCAACAGTGACCAGACCTTTACCGGCTCAGCCTATTGATGCATGCCGTCGTGGAACCATTCCACGAGCGAGACTTCGTTGGTGTTCCCCCGCTTCTCAGCGCGTACGATTCCTCTCTCAGAGAGCGCGGCTATCACCCTGTGGGTCTTGAGCCTTGACAGCCCCGCCTCCTTCGTGATGTACTTCTGCATGTAAGTCCCGCCGTGGGCGTCCAGGACGCCGACCACCTTTCTTTCGTCCGGCTTTAGTGTCCTCAGGACGACGGAGGCAGCGTCCTTCCCGCTCCCCGTAACCGAGACGTAGTTCTTCATCTCCGGGAGTACGAGGAAGTAGATTATCCCCACCACGCTTGCGAGCAGGGTAAAGAGGAAGAGGAGGGTTGAGAGCGGGATCAGAATCGTCAGGTTTGGCGCGAAGCCTCCCGTCATCAGTTCGGCAATCACATTGAGCGGAGACTCGTTGGGAGCGACGCTCAAAGCGAGGATGAACATGGAGAGTGCGAGCCCTGCCGCGGCCGTAGCAAGTACTATCAACAGGACTTTGAGCTTCTCCATCTCCCGCCGCTACCTCGTGCTCCGGAGTTAACTCCTCTCCCTTAACCTCATCCAGGCCTAGTGGGATGGCGGCTTCCACCTAAGTGTGAGCACGCCTCCTAGAATGCCGAGGATGGCCCCCACAATGAAGCCCCCCAGACCCACGAAGCTAAGCACTGAGAAGACGAGGATCAGTATCCCCCAGGTCCTCCTCGTGCCAACCCTGGCCAGGAGCATGGTCGCGGATACCAGAACGATGGCTCCGCACACGAGCCCGAACCCTCCCATCACCGACAGAATACCGGAAATCAGGCCGGGCAGGCTGGCCCTGTCCATTCCCTTCGGCACGGTCAAGTTGGAGAGGTTCATGTGAGGAATTATGAAGGATGCCACACCGATGAATATCGCGCCACCAAGGACTATGATCATCCCTCCCGCAAGGGCGAGTATCGCGGCCGTCTTGGGGTAGGCCAAGCTCCTGGATTGTGCTGCTTCCGCTGCCATGGACAGGGTACAGGGCGGTTGAGAGTAAATCGGTTCGCTGAAACGAAAATGATACTGTTTCTTTCCATCAAAACTGCCCCCTAACCAGCTATTTCTCGCCTGAAATCGAGGGATGCCCCGGAAGACGGCCCTCACCGGGTCGCAACCAGGGCAGCTTTCATTGCCTTTACGCCTGCAGTGCCGGTGGCTTCCACTTCAGTACGAGTGCGCCGCCGACTATGCCCAGAACCGCTCCCACGACGAAGCCCCCCATGCCGACGAAGCTAAGCACAGAGAAGACCAGGATGAGTACGCTCCAAGTCCTTGGCTGGCCCGAGTTGGTCAGGAGCATCACCGAGGAGACGAGGACTATGGCACCAGACACCAGCCCGAAGATCCCCATCAGTCCGACGAAGCCGGAGACAAGGCCTGGGATGGCGGAAGCCGACAGTCCCTGTGGGACGCTGACGTTGGTGTAGGTGAGGTTCGGGAGAACGAAAGCTGAGACGGCCACGAACAGTACGCCGCTCAGAGTTATGATGAGGCCGCCAGCGAGGGCGATTATGGACGCGGTCCTTGGGTATTCAACCGATGTGTTCTGCGTCATTTTCTTCTTGCCTTGAGGGAGGCTTGGAATTGACGGGAGAAGTAGGTTCTGTGAAACGATGCCGAGCCGCCTCGGCATCCTTGTTCGGAGAGGGTGAAACGATTGTGATACAGTTGCCGACAATAATTCGTATCCAGACCGTCTCGGCGAACTGATTTGACCCCACCATTTCATACCTCATCCCATGGGTGGAAACGAGCCCAGGACAATGAGAGCCATCGTCTGCACGAGGTACGGGCCGCCGGAGGTTCTTCAAATCAAGGAGATGGAAAAACCCACTCCCAAAGGTGATGAAGTATGCATAAAGATTCATGCGACATCCATAACCCATAGCGACATTATTGTCAGAGGTTTCAAGGTCCATGGGGGCTTGAGGTTCCTTATGGGGTTGGCAATAGGTTTCTCAAAACCGAGAGATCCTATACTTGGGATGACATTGGCTGGAGAAGTTGAATCGACAGGCAAAGCTGCTGAGCGATTCAAAAAAGGGGATCAGGTTTATGGAGTGACAATAAAATCTGCAATGCATCCGAGACTAGGTACCTATGCCGAATACAAATGCTTGCCTGACGACAGTTATTTAGTATCGAAACCGTCCAACGTAACCTATGAGGAGGCAGCCGTCGTTCCATACGGGGGCTTAATTGCCCTATTCTTTATTAAAAAAGCAGAACTCAAAAGCGGACAAGAAATTCTCGTTTATGGGGCTTCCGGATCGATTGGCACTTCTATTGTGCAGCTTGCAAAATACTTCGGAGCAAAGGTTACCGGGGTATGCAGCACATCAAATCTGGAATTGGTGAAATCTCTGGGAGCCGATACCGTAATCGATTACACAAAAGAGGATTTCACTGACACAGGAAAATTCTATGATGTCATTTTTGATGCTGTTCCCTCTGGCCTGCTGAACAGAAAAGGCCTAAAATCGAAGTGCAAAAAGGCATTAACGTCGAACGGGAAATACATCTCAGTCGATGACGGGAGACCCAAGTTCAGTATTGAAGGATTGGTTTTGCTCAATGAACTGCTAGAAACGGGAAAAATCAAACCAGTCGTGGACAAATGCTATCCGCTGGAACAGATAGTCGAGGCTCATCGCTATGTCGACCTCGGACACAAGAAGGGAAACGTGGCAGTGACAGTTAGTCACAATGAGGGAAGGGAAAGAACCCCCGAGGCAAGATCATGAAGGTGGACAGAAGGAGTTCGATGCTGACGGGGCTGCTGTTCATCGCAGCCACTGCCTTCTCACTAGCGAGCACTTCCGTTGTGGGACCACTATTGGGTGCCCCGGATTACCTTGCTGCAGCATCTGCGCACGCCAGCCAGATGACACTGGGTGTGTTGCTTCTCCTGGGCGCTGCATGTTCGATCGTGCTCATTCCTGCCGTGCTGCTTCCAGTTCTCAGGCGTTACAACGAAGCCATCGCAGCTGGTTATTTCGGCCTCAGAGCTATCGAAGCAGTCACGCTCGTGTTCGACGGAATAGCCATGCTGTTGATAATATCGGCGGGTCGGCAATACGTATCCGCAGCATCTCCTGGTTCTTCCTACTTCCAAGCCTCGGGGGCCATCTTGCTGGCTGCACACAACTGGATTTTCGGCCTTAACCCCGTTGTCTTTGGTTTGGGGGCGCTGATGTTCTACTTCCTGTTGTATCGGTCGAGGCTGATACCCAGGTGGCTGTCAGCATGGGGCTTTCTTGGAGCCGTGTTCATAGTTATCTTCGGCCTGCTGGTGATGTTTGGAACCAGTCTGATGTACTTGGCCATTCCGATTGGGGTTCAAGAAATGGCAATGGCACTTTGGCTCATTGTCAGGGGATTCAATCCACGTGCCGCCGTTTCTGCTATTGGAACTGCGGTCCCTTGAAAGATTACATGCCACCTGCCACTATGCACAATCCGGGGCTCCTGAAGATTGCATTCAGGGATTCTATCGCTGACTTTGGGAGCTGGCACGCAAACCATAGCCGACTGCCCTATCCAGTGCAATGTGGCCCAGCCAACCGAAGAGGGGCCAGTATACCGCGCCGGAAAGCACCCAGGTCGTGACGAAGACTGCGCCCCAGGTGAGCAGTGTATGAAAGAGGTTGTAAAGCGTCGCTCCCCACGACGGCCACTCTCTTCTCTTCGACGACGCCCCAATGGCAGCAAACGGCACCAAGTCAGGGAGAACAGCCCAGAAAATCACCTGAATCCAGTCTATCCCGCCGAGATTGATGCTCCTCCAAATCAAGTAGACGATAACAGCAAGGCCCAAAACTCCGTACTCGGTTCGGTAGAGCTTCGACCTCGCATCCTGAAACCCTGGCCCGAATCCCGAGGACATCGAACCGGTGACGGCGACTTTGGGGCCTGTTAAACCCGTGCATGATCAGGTTTTGATCAAGGCCTTGCCAAGGTGGGCACCGAGCTGTTCGAACCTTGTCTCCTCCCCTTCGCGGAGTCCTTCGTTCCTGTGCTTCCATTCCTTCCATTCGTCCTTATCACCGAATTCATTCTTTTTCCGCTGAGGCCCAGTGCTGACGATTATTGCCGATTCACTTGGGTTGATTATGTCCAATCCTTGGCGTCGTAGCCTCACTTCGATGTACTTTGCCGCACTCCCTGCCAAGAACGATTCCCTTCTTGTATCGAAGGCGAAGCCCAGTTTTCCCAACAATTTCACGTCCGCCACGGAATCTAGGAACGCCTGCATGCTCTTGGAAGCAGTGCGGTTATGAGTTGGCCCCCCTACACAGATCAGGTCGTACTGATTCAGTGAATCGATTGCGAGGTCCTTAACACTCGTGCAGTTGGTCTGGATTCCTGATTGTGCCAGACCTGATTCAAGCGCCCTTGCTACCTTCTCCGTATTACCGTACCGGGTGTCGAAAATCACACAGGCTCTCGTCTCGTTTCCCATTAGGTTATCCGACGCTTCGCTATTTAGGCTGGGAGCCAATTCCCACATTTGAAAGCGCAACAGCGGGACCGTTATTAACCAAGAGACTCCATGGGCGAGTGATACTTGGAGTCGTCGGAACTGGTTGCGCAATTCTCTGGCCGGAGATACATCAACCTAGAATCCTACAAGAAAGATGGCGAAGCGGTGCTTACCCCTGTCCAGTCAATCCAGGAGAAGGAACTCGTGTATTTCCGCACCGACCCCAGAACATGGAAGGTCAAACGGATTCAGAGGAATCCACACGTCCGCATAGTCCCATCTGACAGGAGTGGCAAGCCAAATGGGACTTGGGTCGATGGGAGAGCTCAGATACTTGAGGGAGAAGAAAGAGACCGTATGATGCTGGTTTTCAGGAGGGAATACGGGGCGGTCGGAAATTCTCTGATTAGCCTTGTGGCTCGCCTTCGAGGAGAACGATTAACCACGATTATCTCAATAGTATTGGAGCCGCAAAAGCCCGATTAGGCAGACGCGCATTCACAACAGGAGGCCTCGGCACTCCGCCACCGGGGCGGGGCGCCTGTGGAATTCTGGATGGCCACTGTCCATTGCAATTACGAACTTGTCCGAAAGATGTGCACGCTCTCTCGCAGTGGGAATCGTGCGCTTACTTAATGAGTTGCGCGTTTCAAGCGTAGCCGGGCTTGGCCATACCTATAGGAAAAGTGGCTGGGATACCAATCTATCTAGACTATTCGTGGTTCATCATCTTCTTCCTCCTCGTCTACACCATTGGATTCTACCTGATGCCAGCGGCCTATCCGGGACTCAGCGAGTTCGAATATCTCCTCATAGGGGTGGTGACGGCCCTTCTTTTCTTCGGGTCCCTACTCCTCCACGAACTGGCCCATTGCATCGTTGCGAAGAGAAACGGGATGACCATCAGGAAGATAACGCTGTTCCTCCTCGGTGGCGTCTCCGACCTGGAGGACGAGCCGAACGACCCTGTGGTGGAGCTGAACGTGGCAGCTGCGGGACCCCTCACGTCTCTTGCAGTCGCTGCGATCTTCTTCGTAGTCTGGTTCATCTCAGCTATCGCCAAGCTTTCGGCGATAATCCAGGCCCCCGTATTCTACCTGGCTCTGGTGAATCTGATCACGGCCATATTCAATTTCATCCCTGCATATCCCATGGACGGAGGAAGAATGCTTCGTGCCCTCCTGTGGAGGAGGAACGGAGACATCGTCCGTTCGACCGAGATTGCCACGGACGTGGGTCGGGTCTTTGCTACGATCATCATGGCTCTCGGAATATTCTCGATGTTCTTCATAGACCTCCTCTCAGGCATCTGGACCCTGATAATCGGGTGGTTCATTTCGACAAGCAGCACTGCGTCCCTTCAGCAAACAATGGCTGAAGAGGGCCTAAGAGGCGTCAGGGCGGCCGATGTGATGACTCGGAACGTTGACGCTGTACCTCCTGACATGACCCTAGAGAGCCTCTCAGACGAATGCGTACGGACCAAGCACACGGGATTTCCGGTCACATCAAGCGGGAAGATCATAGGATGCGTAACCATGGGGGACCTCAGGCGGTTTGACAAAGACCGATGGGCAACTACAAGGGTAGACCAAGCGATGACGTCCAGCGACAAGCTGGCCATGGTCGCTCAGGACGACCCGGCCACCAACGTGCTGACCATGATGCAGAGAAGGAATGTGGGCCGCATCTTTGTCGCGGACAAGGGCGAATTGGAAGGAATAATCACCCGTAGCGACATGGTGAAGGCCATAGAGCTCAGGGAGGGGGCAATGAGCCTGACCAGAGGTGCGGCAGCATTCGATAGTCGGGTGTCGATGACCGTGGAACCTGGAATGAATTTCGTCCTCCAGCAGCCGGTCGAGAAGGGCTTGGTCTGGAGGCCAGAGTTCTCTGGCAGCGACGTCCAACTGGTGAGTCAGACACTAAGCAACACCCCCGACGGAAAGGCGGTGCAGCAGTTCACATTCCAGGCGACCAAGGTTGGCACTCACGTGATCCGCCTACACGAAGTGCAGGGGTCGCAGGAAGCTCCTGGGAACGCAAGAGGGAAAGGACTGCGGACCGTCACCTACACTGTTGCTGCGGTCGTGCCACCCTCAGCGTAGGTCTGGGCGGAATTGGGCCGGGAGTTGCGGAGTCAGCGCCATTTTTGAAATGTTAATAGTGAGACAATTGCGCGACCTGCCGAGATGACCGAAACCGACGAGAGCGAAGGAGAAGGTTCCGAAGAAGAAAACACCAGTGCTCAGGGAGAAATGTCCGCACAGCCTGCTAAAGAAACGCAGACTCCTCCAGAAAGCCTTGGCGAGGCCACACCAGCGCAGCCCCAGGCGGGAAGACGCACCCAGCTCAAGATTGTGAGAGAGGGTGTCGAATCTCTCTCCAAGGAGGTTGGACGCCTAAGAAAGAGTAGTGAAGCGAACGCAGAGAAGATGGAAGCGCATCTGAAATCGCTTCGAAAGGAATTGGGGGCACATACCCGCTCAAAGGACTTGGGTGAACATATCAAGAGCCACAGGGTGGATACCGCGCGGCTACAGCAGCAGATGGCTTCACTTCGAAAGGAGATGGCGTCGTTCAGGAGCCAGATGGCAGAGGAAGCTGCCAAGAGCAGGAAACAGCAAGAAGCTGCGTTCGCCAAATTCTCCGCAAAGGTCAAGGCCGCAAAGCCAAAGAAGCTCAAGATCAAACTCTCCAAGAGGAAGAGCTAGCGCTACCCCTCGGGCTAACTACCTCGCCAGTCGTCCGCAACCCAGGGCTCGCCCAGTGACTTCGATCCTGGGCCGATTCCTACCAGTGGGTATGCTCAACGACGCTACGATGGATGCCATCTGACTTACGGAAGAGGCCCCCTGCGTTGGCAGGAAACGGGTCAGGTTACGGAATAAGGACGAGATAAACGAACAGTGCCCACATTGGGACCGCTATCAACAGTCCGAGCGGGATGCTTCCCTTGAAGATCTTGTATCCGTCCATGGGAGGTATCGGAAGCATGTTGAATGACCCGAGCCCCAAGTTCAGGATGAACCCATAGGAAGCGACTGTGCTCCAAAAGCCGCTGGTCGGCAGGATGAAAATAAGCAATAGAAAGAAAAGCATGAAAGCCAAATTGGTGCCGGGACCCGCGGCCGATATCAGAGTGTTATCCCTCTCCGCATTCCTTCGACTCCCAAAGGTGTAGGCGCCGAAGGATGCCGCTCCGGCTGCAGGCGCAATGTAGACGGCACCAGGGGCTCCGAATATGAATTGGCCCTGAGAGACGAAGGCCGTGATTAGTGCGAGGGCGATTCCCCAGGCCCAGATTCTGAAGTGAGCGACATATCCGCGTCTCATCGCGACGAACTTGTGTCCCATTTCATGGAGAATGAACCCTGTAGCGGCGGCGATGAAGGCGGCCGCTATGTCGTCAATGCTCCCCGTTCCCGAAAATAGGCCTTCGACGTCCGTGACAGAAAGGGCAAGTGAGAGGACGACCCACGCAATCACTATCTGCGCGACCTCTCCGGGAGCAAAGGCCGCGTTCCGCTCTTGCTGAAACCCCGAGACCATCCCGGCCAGCTACCTCAATCCACGCGATGATGAGATGGGATATTTTAATGACACAATTCTTGCCTCCGAATCTCATGTACGTGCCAGAGGCAGTTAGGGCTCACGCGCTTCGTCGACGGGATTCTTAGGGCACCACACTGCGTCAGACCTATTCAACAAGAACTGACCTGCTTGGCAGCAACTCTACGTTTAACACACTCCTTCGAAGGAGCATTGCGGTCATGTCTGAGATTAAGGCCTTCTTCCGACATTGCCCTGCCTGTGGGAGACGCTTCGAGATTAGGGTAGTAAGGAAGGCGACGCAAAAGGATGATTCCTACAGTTCCGAGGTACCCCGTTCAGACACTGCCACGAGGGAGGCGAGAGCATTGATGCCTCTCCTCTTGAGTGAGTCGAATGAACCTGTGACCATAGAAGAGGAGGAGTTCAGCTACAAGTATGTCTGCAAGCACTGTGGGCAGAGCTGGACGGAGACTCGAGAAGAAACCGACGTCGAACCCACGCCTGAAGGATACACCGGAGACTAGGTCAGCNAAGCACACCAAGAAACCGACCGCAACCTTGTGATGTGGTTGGACGAGCCTGTCGGAGGCGCCGTCGATGACCGATGCTGGCATATACGCGAGCGAAAAGTCCTGTCAGTTCTCTGCATTTGACAACGACAGGTCAAGTCCCCGACGCTCAGCCCGAAGACCAACTTCACCGCAAGGGCTGTCGCCACCGCTGTGGGAACAGCCCCACGTTCAATCTGGCTGACTTCGGCGCATCGAAGTGCGAACCTGGGACCGGATCTCGGTTCCCCATCGAAGAGGCCTCCGCCTCGAAGTCAGGCACTTGACTCGTGCCTGGCTGCTGCGCCAAAGCATGCAGAAAGCATACGCTTCTGATACGATTCCTTGCGCCTAGTGCGATTGTTTACGAATAGCCGTAAATAACGAAAGGCATTCTCGGGCGGCCGGGACCGGTACGGCACGCATCGAACCCGTCCTTGCAGTACTTGTCATCGGGATACTACTAGACTCCCCTGTAATCATCTCTCTTCTGCCGCACCAGAATCGACCGCAACCTCCGCTGTCGCCCGGTGCCTCGGGGCAACCCACCTACGC
>OCOJ01067088.1_pt1 | contig 11723 bp, 11 predicted proteins | sample 1539251 | NCBI WGS metagenome assembly OCOJ01 (sample SAMN01911457, study PRJEB22624) | soil metagenome | biome: Soil | place: Malaysia | collected 2012-04-30 | depth RA_metagenome m
TCCATAGTGGCACACGAAACGGACGAGCATGCAAGAGATTCCCACGTGATCGTGGAAGACGTGAAGTTTCACGAAAAAGAAGTGACCGGGAGAAACCTGACGGAATTGACGCTGGATATGTCCATAAACGGCGATTACAACGGGATTGTGCACTTCCTGAATCATCTCCAACGATCAAAAACGGCATACATCATCGACGGGCTGGAAGTGGATTCGCAGACTGCGGGCCAAGCACCGGCAGGTACGTTGAAGGTCAATCTGCATATGCGAACGTATTTTCGGAAGGCGTGATGGCGCAGACGAAACAACAAAAGGAAATCATCGCGCTGGTGGTGCTGGCCGCGATTGCGGCGTTAGTCTGGTACGGATATTTTGGAAGGAACCGGAGCAGTGTCGGGACTCTCTTCACGTCGGGCCCATACAGTCCAATTAACGTGGAGGACTATGGCAAGCCACTGGAGGACTTGAAGAAGGCCCAAGCGACGGAATATAAACCATCGGGCCGGAATATTTTCATAGCCGCGCCGGCTGTCACTGCTCCGCTGCCATCGGCAGTTGTGGCGACCTCGGCACCAAAGAAGCTGATTTATGATCAGCCGCAGCCGCCGCCTGAGCCGCCTCCGCCAGTGCTTTCGATGAAATTTTACGGCCTGGGTACCCTGCCGTCGTACGGGCCGAGGCGTGCGTTTTTGCTGGATGGCGAAGAAGTCCGAATCGTGGGGGAAGGCGATACGATTCAGAACCACATCCGGATAACGCACATTGGCAATGACCGCATCGAATACGAAGACATCAACACCGGAAAAAAGAATTCGACCAATCTGGAGATGCCGCCGCCAGCATGAAGCCAACCTTCGCAAATCGCTGCGGACGCCAGGGACACCGCGGGTACGCCCTGGTGATGATGATGTTTTTCCTGGCGCTGCTGGTGTTAAGCACGGCGGTTGTGGCGCCCACGGTTCTCAGCAATATCCAAAGAGAAAAAGAAGCGGAAATGGTCTGGCGGGGAAAGCAGTACGTGAGGGGAGTCCGCTTGTTCTACATGAAGGTGCACCGATTTCCCACGTCACTGGATGAATTGACCAAACCCACGAACGGCATCCGCTTCATGAGACAGGCCTACAAGGATCCGATGAACACGACCGATGGCTCCTGGCGGCTGATTTACGTCGGACCAAGCGGGCAACTAATTGGCAGCGTGAACCAACAGGCCATTGGGATGTTCGGAACATTTGGTGGCGTTCCGTCCGCTGCGGGCCTACAGCAAAGCGCATTTGGGGGAGCGATGGCCGGCAGCGCGGGGTCGTTGTTTGGCAGCGCGGGATTAGGAGCAACCACGGGGGCAGCAGGCGCGGCCGGCTCGACCGTAACTTCCACGAATCCGGCCGCCGGACAAACCGCGGGAAGCTCGATGGCGACCGATCTTAACGCGCAGAACCCGGACGCTTCCGATGATTCGAGCAACCCTCATCCGCTCGCGACCATGGACGCGAGCAACACAATCGGCGGGAACATTATCGGCGTAGGCAGCAAAGTCAATAAGAAGTCGTTTCTGTGGTATCAGAAGGCAAAGAACTATAGGCAGTTTGAATTTATCTGGGATCCCTCGAAGGATATGCGCATAGGCGCGGCCTCGCAAGGAATTGGCACACCGGTTCAGAATACGGGTGGGACTCCGGGAGTTCCGGGGACCACGAACAGTCCATTTTCCACAGGACAGAGCCCACAACCGAGCCAGGGTACCAACCCCAGCCCCAATCCCAACAACCTAAATCCGAATCCCGGCTTGAATCCGCCGCTGCAGGCTCCGCCTAATCTGTAAGTGGTCGTTAGTTGCCGGGTCTGAATTTTCTCTTACCCCTTTTCTCATCGCTTTTAGCAGGAGGTTGACGCATGCAACTCCACGGCAAGCGCGTTGTCGTGACAGGCTCCGGCGGTGGCGGGTGCGGCCGCGCTATCGCAAAGCGCTTCGCTCGGGAAGGCGCGTCGGTGGTCGTGTCTGACGTCAACGATGAGGGCGGCCGCGAAACGGTGAGGCAGATTCTGGAATCGGGCGGCAAAGCTTCCTTCTGCCGCACCGACATTCGGGTAGAAAAGCAGGCGCACGAATTACTGGAATATTGTGTCGAAACTTTTGGCGGGTTGGAGATTCTGGTGAACAACGCATCCGGACCTGAATTTCGCCCAGACCAACCTCTGGAACAGTGGAAGGCGATTGTGGAGACGGAACTGCTGGGAACGATGTATACCACGCGCAAGGCCATCGACCTGATGCAAGGAAACGGCGGGGCCATCGTGAACCTAAGCTCCATTTCAGCTCTGCCGCACGGCAGAAAACGTGCCGCGCCGGGGTACGACGCAGCGAAAGCAGGGGTGCTGCGACTGACGACAATGCTTGCTTTCTTGGGGGAACAGGACAAAATTCGAGTCAATTGCCTTGCACCTGGTTGGATTGCTTCTCCGCAAGTACGGGCGTTTTGGGACCCGTTGACGCCCGAGCAGCGGCTGGCCTATGGAGCGCCATCACGCCTATTAAGCCTCGACGAGGTAGCCGATGCCGTGCAGCGCTTGGCGACGGACGAATCGCTTTTCGGGCGCGTGTTGGTGTGGTGGTCGGAGGGGCAACCGCGGCTGATTCCCTGGGGAGACCGAGGGTACGAGCAGCTCGTCTGATTCTAGCGGCTCCAAGCAGCCATCAGTTGAAGAGGGAATTATACAAGACCTGAGTGTCGGTACGATTCTGCTGCGCGGCCTCGGCTTTGATTTTGGCATAACTCTTGGCGATGCGCTGGACGTACTTCATGGTTTCGAGGTAAGGGGGAACGCGGCGTCCGTACTGGTCAACGCGTTCAGGACCGGCATTGTAGGCCGCCAGGGCCAGGGTCAGATTGTTGCGGTACTTCCCCAGGAGCTCGTGCAGGTAGCGGGTTCCTGCATTTACGTTCTCCTCCGGGTCAAACACGTCCGTCACGCCGAAATGCGCGGCCGTCTGCGGGAGAAGCTGCATGAGACCACGCGCATTTTTGGGCGATACGGCCTTGGGATCGAAATTCGATTCCACGGCGACTACACAATGGATCAGATCCGCATCCACGCCGTAGCGCTCGGCAGCGGCACGGATGACCTTCTGGAAAGGCGTCTTGTCGCTGAGAGGCTCCTGGATGGGTTGGAAGATTTCCTCGGGCTCAATTCCCACGATGTCGTCCACAGGGACTTCCGCGACGCCGCCCTTGAGGTGGAGGCGGTAGCGATCGCCAAGAATTTCGTAGCCAGTGACGTTCAGGCGCGCTCCGCTGCGCAGGACTACGTAGTCTGCACGAGCGGCCGGGGCGGCGCAGAGGAGCGCGAAGGTTGCCAGGCTGATTGTCAGAAACGGTTTGGTTGCCACTCCGCCGCCTTGGACAGCGCGAAACGACCAATCGCTGCTGCCACGCCGTCTTCGTCGTTAGACGCTGTGACGTGCCAGCCACGCTCCTTGAGCTCCGGCACGCTATTCCCCATCACCACGGGGACACCAGCAAAGGATAACATTTCCAGGTCGTTATGATTGTCCCCAATGGCCAGGATTTCCTGGGGATCGATGCCCCGGAGTCCCGCCCATTCGGCCAGGGCGGCGCCTTTGGAAACGGCGGGATGAAGCACGTCGATCATGGAAAAGTTTCTATCCTCATAGACGGTTACGGCCAGCGAAAAGTCGCCTCGAAAGGGAACAGAGCGAAGAGTCTGTTCGGCCAGGCGCATCGGCTCGACTTCGCCGGTAAACATGACCTGAATAGGGTCCTCGTCGAGGCAACTCTCCAAGGGGCGAGCCTCGGCGAGAAACTCGCGATTGCGACGGTAGTAGCCGCCACGTGTAGGGTCGGCCCAGTCGATGACTTCCAGAATGACTTGATTGGCCATGGGCCGGTCAAAGACGACCGCGGCAGCGCTCCGCCAGGCGGCAGTCGCCTGAAGAACGCGACAGGCTGTTTCTTTCGGGAGGAGATGGCGCAGGCAGGTCTTGCCGTCGTTGGTGCGCACGAGGGCGCCATTGTTCACGATCATGGTGAGAGGTGAGTCGATCTCCCGGAGAGCAGGCAAGGCAAAGTCGTAGCGGCGGCCGGTGACGATCACGACTTCAATGCCACGGCGCGTGGCTTCCGCGATGGCCGCTTGATTGGCAGGCGAAACTTCCCAGCGGCTGTTCAGGAGCGTGCCGTCGATATCCAGAGCAATGAGATGGATGGCCATGGTCCTAGTTTACCGGAATGTGGATAAGGGACTAAGGAATTGCCCTGAGTGGTGTGCAGAAAGAAGGCGCCAAATTGGTTGTGCTAGACTCTCGCTTCTATGGCGACGCGCCGGTTGTATTACGACGATTCCTATCTGCAGAACTTCGAGGCACACCTGCTGCAGTGTGTTCCTGGCGCGCCGATTGCGACGCCATCGGGAACCGTGCCCGTCTGGGAGGTGGTGCTGGATCGCAGCGCGTTTTATCCGGCTTCGGGAGGGCAGCCAAACGACGTTGGCGCGTTAGGCGAGGCACGGGTTCTGGACGTGCGGGACGAGGGCGGGGACATCGTGCACATCGTCGACCGGGAATTGCCAACGGGGGAGATCAAGGCGTGCATCGATTGGGTGCGCCGCTTTGACCATATGCAGCAACATACAGGCCAGCATTTGTTGTCAGCGATGTTTCAGGAGCGCTATGGCTTGCCCACCGTGTCGTTTCACCTCGGAAGTGAATTGTGCACAATCGATTTGCGCGGACCGGAGCCAACAGCAGATGTGCTGCGCGGAGCGCGGCGCGCGGCCAATGCGGTTGTTTTCGAAGATCGCCCCGTGAACGTGCGTTACGGCACCGCGGGGCAACTTGCCGAAGTGGGCGTCCGAAAGGAAGTGGAGCGCGACGGCATTCTGCGCGCGATTGAGATCGAAGCCGCAGATTTGCAGCCATGCGGCGGAACACACGTGAAGAGCACCGGCCAGATCGGGCTAATCCTGGTGCGACGCTGCACCAAGATCCGGCAGGATTGGCGCGTGGAATTCGCGTGCGGGGGAAGGGCGGAGCGGTTCGCGACGGGTGATTTTTATCTGCTGCGCGCAATTGGGGAGCGGCTAAGCTGCGCACCGGAAGAGGCAGTAGTGGCCATCGAGAAATCTGCAGCGGAAAGGGATGCACATTTCAAAAGTCTGCGCGGTGCGCTGCAGCAGCTTGCCGAAGCGCGAGCCAGGTTGCTGGTGAGTGGATCTGAGGTTGCCAGAGATGGCGTCCGTGTCACTACAGAGAGGTTGCGAGAAGAGAATCCGGAGTTGTTGCTCCCATTGGCCACGGAATTAGCGAAGAATGAACGCACCGTGGCATTGCTGGTGCATGAGGAAACAGGGCAACTGGTTTTTGCGCAGCACCCGACGGCCGGGAAAGACCTTGCCAGCTTGCTCCAGCGGCTGCTGGCCGCCGTCCCTGGAAAAGGTGGAGGAACCCGGGATTTTGTCCGCGCGAAATTGACCGACCCTGCGAGTTCTACGGCGGCGCTGGAGGCTGCACGGACGATGCTGGCAGAGTCGAAAAATTCAGCTCCCGGCCAACCGGGCGTTGCGGGCGATCGTTAGGTCCATGTCAGGCTTGGGCCGCTTTCTTGGCGGCCGCAGAATCGTAACTCTCTCCGTAAATTGAGGGGATCCTGCCACCCATGGCGCGCAGGTAAGTGGAGAGCTGTCCGCGGTGATGAATGGTGTGGTTTAGAGAGAAATTCAGAAACGTCACCGCCGGCATTTGGAACATGCCGCGAAAGTCGAGACTCTTGACCAGTTGTACTGGAGAAAGCTTGCCGAAGGCCTCGAAATTCTTGGCAAACGAGTCGCCGTACCACTCCCCGATCTGCACTGCGGTTTGAACGTTGTCTGGGCGATGAATGGGAGAGAAATCGAAGCCACCGGCGACAATACCGGTGTAGAAGCGGTGCTCCGCGGCCACGATGTGCCAGGCAAGTTCCATTGCGGTTTTGGAGTTGAGATCAGGGCGGTAGTCGAGATTGGTTTGAGGGATGGCCTCGATCACGGAACGTGTGGTGCGATGCTCGTTCTTGACTGTTGGAAGAGTGTACTGCAGGAGAAAAACGGTTTGTTCAGGGCTGATGGAGATCATAGAGTGGCGCCTCTGTGACGGAAATTTAAACCCAGCGATTGGATGCAGGAAGAGAAAAAACGTAACAGCGAGGAATGCTGCTGAGCAGCGGGTCACTCCCTGTGGTATGCCTAATAAAATCGCGTGCGGACGCGGTCAGGGAGATTGGCAAGATCGACCAAGGTAAGGAAGTCGATGGTTTTGAATTCGCGGTCAATGGCCGGCGGGCCACAGATGCGCCCGGAAATTTCCAGATAGGCGCGGAAGAGCCGAGGCGGGCGACCGGCTTCGACGTGCGTGCCGTTGGCTTCACAGAAATGGCCAGGCTGGGGCAGGGTGCGCAGAGGAGGATCCACGAGGTACTTGTCCCTGAGCGAGTCGTACATGGCCACGCCGTAGTTCTCGTCCTGGGAGGAGATGGAGCTGCAGCCAATGAGATAGCGCACATCCTGGCGGGCGGCGTAGACGGCGATGCCCTTCCACAGGGCGTGAAGGACCATGATGTTGCGGTAGTCGATATGGACGCAGGCCCGGCCGAGTTCGAGTAATTCCTTACGGATGGAGTCGTAAACCGAGAAATCAAAGAGCTGATTGCCGTAATAGCCCAGGTTCTGGCCGGCTACCTCGCCGGTCTGAAGGCGGTAGGTGCCTACAAGCTTGGCGGACTCCAAATCTCGGACCATGAGGTGGTCACAAAAGGAATCGAAGGGATCGATATCGAGACCGGAGCGGTCGGAGGTGGAGAGGCCCTCGCCGAGTTCGAGGTTAAATACCTCATAGCGCAGCCGTTGGCATTCGACAAGATCCTCGGGCGACTGCGCAAGACTGATTCGAAATAAAGAAGTTTCGGCTAAGAGTGGGTCGGACGATACCGTCTTCACAGTTGACCTCTGGCTGAGGTGAGTTTCCCCTGCCTCAGGTTTCAGAAATGTTTCAACCAGGTTATTTTCCGGTTCTGGTTGTTACTCTTTGGAATACGTTCCTACCCCGCCTCAAATTTTACTGGGAATACCGCGGAAAGGGAAGCAAAGGGCTAAGAACGCAGCGATGTTATTCAAGGAGTAAAAGGCAAGTTACGATGTCGGACGAAGTTGTGTCGCTCACTCTTGCGGCGCGACCCCAATTAAGTTTTTGCAACTCTAGGAAAGTTTCGCTTACTATCTCGATTCGAGGTTTGAAAATGAACGCCTACAACAAAACGGTTCTGCGGATCGTCTCGTTTGCCATTGGCATTTACTACTGGTACGAATCGTTCAAGCTTATGTTGAACCGTCAGCCCCTGGACGGCATCGGCAAGATCGTTGGTTATGGTTCCCATGTTCTTTGTTGTTTTGCCGTGGGGATCTTTTTTATGGGGATTGGAATCGGTATTTGGAAGATTGTGTTGAATGAGAAATTTGCCAGATAAGACCAAGAACTTTTCTTAGAAAAACACATTTTTATCGAGTTCTTGGTGGACGAGAGGGGATTCGACCCCCCGGCCTCCTCGTTGCGAACGCTGTAAATTCTAAGCTGAGTCATGAGCCCGCAGTCCCAGCGCGCGTGCCGGCTTCACCTTGCTCCCGATCGGCACCCCGTTGGCTTCTGGATCGTACGAACGATGTCCTGGGCCAGTGAGATGCTGCCTTCGGCCGCCTGGTCCCCGGGCGTCGATGCCCTTGCCTTGGGAGAGGAGAAGTTGTATAAAGTATCGTAATACGATATCGTTTTACGATATAAGTGGTGGCCGAAGGAGTCTGCCATGAACAGGGAGAGCTTCAACGGCAAGAATGCGAATCATCGCAATTGGGTAAGCCTTGTTCCTTACGGTCTCAACGAACAGCACCCCAACGCCTACAAAGACATCCTCGATACTATCTGGGAAAACAAAGACAATCTTAGTTACGCCTGGCGCATCCTGAACGACGGCTGCTGTGACGGCTGCTCCCTCGGCACTTCGGGAATGCACGATTGGACAATAGACGGCATTCATCTCTGCGCCCTGCGTCTGAAGCTGCTTCGTCTGAATACCATGCCCGCGATGGACTGGCACCTCCTCGAAGACGTCAATGCTTTGTGCAAAGTGCCCCCACGTAATCTCAAGAAACTTGGCCGTCTGGCCGTCCCGATGGTGCGCGGGCGCGGGGAAAAGGGTTTTCGGCGGATATCCTGGGATGAAGCCATCGGGCTTGCGGCCGAAGGCTTGAAAGAGACCGACCCGCATCGCATGGCCTGGTATTTGACTTCGCGCGGTTTGACCAATGAAGCCTATTACGCGCATCAAAAAGTGGCGCGATTTTTCGGTACCAACCACGTGGATACGAGCGCGCGCATCTGCCACGCCCCCAGTACGGCAGGCTTGAACGCAACCGTCGGTTGCGCGGCCACTACTTGCTCCTACAGCGACTGGATGGGCACCGACCTGCTGGTTCTGGTTGGCACTAATCTCGCCAATAATCAACCCGTCGCGACCAAGTATCTCTATTACGCGAAGCAAAAAGGAACGAAGGTTTTCCTTGTTAATCCCTACTTCGAGCCAGGGCTTGAGCGCTACTGGGTACCCTCAATCACCAAAAGCGCTTTGTTCGGCACGCGGTTTGCCGACGATTTCTTCCCGATTCAAGTGGGAGGCGATGTTCCGTTTTTTTATGGGGTCCTGAAGCACCTGATCGAGAACGGTTGGGTCGATCGCGAGTTCATCGCCACGCGGACAATCGGCTGGGACGCTACCGCCGCCAAAGCAAGCAGTTTTTCCTGGGAGACTTTGGAACAGGGTTCGGGGCAGACACGGGCCGACATGCGCCGCTTCGCCGAGGCGTTTGGCAAAGCGCGATCCGCCATCATCGTGTGGAGCATGGGCATAACCCAGCATCGCTACGGCAGCGACAACGTGCGCGCCATCGTCAACCTGCAACTCGCTAAGGGAAATGTCGGCCGCCCGAACACGGGCCTGATGCCCATTCGCGGTCACAGCGGCGTGCAGGGAGGGGCGGAAATGGGCGGCATGCCGAGCGCCTACGTGATGGGTGCCGCGGTTAACGAGGACAATGCGCGCCGCTTTGCGCAGCCGGAATATTGGGGCTTCGAACCGCCCATCTGGAAGGGCCTCACCGCCGCCGCCATGATTCAGGCCGCGGACCGCAACGAAATCGATGCCCTCTGGCAAAGCGGCGGAAATTTCGTCGATACCCTGCCTGGGCCAGATCGCGTACGGCGCGCCGTGGGCAACATCCGCCTGCGCATCCACCAGGACATTATGGTGAGTTCCAACATGCTGGTGGATCCGGCCCAGACCGTTCTTCTCCTGCCATCCCGGACACGCTACGAGCAGCGCGGCGGCGGCACAGAAACCAGTACGGAACGGCGCGTCATCTACAGCCCGGAAATCCCTGGCCCACGTCCCGGCGAAGCAAAGGACGAATGGGAGATTCCGGTCCTCGTTGCCCGCCGCGCCTACCCGGAGCAAGGCGCCAAGTTCTTTCCCTGGCGCGACACGCAGGACATCCGCAATGAAATCGATCGCGTGTGCCCTATCTACAAGGGCATTGCCAAACTCCAAAAGAAAGGCGATCAATTCCAGTATGGCGGGCCGCGGCTGCTCGAGGATCGCTTCCTTACCCCCGATGGCAAAGGGCATTTCTCCGCTATCGAACTGCCCTCGGAAACGGTACCCGCCGGCAGCTTCCTCCTTGCCACGCGGCGTGGGAAACAGTTCAACAGCATGATTCAAGGCGAATTCGATCCTCTTACCGGCGCGCATCGGGATTCCATTTTCATGTCTCAGGAAGATGCCGAACGGCTGAGATTGCAAGAGGGCGATCCAATCCTCCTGCGCAACGATCGCGGGGAATTTCGAGGCCGTGTGAAGATCGACCGGATAAAGCCCGGTTATTTGGAAGGACATTGGCCGGAGCTGAATCGTCTGGTCCCTGCCGGGCGCTTGGACCTTAGCGGGGTTCCGGACTACAACGCGATTGTAGAAGTGATTCCCGCGCAGCAGCAGGAGCACGCCGGGGCTGCCGCGGCAGACTGAGATTGTGCGCGCAGGCCTCTGCGATGTTCTGCGGCTGCACAGCGGCGCTCTTTGCCGGATTCAAGTTTTCGGTGCCACGGGCCTAGAAGTTTCATCTGCGGCCCCGCAAGGCCGCACAACAGAAGGAGATTCCTATGACATCCGCCAAACTTCCCAATCGCTGGGGCATCGCCCTGGCCGCAGTCCTGATGCAAATCTGTCTTGGCGCAGTTTACGGCTGGAGCGTATTCAAAAAGCCACTGATGGGTGCACAGCACTGGACGGAGACTTCCGTCCAGTTGAACTTCACGCTCGCCATTTTCTTTTTGGGAGTGGGTACCATCATCGGCGGCTTGTGGCAGGACAAAGTCGGGCCGCGTAAGGTGGCTTCGCTGGCCGGCATCATCTACGGAATTGGCTATATGCTGTCGGGATTATCGGCGTCGTACCACTCCCTCGATGGCCTCTACCTGGGATACGGCGTCCTGACCGGTATCGGCATGGGGATGGGGTACATCTGCCCAGTGGCAACGCTTGTGAAATGGTTTCCCGATATGCGTGGGCTGATGACAGGCGTAGCCGTCTGCGGCTACGGATTCGGCGCCTTGATCATGAGTCCGTTTGCCGCATGGGAAATCATCAAATATGGGGTGCCGGCAACGTTCTGGACTCTCGGCATCGTTTATCTGATCGTGGTGCTTGCCGCCGCTCAATTCTATGCGAATCCGCCGCAAGGTTGGCGGCCCGCAGGCTGGGAACCCCGCAGCGCTGTTGCCAAGGCGGCCAACACCTATGATTTCACGGTGGGCGAGGCGCTTCGCAGTTGGCAATTCTACCTGCTCTTCCTCATGCTTTTCCTGAACGTCTCGGCGGGCATCATGATCATAAGTCAGGCTTCTCCCATGGCGCAGGAAATGGTCGGCATGACTGTTCTGAAGGCTGCCGGCATGGTGGGTTTGATCTCGCTGTGCAACGGCCTGGGCCGCGTCTTCTGGGCCTGGGTTTCTGACCATATTGGGCGGGCCCGCGTTTATTTCCTGCTGTTCCTGATCCAGGTCGTCGTTTTCTTCGCCCTGCCCCGCATTCACGATTTGACGCTTTTCAGCCTGGCATTCGCGCTCATCGGCCTCTGCTATGGAGGCGGGTTCGGCACTATGCCTTCCTTTACCGCGGATTTCTTTGGCGCCAAGGCCATGGGCGGCATTTACGGCATCATTCTGCTGGCCTGGGGACTCGCTGCCATCCCCTCCCCGATCATGATCGCCCACATTCACCAGAGCATCGGGAAATATGGGCCGGCGATCGAGGTAATCACGGTTGTCATGGTCTGCTCGTTGATCCTGCCGCTGATCGCGCGCAGGCCGTCCAAAGAGCATGCTCCAATGTCTGCGTCACCGATTCCGGCGCATCGATAGCGCGAGCTTAGAAACGCCGCCCGCCGTTTACACCTGAGCCTGGGGTAGCCCGGAACATACTCCGTTGCATACGGGCCCAGGTGAATTGTAGACGGCATGGATGGGAAAGGCGCGCAACGACAACCCAGAATAGCAAGTTAACTTATTTGGTTTGGTGGACGAGAGGGGATTCGAACCCCCGGCCTCCTCGTTGCGAACGAGGCCACAAATC
>OCOJ01033838.1_pt2 | contig 11721 bp, 16 predicted proteins | sample 1539251 | NCBI WGS metagenome assembly OCOJ01 (sample SAMN01911457, study PRJEB22624) | soil metagenome | biome: Soil | place: Malaysia | collected 2012-04-30 | depth RA_metagenome m
GTGTGCAACTTCAGCTCCAAGAAGCCCATCCTGCTCCAGTTCGCCCTCAACGACCTCGGCGCCCGCATCGACTTCTTCCTGGCCCCCCGCGTCAGCTCCGAATAGGCCGTCCGCAAAGAGACACCTTATCTTATGCCTTCGGCGAATCGCGCCGATTGAACGAAGCCACGAAGGCCTTCCTGAAGCAGGCCTACAGGCAGTACTACTTCGGCAGGGCCGACACGATTGAGTTCCCGGACGACATCCGGTCGAGGGAGTTCGGCTACATGCCCTTCGGCGGAGGGATGGTGAGGCACCTCTCTTTCAAGAGCCCAGGGGAGGCCGTGGCCGAGCTCCTCAGGCAGACGCCGTCCTCGGTGTACTGCTCCAACGCCCGCTATTCGGCGCCCACCCTGCCGATGGAGGAGAAGGGGTGGCTGGGGGCGGAGCTCATCTTCGACATAGACGCGACCGACATACCGACCCCGTGCAAGAAGGAGCACGACGTCTGGTACTGCGAGAGCTGCGGCCACTCGGGGAGGCTCCCGGGGCCGAAGAAGTGCCCGAAGTGCAAAGGCGGCGTCGCTGAGCTCAAGGGGACCTGCCAGGTCTGCCTGGACGCGTCGAAGGACCACGCGCGCCGCGTGGCCAGGTTCCTCACCGAGGACTTCGGCTCCGCGCCCGGGAAGGTCAGGGTCTACTTCTCCGGGAACAGGGGCTACCACCTGCACGTGTTCGACGACAGGTTCTACCAGCTGGACAGGCAGGCGAGAGGCGAGATAGTGGACTATCTCAGGGGCGGCTCGCCGCCCCCCATCCAGACCCTGGCGGCGGCGGTCAGGAGGGGAGGGGACGCGGCCGAGGCAGGGTGGACGAGGAAGGTGGCAGACTACGTGGAGGCGAGGAGGGCTGGCTATGCCGGCACGCTGCTGAAGCTGGTCTCCGATGCGGTCTCGGCCCAGAGGGCGCTGGTCGACGCGTCGGTGACCACCGACGTCCACAGGGTCTTCAGGCTCGCGGGCACTCTCCACGGCAACACCGGGATGTGCAAGCTGCGCGTCGCCGCGATCGACGCCTTCGACCCGCTGACGGACGCGGTCGTCCTGAGCCCGGAGCCGGTCAAGATCCAGGTGAAGTTCTGGCCACGGTTCTCGATCGGCGGGGACACCTACGGCCCGTTCAGGTCTAGCCTCGCGGTCCTGCCCACCTACGCGGCGGTACCGATTTTAACGAGAGGGCTCGGGGAGGTGGCCTAGCTTGGCCGAGACCACCCTCGAGTTCGTGAAGAGGCACCTGGATTCGGAGGCCGCCACCGACGAGCTCCACCCCCTCCCGGGCGACTTCTACTCGAGGGTCTCCCTGTACAGCCAGAGGCTCAGGAGGTCCGCCGCCTCCGGGAACTCGGACGTCTCCGTCAGGCTGACTTCAAGGCAGGCCGAGATGATCGAGTCCATGTCCCGTCAGCTACTGGCCATCCGCGCCCGGAAGGCGGCCGCAGCCGACGCCTACCTGCAGCTGCTCCCCGAGGAGAGGTACGTCTGCCTCCCCCAGCAGAGCTTCCAGAGGCGCTTCGACGCCTTCGTCGAGGCGCTCTCTTCCGGCAGGCCCGCGTTCGTCGAGTTCGCCCACGCCACCGAGTCGGCCAGGAGCATGACCATACGCTTCGTCAAGCACACCAAGGAGCTGGTCGGCGCCGACCTGAAGCGCTACGGGCCGTTCGAGGAGAACGACGTCGCATCAATCCCGGCCGCCAGCGCAGCCGTGCTGATCGCAGCCGGCGACGCGGTGGAGGTCTACGTCCGCCAGGCGCCCTAGGAATAGGAGCGCCATGTGTGGTTGCACTTCAGGCACCTGTAGAACTGCGTTGGCGGCTCGTCGCCGCTCCTGGTCTGCAGGAACCACCAGCTCGCCTCGTCGTGGCCGCACTTCGGGCACTCTATCTTGGTCGTAGGCAGCGTGTTGAGCTTGTTCTCGGTGTCCCCCACGACCTTGATGGGCGCCGCCGTGGCGAGCTCCTCCTCGGTCGCCTGGGTCACCGTCCTTCCAGCCTTGTTGCTATAGCCGCAGTTCTCGCAGATGTTGGTGATCATGACTTCCCGTGGGCCCTTGATCTGCTTCAGCTTGAGCCTCGTCCCACACTTCGGGCAGAACTTCAGCCGGACCCACCGCCGAGCTCCTTCTCGACGCTCGCGTAGAGCTCCCGGGTGGTCTCGACCGCCCTCTGGACGCTGCTCACAAACGCCTTCTCGGGCTTTACGCGCTGGGCTCTCACCTTCAGGACCAGCTTCTTCACGAGGGGGTGGGGCGGCAGCACGCCTGCGAAGGTCACGCTCTTCTCCTCGAGGAGCTCATGGTGCACAATCTCCGCAAGCGAGTAGTCCTCTCCCACTATCTCGACGGTCAGCCCCTTCTCATCCTCACTGATAGTCTGGAGCTGCATTTTTGGCCTGACGAGCCCACGGAATCCGCGTTATAAATGGTGCGGCGGCGGACGGCGGGTTTTCGGGTCCCGGCAGCAGCTAGCGGGGCGCATTCACGGCTGAATCGGCCACCTGCCGAAGTCGGCCGCCACCTTCCTCTCTTCGACGTTCCCGCACTCGTCGCACTTCGCCTTGCTGCCCCCCCTGAGCATGGGCCTTCCGCAGTTCCCGCACAGGGCGAACATGACGCCGAGCTCGTCCTCGTTGACCGACAGGTGGATCATCCCGTTGAGGAGGCTGGACACCCGGCTCCTCACGACGTCGCCCAGCTTCACTGGGGGCCCCCTGGGCCCTCCCCTTCCGCGCCTGTCGCCCCTCAGGGACAGGGATCCCGAGAAGTCCTTGTCGGTCTGCTTCCCGTTGAGGTATGAAATCTTGATGTTGGCCGCTCCCGCCTGCCCGCCCTCGACCTGCCCGACCACTATGTCGCCCACCCGGATCAGGTCCGCCTTCGCGGCCGGGACGACCGAAATCTCCATCTTCTTCATGTCCCTCTGGACGTTCCCGACGGCCAGGGACCTGATAAGGCCCGAGTCGTCGTAGGCGTGCTGCCCAGGCAGGAACTCCTCAGCCACCGCCAGCTTGTCCCCGGGTAGCACCATCGGCGTCTTCTTCACTCTGAATCTTGCCTCCGCGCCTGCCCCACGGTCAGCTCTATCCATTTAGGTCTTTGAAGGAACTCCCCCGCCTCCCTGCGCTCCATGAGCGCGACCAGGGCGTCGGCCTGTGGGATCGAGAGGACCGGCCTGTCGAAGTTGAAGCCATCGATGGAAATCCTGGGGCACGCGGTCTGCACGAAAGCCTCGACGTCCCTGTGGGGGGCCAGGCGCTCCGGGGTGACGTCCCGCAGGGCAATCTGCACCACCGTGCGCCCCTGCCTCTCCAGCCTCTCCGAGATCCACTTGCTCCTGCCGAGCATCTTCTGCCCCTCCTTCAGCCCTGTGATTACCCCGAAGACCCGGGCGTCGAGGGCCTTGTACACGGCCAGCACGGCCCGCTTCCTCCTCTCCTCCGCGGCCTCGGCCATGTCAGTCACCTCGTTCATGTACGGGTCGAGCATGTAGGTGGGCTTGCCGGTGGCGAGCGCGAGCCCCACCGCGTGGAACTCGCTCTCTCCCAGGAACACGAAGGCGTCCACCTGCTCCCTGAGGGAGTGCACCGTCGAGAAGTCGCACCCGAATATCTGGCTCCCCATGAGGAGGCTGTTCTCCTTCCCCAGCAGGACCTCGTAGCCCATCTCTTCGAACTTGGCCTTGACGGGGGCCAGCTGCTGCATGTGCTGGCTGAATGTCACCAGCCCGAGCCTTCTCTTGGCCCTCAGCATCGTCCCCGCCTTCTGCACCACGTCGCCGAACTCCACGTCGTCCACCGCGTCGATCAGGTAGGTGAAGTCGCCGACCGTCTTCACCGTCGCGTTGTGCCCGATGTGCAGCGCCATGTCGGCCTGCAGGTCCCTGACGTCCCTGTCCGCGGTGTCGCAGATCCCGAAGCAGCTGTCCCCTGCCAGCACGCACTTCACCCCGTACTTCTCCCTGAGCTTCACCATGAGCTCCCGCGTCTGGCGCAACAGGCCTCCGGGGGCGTTGACGACTATCACCGAGGGCTTCTTCTGCTCGACGAGCTCGTAGACGCGAGCCTCGTCAATCCGAACGGTCATTGAGCGACCGGCTTCTGGAGCTGTATGATTTCCGTGCTTGTCTTCATCGGCAGCTTCGTCGCGGCGGCCTTCATCGCGAGCTTCCCCTTCTCCATGTTCTCGGCCTTCAGGCTGAGCTCGAGGACTGTGTCCCCGATGTCCACCCTCGCTGCCAGGCCGATCGGCTTCCCGAACGCCTTCCGCATCCCCTCCTGGAGCCTGTCCGCCCCCGCGGTGGCGATCATCTTGTTCTCCCTCAGGATGATGTGGGGGTATGCGACCACCTTCAGGAAGAAGTTCTCCTCGCCGATGGCGGCCACCTTCTTGCTGGCCGCGACCCTCGCCGCCTCCAGGGCGTTGTGTCTGATCTGGACCTTGCCGTCCGAGATGAGCTTGAACAGGTAGTCGTAGTCAGGCCTGCTCTTCCCGGTCGTGAAACGGGCCACCTTAGGGTTCGGCGCACCCGGGGCGAACTGCTTGCTCGTGTATGCCATGCCCTTCCATTGTCGGTAGTTCTTGCCGTGGATAGCTCCTCACCGGGGAGACCGCGCTTTCTTGCACCCTTAATTAATCTTCATCCGGCGATGAGACGATCGGCCGCTCGCTCCCTTCAGTGCGCCTCACCCTTATTACGCCAACCCACCGTTTCCCCGGCCGTTTCGGCTTGCCCTACCTTCTCCCCCGTGCCATCTCCACGTCCGACAGGATGGCGCTGGTCCTGGCCTTCGGCAGGCTCTCCGCCCTGGAGGCGTGCAGCCTCATGGGCCGAGGGATCTCCAGGCTGGAGACACCGTGCGAGAGGGTCGCCGTCGCCCATCTGCAAGGCTCCGCCGCCTCCCTCATCCCCCGCCTCTCCGGGGTCCTGAAGGCTGCCCCCCTGACCGACGTCGTGGACGAGCAGCACCCGGAGCCCTCGTCGCTGCTCGGCGCGGCTGCGGACAGCATCGACTCACTCCCCACCCTGTCGCTGAGCAGCTACGACGTGGGAGTAGAGGAGCACGAAGCCATCGTCAGGTCGCTCCTCGACGGTCTGAGGGAGAGGGGTTTCAGGAAGATCCGCCTCCTGCGGCCCAGAGGCAACGAGCTGAGGGCCGACGAGGTCCTGTCGAGGAGGCCGCTAGACGTCATCGCCTTCCCCTACCGCTCGGGCTACGGGATAGGGCCGACCTCGTGGGTGCCGGACTCCGCCCCCATCAGAGAGAGGGGCGTGAAGAAACCGGAGCCGCACTCGGAGATATCCCTGTCGCCCAGGCTCGCCGGCCTCCTGCTGAGCCTGGCCGGGGCCGCCGCAGGGAAGGTCGTCCTCGACCCCTTCTGCGGCTCAGGTAGCATACTCGCCGAGGCGCTCCTCCGATCATGCAGGTGCCTGGGCATCGACTCGAGCAGGGACAGGGTAAGAGACGCCAGGAGGAACCTGAGCTGGATCGCCTCCGGCCTGCGAGGAGCCAAGTTCGACCTGCAGGTCGGGGACGCGAGGGAGCTGCCGAAGATACTGGGCGGGACCAGGGTGGACGCGGTCGTCACCGAACCCCTCCTCCTGCCTTCGCTCGAGGCCAGGCCGAGGACGGAGACAGCGGCCTCCATGGTCCAGTCCGCGGGAATCGTCTACGCGGACGCCCTCGCCGCGGCGGCCCAGGTCCTCTCGCCCGGAGGCAGGATCGTCATGGTCGTCCCGGTCGTCTTGACCATGGAAGGGCGGGAGGCGACTGTCACCCTCGACGGGAGGCAGCTTGGGCTCAGGCTGCACCAGCCGGGCCCCCTGCCTTTCGAGTACCCGGTGAGGCCATCCTTCGAGAGCACCCGGTGGGTCAGGCGCGCCGTCTACGTCTTCGAGTCGAGGCCCTGAAGCTCGGCGATCCTCGTCGCCGCCTTCTTGAAGACCCCGCCCAGCATCTGAAGCTGCCTGTCCGAAAGCCCCGACGTGGCGGCGATCCTCTTCCCCTCCTCCCTCAGGTTCCTCACCTTGTGGGGCTGCAGCCTCGAGGCGAGCGCCAGCTCGTAGAACCTGTCCGCGAAGATCTGCCGCGCGACGCGGCCCTGCGCAGGAGGCCTCCTGCGGCGGCCCCTGGAGACCGCGTAGAGCATGATCGCGACCGCGTGCCCCAGGTTCAGCGCGCGGTACGACGGGGAGGTGTCGATGGTGGTGGTGACGTCGCACATCCCGATCTCCTCGTTGGTGAGCCCGGTGGTGTCTCTCCCGAACACCAGCGACGACGAGGCCGACGCCTCCAGCAGCTCCCTTACGCCCTCCGGCCTGACCGTCCTCCGGATCACGTTGGACTTCTTGGTGGCTCGCACCGCGGTGGTGGCGACCAGCAGCTCGTTCTCCTGCCTGACCCTCTTCAGGGACACGACCTCGGCGCCGTCGAGGACGTCCGCCGCGTGGGAGGCATAGACGGCGGCTGCCGATATGTCGACCCGGGGGTTGACCAGATAGAGCTTCTCGATTGCGAAGTTCCTCATGAGCCGGGCGGTGTGCCCGACGTTCACGGGGTAGTGGGGCTCTACCAGTGTCACCGAGACGCCTTCGGGGACCATGCCCCGGCCTTCCTGCGGGAGGATAAATCCCTCGCTGCGGGCCTGTCGCCGCAGATCCCGTACACCTCCTCCGGGGTGAGGGAGAACACCCTCCTCCTCCCGTAGCCTGAAGTCCTACCTTCGAGGCCGAGATGCGCCAGCGCCGAGGAGACCTCCCGCCTCCTCAGGGAGAAGAGCTCCTTGATGCGCAAGACCTCCGGGACCGAGAGCCTCTTCCTGGGCCTGACGGCGAGCATCAGCGAGTCCACCTTGGGAGGGGGCCGGAAGGCGCCTCTCGGGACCCTCCCGAGCACCTCGATTTCCGACGAGATTTGCGCGATGGCGGAGACTCCCCGGTAGCTCCTGTCCCCCGGGGGAGCGGTGATCTTCCTCACGAAGTCCTCCTGCAGGAGGACCACCGCCCTGTCGTACTCGGCCTGGCTGATCCATTCGACGAAATCCTGCGACCTGGAGTACGGAAGGCTCGACACGAGGACGTCGAAGCCGGCCTTCCTGAGGAAGCCGTCGGCGAGGTGGACGGCCGCACCGGCTCCCCCGACCCTGGCCCTGGTCTTCCGAAGGTTCTCGGGGTCCACCTCGTAGCCGTCGAGCCTGGCACCTAGGACTGCCAGCCTTTCTGTGAGGACCCCCTCTCCGGTGCCAATCTCCACCACGGATTCGCCGGGCCCGATGTCCGCGGCCGAGAGCATCCGCTCGATTACGTCAGGGTCCCTCAGGTAGTGCTGCCCCAGAGCGCGCCGCTTCATTTCCGGACGAACAGGCTGATCCTCGAGCCCCCGGAGAGCTCTTCGACGATCCGCTTCGCGACCATCTTCGACGGCTCCCGCAGCCCCACGCGCTTCTGTATGTCCTCGAAGCTGGTGAAGGGCTCCTTCTCCCTCATGGCGATTATCTCCTTCATGAAGGTCTTGCCGATGCCGGGGATTAGCTCGAGGCCGTGGAGCCTAGGCGTGAGGGGCTGCAGCTCGTTGAAGTACGACACGTACTTGGCCTCGTTCGCCTTCACGAGGCTCTCCACGACCGCCGGCAGCGACGCCCTGGCCTCGGACGTGAGCTCCTCGAACGCCAGCTTCCCCAGGACGCTCACTATCTTCTCCCGCCCCTCCTTCCCGATCTTCACCCTCTCCCCCACGTCGAAGTTCTGGTTCTCCATCGCGAGGAGCTCCAGCAGCGTGAGCCTCTCTTCCCCGATGGCCTGGACGACCGGACCCTCCCTTCCCTTGATCACGACGGACTTCCCTCTTGGGAGGAAGTCCAGCACATAGGCGAACTCCTCGTACTTCTTGTCGGCCGTTAGCATGTCCCGGAAAACGCACCTCCTTGGTCAGCGCTATGGTCGGAGGACTTCCTCCGAGTTCGAAATCGTCCACTGGTGCATGTGTCTTCCCCTGGATGCCTCTTTCCTGAAAGGCTTCTCTTGTTATTTAATGCTTAGCGGCAGGCTGCTCCGCGTGCAGCAGCTTGAGGATCTTCTCGAGCGTCTCTGTCGGCAGGAGCTTCCTCCACCCCGACGTGAACGTCCTCAGCTCCTCCATCGACTTCGGCATCACGTTCACCAGCTCGACCGCCTCCTCTTCGCTGAGCCCGCACCCCGTCTCCAGCTCCTTCCGGAGCTTCCTGGCCCCGTCCGGCGCCGTCTTCGAGAACTTCGAGGTGTAGTCGAGGGTCCGCTTCTGGATCTGGTCAGCCTTCTCCACGTCCATCTTCTGGAGTATCTGGCCCGCCTCCGGGATCGAGAGGACCTTCTTGGACGGCTTCTCCGACATCAGCTCGCCTCCAGCGGCACGATGTGCTCCTTCCTGGCTATCAGCGTCTTCACCTTGTCGCCCACCGGCACGTCCAGCGTGACCACCCTCCTGTCCACCTCTTTCACGACCCCCACGAGCCCATTGAACCTCCTGTGGGGCATCCCCTTGACCTGGGCCGGGTCGATCTTGATGACGACCCTGTCGTTGGGCTCGTACTCTCTCAGAAGGCTGGTAAGCCCCCTCTTCTCGGACGACCTCAGCAGAGAGCGAGTCCTTCTCCTATACCCGTGTGACTTTGGCAAATCCGAATTCCCCAGTTTCTCTGACTTCGCAGATGTCGAAGGTGCGACATCTGACCTCAGTTTTTAAGACTTCCGAAACCGAAGGCGAGACCAGTTCCCCGCTGACAAACCTCTTCACGGGGAGCCCCCCGTCCAGCACCGCCTCGATGGTGATGTTCCTTCCGCGCCCCCTGGCGCGGGCCAGGTACACCATCTTGGTCGTGGGCCTTTCATGGGGCCGCTCGAACCTCACCGTCGCCCTCCTCAGGCGCCTTCCGACCTCGGCCAGCTCGTCGCCTCCCACCTTCCTGGCCGCCGTCGCCCTGATCAGGGTCCTGAACCTGAACGCTGGCAGGCTGGTGGGCCTGGACTGCAGCATCCGCCCCGCCGTTACGGATATGGTCCCTCCCTTGGCCCTCGTCCTGAAGCTCCTGGGCAGCCTGCGGGTCACCGGGCTCTTCAGCTCCACCACGAACGGCCTCCCCGGGGGGCAGACGCGGCTCTCCCGGTCCTCGCTGCCTATCCAGGTGAACTTCATCCTGTCGCTCCCGCAGGCTTCGGCCAGCTTCTTCCGCAGCTGCTCCTCCACGCTGGGTCCCTGCTCGTAGCCTGTAGCCTTGCACTTCTCGCACCCCCTCCCTCCGCACTCCCTGCACAGGCCCCGCTTCTGGGAGATGCCCGGGGGCTTCGTGTACCTGGCGTAGTAGAACATCGGCCTCGAATGGATGTCCACCCCTCCCCCGGCGAGGTCCGCCACCACCGTCAGGTCTGGCGACATCCTGTCGATCCTCTTGCGGGTCCTGGACGCCACCCCTTCGGCTATGAGCCGAGCAGCCTGGGTCCTGATGGTCTCCCTCCCCTTGAGCTTGAGGTCTGCCCTCAGCTCGTCCTCCCGTTCCTGGACCCCCTCAGGCATGGAGACGCCGACGGAGAAGCTGGCGAACTGGTAGCGCTTCACCCGCCGGGCGACCTCGTCGGCCGCGGCCCCAATCCCGTCCATCAGCCCTCCGCAGATGTAGCATCCTGAGGCCCGGTCCCCGGTGGGCGCCTTCTCCCAGCCCTGCCTTCCTGCGCACACGGCGCAGAGGGGGTAGTCCTGAGCCGCCCTCGTGCCGGTCACCCCGCGCCCATTCGTCGGGCCAGCTGGCGGAGGTCGCGCCCCTTGCTCGACTTCACCAGCGACTTCATCTGCTTGTAGCGGGTCAGCAGCTCCCTCACGTCCTTCTCGCTCCTCCCCGACCCCGCAGCTATCCTCTTCAGGCGGGACGAGTTGATCCTGTCCGGGCTCTCCCTCTCCCCCTTCGTCATCGACTGGATGATCGACTTGTAGATCTTCAGCCTGCCCTCGGCCTTGTCCAGCTCCTCGGAGTCGACTATCCCGGAGAACCCGGGGATGTGGTCGAGCACCTTCCGCAGGGACCCCATCTTCTTCATCTGCTCGAACTGCACCATCAGGTCGTCCATGGTCAGCTTCCCGGACATGGCCCTCTGGACCATCTTCTCGTCCACCCCCGCCTCGGCCTCCTGGACCATCTCCATGAGCGCCTTGAGGTCCCCCATGCCCAGCAGCCTCCCGACGAACCGGGTGGGAGTGAACTCCTCCAGGTCGTCGATCCTTTCGCCGGTCCCGATGAAGAAGACCTTCGCGCCGGTCGCGGCGGAGGCGGCCAGCGCGCCGCCCCCCTTCGCTGCGCCGTCCAGCTTCGTCACGATGATCCCTCCAACGGGAGCGGCCTGATGGAATGCCAGGGCCTGGTTGTAGCACTGCTGACCTATCGTCCCGTCGATGACCAGGATGGTCGCGTCGGGCTTCACCTCCCCCACCACGTCCTTCATCTCCTGGAGCAGCCCCTTCTCCTCCTTGTGCCTCCCCGCGGTGTCGATGATCACCAGGTTCTTCGTGGACTCGAAGTGCTTCTTCCCGGCCTTCGCGATCTTGACCGAGTTCTTCTCCTTCTCGTCGCTGTACAGCTCGGCCTCCGTCGAGGCGATCAGCGTCCTCAGCTGGGCCACCGCCCCGGGCCTGAAGGTGTCCGCGGCCACGACCCCGACCTTGAACCCCCTCTTGGAATAGAGGCGGGCCATCTTAGCGGTGGTCGTCGTCTTCCCCGACCCCTGGACCCCCAGCATCACCACCACGTTCAGCGTGTCCTTGCTCAGGTGCAGCCCCCCCTCCCCGCCCAGAAGGCGGGCCAGCTCCTCGTACAGAATCGAGACGATCTGGTCCTTCCGCGTTACACCGCCCGGAGGCTTCTCCTCGAGCGCCCTCTTCTGGACCCTTTCGGTGACCTCGAGCGCCATCCTCACGTTGACGTCGGCCTGTATGAGGGTCCTCTGCAGGTCGCGGATGAACTCCTTGATGGCCTTCTCGTCGACCACACCGGCTCCGACGAGCCTCTTCACCGCGGCCTGGAGCCCCTCTCTCAGCGAGTCCAGCATCTGCCGCGCTGGGCCAGCCCTCGGTATTTATTGTCTTAAGCCTCGGAAGTCTTAAACTCGCAGGCGCCGCCCAGCAAAGTCGAAAACCGATGCGGATCGGCGCCCTCTTCTCCGGCGGCAAGGACTCCACCTATGCGGCCTTCCTGGAGTCCAAACGCCACGAGCTCGCATGCCTGATCACCGTGTTCCCGAAGTCCGACATGTCCTACATGTTCCACTACCCCGACCTGAGGTGGACGCGCCTGCAGGCCGAGGCGCTGGGCGTCCCGCAGCTCACCGAGGAGACCGCCGGCGTCAAGGAGGAGGAGCTCGCCGACCTCGCAAGGGCGATCCAGAGGGCCAAGACCGAGTACCGGCTAGAAGGGATATGCACGGGAGCGCTCGCCAGCGTCTACCAGAAGACCCGGGTGGAGAGGATCTGCGCGGACTTGGGCCTGGCCTGCCTGTCCCCGCTCTGGGGGGTGGAGCCGGAGACGCACCTGAGGCGCCTGGTCGAGGAGGGGTTCGTCGCGATGGTGGTCGGAGTGTCCGCCATGGGGCTGACCCAGGAATGGCTGGGGAGGACGCTTGACACCAAGGCAGTGGACCAACTCATCGGGCTCGCGAAGAGGTTCAGGTTC
>OCOJ01036108.1_pt4 | contig 11716 bp, 7 predicted proteins | sample 1539251 | NCBI WGS metagenome assembly OCOJ01 (sample SAMN01911457, study PRJEB22624) | soil metagenome | biome: Soil | place: Malaysia | collected 2012-04-30 | depth RA_metagenome m
CAAAAAGCCGATACCCGCGAACTCCCTGGTTTGGCCGCAATTGCACCAGGTGTTGGCGCTCGGGCCGGGAGAAGAGCCATGACGTGTGCCGCCGGCAAACCGAATTTCCGCTTGCTCGACTGCAACGTCGGCTGGGATCAAGATGACAAACCGACGGACGAGCATCCTGCTCCGACGGTGAATCTGGCGGGATTCGATCAGGCAACGGGTGTTCGTCTGGCGGCGCTGGATCCGAATGCGCTGGACCCCAACGAGATTTTTCCGTACCTTCCCCCCGCGCTTCTCGCGCCAGGATGCGGAGCGTGCGAATGGTATTTGCTGACGCCCGCGCCACCCGCCTCGCGATTGTTGCGCAGGGACGCGTGTCATTCCCATTGGGTGCCGGTCGAGTATGACGGCTGCGCGCGGCACTCGTTTGTGAAGGGAGCGGGCGTCGCGTGCTGGAGGAAATGCGTAGCCGTTTCTGACCAGGGAGCCAATAGCGTTTACGTCTGGGCGCGAAAAGGAAAGCGGCTTCTGGCGAAAATCTCGATTGCGGCGCCTGGACCGATCGCATTTTTCCCGAATGGTGACTTGCTGATTTCGAATGCGGGATCACCCGCTTTGGCGCGGTATTCACTGGGCGGGGATTTTCGAGGTCAACTAAAAGCGCCATTGCCGTTACAAGCGGCAGCGCAGGGAGGTCCGCCGGGGACACCTCCTCCTACGGTTAGCAGCATTGCCGTTGATCCGGACGAGAACGTGTGGGTCCTTTTGCAGATTGGCGATTCGTTCACGTTGTGGCGGGCGGCGAGCGGCGCCGCCTTGTTCGTACAGCAACTGGACGTAACGCTTTTACAGAACACGTTTCCGAAGACAGGCCTCGCGGTTGCAGCAAAAGCGGGATTCTGTTTCAACGAAGACACGAAGCACGGATTGGGCGTCCTGACCTGCTTCTCCTGGTACGGGCGTGATGTGAAATCATGCGACGTCCAACCGTACCTCCCGCCGCAGCGCTATACGCAGGGGCAAATGATCACGCTGGAGCTCGACAGTGGTGTGCCGCGCTGCGAATGGCATCGCGTGCGGTTGGACGCGGACGTGNCCAGCAGGGACGGCGCTCCTCGCGGCCGTCGCCACGACTGAGGATCCCAATCCCCCGACGCTCGGCGACGCTTCGCGGGACACGGGATGGACAAACTTCCCGCCCGGTAAGCCGCATTTTTCCGATTGGACGGCCGGGCCGGCTGGCTCGCTCGATTTCCTGATCAATCAGCCTCCGGGGCGTTACCTGTTTTTCCGTCTTCGCCTGCGCGGCGATGGGATTCACACGCCGGTGGTACGGCGCGTGCGTCTGGACTTCCCGCGTGTCACCAGCCTGGATCGCCTGCCGGACGTTTACCGCGAAACACCCAAGGCCGAGGATTTCACCAAAAGGTTTCTCTCACTGTTCGACTCCTCGATCGCGGATCTGGACGCGCTGATTCAGCGTTACCCGGCGCTGCTGGCAGCCGGAGGCGTTCCGGATGAGCTATTGCCATGGCTCGCGAGTTTCTTTGACATCACCTTCGATCCGACGTGGGATGCGGACACTCGGCGAAAGATTCTGAATGTGGTTCCGCAGTTGTACAAGCAACGAGGCACCTCCGCCGCCCTGCAAAGCGCCGTCAAAACAATTTTTGGTGTTTCGCCGGCCATCACGGAATCACCATCGACGGGCCCGTGGGGTTCCGTTGCCAGCCGAAAAGTCCTGAACGAAGAGCGTTGCCATCCCTCAGGGAACCAGTTGGAGACGCAGCGAAATGTCACGCTGGGCAGCACGCGCCTTTTCGGTCGCAATACCACGCGGCTCCGGCTGAACCGCTCGGCACTGGGATCGGCGCCGCTCCGGAGTTTTGGCGATCCGGATCAGGACCCGTTCAACACCGGTGCGTACCGTTTGCAGATTTTGATTCCTCCGTTCCCCGGCATGAATGCGCAACAAATTACGCGGCTGACCAATGTCGTGGACGCGCAGAAACCCGCGCACACGGTGGCTTCGATTCGCGTCGGCGGCGCTGGCTTCCTTCTTGGCGTGTGGTCGGCGGTGGGAGTGGATACGCTGTTCGCGCCGCTGGCCCCGCCGGTTCTTGGGACACAGGGAAATGTTCGCCTGAACCGGATGAGCATTTTGGGAAGCGACGCGGGCGAAATTGGAAGAAATGCGGGCCTGGGAGTGAACTCGGTCGTAGGGACGCAGACCATTGCGGGGTGAGCGAATATGAGCACAACCATCCATGTACCGCCGGCGCAGGCCGAAAAAGAAGGCTGCCTGGAGATCGCCGAATTCGAGCGGATGAATTATTTCTTTGGGCAATTGCTGAGCTGCGGCGACTTTCAGCTGGAACAAAAGTATTTCCGCGAAAAACTGAAGCTGCACAACCGCTGCTTCCACGGCTACGGCACGGCCTGCGGCTTGCTCGTCGAACCCGTGCCTATTCCCCGGGAATGCACTTCCCGGGAAGAAGAGCACGAAAGGGAACTGCTCGAAGAACTGCGTCGTTGCGAAGACCTGCAGCAAACTGGTTCGAGTACTGCGAGCGCTGGTGGAGCGCCGCAGGATCTCGCGGCCCGGATCGAAGAACTGCGCCGCGAGGTGGGCGATTTCTATCGGAAACATTGCAAGGAGGAGCCGCACACATATGTCCGCGTGACTTGCGGCGTGGCCCTCGATTGTCACGGAAATGAACTGGTGCTTCGGAAGTCGCGGCCGGTGGACCTGATGGAATGGCTCAGTCCGGCCGACTACAACCGCGTGAAGCAAGGAGCGCGCACGCTTTACGTGAGCCTGTGTTACTGCGAACAGCCGAGCGACCTGGCGCGGCCGGTGCTACCGGACGTATGCGCTTCGGCGCAGGCTTGCCAGAGCACGCACATTACCGAGTGCGCCAAGATTTGCGTGACCGTGGATCCGCCGAAACCCGACTCACGCTGCGAGCTCTGCTGCACGCCGTGTTGCGAGCCTTGCCTGCTGCTGGCGCGCATCGATGGCTTCCACCCCGGCCTTCNCATTGTTTGAACGCCACATTCACAACCACGTGCGGCGTCATTTTCCGGGCGTTTATGAGCCAACGGTGATTACCGGGGTGAGCTGGCTCAACGGGCATCACTACACGCAGGACGAGGCCAAGCGGTTGATGGGCACGTATGAACACGCGGAACATCACCGCCATGGACTCGAAGTCCATTTTTCGCGGCCGGTGCGCGCCTCTTCGATTCATCCCGGCGTGATGGATACGTGGGTCATTGAAGGCGGGCGCGGCCGCGCCGGCAACATTTATAACAAGTCCGGCGAAATTGTGGACAAGCCCAGGGATGGACACGTGACGCGGATCGTCTACCGCGATACCTCACGCGAAATTCTGCAGCCGGGTGACCGTGTGCTGGTCCTATTGCGCACGGAATTTCTTCTGGACGAATGCTGCCGGCCGATCAACGGCGTAAACGTCGGCGGCCGTGTGCCGGTTTTGAAAGAATACATCGAGAAATTCCACCTGCACCCGCACATACAGGAATGCCAGATACCGCCATATGGCTATGGCCCGTGGACTTCCGGGATTGGAGGGGTTTGCGGCGGCTTCCAGGGGTGGTTCTTCATTCGCGAAAACGAACGTGAGCATGAGCGAGAGCATGAACGCGAGCGAGAGCATGACCATGATCGCGAGCGCAGATAGGGAGAGGGTCCAATGAGCACAACGATGACGATGCAGAACCCGACTCACAAATATCCCTGCGGGTGTCCCGGGGAAGGGAACGGACATCCGTGCACCTGCGGCGGCGCCGGATGCAGCTCGTGCCAGGGGCAGCAGTTTGTCCGGCCGCGGTTTTTCGCAGGACAACTGCTGACCGAAGACGATTTGCAGACGTTGACGGACTATATGGCGGGGAAAAACCGGCTACACAACCGGTTTCTCTTTGGGTCTGGTGTCGTATGCGGGCTGAAGGTGAAGCCGAACCCGTGCGACTGCGGACAGGTGGTGGTGGAACCCGGCTACGCCTTGGATTGCTGCGGCAACGACATCATCGTCGCCTGCCCGCAGCCGCTGGATATCAACAAGATGGTGCGCGAACTCAAGCCGAAGCTTCTGAAAGGCTACGATTGCGGAGAACCGTGTCTGAAGGCGGCGACAGGGACTTCGGCCACGGCTTCCTCAAGCACTGATTCCAGTACAACAGACGCGCAGGCCGAGGGCGCAAAAGGAAACGGAAGCGCGGCCAACTCCCAGGATACGGCAAGGAAGTACTGCCTGTATCTGGACTATTGCGAGCAGCTCACAGACCCGGTCTCGCCGTATGGAGGGGGGAGTTCCTGCGGGGGAGCGACTTTGTGCGAACCGACGCGGGTTCACGAGGGATTCAAATTCGAATTGCGCTGCCCGCCCAAAGAAGATTGCGAGCCGTGCATTTGCGAGGCATTGAATCAGTGCCTGGATACGGACACGGAGAGAGCCGTGGTTTCCGCGGCCGGGCTCTTGCGGCAATTTGCCACGACCAGCCTTGACGCATTGCGCCAAATCAACCGTGGGATCACGCCGCGATTTTCAATAGAAGAACTCCGGGAGTCGGTGCGTGCGCTGGAGAAAGCGGTGCATGTCGAACCCATGACCGAGAGCCACGTCAAAGCCCTGGCGATTCGCTTGCGGAACGCCGCGGTCGCGTACGCACCAGTGCTCCACCAGAAATTTGAATGGAAGGAGTCTCTGAAGGAGTCGCTGAAGGAATCATACATCCACGAGATTCACGGCATGCTCGAGGAGGCGAAACGCATATTGCACGGAAATCGCACGAAGCTCACGGATAGGCTTTGGAATACCTTTGCGGGAGCGCTGGATTTGGTCGTCGATGAGCTTCCGGACCTGGTGAAGAAGCGCATAAGAAGCCTGGAATTGGAAGAGACCCCTGTCTATTCGCTGGAGATCCAGCTTTTGATACACGGGGCGGTGGTGACACCGCAATACCTCTCGAGTTGCTTGGCGGCGACGCGGAACTTGAGCGCCTGGCTAGACGAGCGTATGGAACAAGCCGGCCAGTTGCCTGCCAGCGGGCGAATACAAAAGAAGCTACCAGCGCCCATCTCCGTGGTTTCTGAATCTCTCAACTTCATGGAGTTATATCCCGTTGCGGAAGAGACGCTGCGCGTGGTGAACGACACAGAGAAATTCCAAAAGGATTGCGAGTGCAACGCGCTCCTACCTCCGTGCTGCTCATGCACGGACACCAGCGTCTTGATCGCCTGCATCACCGTCCAGGATTGCTGCGTGAAAGAAATTTGCAATCTGAACAGGAAATTCGTGCTTTCACCCACGGCCGTACGATACTGGATTCCGGAAATCCAGGAGCTGGGCCGATCCATCGAGGAATACTGCTGTCCACGCCGGTGCGAAGGCGAAGTTCCCCGCGATTATGAGCTGTTGCGTCACGAAAAGGACCCGTCGTTGTTTGATTTGATGGGATATTCGCCCCTGCTCGGCGAAGCAATCATCTGGGAATTGCGGAGACTCTGCGAACTGATCAAACGCCGGCCGCCGGCAAAATCCGTTGAGCTCAAAACGGTTGGAGCGCTGGGAACCGTACTCTCGCAATTTGCTTCCGAGGCCGCGGAACCCCGGCTACATGCTATGGGAGAGCAGTTGCGCTCGGCGCTGGCCGAACTGGAAAAAATGAAAGCCGAGCACACAAAGCTCATGGATCGCGTGCAGAAGATCGATCGCCGGGCGCAACGAGGAAGTGAGGGCTGAAACCTATGGCTACGTATGTAACCCATCCCACATTCTACGAAGGCGAAATATTACCCGCGGCGGATCTGGTCGCCAGCGTCGACGCCGCCCGCGGCCAGATGGCGCGCCACGAGCGCTACTTGCACACCTGGGGAATCGCTTCGGGTCTGGCCCTGACTCCCGCCTCTCTTACGAGCACCGGAAGTTTGGTAGTGCCGTCGGGAGTGGCCGTTGACGGCACGGGAAGGGAACTGGTGGTTGCTTCGGGCATTACCCTCACGACAGCGGATTTCCAGGGCCAGATATACCCGACCAATGATCCCGCGACACTTTATCCCGTTTTCATCACCGGAGCGGATGTTCCACAGATTTCGAATGCAACGATGACCGGGGCGTGTGCCTCGTCACAACCTACCTCCACACAAGAGGTTTGCAACGCCGCATTCGGGCACCCGGGCGATGAACTCAACTTAGACCAGCAGACAAACGTGGGCTTTGCGGACGGCCCGGGAGACGGTGTCAACACGCCGGCCTGGAAAGTTCTGGTTGGTTTTGTGAAGTGGGACGCGGTGAACACACAATTTTCCGGCGTTGAGACCTATAACCCCGCAACCAAGGTAGGCGTACGGTATGCCGGTGTGAACGCGGCGCAAGTGGTCGCTGAGAATGGCTCGTTGCTGCTGGCCACTCATCCCGCCGGATTCACCGGAGGCAGAACGGTCCTCGGCCTAAGCCTCCAGGAGGATCCGAACGGGGGTATGGCCTTCGGAACTCTCAATGCCAATGGAACCGTGCAGGCCGTGCTCACCATCAGTCCGCAAGGCGACATCAAGACCAGCGGCCAAATCACCGGAGCGATTGCGACCGGAACGGTGCAAGTGGAGTCGGGGTTAGCGACTCATGGCACAGTGCTGCCGTTGCCGTCCGGCATAACCCAGGCGCAAGTGGATGCGGGGACAGCGGTTGTCCATGCCTTCGTTTCTTTGCGCCTGACTGGGACGGAAAGTGATCCCACGCCCCCTCCCATAATCCACCTGGGTGCAATTCCGCTGGAATGTTATGTGGATGCATCGAGAACGGTTCACTGCCGCGTCAGGAAGCTTGACCTGGGCCCACCCCCGGCGTTTCGCGATGACCCCGCTGTATGTGAGTACATGGTGGTCGGAGTCACCAAACCAAAATAGAGGCGCCCATGAACGACAAAATGTCCCTCATCTACGTCACGCAAACCGGGAACGTGCTCGGTGCGGTCACTTGTAATTCGGACCCGAAGCGTCAATTGAGCCCTGCGGACGTCGCTACACCTCAATTCCTGTTCGAAGCCCACCCCAGTTCACCCGTGGGTTCCAACGACTTTGTATCGCTCTCTATCTCCGCTTCGGTGCTCTCCGTATCCCCACCAATGGATTTCAGCGAAGCGGTTTTTCAGAATCCAGCCCTTTTTTCCGTCAGCGGTAGCACACCGAACAGCTTGAACGCTGCCCTTCCTGCTCCGGCGGCGGCATGGCTGACCCAAACCAGTGTCACTATTGCCATTCCCGCTGGCAACGCGGTCTCCGTTCCCACTCCTGTTTTTGTTCAACTTCAAGAGACTGCACCAACGACACCTCCTCCCAACACTCTGGCTGTCACCGGCACGATCGCCGCCAATGCAACTCAGGTGATTCTGCCGCTTACTGCTTCGATCCCGAGCAATGTTGACTATTCCATCTTGGTTCTCGTCAAGGGATATGAGCCATTCGTGGTGGTTGCGAAGGCTTGAAATCGAGTCGAATTCAATGACCGACGTATTCATTCATCGGTGCACGCTTCGCGTGGTGCGGCGCGGCGGCTGGAGCTGGGGACCGAATCCCAGGCAACTCGTGGAGCGGATTGTGCGCGAGGTGCCTGCCTTGCTGGCGAAGGTGTTGGGGAGTGTCGTGCCGGAGGAAGGGGACTTGGAAATCGCCGCTCCGCTCCGGGTCAGGATTCCCGTAGGGAGCGCCGAACTGGGCCTGTCGGGTGAAGCCCCCGGTGAAATTTCGCGCATTTCGCAGAACTCGTTTCCAACCTCTTTGGCAACTCGGATGGAAAATGCGCTTCGCGACGTGCTCGCCCTCTACTCGGGAGAATTCGCCCAGCCGAGCGACGTACCGGAGAAAACACGGGCGAAGAGCGAGCCAAAAACCGAGGAAGGCCGAGCCAGGAGGAGGCGAGCACAGCGGCTAGAGCGTATTCTATTGCGACTGCGCGAACAGGGTGATTTGCCACAATGGCTCAAAAATTGTTTGTTGGAAGAACTCGAAGTCATGCAATTGGCGTTGCGGGGCGGCGCGCGGGAGCCGGCGGACTTGGCCGCAGCAGATGCCCAACAGCTGGAATCGCAACTTCTGGAGTTTTTTTCAAAAGCGACCGTTAGATCCCCGGCAGCGAGTCTCGAAGAGGTTTTACGGCGCCGCATTTTCCTGGCGACAGATGCTTCGGCCCAGTGCCGGGTGCCAATCCATTGCGCGAGGCTTTGGGAACTTCTCGACAAGTTTGTGCCGGCCAATGCTGAGGCTCTCTTCGAGGCAGAGAAGAAACAAGCTCCTCCGCCCACAGCAACGGAAGCACCCTCAACAACATCGCACACACTTCGAGCGGAAGAGCATGTTCCAGATTCGCGCGGCGCCCGCTTGCCAATTCCCGCGCGACTTCCCAGGACCACGAGTGAATGGGAAGTGCACGTAAGTTGCGCGTTGCCGTTTCTCTTGCTGGGGCCGCTGGCTTCTCTCGATTTCTTCGCGTGCATGGCGGCGACGCTCGAAACGGCAAAAATCCCCAACGCTGGCCATCTGTTGGTTGCAAGCCTCGCCCACAAAGTACTCGATCCGCCGGATCGCGGCTGGCTGCGCACTCCCGAATCGCTGGCTGCGGCAGCGGCCTTCGCTGGCCGTGAGTCCCCCGTGGAAGAATCCGAAATCGTCGAGATGGCCCGGCAAATTGCACCGTACACCGGGCTACTGGATCGCTTGAATGCCGAAGCGCTGATCGAAGGCCATACATCGGGCGAGCCTTTCGTGATTTGCCGGGCCGATGCGCGCGAGAGCCCCGGCTTTTTGCTCCTCGATGCGCAAGGCTGTTTCCCGATTCGATGGGCGAATGAGGTCGTGGAACTTGGCGCTCTCTTGTCCCGCGCAAAAGAATCAGTGGTAATCGTCTTTTCCGACGCCTGCGATCCACCGCTTCTGGAAGCTCTCGACCACGCCGGGGTCACTTTTCTAGTGGAAGCGAATCCCCTGCGCGAAGAGCACTGGCAGCGGCTTCCCCATGGACTCCCACTTACCGCATGGACGAATCATCCCGAACCGGAGTCGGCGAATGTGCTTCGCGCCGCAATGCAGTTCTCCGCCGCTTGCGAGGAGGCAGTCGCATTCTGGGAACAGGTTGGCAGATTGCGCATTTCCGCAATGCATGCGGTGTCGGAAAATCTCGACCACTCCATGACGCTGGCCGCAGGCACCGCTCTCGGCACGATCGCGTGGAAATTGTGGGGCGAGCGTTGCAGGACCGCGCCGCAGCTTGCCTTGGAACACTTCCGCGACCTGGACGCCTATGTGAAATGCAGCGCGGAAACCGTGGAGGTGCGATTGCCGCTGGGCCGGCGGTACCGCGAACTCTTCGAACATGGATTGCTCGCTACGGTGGAAGACGCCTTTTGGCTCGGCGAGCGCCGCGTGGAATTCCTGGGGGGCTGACATGGAGTCGTTGTATTCCCTGGCCACGGAACATTTCATCTTGCGCTTGCAGCCGCTCAACCGTGCGCTGCGCGCAGCGGTGGAAAACCAGCGTCGTCTGGCCGGACGGATGGAGGCGCCACAGCTTTCTCCCCTTTGTGTTACGGACGAACACGTGAGTATTCTCCTCGACCAGGTGGATATCACCCAAAGCGGAAACCCGTTGCCGGGTATGGGGATGGCTCTGGATGAGAACGAACAGTCCGTGGAAGAGGAGCTGCGCGCACGGTGTGGTGTTCTGGGTAAGAAGTTGCCCTTGGATGCGCTCACGCAGAGTTTTGAACTGACGCCTTTCGAGCAGGAGGCGCTGCTGGTTTGTGCTGCGCTGGAACTCGACCGCGCCTATGAGCGCATCTACGCCTTCATTCTGGACGACCTGAATCGCCGCTTCCCCTCGATTGACCTGCTGATCTCGCTCACCTCCACTTCGGTGGAGCAACGCATCGCGCGCCGCCACGCCCTCTCCAGTGTAGGGAAGCTGCGCCGAACGGGCATCTTGCAATCTTGTGGCGACGCGCCCACGGCTCTACGCCAGGAGCTTCGCCTGGCTCCCGGCNGCCTGGCTCCCGGCGTCTTCGAATTCTTAACCGGCGCGCCGACCGGCATTGCCCACCTTTACCGCGATCGCGAAGCGGTGCGCGTACCCGAACTGGCCGAGCCGCCCGCCCAAGTGTGCCGCGAAGAGTTTCAGCACTTTCGTGATGCGATCGCGGACGGTTCGATTGCAGTCTTGGGAGTGTGGGGCGCCCGGCAAAATGGCGGAGCGGAGTTTGTGCTGGCACTGTCGCGAGAACTTGGCCTCGCACTGCGGACGATTCGGCTGCCGGAACCCGAGCAGCCCACGGCGGAACTCATCCAAGCGCTTCACACGCAGATGGAAGTCGCAGCTGGGCTTGGAGCGGCGGTGTGGCTGGATACCAATGCGCTCATGGATTCGGGCAGGTCGCGTTTCCAGAATATAGTCGCCGAACATCTTGCCGATTCCGGCGTCCCGGTTTTCCTCACCGGAGAGACGCCCTGGCGGCCCGCGGCCGTTCTCCGCAACGCCGCTTATGCCGAACTGAAGATCCCGGCGCCGCACGCGAGGCAGCGCGCCCGGCTCTGGTCGGAAAGCCTGCCCGAGTTGGAGCCGCTCGAACTCGAGCGCCTGGCCTCCCGCTACCAATTGTCGGACATGGACATCCGCGCGGCCTCCGGCTTGACGCGCATGCGCGCGCGGTTCGCCGGCAACGGCCATCCCGAGCCGGTGAAGGACCACGTATTTGCGGCCTGCTCGCTGATCACGCAGCCGGCCAGCAGTCATTTCGGAACCGTGATTCAGCCGAAGCGCGGCCCGGACGACTTGATCCTTCCGCCGAATCTCCATCGTCAGGTGCTCGAAGTCGCGAAGTTTTATGAACTCGGCGAGCAAGTGGACGGCGATTGGGGATTCGGCCGCCTTGCGGCGAGTCCGGGGCTCAAGGCCTTGTTCACGGGTGAGCCAGGGACGGGGAAAACTCTCTCGGCCGAGGTGATTGCCGGATTGCTCGGTCTTCCATTGCTGAAAATAGATTTGGCAAAAATTGCATCCAAGTGGGTGGGCGAGACGGAAAAAAACCTGGAGGCCGCGTTCCGCGAAGCGGAGGAAAGCCACTCGGTGCTCGTCTTTGACGAAGCCGAGGCTTTGTTCGGACGAAGGGGAGAAATCGAGCACGGTATAGACAGATATGCTAATTTAGAAGTAAGTTATCTGCTGCAGCGGCTGGAAAGCGCCACTGGCCTGATCATTTTGGCTAGTAACGTCAAAGACCAAATCGATCCTGCCTTTATTCGCCGCTTCCAGGTCGTCATCCATTTTCCCAGGCCGGGGAACGCCGAGCGCCTCCGCATCTGGAGACGCGCGCTGCCGCCGTCGGCTCCGCTCGCCGGCGATATTGACTTCGACGCCTTGGCCAAACTCGACCTGACCGGCGCGGGAATTGTGAACTCCGCGCGAACTGCCGCGTATCTGGCTGCCGATGCCTCCGACCCGAAAATTACCATGGCGCATCTGATCCGCGCTGCGGCGCGCCAGTACCGCCGCGAAGCCCGCGTGCTCACCACCGCCGATCTCGGCAGCTACGGAGTGTTGCTGCAAGGCGTGCCATGAGCCCGCTCGCCACAGATGCTGTGGCGGAGAGGCCGTCGAAAAAGGCCACGACGCCCAGGCACGGCCTCCTCGGCCCCGCGGTCGAGCCGCGGCCTCAG
>OCOJ01017853.1_pt2 | contig 11711 bp, 11 predicted proteins | sample 1539251 | NCBI WGS metagenome assembly OCOJ01 (sample SAMN01911457, study PRJEB22624) | soil metagenome | biome: Soil | place: Malaysia | collected 2012-04-30 | depth RA_metagenome m
AGATCGACTCGAGCTTCTACCGCATCCCCAACCAGTTCATGGTGAACCAGTGGAGGAACAACACCCCCGACGGGTTCCTCTTCTCCCCGAAGCTCCCCAAGAAGATCACACACGACAACAAGCTCGAGAACTCAGAGTCGACATTGGTCTACTTCTACAGCGTCCTCAGCAAACTGAAGGAGAAGCTGGGGCCCATCGCCATACAACTCCCTCCTTCAATCAAGCTCGCCACACATCAGAAGGTGATGAAGGAATTCATCTCCCTGCTGAGTCCGGAGTTCAAGCACGCCATTGAGTTTCGCCACAAATCCTGGTTCACCCCCGAAATGTACGCGCTATTGAAGAAGAACAACGTCGCCATGGTCTGGTCCCTCAACCAGTATGTCGAGACCCCACCCGAGGTGACGGCCGATTTCATCTACCTCAGAATGGTGGGGGACAGGGAGCTCACAAAGTTCGACGGCATACAGAAGGACCGAACGGCTGACATGAAGCGTTGGGCATCGGCGGTGAAGGGCAATTCGTCCAAGTTCGAGTCAGGCTACATCTTCTTCAACAACCACTTCGCAGGCTTCAGCCCCGAATCATCCAACGAGTTCCGCAGGCTTCTCGGGCTGATGGAGCTGGACTGGAAGGCTCAGGGGACCGAGCAGCGGACCCTCTTCGGGTAGACGCTGACAGATGCAGCCAGAGCGAAGGACGATCCTCCACGTGGACTTGGACGCCTTCTACGTCTCCGCCGAAGTCAGGGAGCACCCTGAGCTGAAAGGAATACCTGTGGTCGTGGGGGCCAACCCCGAGGGAGGGAAGGGAAGGGGGGTCGTAGTCGCGTGCTCCTACGAAGCGCGCAAGTTCGGCCTCAGGTCTGGCATGCCCATCTCCATGGCCTACCGCCTCTGCCCCCAGGCCAGGTACATCCCTCCGAGCTGGGGGCTCTACGAGCGCGTCTCGGAAGAGGTGATGGCGACCCTCCGGGGGTTCGCCGACAAGTTCGAACAGGGAAGCATCGACGAGGCGTTTCTTGACATCACCAGCAGGGCGAAAGACGAGGAGTCAGCAATCAGAGTCGCCAGGGAGGTCAAGAACGCCGTGAGGAGCAGGCACGGACTCACATGCTCCATCGGCGTCGCCCCGAACAAATCCGCCTCCAAGATCGCCTCGGATCGCAACAAACCCGACGGGCTCACGGTGGTGCCCTTCGACGACATAGCTGGCTTCCTGGCGCCCCTGCCTGCCGCGGTAGTTCCTGGAATCGGGAGGAAGACGGGGGAGTTCCTCAGCGAGAAGGGGATAATCACGATTGCCCAGCTGCAGAAGGTCGAGGGCAAGCAACTCCTCAACTGGTTCGGGAAGAACGGCGTCTGGCTCTGGGGGGTCATCCACGGCGAGGAGAACGTCGAAGTCAGACAACAGGAGATCCCGAAGTCGCTCAGCGTGGAGAGGACCTTCAAGGAAGATGTCAAGGACTTCCGGGAAGTCAGGAAGGAAGCCGCAGACGGGGCGTCGGAACTGATCAGGAGGGCGAAGTCCGCAGGATATTCCTACAGAGTTGCCGGAATCAAAATCAGGTTCCAGGGATTCGAAACCCACACGAGGGAGAAGACTCTGGTGAGCCATACGGACAGCGAGGAGCCACTCCAGGAGGCGGTCGGGAACCTGCTCGACGAATTCGAGTCCCGCGGGAAGCCGGTAAGGCTGGTCGGGGTCAGAGTGGCGGATATTCAGCGCTCGACCTCAGGGCCCTCGAAGCTCGACGACTGGGTCGGGAGCTGACCACCCTTCCGCCTCTCCTCAGGGAGTTGCGCATCCTTGAAGAGGAACCAGAAGATGGCTATGCCCACCACGTACAGAACAGTCGCGACATAGAATGGGAGGGCCAGCTCCCCCGCCACAATCATTGAGTAGCCGACGCTCGTCGAAAGGGCGTTCGGCAGGCGCCAGAGCGACGCAGTGATTCCAGAAGCCATCCCGCGCTCGTCCGGCGATACCAGCCCCATGATCAAGGACTGGGTGAGCGGGTTGGACAGGTTCATCAGAAAGACTCTCACGATGTAGATAGTGGCCGCAATCGGGAAGGTCGGGGACATCGGGATTACCACCATGAACACCGTCGAGGACGCCTGCGTCACCACCGTAGCCTTGACCAGGCCCAGCCGACTTGCCAGGCGGGGTGACATGAAGACGACGCCGGCTGTCAGAAGATAAGTCACTCCCAGGAACGGCAGGCTCACTACGTCCGAGACGCCGTATGCGGCCGAGAACCAATAAGCCATCAGGGGGACGAAGAGCCCCGCACCGAGAGCAATCAGGAGACTGTAGGCACTGTACTGGGCGAGCACCCTCGCAGACTTGCGTGGAAGAATCTCCTTGAACCCTGGATATCTCGTCCCTTCCCTCACCTTGATGAGGAAAGGCGTTATCAAAAGGCTGAGGATCGCGATGATGACGTACAGGAAGACGTGGGCCTGCTTGAAATCCAGCCCGAAGGCCTGAAACGCGGGAACTGCCGACACGACGAAGTTGCCTACTGCGCCTGCGACCCACCCAAGGAAAGCGAGCAGTGAGAAGGCCACTGTTCTCTTCTCGTCTCCCGCCTTTTCGGCGAGGAGCGCTGACACGGAGACTGCGAAAGCCGCCTCCCCAGTCCCCTCGAGCACGGCAACCACCAAGACCAGGCCGAAGTTGTTCGTCAGAGCAAACCCGACGAGACTGAGGCTGGCGCAAAGGTTCCCCAGCACCAGCATCTTCAGTCTGCCGTACCTGTCCGCAAGAATCCCGAAAGGAATGCTGAGGGCCACGAGGGTGACTCCCATCACAGTGATTGGGATGCCCGCCCCTATGCCCTGGATCTTCGGAAGGAAGTAGGACAGGTCAGAGTAGATGAAGCCGATGACGACGTTTGGGATGAAGCTCAGATAGATTAGCAGGCTCGCCTGCTTGGGGATGTCTCTGTACTCGCTGAACAACCTGCGCCAATTGCCATCCATTGCACTTAGTATAAACACAAAGGAAGGCCCCCGAACCCTTTGCCGATGCCAGACAATCGACGAATGTCGACGGTGGGGGTCGACGTTGGCGGGACCTTCACGGACATAGTCGTTGCCGACCCCGCTGGCGTGAGCGTCCTGAAGGTCATAACGACAGCCGACCCTGCAATGGGCGTTCTGCAGGCTCTGCGCGGCCTCGGGGAGAGGGCTAGAGGCGCGTCCCTGATCTCGCACGCCACCACCCTGGCGACCAACGCCCTGCTCACCAAATCGGGGCTCGCGAAGACCGCCCTCGTGACCAACGCAGGGTTCACGGACATTCTGGAGATAGGAAGGCAGAGGCGTCCGGAGCTGTACGACCTTGACACGCGCCGCCCTGCTCCGCTCGTCGAACGGAAAGACAGGCTGACAGTCGACTGCAGGGTGGGTGCGGACGGTTCCGAGGACAGGCCCCTAGCCGCGGGAGACGCTGCGGCCCTGGCCAGGGTAATCATTCGCGGTGGATTCGATGCGGTTGCCATCTGTCTGCTCAACTCCTACACCAACGGCCTCCACGAGGCTGCAATCAGGGATGCCCTGTCAAAGGCCGGGTTCAAGGGCCACATCAGCATCTCGAGCGAGGTCGACCCCGAGTACAGGGAGTACGAGCGCATGAGTACCACTGTGGTGAACGCCGCCCTCTCGCCGCTGATGACCGGATACCTTACGGCCTTGGAAACTGACCTTCGACGCTCTCGCATCCGCGCACCAATCTACGTAATGAACTCGGATGGAGGTTCGAGCACAGTCTCCTTCGCATCCAGGCGCCCGGTCACGGTCATCGAGTCTGGCCCAGCCGCAGGCGTCATCGCTTCGAGACAGCTGGCGACGGAGCTCTCCTTGAACAGGGTCCTGACCTTCGACATGGGAGGCACGACTGCGAAGGCGGGGACGGTAATCGACGGCGAACCTGACGTCATCGGCGAGTTCGAGGCTGCGGGAAGGACGCACAGCGGGAGGTCGATCCGGGGGAGCGGCTATCCGGTCAGGGGCCAGTTCATCGACCTCGCGGAGGTGAGCGCGGGCGGTGGGACGGTAGCCCGGGTGGACGAAGCAGGAGACCTGAGAGTCGGTCCCAGAAGTGCCGGCTCTGTCCCCGGGCCTGCGTGTTATGCTCGCGGCGGGATTGAGCCGACGGTCACCGATGCCAATGTGGTCTTGGGGAGACTCAGCCCATCCTCGCTTCTGGGAGGCTCCATGCCCATTCGGAAGGACCTCGCCCTGCGCTCAATCAGGAGAATCTCGAGGAAGCTGGGCCTCGACCAGCTGGCTGCGTCCAGGGGCATCATTAGGCTCGTAAACAACGACATGGCGAGGGCCCTCTCAATGGTCACCATCGAGAGGGGGAGAGACCCACGTGAATTCGTCATGGTCGCCTTCGGAGGCGCAGGACCGGTCCATGCCTGCGACCTTGCGGAAGACCTCGAAGTGGACGATGTGGTCGTCCCCTTGCACGCAGGCCTCTTCTCAGCATACGGCCTCCTCGTCGGGGAAGTAACCCGCACCTTCACCTCCCCAGTCATGGAGAGGGGCCCCCGCCTCCGCGACCGGTTCCACAGCCTGGAGTCGGTCGCAGCCAGGGAGATGCGAGCCGAAGGCTTCCCGGATTATTCGGTGAGGCGCTACTTCGAAGGGAGGTACAGCGGGCAGTCGCACGAGCTGGTCCTTCCATACGCTTCTGACTCTGCGGTCAGGAAGGCATTTGACGAGAGACACAGAGAACTCTACGGATACGCTCTCGCTGATGAGATGGAGGTTGTGAACATCCGGGTGAGGGCCTCGGTCAGAAGAAGGCCGACCAGGCTATCCAGTGCGAGCGCGCCCGCGGCACCGGGCAGTGCCTCCACCAGGATCGCGTGGGTGGGACAGCGGTTCGAGCCAGTCGGGGTGCTGAAGAGAGACTCGCTCAAGCCCGGGGAAAGGGGAACGGGCCCCTGCGTCATCGAAGAATACGATTCCACCCTGGTCGTGAACTCCTCCTGGAAATGGGCGGCTGAGGAGTACGGGATGAGGCTGACGAGATGAAGCCGGACCAGGTCACTCTGGAGATAATCAGCGGCTCCCTTCTGTACGCCAGCGAGGAAATGGGCCTGGCCCTCCGCAACTCGGCCTACTCCCCAAACATCAAGGAGAGGATGGACCACTCGGCAGCAGTCTTCGACAGGCATGGGCGACTCCTCGCTCAGGCCGAGCACATTCCAGTCCACCTCGGCTCCCTGCCCTGGGGCCTGAGGAACCTCGTCGGCTACTGCGACCGCGAGAGAATCGAGCTCGAAGAAGGCTCAATGCTCGCTGCCAACAACCCCTACCTCACCGGTACCCACCTCAACGACGTGACCGTAGTAGCGCCAATGCATCACAGAGGGGAACTCGTGGCTTTCGTAGTCAACAAGGCCCATCATTCTGACGTCGGCGGTGAAGTACCCGGGAGCATCTCGATGAAAGCGGAGACGCTGCATGAAGAGGGCTTCGTCCTGGACCCCGCTGTGCTCTGGAGGAAGCGGGAGTTCGTCTCATCCGTAGTCGAGAAGTTCGCAACATCCTCCAGAACACCGACCGAACGCAGGGGAGACTTGAAGGCCCAGGTCGCAGCGAACGTCTCCGGTGCCAGGCGCGTGAGAGACCTGATTGAGAAGTACGGCATCGAGGCCTTCAGGCGCTCCGGCAGTCACTCCTTCAGGCACTCGGAGGCTCTGAGCCGCAGAAGGCTCGCTGCGTTCCGTCAGGGGACATACGTGGCTGACGACCTCCTCGAGGGACCTCAGGGAGAGGACCTGAGGATCCGCGCCAGGGTGACCGTCGGTCCCTCGGGGGTGAGCATCGACTACTCGGGGACCTCGCACGAGGTCGACTATCCCCTGAACGCTGTCTTCGGCGTCACCCTATCGGGGGCGTACTTCGTCCTCAGATGTCTGCTCGGCGACGACATCCCAGCCAATCATGGCGCCTTCGCTCCTGTGAAGGTCACCGCGCCTGAACGTTCGATTGTCAACCCGTCGTACCCGCACCCAGTCGGAGGGGGCAACGTGGAGACGAGCCAGAGAAACGCCGATGTGCTCTTCAGAGCACTGGCGCCTTCGGCTCGCGGCCGGGTTCCTGCCGCCGCGGGAGGGTCGATGAACAACGTGATGATCGGAGGCGGGACAGGGGCTGGGTCGTGGGCTTTCTACGAGACCATCGGCGTAGGCCTCGGCGGGGGGCGCGGCCGGGACGGGGTCGACGGGATTCAGGCGAACATGACAAACACGATGAACACTCCGATCGAGGAGATCGAGAAGACCCTCCCCATGCGGGTGGTGAGGTACGAATTCAGGCCGGACAGCTCGGGGGCGGGAAGGTTCAGAGGCGGCTGCGGGCTCGTGAGGGCGTATGAGGCACTCGACGATGGAATCACCTTCACAGTCTTAGCCGAGAGGGAGCGCCACGTCCCCTGGGGGCTCGATGGGGGACGTCCCGGCGGACAGACCGAAGTCGTCCTCAAACGGGCGGGCGCTCGGAAACTGGTTAGCTCGAAGGCGACCCTGAAGCTCAGGAGAGGAGACGTCGTCGAGGTCAGGACGGCGGGAGGTGGAGGGTTCGGCGGCCCGGGGAGGAGGGAGGCCAGCCGTCTCAAGACAGATCTGATCAGTGGGCTCCTCACTGCAGAGAAGGCCAGGCTGGACTACGGGCCGAGGGCCTCGCGGGTTTCCCTACGTCGGGGGCCTGAACCTGTCCAGCCCTAGGAACGAGAGGTCGTACTTCGGCCTGACATCTGCGACCATGTCCGCAGCGACCTCGCCCAGGACGCTCGCGAACTTGAATCCGTGCCCTGAGCAGGCGCTGAGCACTGTGACCCTTGAGTCGGCCGGGTGTTGACCTATCGCGAAGTTCAGGTCCGGGGTGTTGGAATAGATGCAGGTGGTCGACGCAATTGGATTGCTGTCGAGTCGCTTAAGCCTGCGCGAAATGAACCCCTGCACGGGACCGATGTCTGCCTCGGTGACCTCCCTCTTCACCGCATCCGGGGAGCTAGTCTCGCCGCCGTGGGTCCTGGCCACCTTGACGCCGTGGCCCAGGTCGGGGACCCCGTAGTAGAACACGCCCTTTTCCTCTTCCATGATGAACAGAGGCATCTTAGGCGGAGCGAAGATATCCTTCCCTCCAGAAGAGAACCAGAGGGGAACCTGCCTTTCGCACTGTAGGGGGAGCGCCCCGCCAGCGAACTCCGCGTTCCACGCTCCGGCACATAGCACCACTCTCGACGCCGTCTGTCTCCCTGCCGAGGTCTCCACCTCAACCCCCTCTGCAACGTTCCTCCAGCTGTTCACCCTCTCCGAGAACCTGAAGTCGCACCCCGCCTCGCTCGCCAACCCCACGAATGCCCTCACGCACTCCTCGGCGAGCAGCACTCCGGCGCCTTCCTCATACACCCCTTCCATCCCGTCTCCGATGGTCAGCGCCTCAAATCTCCGTTCCGCCTCAGAGGCCGTTAGCACTTCATGCGGCAGGCCGTGCTCCCTCGCGCTCCGGAGCACGCCGCTGACGAGCTCACCATCGCGCCTTCCGACCATCAGCCCACCCGTGATCCTGAGTAGCTTCTTCCCCGACTTGGACTCGACTTCGCGCCAGGCTTCGTAGGCCCTGCGCAGCAGCGGCACGTACCGCGGGTCCTCGTAGTAGGCGAGGCGGATGATCCTCGTCTTCCCATGGGACGATCCAAACCGGTTGTTGACACCAAACCTCTCGATTGTGAGGACTCTCAGTCCCCGGCTCGCCAGGTTGTAGCTCACCGACGCCCCCATCACGCCGCACCCGACTACTACGACGTCCCACTTCCTGCGCCCTTCCTTTGACCCCCCAGGTGAACGCACAGTCTGGCTAAGGGACAACTCTCTTGCGCGCCGACGCGAGCCTCTCCACCAGCCATGGTTGGGCGCCTGTGATAAACGAAGGGCCGGGACGCAAGAGGAGTCCAGATGGCCGGAGCATGGCAACCCTATAACTAGCGTTAAATATCGACCCGAATGGCGTGGCCGTGGTTGGACACCCGCAGGCTTGCTACAGCCACGCTGCTTGGCGTGATAGTCTTCCTCATCAAAGGCCCGCTCCTGGCGCCCTATGCAGACTTCCTGGTGATCTTCGAAGCGCTGCTGGTCGGGCTAGGGTTCGCACTCCTCGGGAGGGGAGGAGGGACCTTCGTGGAGCTGGTCAACGGGATCCTGCTCACCGTCTACGAAGCGGTCACCGTCCCCTCCTTGGCTCCCTTCGTCTTGCCCCTCGCGCTCCTCTTCGGGGTCCTGATCGATCTGGTTGGGACTGCATTCCGCGTCAGGGAGGGGTCGGTGGTGAGCGCAAGACGGCTGGCGGCAGCTGTGACCGTCAGCTCTGCGATCACCGGGACCGTGGCCTTCTTCGCCACCCTCTCGACCCTGATATCCCTCGGCTTCCTTCCGAACGACACAACGACAGACATCATCCTCGGTCTTGCCGTCATAATAATCGGCGTGGCAGAAGGCGCCGCGGGCGGATACCTGGCGGCGAGGACGTGGGAGCGGAACCTGAAAGGGAGGTTTGCGGCCTCCGCGGGACCTACGTCCTAGTCCTTCCCCGCTTCTTCGAGCTGCCTCCCGAGATTCCTGGTGAACCTGAGCAGGAACAGGTAGAGGAAGACCCCCAGGGCTATGAATACCACCCCGGAGACGTCGCTGGCGACCTCCCCTGTCGACAGCCCGGCGAGGAGGACGAAGACCCCGACCGCGACTATGAGGATGGCAGCGGTCCTTGAAATCGGGCTTACGCGTACCGACAACTTAGCCCTTCTCCATCGCCGCCCAGTAAAACGATTTCGGCAGCAGGAACGGTTAATTGGGGTCGGAGAGTCCAGGACCATCCAGGTTGCCGGTAGACACAGGGGGCATCTCCTGCTGCTTTGACGAGGAGTCGCAACGGATGCTGGACGATTACAGGAAGAATGGCCTGGGCGAGACGTCTAGTGCCATAGCAGAAGGGCTCGGTGAGAGCGGGATTGCCGGGGCCACGGTGCTCGAACTGGGGTGCGGAATCGGGGCCCTGATGCTCGCCCTCATCCGAAAAGGGGCCGCCTCTGCGGTCGGGGTCGACCTGTCCCCCAAGGCGATACAGCTTGCCCGGGCGCTGGCAAGCGAGTCAGGGCTCTCGGGGTCGGTATCCTTCGAGGTCGGCGACGCAGCCGTCAAGGAGCTGAGGAGGTCCGACGTGGTCATCCTGGACACGGTGCTCTGCTGTTACCCTGACGTGGATGCGCTCGTTGAGAACTCGGCCTCCGCGGCTGCAAAATACTATGCCTTCTCTGTCCCTGACGACCGTCGGTTCGCTACCAGGGTCTTGAAGCCTCTGCTCCCCCTCCAACGGCTCTTCAACCGCAGTGGAGGGTTCAAGTTCTTCATACACCCGACGCGGCGGATTACCCAGATGCTGGAGGCAAGAGGGTTCAGGCAGGTCTCGAAGTCGTCAGCAGGGTGGATCTGGTCGGCGTTTCTCTTCGCGGCTCCAGCGAATCGTTAACGGTAGGCCCGCCGCTCCGCCTTCGCGTCCTTCTTGTCTTCCTCTTTGAGGAGCCTGTAGAGCCTGTATTTGTCTCCCTCTCCGGGCGACAGCGTATAGCCGCAGACCCTGCAGGTGACGCCCTGAGGAGTCTCGCGAAGGTCGAGGCGGCCGCACTTGGGGCATCGCATTTCATCGCTCTGGCTCTTCACGCCACTCCCCCGCGAGCCGGGCTGGTTCAAAAGCGTTCAAGATGCTCGGGGCGCCGTCAGGTCTACCAGACCCTTACGAGGGTGTCCTGTCCGAACACGTCCATGCCATGGGCAAAGCCAGAGTAGAGCCCCTGCGGCAAGGAGATGTCGACCAGGTAGAGGGCGCCTATGAAGCGTTTCGCCTTCGGATTCAGGAAGCCTGTCTTCGGGAGGCCGAAGGTCGCGGTTGCCTTGGCCTCGATGCAGGGGTCTCCAGGCGCTCCGGTGGTGGCATCGAGGCCCGACGGTATGTCGACCGCAAGAATAGGAACCCCCGAGGAATTGGCCTCGCGTATGAGCCCCGCAACCGGTTCCCTAGGGTCCCCCCTGGACCCGTAGCCGAGCAGGCCGTCGACGATGAGGTCGGCTTCCCTCATCCCAGCGGACGGCTCGACAAAGGGGATGCGCATCGCCTCGATGATCCTCAGCTGCTTCAGGGGGACGTCCCGGAGTTCCCCTTTGCCTCCGCTCACAACCACTGATACCTTCGCTCCCCAGTTGCTCAGATGCCTCGCCGCGACGAGCCCATCCCCTCCGTTGTTCCCTTTCCCAACGAGGCAGCAGACCTTCTTCCCAGCCACGCTCTCCCCCAGCATCACTCTCGCGACCCTGGCGGTGCCGACCCCGGCGTTCTCCATAAGGGACAGCACGTCTACCCCGAAATCTTCTATGGCGGCCCTGTCCGCGGCGGCCATCTCGTCGGCAGTGAGGTAGACCAGCCCTCCCTCGGACCTCAAACCTGCTCGCGGTCGCATCCGACGGTATTTCAGCCTAAGGCCGGGTCCCGAAACACTGTCAACAATTATTCTTCAAACTGGCATCGGGATTAGAGCCCCCGGTATATTGGAACCCGGAGGAGAATGCGCTCCTAGCATGAGCTTCGCATCCAAATGGGAAGTCAAGGACAGGGGCCCCGGCCTGGTGGACAGGCTCAGGGGCACAATGCGAACACCCACCCCGTTGAAGTCTCAGATTGAGGAGGCCAACAGGCAGATCAGGCTCCTCATCTCCCAACTCGACAGCACGGTCAACAGAATCAAGCAGCGCGACTCGACGATCTTCAAGAACGTGGTCGCATCGCTCGCAAAGCACGACGCCCAGCACGCCGCGGTCTACGCGAACGAGCTGTCAGAAGTCAGGAAGATGGGCAAGATGGTCACCCAGGCACAGCTCGCCATGGAACAGATTTCGTTAAGGCTCGGGACCATAACCGACCTTGGTGAGATTGCGAACACGCTCGCCCCCGCGGTCTCCGTCATCAAGAACATGAAGGAGGGCCTGAGGGTGGCGCTCCCGGAGGCCGACAAGGAGATCAGCGAGATATCCGGACTGCTGAGCAGCGTGCTCGTCGACGCGAGCACAACCGGCGGGTTCTCCCTTAACTTCGACGCAGCCAACGAGGACGCGCAGAGGGTCCTGGAGGAGGCGGCTGCCGTCGCCGAACAGAGGATGAAGGAGAGCTTCCCGGAGATTCCGGCCGGCGTCCTCACCGAGGAAGAGAAGGAAGGCCTTACGGCCTAACAGCAATTCGAGTCCATCGGGCCGATGAGGTTGTGGCTCTTCGCCACAACCCCTCGACCTGCTCCATATTCAACTGGGTTGAACGGTTTTCAAATTCATCGGGCTTAATACGCAGTCACGCAAGGCGCCTCCCAGATTGAAAATCAGCCCCGTTGCTGGACGCTCATTCCCAGCGAACGACGGAGCGGGGGCTCAACCGGCACCGCGTCCGCGCAGGGCAGCCGCACTCATAGTGGCCGCCCTCATCCTTCTAGCGGCCTTCGCGGTCACGGCTCCCTACCTCTCGGCAGCGCTGAAGCAGGGATACTCCTTCCTTTCAGGACTGACCACCACAGGCCCAGGCACGCAGACGGTTACATCCGGAGGGACGAACGGGACCACCTCATCGAGCGGCGGCTTCTCCACCACCTCA
>OCOJ01036252.1_pt2 | contig 11710 bp, 18 predicted proteins | sample 1539251 | NCBI WGS metagenome assembly OCOJ01 (sample SAMN01911457, study PRJEB22624) | soil metagenome | biome: Soil | place: Malaysia | collected 2012-04-30 | depth RA_metagenome m
AAAGCTCGCCGCTCCGCAAAGACATCTCAGTGAACGATGGTGATCGGGTTGAGGTCGGCTCTCTCAAAGTGGGCGTCCTCCACACTCCTGGGCATATCCCCGATCATATCTGTCTTCTCGTCGACGGAAAGGTGTTGACTGGGGATACATTGTTCATTGGAGAATGCGGAAGAACCGACTTAGTCGGAGGCGATCCCGGGGCAATGTACGAGAGCCTCTTCAACAAACTATTGAAATTGGACGACTCGACGGAGGTATACCCCGGGCATGATTACGGACGCAAGCCTTCGTCCACCATCGGGGAAGAACGTAGAAGTAACTACACGTTGAAACCGCGAACGAAAGAGGAATTCATCAGGTTCATGGCTGAACCATGACTCGAAACGCGAAACCAGCGGCGGTTGTTACCCGCCCTTGCGCTGACGGTGAGCTGACAAAAGTATTAGCGATCACACGCAACGTTTCCCCGCCTATATACGCTCCGAGCGACGACAGCCTTCTGATGATCGAAGCTCTGACGAAAATGCAGCTCAGCCGTAAGAGGATTCTAGACATGGGAACGGGGTCCGGAATACTTGGGTTGTACTGCGCAATGAATGGCGCAGATGTAACCGCGTCTGACATAGATGAAGCGGCCATCCAAGAAACAGAACGAGCTGCAAAAAGGCTCGGAGTAGAGTTAAGATTGTATGTCTCCGATCTGTTCCTTACGTTGCAAGGCCGATTTGAACTAATCATCTTTAATCCACCATACCTACCGAGTCAGATCCGTGAGGACAGGGCGGTGGATGGTGGCCCAAGCGGCACCATGCTAATTGATACGTTCCTGAACGCACTTCCAGAACACCTAGAGAAAAACGGCGCCTCCCTTCTCCTGCTGAGCAGCCTAAATGACCCTAACTCAGTTCAACAACGGCATACCAACCTGAACTTCACAACCATTGCTCGGAGATCACTATTCTTTGAGGAGATACTGGTGTTACGGGTGAGCTTTCGAAACGATCTCACCATTTAGCGACCTTATCGCAAGATCATCGTCATAGAATTCCTTCTCTTCAATAGGCTTCCTGCCCGCGTAACCTTCGTGACGGGTATGCCAGAACTTAACATGCCCCTCACCCAACTTCCAACATAACCAGACCCTTTCGCCAAGCCTAACCGCTGGAAAGTCAACCAAACCAAGGGTCATGTCCCTAAGCACGCATCCCAACTCCTCAAGTTTCTTTACTTCGGACTCAAGTTTCGTCATCGCGCCGGTCATTTCGGCGTCGTCCTTCACACCGTCAACTTCCTGTTTGATTGCAATGACACGTTGTACAACATCGTTTACCTCAGGCAGTACCTCCTCCGCATGCTTCGGTGTGTAGAAGATCGGCAAAGTTAATTCACCTTAACCTTCGGTTAACTCGGAATAAGAGTTTTGCAGGATAGANAAGGCAACTCCCAACCAGACAAGCACCATACCGAACTGGGCGATCAGATTGCTGGTAGAAGCCCGCGTGGGCCACCTGGCGTGCTCAACGAAAGATGGAAGACCTTTGGTCATCCCAGTATGCTTCACCTTCCATGAAGCCGCGATTTTCAGCGCAATCGATGAGAAACCCAAAAGGGCGCCTCCCTTTGCCTTACGCCGAATCTCAAACATAACTGAGAACCCAAAGGTCTGCTTTACCGTTGACCAATACTCCGAGAATTGGAGAAGGTTGCAATACGTATTGGTTGACGGTTTAGCGACAGTTCTCAGCGGCGGAAAAGAATTCACGCGAGTTATCTCACGGTTGAGGAGAAAATATAAGCAATACCGTTCAATGAAGCTCGAATCTCGCCCAATCATAAAAATTAAGCCGACTCACATCGTCGCTTGGACCGCAAAGGGGATCAGGTCTCCTGGAACACTCAAACCAAAAGCATATCACTGATCTAGGTCGTTCCTACCGAACTTCTAAGGTTGTTGAGGATGGGGCAAGCAGCGGAGATCTCAAGTTTCAGATCGCGGGAAATGGCGATTGAAGGCAGCTTCTTCTTCTGCGAAGTCTGTAACCTGGTTTGCGAGTACGGAGATCCCCTGTGGCAAGAACATCAATCGCAACTCAAGTTTCACAAAATGAAACGTATGTTCCTCCTACGGTGCTGGAGATGCAGGAACGTTGTTGTCGACGCCTATGCCGAATACTCACCCGAACGGAACCAATTCTGGTGCAAGAACTGCATAGGTGAGGTCGGCTACCTAAAATTCCGATCAGCAGTTCCGATCATCTGATGGTCTACTTCCAATGTTTGCTTGTTGCCTTCCAATACGCCCTCCAGTACGGATCGAACTTCGGGTAACGTAACGTTCGCTTCGTTCCCGTTGAATCGACACCGCGAAAAACCCGTTTCCTGGTGAGCCGCCCGATCACATTAGACGTTAATCTTGCCCCTCGAAGTTTAGCCGTCAATCTGCCTACTCTTGTGGGACGGCAAGCGATGATCAGACTGCCCTCGCTTAGCGAGGTCAATGGGTTGATTCGAAAAAGCCTGCAAATTTCATTCGTCTCTGTCGATATTGGTATCGCAGAAAGATCTAGTTCAACTCCGAGCCCCGAGGCTTGTGCCAATTCAATAGCTGCAGCCATAACGCCCCCTTCGGTCGCGTCATGCATCGCGGTNGCGGTTACACCATTTTGGTGAACTCCTACAGATACAGCGGTGAGAGAATCTTTCACAGTGGATACCTGGTGCAGATATCCGCTTGCCTTCGCGCACAAATTCGCGCCTATTCCCCTTCTCACAGCCTTCGGAAAAGACCTCGCTAACACTGCAGTCGTCTCAATTGCGGCTCCTTTCGTCAGAACTACCTCGTCGCCCGCCTCACCCATCCTGGAGGTCAAATACCGTTCTTCTCCTCCAATGGCATACATGACCCCACCACCGATCACCGTGTAGTCGCATCCTGGGTATCTCCCTGTATGACCGCCGATTATCGCCAATCCTAACCTCCGGCATTCGGAGTGGAAGGATCTCCAATAGTCCGTGAATTGCTGGCTGGTCATCTTGGGCGGCAGGTTGAAGTCGAATACACCGTACTGCGGCGCGAAACCGCTCGTTGTGAGGTCCGAAGCAAGCAGGTTTACCGAAAGCCAAGCTGAATCACGCGCGCCTAGGGAGGGTATGTAGGACAAGGGGTCTGCGGTTGCAATCAGCACTCTGCGCGGTCCAACTTGAACTACCGCGTTGTCGACTCCGAATCTAGGGCCGGTTATGACCTCCGGTCTCACCGCACCTAATTGCCTGTAGATAACTCTCTGCAAGTACTTTCGAGTAGGTTTTCCAAGTGGCAATTATGTCACGACCATGCGCGCTCGCCCGTACAGGGACGAAAGAAGGATATGGATCGAAGATTACCCCTTCGCTCCTAGAGGTACATTTTCAGGATTCCTCGCCAGACAAGTATTGCCGTAACTACTTCGCTGATAATCAACTCCGGGACCAGGTACAGCGCGTTGTAAATTGCTGAGTACACTGCTGGGTTCATCCCTGCAGGAGCGTATGAGGCAAAGAAGACCAAGCCGGAGACGAAGTGACAAAGAAACCTTCCTGCGATCCCTACAGCGACGCCTAGCGAGGGTAGCAAAGGCCAGCGAAGATTGCGGAAGAACCCTGCGAGCCCAAGAGATCCAAAGGCGAGAGGATAGTCGAGGAGGAACTGCACAGGGTGATAAATGAAGGGTTCTTCCACGAGCACAACCATCCCGAATGCAACTCCAGCCAAGATACCAATGCGCGGTCCCCTGCGCAGTGCAAGCACAAGAATGGGAACCATAGCAGCCAGAGTAACCCTTCCGCCTTCAGGCATTTGGATGAAGGTAATGAGTTCGAGGACACCCGCGAGCCCAACCATGGCAACCGCTTCGGCTAGAATACTAATCCGCATTTTCAATACTACAATTCACCCCTCAAGACTGTGTGAAGGGTTCCGAGGCCAAAGTGCACGGTCGGGACCGTTGAAACAGAATAGGTTCGCTTTTCTTCCACTTAGCACACTCCCTCCGCCGGCANTTACCCGGATCAGGTTCACGGGGTCGACGACTCACGTCGTCCTCTCAGCCGGGATAGCCCAGCTCCCCCGGTACCTTCCAACCATGCTGGTGGACGTCTAGAATTTAGGCTTCGCGCCTAACGCTCACACCCGATTTCCTTCACTTACTTGTAGACCCAGCGTACTTTGACTTGAGCTCAACTCTATGAATACCAACTCGCGGCGTAGCGTACAGCGTGATGAAAGGGTCCGGCTTCTTCGTCTCCCCAGCCAAGATCGACCCCGAAGAGCTCCCAAGATCGTCGAATAGCACATCTCCGTTATCAGCAACAAGAACCGCGGCGTGTATTCTAGATGGCACAATTCTTACTCGACTGTCAAAGCGCTCCACTTCACTCTCGGCGTCCTTTGACCAAATCATTAACTTGGAATCCAAAGGTTCTCTTCTTCCTAGAATGTATAGAATACCGCTTTGGATTTCCACTGAAGCAAGGCTCCCGATCAAAATCCGTCGAGAGTCTCGGTAGAACAACGGGGTGGTTCGGCCCAGGACTATGATGACCGGATCGATGGTTTCACTGATCTTGAAGNGGTTCGTGGACCCTGACAGAGTCGTCCCCGTATTGGCCCGTGTATGAGGAATAGGCTTCTTCGAATGCGGGGTACTTCTTGCGAAAGAGGCTGATAGAAGATTCTAGTTTTTCCTGAAGGAAGCTAAGCGTCTGCATCGTTGTCCTTGTATGATTCGCCGATGCGACTAATTAAAGCCCTACAGAACCTTTGAAGCATTCACAGTTGGACGCTTGCGAGCTCGTCAAGGCCGACATTTCGTTCAAGGTTCGGGTTTGGTATCAGGGTTGAGGCATATTGCCACCCAGGTGCGGAGTGTGCGGACCCTCTGAACGGGGCGAAGATCATCAGGCCAAGAATTCTCTCGTTATCGTGATCGAAGATCCTGTTCGTGAAGGAGCGCACTAGCGCGATCTTGTTGATGGCATTTCTGCGGCTCGGGGAAAGCGAGGTCGATAGTACAACCAGAGATGATTCTTTCTTCGGCAACTGCTTGAGTGAGTGCGCTCTCAACCGCAATATCTCACGCAGGAGATCCTGGCGGTAGGACAAGTGCCTTTTGCAGCGTGTGGCCATGTGAGCTCTTGTCTTTACCTCGATGTAGGTCCACGCGTTACCAAAAGAGACTGCCAAGTCGGCATGTTTCCCTCCCGGCAAGGAGGGTTCCGAACGCACAGCAATACCACGTTGGGAATATGTCCTTGCGATTCCCGCAACGACCGCTCTATGATCGAAGTTGGCGGCATACTTTAGACCGGAGATATAGATGCCGTTCTTCACTCTTGCAATCCACGCCTCTTACACCTCTTCACACGGAGGAAGGTTATTGAATTTTCCCCTATGGATTTTGATTTTGGAGTATACTTATTCAAGTAGCGAGGATTACATTACCCTGCCAAATTCTGGGCATGTAAAGGTTGAAGGCCATGATCCCTGATAGCCTAAAGAAGTTCATGTCGGAAAGAACTGATAAGGAATACAACGGTACTGTAGGAGTCCTATCCTCGCTGAGTCTAGAAGGCACTCCTAACGCCTCTCCAAAGCACTTTAGAATCAGGGATGAAAAGCACCTAGAGTTTACCGACGTGTTCTCTCAGACCCTCGGGGAGGTGTTAAAGAAGACCCCTGAAGTGACAGTGGTATTCTTTGACCCTCAAGCAGTAATGGGGTTCAGACTGAAGGGAAGAGCGTCGCTGGAAACCTTTGGCCCACTATTCCAACGGGCAGCGAATCAACTTGAGAACCTGGGTTTCAAACCCAAAGCCGTTGTGAGCGTTGAGATTGACGAAGTCCAATCACTCGGATTCAGACCCAACACCGGTATGAAGATCGGATAGAACTCAAACGATCGCGTTGAGACGTCGATTAGTTGAGGGTCGACATCCTGGACACTTCAACCAAACACAGGTCTAAGACGGAAGTCGACGTTTTGTAACTCTAGCCGCTCGTTCTAACAGTTATCGTTTCGATCGCTTGCAAGAGTTCTTTCAAAGTTTCTGCATACGGTCGATATCCTGCCAGTTTCCTCGGGAGGCGATGTCATGGGCACGTCGTGCGGCGGCCTTGACTAATTCCTCCGCGGAGAAGGCAGAGGGGTGTACATCAAGGTAATGTACGCTTAACACACTCCTCTTATCGAAGACGCACTCGCAGAATAAGCATCTGTATTCACTTGGTACAGGGGTGCCCCCTTCTGTTAGAAAGTAGATCGCCATCTTTCACACCGAATCTGCCTTTGCGCNATCTGCCTTTGCGCATATGTTGTATTTATAATAAAGTGGAGGAAATTTATAGTTTGAAGAGAATTCTACTTTTCTACCTAGTTTATACTCGCAACCTTAGTTATCTCGAGAAGTCTCTATGTGTGGGCAGGCGTGCGGGTTGTCAGGCTTGAAAATTATTGTCTGCATAAAGCAGGTCCCGCATGTTTCTGAGCTGAGGTTCGATTACCAGAGGAAGACGTTGATCCGTGAAGGAGTGCATACCGAGATCAACCCATTCGACCGCCGAGCAATAACGTTGGCCGCGCAGCTTGAGAGAAGATTCGGCGGCGAGTCGATAGTAATCACAATGGGCCCACTCCAAGCCAAGGAGTCACTGGTGGAGGCGATGGCCATGGGAGTGGACAGAAGCATCCACCTGCTCGACAAGGCTTTCGCGGGTTCGGACACTCTAGCAACCTCCAGAGCATTAGCGGCCGCGATTACGAGCGAGATACCCGTTGACCTTGTCCTTTGCGGAAAATACAGTGTCGATGCAGAGACAGGTCATGTCGGGCCCGAAGTGGCCGAATTACTCAACATGCCGCACGTCTCAGGAGCCACTAAGGTCGAGGTAGGTTATGAACTCAAACAAGTTATGGTCGAGGCGGAAACGGATTATGGGCAGCAGAGAGTCGCAACGCAGCTGCNCGCTGCTGATCACGACGGCCGAACGACTCCTGCAACCTTACCGGGCTACAACTGAGGAGCTTGAAGCTGCGAAAACCAAGCCATACCGAATCGTACTGGCGTCCGACTTAGACCCACGATCCAAGTTCGGGTTCGATGGGTCGCCTACTTATGTTTCGGAGATTTATCCAGTTGAGACCAAAAGGAAGTGTGAGCTTATCGAAGGCAGAACCTTCGAAGAAAAAGTGCAGAAACTGGTCAGCTTCCTTTACGCAGACGGCCTTTTCAGAGGATGGAAAGACTCTCGACAAAACAGAGGTACAGCACCACAATCACGTCCCATCAGCGAGGGGAAAGCGTTCTGGGTAATTCCTGAGTTAGTTCAGGGTCGGCTCCGCGCGGTATCCTTTGAACTATTGGGTAAAGCTCTTGAGCTTGCGACGAAACTTGAGCGCAAACTATGTGTTCTAGTTTTCGGCACAGCACCGTCGAACCAACTCGACAGCCTCATATCGTACGGAGCCGACCGAGTCTACCTGTTGAAACATACGGCGCTCTCTAAGTACTCTAGCGACGCGTTCGCCAGCGCTTTAGCGCAGACAATTCAGAGATTCCAGCCGTACGCCGTATTGGCGGCCTCAACTTCGTTCGGTAGAGATTTCATGCCGAGAGTGGCCGCGAGACTAGGACTCGGAATGACAAGCGATTGTATAGGCTTGGAACTTAACGATCAAAATCAACTCGTCCAGCTGAAACCCGCTTTTGGTGGAAACATTGTCGCACCCATAATCAGCAAGACTCTACCCAACATGGCTACGGTGCGCCCGGGAGTACTTACCCCTACGGAGCCAAACCCTTCTCGCAGAGGCGAGATCATCGAGGTTGAGCCTAATGGGCTTAGCCCGCTCTCGAGAGTGGTCGACGAAGAATTTCGATCCGACGAGGACGCCCTCAGGCTAGACAATGCGGAGGTCATCGTCGCGGCNGGGAGCCGGAGTCGGAGGCACGCAAAACCTACCCACAATCAATCAACTAGCCCACGTTCTAGATGCTCCAGTTGCTACGACAAGAAAGGTCGTCGATCTAGGATGGCTTCCAAGCCAACTCCAGATTGGACTAACGGGGAGATCAGTTGGACCGAAATTGTATGTGGCCGTAGGTATCAGAGGCGCTTTCAACCACATGGTGGGCGTTGGCCGCGCGAAGATTGTAGTAGCCATAAACAAAGACCCGAACGCGCCAATCTTCAAGAATTGCGATTATGGAATTGTCGGGGACTACGCCGAGATCGTACCCCGCCTAACCGAGGAGTTACGCAAAGCGAAACAAAAGCAGGCACCCACTCAAGGGGGAAGCACTTAAGAAACGGTCGACCATTCATGACCATCGTGAGTCAAGATGACATTCGTCAGGGCATGTAGCCTCTCCGAAGTGCCACCTGGAAGCGTCAAGTTCGTGTCCGCAGGCGGGAAAGATCTAGTCATCTCTAACGTTGACGGAACATTCTATGCGATGGATAACTGGTGCACCCATGAGCAGGGAAACCTCAGCGAAGGACAACTGAACGGAGACGTGCTTACCTGCCCCGACCATGGGGCACAGTTCGACGTCAAGACTGGCCAGGTTTTAGGTGGCCCAGATGGAGAAGACCCGAGTTCGATTCCTGCCGAGAAAGCCTACGCAGTCAAGGTTGATGGCGCTGACGTGATGGTCGATGTTGCATGAGCTGCTTTGGTTAGACTTGATGGTAAGTTAGTCTTCCACGAACAAGTCTAGCGCATTCTGTATATGAATGGGTTTTCGAGTGCGACCCATCGAGAATGTGCGTGACCTCAACGCCTTCGGATTTTAGAAAGTCTGCGATCATGTACCTGTGACACTTCCAATAAACAGTCTCTGCACACATTATAGCAACGGTTTCATGGACAGCAAGCTGCAGAAGCTCTTGCATCGCGTCCAGAAAGTCGGTCGTCTCCATGTAGTCCGCGTAACTTCTGAAAGATGTGTTCCTCCAGCAAGTGTTCTTGGAGGCTGAACCCAGTCCCTTTCTACGCCCACCNCTACGCCCACCGAGACCATTCAACCAAACGTATCGAATTCCGTTTCCAGACAGTTCTTGGTCAATGACTTTCTTATTGAACTGCGGATTCTTGGAGGAAACCGGATACCTTCTCACATCCGCTAACGCGGTAACGTGATAGCTAGTGAGTATCTTTAGGAAGTCCGTAACAGTTCTCGTTGAGTGGCCAACGGTGAAGATTTGCAAACGAGGCGGCTCGACAGCTCTATTCTTTTCTGAGGCTTTAGGCTACATTACTTCGACGTCATGAGGGTAGCTCTCCTTCAATCCTGCCGGAGACATCTTCACGAACTCTCCTTTTCCGCGGAGTTGAGAGATTGTCGTAACGCCGCAGTAGCTGAGGCCTGATCTTAATCCACCAACTAGTTGGTTGATTAGTTCAGAAGCACTTCCCTTGAATGGAACGAAAGCTTCGACTCCTTCCGGCACGTAGTCTAACAATCCTCCGACGCTTTCAATCTCCGTTTGATTTGATTCACGACTAAGCCTGTCGTATGACGCCGCTACTGAGGCCATTCCACGTACCAGTTTGTACTTTCTTCCCTCCCTCATCACGGTCATGCCTGGGCTTTCTTCCGTGCCTGCGAGAAGGCTACCCACCATTACCGTGGACGCGCCCGCGGCGATGGCCTTTGTGATATCGCCCGAGTTGCGTATCCCTCCGTCAGCAATTATTGGTACACTTGTCTCATCTGCGACTGCCGCGCACTCCATTATAGCGGTTAGCTGAGGTACGCCTGCCCCTGTTACTACTCTTGTAATGCAAATGGAACCCGATCCGATTCCTACCTTGACTGCATCTGCTCCTGCCCGTATCAGGTCCAACGTCCCCTCTCTCGTAGCTACATTTCCGGCGATCAATTCGGTATCTGGAAGTGATTTCTTGATGGTTTGGATAACTTCGAGGGCTATTCGTGAGTGGGCGTGTGCTATGTCCAGCACCAGAACGTCAGCTCCCGCTTGGTGCAGCGATGCCGCCCTTTCCATATAGTCGGATTTCACGCCGATAGCGGCACCCACCATCAGCCGTCCTTTCTGATCCTTGGAGGTATCAGGGTACTGCTCAAGGTTGAGGATGTCGCGACTAGTTATGAGCCCGCATAACTTGCCGTCTCGATCGACGAGTGGAAGTTTCTCAAGCTTGTTCACATGAAGGATANGATACGCTCCGCATCTTGCAAAGTTGTATCGGGTGGAGCGGTCACCATGTCCCGCGCGGGGGTCATCATTTCTTTGACCGGTTTCTCGACGTTATGCTCAAAAAGAATGTCGCGGGCAGTTAGAATACCTTCTAGCTGACCTCGCTCGTTCAAGATTAGGAGGCCTGAGACGCCATGCTGTGCCATTAGTCGCTTGGCTTCCTTCAACGTCTCGGTCCCTTCAAGGCTGTAAGGTTGTTCAATCACGATGTTCTCAGACCGCTTGACCTTCAGAACTTCTTCGACCTGCTGCTCGATTGACATGAATCGATGGATGACCCCTATGCCGCCCGCTCTGGCCATAGTAATCGCCATGGCGTGTTCGGTGACCGTATCCATTGGAGCACTGACGATGGGCGTCTTCAACTCGATGTTCCGGGAAAGCCTAGTATTTGTGTGCACATCCTTCCGAGAGCGAACGTCAGTTCTCTTTGGGACGAGCAAAACATCATCAAAAGTCAATCCTTCAGTGATTTTGTTAGACAATTCATGCACCTGCTTAGCGCGATTCGCGGGTTGGGTCAACATACATCTTGATTGAGAACGAGGACCCTTCCGATTCAACGGGCGTCAATAACATGCCCGTTAGTGGGCCACAGCTTGGCGTTCGAATTTAAACTTTAGTTGAAACGATTCTCCAGCAAGTCTCGCCAAGTTAAACGACCGGCGACGCTCTAAATCAGTTTACGTTAAATATGCCATAAGTCATAGGCGAGAAGCAATCACCAGCCCTTTGGAGGGAGCACGGAAACGGCATACAAACATCCTGAAGTTTTAGTCGAAACGTCATGGGTTCGCGATCACCTGAAGGATTCGAAAGTTCGAATAGCGGAGGTCGATTACGACCCGACGGCTAACTACACCCTCGGCCACATTCCAGGAGCCGTACTTTTCGATTGGAGAAAAGACATGAACGATCCAGTGGCACGCGATATTCTCAACAAACAACAACTAGAAGAACTGCTGTCAAAGGCTGGGTTGGGCAGCGATTCAACTTTAGTCCTATACGGAGATTTCAACAACTGGTTTGCCGCTTTCGCGTTCTGGATCCTAAGATACTACGGAGTTGACAACGTCGTATTGATGAACGGCGGGAGAAAGAAATGGCTTGCAGAAGATGGCGGAGTCACCAAAGAACAACCCAACTACAGCAGAACCAACTTCAAAGCCAAGGGACCAGATGAAACGATCAGAACATACCTCGACGCCGTAAAACAAGGCCTTAACCAGAAAAATAGGGTACTCGTAGATGTCCGCAGCCCAGCCGAATTCACCGGCGAAATAACTGCGCCACCCGAGTATCCAAACGAACATGCTCAACGTGGAGGCCACATTCCCGGAGCCGTCAACATACCGTGGTCGCAAGCCGTGAAGGAAGATGGAACATTCAAGTCAGCCGAAGACCTTGGGAAGTTATACGAAGGAAAAGGCGTTACGAAGGACAAGGATGTTG
>OCOJ01048177.1_pt1 | contig 11706 bp, 14 predicted proteins | sample 1539251 | NCBI WGS metagenome assembly OCOJ01 (sample SAMN01911457, study PRJEB22624) | soil metagenome | biome: Soil | place: Malaysia | collected 2012-04-30 | depth RA_metagenome m
GTATTGCCACCCGAGGCGCCTCCAGAGGTCGACCGACGTCTCGAGCGCGGCGATCGCCGCCGGGATCTCACCCTGGTCGCCGAGCAGTAGTCCTTAATCGCCTGGAGTTGCTGTGATCGGGGTTGGCGTGCATCTAAGTGCCGACGCTTTTACCGCCGGGCCGTTGCTTCTCGAGAAAGCCGCCAGAGAGAATCGAACTCCCGACCTGCTGATTACAAATCAGCCGCTCTACCGACTGAGCTATGGCGGCATACGTCAGAGACCGGCCCCGGTTTTGGCTCATTTAGGGGCCGGCCCCCATTTGGACCTGTTGGATAAACGGTCGCATGGCTTCCCCAAACGCGTTCAGACCGCGCCGCGCAGCGTCGTCGTCCAGGCCGATGTAGTGCGCGGTCATGTCGACCGATTCGTGGCCGTACAGGTACTTCAGGTCGACCAGCGACACCCCCGCCTGGTAGGCGATCCGTCCGAACGACCGCCGCAGGTCGTGGCCCGAGACCGGCACTCCCAACGCTGCTCGATGAGCGGCGCGTCGAACGTCGTGGTCCGCGGTCCGCTCGTGGTAGGGGAAGATCGCCGCGGTCGCCGGCTGGTTCAGTGTCCACGCGACCAGCTCCGCGTACGCGACTGGCTGGATCGGGATGGTCCGATACTTCCCTCCGTGACGTCCCTTCCCGAGCACCCGCATCGTGGGGTTCGGGAGCGTCAGGTCCAGGTCCCGTGCGTGAAGCCGCAGGACCTCCACCCGTCGCAATCCGTTGAACCCCTCGAGCGCGACGATCACTTTCTCCCGGCCACTTGCGGCCGAGTAGAGCGCCCCGAGCTGCGCGGCCGTCAGCCAGCGTCGATTGATCGCTTGCCCGCCGGGCGCAAGCCAGACTTCCACGTCCTCCGACAGTGGGTTTCCTTCCCACCGCAGGAACTCGCGCAGCGCCACCAGATTGGTATGCAGCGTCGAGTTCGCCCAGAACCCTGCGGTCTTCAGTGCCTCCACGTCCTCGGCCGTGACGTCGGCCGCGGACGCGGGTGCCTCTCGGCCCGCGCGCTCGAGCGCTCGCGGCATGGCGAGCAGGTACTGGCGGATCGTTCTTCTCCATCGTTCGCCGATTCCTCGCTTCTCCCTCGCGAATCTCCGTGCTCTCTCGTTCCACCAACGTACCCCTGAGGGCACGGTGGTTTCCTCCGAGCCGAACCGACAGACAGGGAGGTTGATGGACTCTCCGTTCCAGTCTATCGTGAACTGGCCCGCAATCAGGGGAGATGGCGACCGGGAGGCGAAATTGGGTTTTTGGGCTCCCGCCCTCGCAACCGTAGTTGATCCACGGGCCATCCCGGTCGCCACCAACGGCGCGAATCGGGTGCGGGTCTAAGTAGCGAACCGGACTGTCGAACAGTGAAAAGAGCCGGCGTTCTAATGACACGCTACGACCTGAGCGAGTTTCGAACCCTGACCTGGGTCAGAATCACGCGCTGGTTTCGAGCCGGGTGCGCGACATTCGGAATCACATTCATCGGTTGGACCGCGTACGGGGTCTACCTCCAAGCCATCGGGACTGGTATCGACGAATTGCACCTCGTTGGGCTCGTGCTGGTATTCTTCATCCTCAGTTTCTTCGTGGTTATCGGCGTGGGGGGTCGGCCTCCTGCAAATGAACTGGTTCTCGACGAGGCTGGAATCCAGTTGAACTACCGTCGCGGACGGCCGGACGTCCGAAGCTGGGACGATCCAAGCACATCCGTCCGAGGCCGGCGAACCGACGGGGTACAGGATAGCGTGTCGGGGGGCCGTGCCTTATGGTCGATCTACGGCCGTCTTGGCGCGATGTCTGAGACGTTCATCCCGAAGGCTGCGTTCGAGGAGATAGTCAGACAGGCCAACTCCCACGGGCTTGCTCTGCGCGAAAGCATTAGTCGTCCAGGGTGGTTCTTCTACAGAATCAAGCGGGGCACCTGATCATCGTGGGCCGAGTCGAAGTGTGGGCACGCCCCGGAGCCCGCCACGAGGGTATTGAGTGGGACCCTTGGCGGAAACGCTGGGTGGTCTCAGTTCGCGAAACGCCCACCGAAGGGAAAGCGAACGACGCGATTGTGCGCGTCGTCGCCGAGAGTCTGCACGTCCCTCCGTCGTCAGTTCGGCTCGTGTCCGGGGGTCGGACGCGAGCGAAGCTCGTTGAGGCTGATGGCGTCTCGGACGCCGAAATCGCGGAACGGCTGGGGAAAGGTCGGCAGCTTTCAATCTCCGCCGGAAGATGATTCCAGAATAACCGGCTGGGCGACACGATTACGTGTCCCCCAACTTCGTTCACCGCGAGCTTCTGCTTCCGTCGCCCACCAAGGACCCGCCTGAGAACGCGCCCCTCGTCTGGAACCACTCGGACCCGTACTCTCTCGAGATCCATCGGGAGAAGGATGGACGCGTTCGCTACGCGCTCGGCTCGGTCGACTCGGACGAGCTCGACGCGATGCTCACGTATCTCGAGAGCACCCGTTCGCATCTCTCAGGAGGCGAAGCAATCGATTGCCTCGCCGAAACCCTAGTTCCCGACGGCATCTACGCGCGGGCCGTCCCCACTCTCAAGCACCACCACCTTCCCCTAGTGATCCACCCCCGGGTCGACCCTGCGGACCACCTTCTACGGATCTTTGGCTCTCGAGCCCTTCGCGACCACGACGTGGTCTTGCAATTTGCATTTCAGAGCGTCGACTACTGGGAGTCGACCTTCTTCTCGCCGCTGCTGGAGAACGTGGCCCAACGATACTCCCACGTCGTTCGCGCCGCGATCAACGCCCGGCAAAACCAGCCGGCCTACCACGTTGAGCTTCGCACACGCATCGTGGGTCCGTGCCCGGAAGATGCGCTCGCCTCGATCGGTGTCTGGCTGTCTGGTTGGACGGTTGTCGGTGGAGCCCCGTGGAGGCGCTGGCACGTCATCCCACCGAAGAAGGAGTGGGCCTTCCAGATGGCGATGGACGACCACTGCCTCGTCCATTTCGTATCTAAGCGGGGCCGGAGGGATGTTTCCGGCCTCGAGCTTTCGCGTTTGCTCAGCATTCCCTGGACGACGCAGCACCCTGAGTGCGCGTACTCTGGTGCGCCTCGAGGAAAACCGGGTCCAGAGTTGCTCGTGCGGACGCCCAACAATCCGAGGTCGCCGGTCGAACCGCGTCTGATCGCCGGGTTGAGCGGAGGTCATCCAGTCGCCCTGCCCCGAACGTGGAATCACACAACAATCCTCGGCCGGACCCAGACGGGCAAGTCGACCTCCGCGATGGCCTTCGCCCTCCAAGTTCTCAGGAAGGAGCCGGGGTCGACGGTGGTCGTCGTCGAACCCACCGGGACTCTCGTCGAGGGCATTGTCNTCAAGGATCCCCCGCGAAGTTGCGGCGGAGACCGTCGAGGTGGACCCTGCTCACGCTACATTCGAACGCGACGGGACGAACTGGGTCTCCGTTCCCTTCGGGCTCCTGCGGACCCCGGAAAGGCCCACGGACTTGGATCGGTGGTCGGAGGCACTGGCGGGGGACCTTCTCTCCGCCATACGGAGCGCGTGGGGGGAGGAGAGCATCGGGGGAAGGGCCGAGTTCCTCCTTCGTGCTCTGGTGCAAGGGCTCGCCCGGACGCCGGGCTCGAACCTCGTGGATGCCAACAGGCTCCTCACTTTCAAGCCCGCGCTCCAGAGGTTCGTGAAGACGACCCCGCCCGGTCCTCTCCGTGATTTCCTCGAGCACCACCTGCCGCGACTCNGACTACAACTTCACGATGTCCACCCTCGACAAGGTCGGTAAGATCGCGACCAACCCGCTGCTACGGGTCGCGCTCTGTCAAAGGAGCCACGCCGTCTCGTTTGACGAGCTGCTCAAGCACCGTCTCCTACTGCTGAACCTCTGCAAGGCATCCCTCGGCGCTGACGGGGCGAACTTCCTCGGCGCGATCTACCTCACCCAGCTCTGGGCCGCGATCCAGAGGTCGGGGAAGCCCGACCACCCGGTCTACCTCCTTCTGGACGAGGTCCACAACTACGCGATCCCGACCCTCGCCGACATGCTCAGCGAGGGAGCGAAGTTCGGCCTCCACGTCGTTGCGGTCACCCAGTACCTCCACCGGGTGCCCCCGCGGGTCCAAGCGGCCCTGCTCGGGAACGTCGACGTCTGGCTCCTCTTCTCGCTCGGGGTCGAGGACATGGACGACNGCGTGGAAGATCGTCCACGGGGAGCAGCACGGCTGGCTCCCCCACGACCTCGTGGATGGCCTCCGGGCGCACGAGGTGGCCATGGCCACGTCCGGGAGCCTGCTGAAGCTCGAGACGCGGCCCTGCGCAGCTCCGGGGGCCAACGCGAACGAACTCAGGGAGGCCGTTACCGCAAGCTCGCGGCGATACGCACAGCCCGAGGACTCGGAAGCTTCGCCCTGGCTGGTCGACCAGAACGACCTCGAAGCCCTACTCAACGGCCTCTCCTACCGCTCCCGGACGGTCGAGGAGCTAGCCGGTCGCACCGGACTGCCGCCGGACAAGCTTGCAGCGGCCCTGAGGCGGTCTGAGGAGGCGGACGATGTCGAGCAAGATTCAGGGAAGCCCGGGAAGGTCCGTCTGACCCCTCGCGGGAGCGTCCACCTTTGTGCGCTCCAGGCACGGCGGAACGAGGGCGAGGATCACGTCGAGACCCTCACCGACCTCGTGATGTTTCTCGATTCGCGGGGGATCGCGACGACAATCCCCGAACAGGTCGCGGGCGTTCTGATGCCAGATGGGCAGTTCCGCTGGGGCGGAGCGGTCTACAACGTCGAGGTCGAGTGCTCTACGGTCGCGAAGGCCGCAGAGCAGGTCGTGCGAAACGTCCGGAAGGCGCGGGAGGCGGGAAATCGGGTGCTGATCGCGCTACCTGACTCCTCGGGTGTGCCGCGTCTTCTGGCTGTGCTGGATGGAGCGTTCCCGGGCAACCGGCTGTGGCCCGACGGGATCGGGCTGGTCTGGAGGGACCAAGCCGGGGTCTTCCACCCCCACCGAGTCGCCGGGACTGAGGTCTGGCCGTTCCTGGAAGAAGGCGCCGTGACCGTTAGGGAATCAGGCCCTCCGTTGGAAGATGAGAGCGAGAAAGGAGGGCTCACGGATGTCCCAGCCGACACCGACCCCCTGGTCGCGAAGGTTCGTGAAGTCGTGGCCCGACTTCTCGCCGAGCGTCGAACAGAAATCACCAGCAAAGAGCTGCTCGGTCTGCTTCCGGAGCCGGACCGGTCCAAGTACGGAGACCAGCGGATCGGGGCGGTCCTCGCATACCTGGGCGCCAGGAGCCGAAGAGTGTGGGTTGACGGGGCGCGACCCCGTGTCTACGACCTGGGGCAGATCGGTGAGCCGAGATTGGACCGAGCAGACCGGTCCGGACCGACTGATTAGATGGATTCGGTTTCAAGTCGCGTCGGTCCGGCCTGACTCGTCAGTCTGCCCAGACCGGCTTGGTCCTCAGATGACGGGAAATAACGTCGAGTGATTCTGAGTTTTCTGTCGAGCGAGTAATGATCTTTCCTCAGACCTCCGAGAAATTGGCCCGTTCATACCGGCTTCTCGATATGCTCCGAGAGTCCCGGGCGGACAGCGGGGCGTTCGAGGCACTTCTGGATGCGGTCGTGATTGAAGGCCGAGCTGTGACTTTCGTCCTCCAAGCGGAGCTGTCTCAGCCCGGACTGGCAATGGCTGATTGGTACGAAGCTGAGCAGGCCAAGATGCGGCGGCCAGAGAACAATGCCCTGCCGTGGCTTCACGAGGCGCGAACCCTTTCGACTCATCAAGTCCCCCTCGGGGTGGGCCACGGGATAGAGGTCAAGCCCCGGAACCCCCCCATGCTGAGCCCAGGCGAGAAATTCGGAATCACGGCTAACGGCGAGATGTTCTTTGAACAGTATGACAAGGATGGGAACCTGGTTCGAACAGTCGTGCCGAAATCTGACCTGGATGTTCGCTACTATCGGATCATTACCAATCCTACTCCCCCGAAGCAACTGCTTCTGAACGGCCTTGATTTCTCCGGCCAGGATGCCGTCACCATCGTCTCCGCTTACCTCGATTATCTCAGCGAGCTCGTGCAACGTGCGGAGTCCGAGGCTCTGCGACAAGTTCTGCACAATAAGTTCGACGGCTCCAAGAGCTGAACGCCCGAACTCAGACCGGGCATCTGACGCAAGTCACAGCCACAGGATCATCGCACCGCGCCGCTCGCCCGCCCGGCGCACCAACGTGATCGTGACCCCGACCACCGCGAGCGCGACCCCCACCACCATGAGCGCGAGGTAACCCTCCAACGTGTCGGGTGACGCGCCCGCGTTGCACGTGGGATTCGCGACACATGCATCGAACGCGGCGAACCACTCTCCGACCATGAGCAGGACCGAGAGGCCGATGATGACCAAGATGGCCCCCGTCCAGACGATCCGCGGATTCCTGCCCGACGATGTCGGTGAGCTACCGGAGATGCCTTCTCGCATCTTTCTCCCTCGCGAGGAGAGGGAGAAAGGGCGAGGGCGCGGTTCGTGACCACCGCCGCGGGAGGGGCCCGCGAACGAAGTGAGCGGGAGGGACCCGCGATGATGAGGGGCGCCGCGGTGAAACCTGACGCAGTTAAGAAGAGGCCCCCTTGTCAGAGCTCTCTGTTTGTTGAGCGATACCGTACCAGGCGTGCTTGAGAATGTCGAGAGCTTCCTTGCTGAAGAAACCAAGCAGGAATGAAAGAACGATTAGCGTCGCGAGGTTCGTCAATGTTCCCGTGCTCAAGGTTAGAGCGGAAGCCGCGCTCGACGACGAGAGGGAGATTCCAACGACGCACCATAGGTAGATGATCACTATCGCGACGAACGGGGCGGTAACAATACGGTAGACGTATTGGAATGGATGGCGAGAGTCAAACACGTCGTTTGTGGTATCGTCGTTGATCCTGAGGTACGACGCGGCCATTGCTCCGAAGAGTGACCAGAAGATTACCTCCCAAAATGGAGTCGACAGCGGAAACTTCGCCAATCCCCAAGTAGGATTAAAGAAGCTGTAGAGGCCCACCGAGACTCCGAAAGTGATCCCCAGTGCCAGGGTCTCCTTGTAGGATACCTTCTGTCGGAGGTTTTGCAGGGCTTGCTCCGCGGCGCCAATTTGGTTGCGGGCACCCATGACACAAGTGTACCCCGCCATCGAAAGTTCGACCTCGAGAGGCGTTGGAGATGCTGGGGGCGTCTTCGCGGCGATGCCGTCCGTGGCCTCGAGAAGCAACATCTCGGTTGCCTCAAGTAGGTAGCCGGCAGCCTGCGTGGTGACCATGACGAATCGAAGAACCCAGTCGTGATTCCTGTACTGGACCAGAATCGAGGCGTCGGTTAGCTCCTTTCCCAGATTCGAAGCCCAATCGACGGTATCGCGTCCCCACTTCGCCTTCGTGTCCGGGTCATCCGCGGTGAGCACCGGCACCGGTTTTCTTGATTCCAGATGGAGCTCCCCGTATCGGTCGGGTGTGAAACGGTCTCCTTGATCTCTTGAGTCCTCCCCGGTATCAGGCGAAGGGTAATACCCATCAAGTGCGAACGCATCTGTTCGAAGAATCGGGATTTTGGCACTCAATTGGCTGCGGATCTTCCAGGCCGCTTCCCTGAACTCTTCGGGAGTCTTTGGCTCGTCACACGAGTCTGTGTCCGAATCGGATGGTTGCTTGGCGACCTTCTTTTTCGCTGCCATCAGGCTTACTCCCTCCTAGTTTTTCCTAACCTACATCGAAGATGAGCAGAAACCGGAAAGGCAGAAGCTGTAGCCAGAGTAAGGGAACTCGGCGCTGCCGAGTGGGTCTGCGGCCGCACCCGGGACGGTCCAGACCACGCCCTTCGGGGGCGTAGTCATGTTCGTTGCTCGATCCTAGACGAGCGCGAATCGGGGTGGTCCTATTTCAATGCGGCGCGAAAAGGCCCTACGCGGCGGGGACCCCGAGCGCAGCGAGGGGGAGGACCCGCGAAGCGATGCAGGTCGGGTCTCAATGAGGAGGCGCAGTCACACGAGTCGGAGTCGGGGCTGAGCGCTTCAGTAAAGTGCGGAATCCGACCCCGAGCCCCCAGCCTATAGTCAGCAACCCACCGATGGCCAGTAGAACGCCGGCCAGCATCCCGCCGGGAATGAAGACCTGAGTACAGGTGAGTGCACCGGCACAGGCATCAGGAGGGGGTACGGCGTACCAAGTCCAGCCTCCCATCAGCAGGAAGCCCACGCCAGCCCCCGGAATCACGAACTTGAACGCTGGCCAGAACTCCGTTCCTCGCATGGATTAGTCTTGGACGTTCTGGTCCACGGTTTCAAAGTACGATAAGTCGTTCGTCGGACCCGTCCACGCGCTTCAGTGGCCGGCGCGAGCGAAGCGAGGGGGAGGACCCGCGGGCCAGTCGCATGAGATTTTCGGTGCAGTCAGAGCGCGATTGAGCCCGTAACCGTGGAGGTCGCCACCGTGGACCCGATTGCCAGGGTGTCTCCGGTCAAGCTCCACGCGCTTGGCGCGACCAGGACTACCTGGTAGTGGCTCACCAATGCGGTGATTGGCATGGACCAGCCGGCTGTGCCGTTCGCCGAGAGGCCGTAGCTATCGATCCACTTCCCGCCCTGCGAGAGCACGAAGAGATACCATCCGGTGGAATTCGCGGCGCATTGCTGAAGGGAGGCAACCCAAGAATCGCAGCCTGAGCGTACGAGATGAAGCTGTGCGCCCGTCGAGTTGATCAGATTCCAGCTCGTCATCCAGTTCGCGAGCCCCCAACCATCGTAACTGGTGACGGACCCGTTCGGGGATGCAAGCGCGACTTGGATGGTTGTGGTCACCTGAATCGTGGAGCCAAATCCAGATTGTGTGGACGTTGCCGGGAGGAGCTTGTACGATCCGTAACCTGCGAAATAGGGATGGTTGAGGTATGCACAATTCGTCGTTCCGTTGAAGAGCCCTCCAAAAGAGCCGTTCATGGCTTCGTACACCTCCGAGATCGGCTGAATTCCGGTGACTCCTCTGAGGCCGCAGCGCTCGTAGAACGCGCCCAAGCTTCCGACCGTCTCCGCGACACCGGGGAACGCGCCCGGACCGCTTGTCAGGATTTCCACGGACGGGGACGTTGACAGAAGCAAGCTCTCATTGACCCGCTGCAGCGCCGTCTGAACAATGGTTGGACTATCGACAAGAGGACCCGAAAGCCCTCTCACCCATGCCTCGGGATTCGGAGCATCATCCCATGGATAGCAACCGAGTGTGCTCGTTATGTTTGCCTCGGGGTAGACAGTGATCAGTCCCAACACGTCTGTGACCAACAGGGACAGTTGGGTGCTGTTCGAGTAGAACGCGAACTGCCAAAAGGGAGCCGTCCCACTATCGAAGGTCCCGTTGAAGACCGGCATCGTCCCGTTCCAAAGCGTAAGACCGTCGTAGAGGTCCCCGCAAGCGTTCGCCGTAAGGTTGACTTGCAATCCGTATCCAACCACGTTCGCGCTGAAGGAGGACTCAGCTGCGACACCAACGAACCAGTACAGGTCCCATGGACCTCCAGTTTCGTTCCTTATCAGTCGATTCACGTCGCCCAACGCCTTCAGGAGCGTTGGACCGTCGGCCCGAATCGTGGGTCGCGGGGAAGCACCGCTTGGATGGGATTCCACAATCCACCAAATCCCAACACCGGCTGCGATAAGGACCAGTGCGATCACGATTGTCGTCGCCAAACGGACCCGCTGCATCACTCTGAATCGGTCTGTCGACCCGGAATACTCGCGGGCGCTTGAAACAGTGACGGAGACCTAGCCTCCCGTGCATGTTGGCACCCCGTTCTGCACTTGAGACGGGGTCCAGTAGAAGATGCCGATGAGGTCGGCTGTTTCGGGAGACGCGTTGGGATTACCTCCTTCGCCGAACATGTCATAGCACGCAGCTTGAGCTCCCCCGATGCTCCACGTCAGGTCCTGTGTGTAGGTACTGGAAGTCGTTTGAGACCACCCTGTTTGAGCATTGAAACTCAACGACTGGGTGCCCGGAAGGCTGATTGAAAGGCTAAAAGTGAGTGTCACTCCCACGGTCGTCGACGTGGTAGTTGAGGTCTCGACACCCCCCTGAAGACCTTTGCCGGCCGGCGTTCCGACATTCTGCATTGTGTGCTGGTTCGAGTCCTTCAGGTAGTACGCGCCCGAAGGAAGCTTGCCAGGTTCGAGATTGTCGACGGGAGGAGCTATACCGTACTGGGAGGAGAACCCATCTGAGTAAGCACCACCGTATGTGTTGAGGGAGGTGACGTTCCAAGTTCGCTGCGTCGCATTGAAGTACACAGTTCCAGAGGTGTACCATTGAGCTCCCCAATCGAGTGTCCCGTTACTAGACGATGCACCCGACCCCGCGGAGAATGTCTTGGTAATCTGGGTCGAGCCGCTGGCCCCAATACCGCCAACGTATCCGCCGGATACAGACCAATCGTGTTCAAGCGTCTCAGATGCGGTGTACGACTGAGTGTACGTGATTGTTCCATAGTTGAGGGGAGCATTGCTGAAGTCGATCGCTTCGGGAATGTACGGAGAAATGAAGTTCGATGGCAGCACGAAGTTCACAACCTGCTGGGCCAGAATTGTGATGGATTCGTTGAAGTAGCCGGCCCACATCGAGGTTAACCCATTCCCACCCGGCGGCTGAACCGCAGAATTCACCAAAGAAACTAACACTCCGCCTCCTGAGGGGCACGGCACGTACTGCCACCCCTGCGGAGTGTCAACATAGAGTACAGGAATCGACACGCTGTACCGGCCAGCAAGGTTGGTGATTGTCCAATATGAGGGGAGACCCTGTGGATTGGTACAGGACGTTTCGACTAGCAGACCCGTGCCCGCTTGGCCCTTCGAGTTTGTCACCAAGCCCGAGATAGTGAATGGAGACAGCTTGTCCGCGCTCGTTGTCCATGAGCTGCCGAGAGTGCCTATGTACCAGTGGGCACCGCTGCTGTCACTGCAGTAGTACTGGGCGTAGACCTGGAAGTAGTACTTTGTACCAGGGTTCAGAAAGTCAATGAACGCCCTCACTGTCCCCGAGGATGGGAAGCTCACTGTCGCGCCGGACAATACGCTCCATGAGTAGCTTGTGTTCAAGCCGAAGTTCAGATTCGCCGTCCCATCCGGCGCACCGCTGCCACTCACCTCCCAAAAGAAGATGGTGGCATTTGTGGCATTTGTCACCACGGTCGCCGCCAGATTGAGCGTGTAAGGAGTGGGACAATTGCCCCCGCCCCCGGGAGGGCGATCCGGTCCAACGTTGTCCGCTTTCGCTAAGCCGAAGGATCCGCTCGATGCGAGCAGAGCCAGAACCACTGCTACGGTTACCAGAACTCTTGCCGCTCGTCCTTGATTCCGTCGTACCCTCGACGATCCGTGTTTATCGCTCATTCGACGTTTCCTCCTCGTCTTTCGGTTCCGGGACGCGGACCGTGACCGATACGCTCGCAGAAACTCGGAAGATTCAGGGACGCGTCGCCGAGTGGGTCGGCGATCGCATCCGGAACGGTCCGAACGACTCCCTCGCTGGCCGGCGTCATGTCGATTGGTCCTTGCCGTGCGGATATCGACGAACGGCTATACACGGCCTGCCACTGTTTCCCGTTGACGGGACGCCCGTTAGCGGGATTCCCGTTAACGGGAAACCAATCAACGGAGCCAGCCTCAGGCCGAGGGTCTCACTTCA
>OCOJ01034766.1_pt5 | contig 11695 bp, 11 predicted proteins | sample 1539251 | NCBI WGS metagenome assembly OCOJ01 (sample SAMN01911457, study PRJEB22624) | soil metagenome | biome: Soil | place: Malaysia | collected 2012-04-30 | depth RA_metagenome m
TGGAGTGTATCTTGTTCTTCCTGAGCACGTCCTTCGTGTGCAGGAAGTACATGTCGGTCGTCGTGGCGTCCTTTATCTCGTCCTCACGGGCCAGCCAGAAGAGCCTGTCCTCGAGGTCGAAGCGAGGCATTCCGCTGTGCGCGCCCGTCTTCGGGCCTGAAAAAGTATTTCTGTCCGCCCAAGTGTGGCCGCACGTATTGCCCCGCGGTGAACTCGATCTCGGCGCTGCAAGACAACAGATCGCGAGCTTCATCAAGAGGAAGGTAGACGAATCGAAGGTGGACGGTGTCGTCCTTGGGATCAGCGGAGGGATAGACTCCGCGGTGACGGCGTACCTCTGCGTGGAAGCACTGGGGAGCAGGAGGGTGCTGGGCCTGATAATGCCAGACGAAAGGGTCACGCCCGAGGGGGATCTGGAGGACTCCAGGCTGATAGCCCAGGAACTCTGCGTGGAAACGAGGTTCGCGGACATAGCCTCAATCCACCGTGCGTTCATGAAGAGCCTTGAGCCGAACAGGCTGGCCGAGGGAAACCTCAGGGCAAGGATTAGGATGGCTCTGCTCTACTACCATGCCAACCTGACCAACAGGCTGGTGGTTGGAACCGGAGACAGAAGCGAGGCAGCGGTGGGCTACTTCACCAAGTACGGGGACGGCGGAGTCGATATTCTGCCGATAGCGGACCTCTACAAGACGGAGGTAAGGAAGATGGGTGAAATCCTGGGGATAAGCCGGAGGATTATCAGGAAGCGGAGCAGCCCGAGGCTCTGGCCCGGCCAGACCGCCGAAGGAGAGCTCGGGGTCACCTACGAGGCGATAGACGAGATTCTGCGCCTGTACCTGGACAGAAGCGCCAGCCCGAAGGAAGTGGCTCGCAGGACGGGAACGCCCCTCGACGAAGTGAAGAGCGTGGTCCGGAAGTACAGGGAGTCCTCACACAAGCGGAGGATGCCTGAAATCTGCAAGCTCCGAAGGTAACCCTTAAACGCGGAACGGCGCGAGCGCGCAATCCAGGGCCGGTAGTTCAGCGGTACGAACGCCCGCCTCGCACGCGGGAGGTCGGGGGTTCAATTCCCCCCCGGTCCACTTTTTCCCCTAGCTGGCGTCAGCCATGGGCTCGTCGTCCATCCCCTGAATGAGTCCCTTCAGTTCGGCCCTCAGGCCCTTGTACCTGTTGCGAACGGTCACTTCGGTGACGCCCGCGGCCTCGGCTATCTGCTTCTGCGTCTTTGGTTCGCCTTCCAGCAGCCCGGCCAAGTACAGGGAGCTCGCTGCCAGCCCCATAGGCGCCTTACCTGCAGAGATTTCCTTCTCCTCTGTGAGGCGGACTATCTCCAGCGCGCGCCTTGTGGTCCTCTCCGACATACCCACCTTGGAGGCCACCCTCGCGACGTTTCGGGTAGCGTCCACGACTGGCATGCTGAGGTCCATCTCCCTCAGGAGTATTCTGTAGTCCCTTGCGATGTCCTTTCGGCGGAGGTTGCTTGAGGCTGCGATGTCCTTCAGCGTCCTGGGCGTCTCTGTGTCCCTTAGCGCTGCGTACAGAGAGGCGGCCACAATCCCGGATATGGATCTTCCCCTGAGGAGACCGCGTTCGAGGGCCTTCCTGTAGATGTACGCGGCCCTCTCTTTGATGCTCGAGGAGATCGCCAGCTTGTCACCGAACTTGTCCAGCTCCGCCATCGCCTGCCCGAGGTTCCTCTCCATAGAGCCATAGGCGGGTGACCTGTTGTCCCACTTCCTCAGCCTGTCGATGGTGCTCTTCATCGGCGATGAGAGAGCCCTTCCCGATGCGTCTTGGTAGGACCTCCCTATGACGGTGGACAGCCCCATGTCCCTATAGGTTATGGAGGTCGGAGACCCCGTCCTGATCTTGTTACTCGAGTCCTCGTTCGCCGACGACACCCATTCTGGTCCTCGGTCGACTGCCCGCTCGCTCATCACATAGCCGCAGCTGCTGCAGGTGAGCTCGCCCGACGTCGAGTCCTCGACCAGTGCCCGCTTCCCGCAATTTGGACACTTGTCGGAAATCGGTAGTGCGGATACTCTAGTTGTGCTCAATCTATTCTCACGTATAACATATGTGATACGACCCATATAAACATGGTAGTATTTCATTACTAAGTTGGTTGCGTGGGGTTAACCTTCCCTTTCGACCGCTCTCATGAGCTTCCGCCGGCACAGGGAGCTTGTTTCTAGCTTGTTACAGGTTTTCTGACCAGTTTCGTGCCGCAAACTGGACATTCGACCAATTTCGGGTTAGTGTAGGTCTTGCCGCACCCGCTGCAGAAGAGCTTCCAGGTGATGTTCTTCCACTCTCCACCCTTCATCGACGTCTCTGAGAGCTTGATGGCCAAGACCTCGGCCACGTTCCGGACTGCGAAGTCGTCTGAAACGAGCCTGGCCCCGTCTTCCGTCTTCGTCAGATCTAGTGCGAGGGCGAGCAGCGATACGTCAGTCGCTGAAAGCGCTCTAATGTCGCCGGTCCTCGTGGCCGTCGCCTTGACCGTCTCGACTGATTCGGGCGAGGGCTCGGTGACCTGGACCCTGGTGTGAATCAGCGATGACCCAACGTTGTGGTGCCTGACCTCCTCCAAGACCATGTATGTGGTGTAGTAGCGGCCGTTGCCCTGGTAAGGTATGCCAGCATAGAAGGCGGTTGAGTCAAGGACGAACGCAGTTTCAGCCAAGAGGTCTTTCCTTCGATTGCTTGTTAGGCACCTGTGCCGTGGGTCGCTTGAGGCTTCAGCGGAATCATTGTTCTCTTCGGTCAGTGTGGGTTTCCAAACTAAGCTTATTTACTTTCAGTCAAAAAGCTCAGCGCGATTAACAGTGAGCAGACCAGCCGACTTGGGCAGCGTGAAGGTCGGGAGCTACATAGTCCTCGACGGAGAACCCTGCAAGGTCGTAGACCGCGAGCACTTCAAGCCTGGGAAGCATGGCAGCGCGAAGGTCAGACTCATGGCCGTGTCGATCTTCACGGGGAGCAAGAAGAGCTACGTCTCTCCCGCCGAATCAAGGGTGGACATCCCGATGATCGACAAGCGGTCGGGGCAAATCACTTCTGTGACGGACAACTCGGTCCAGGTCATGGACCTGGAGACCTTCGAAGTCTTCGAGCAGCCGAAGCCCACGCCCGAGGAGGCCGCAGAACTCGGCGGTGAGCTGGTGCCAGGGGCTGAAGTGGAGTACTGGTCCGTGATGGGCCGAAAAAAGATAATGAGAACGAAGGGCGGAGCCTAAGTCAGGCTAGACGCGTCCGACGATGGGAACGGTTGCTCTATCTGTGAATTGAGTCTTCATCGTGATCCTCAGCCGGCTCTTCCGAATCCCTTCATCTAGAGCGTTCGACGCTCTCCCGCAGGAGATTTAGGTTTACCTGTGAGCGTAGGGCAAGTGGGCTGGGCCGGTCCGGAGGCACTAGGTTTTTGTGGGGGTCGGATTCGGGCGGGCACCGTCGGTGATTCAGACCATTGGAAACCAGCCGTTCTTCGCCCAGGTACTACTGGGGCCTCCTGGTGCTGGCCATCGTGGCGACCGCAGCTGTGACCTACTCGGCCGTCGGGCTGGCTGGTAGTCAGTCGTCGACAACCAACAGCCAGCAGATGCAGAGGCTGGTGGGCCTGGTCCAGAGCGAGAACTCCATCCTACAGTCCCAGACAGGGACGGGCCAGGCGTCGGCGAACTATAGTTCCAGCATCAACCCAGTGGAGATATATGCCGAGACGAGCGGAAGCGTGGTCACTGTCCAGGGCGTGCAGGTTTCCGCGTCAGGTAATTCGACCGTCCTTGGCTCGGGCTTCGTGCTGGCGCTCCAGAACTCGTTCTACGTGGTGACGAACTTCCATGTAGTGCAGAACGCGGTGGGCGTCACGGTCACCTTCGCAAACGGGGACGCGTATCCTGCGAAGGTGGTGGGGACCGACCCGTACAGCGATTTGGCCGTGTTGAACAGCACCGCGCCGGCCCGGGAGCTCCATCCGCTCAAGATAGTTGGCTCCGCGTCGCTTGTGGTGGGCCAGCCGGTTGTCGCCATCGGAAATCCGTTCGGGCTCTCGGGTTCTATGACGGTTGGGATAATCAGCCAGCTAGGCAGGACGATCAGCGAATCTCTGGCGGGAAACTTCGCGATTGCTGACGTTATCCAGTTCAGCGCCCCCATAAATCCGGGCAACTCGGGAGGAGCCCTCCTGGACGCGAACGGCAACGTGATTGGAATCACGACGGCGACCATAGGCAGTTCGCAGGGAGTGGGTTTCGCCATTCCTTCTGATACGATCATCCGCGAGTTGCCTCTGCTCGTGGGTGTGGGAGGGTACAGCCTGCACTCCTACATGGGTATCCAGAGTGTGGACATGAACTATCCACTGGCGCAGCTGGAAGGAACGAACGTCACCTATGGGGTCCTGGTCGAGACTGTCGCCAGTGGAGGACCCGCTGACGATGCAGGACTTCGTGGTGGGTCCAGCACCGCTACCGTCCAGGGGAGCCAGTATACCATCGGAGGAGACATAATCGTGAGCATAAACGGAACGAAGATCGCCAACACCGACGCTCTCTCGGCGTTCCTCGAAGAGCGGACCCTGCCGAGCCAGACGATAGTTCTGGGGATAATCAGGGGAGGTCACGTGACTACCTTGGATCTGGTGCTGGGCACCAGGCCGCCTCCGCCATCTAGCTAGAGCCTGTCTGCGAGCCTCGCGTCAGCGATTTCCAGGTAGCCCGAATCGCCGCTCCAGTGCTTTTCGCTCCTAAGAATCTCAATCCTCCTAGAGAAGAGTGGACAGTCGAGCACGAACGTTTCTGCCTCGCCTCCTTCGAATCCTATGTGGAACCGGTACTTCGCGCCCAGCTTCACGAGCTCGTCTATGGCCGCGGAGTCTATCGTCCTCCCCAGCCAGCTCTGCCCCAACCCCAGGGCCGAGACGCTCACCACTTGGAAGACGAAGCCATCACGAAGCAGAGCCCTCAGATGGGACTCTGGATCGCTGTGCCACAGGGGCGACAGGCATTTCAGCCCTAGGCCGCTGCACACCCTTTCCACCCTAGTCTTCTGGTAGTCGCTGGCGAGAGCGCCCGTGCAGACGGCGTCGATGCCGTACCTCTTCGTCGCCTTCTCGAGAACGGCCTCCAGGTCCTGCAGCTCCTCCTCCTTGACACCGGCGGTTATCTGCGTCACCTGTGGGAGTCCTGCAGCCTCCGCCTGCAGTCCGGTCCATTTCAGGTTGGGGAAGTGGAACATGTACGACATTGGACTGGGAGGGAAGACGGTCATTAGGCAGACGAGCCGGTCGGTCTTCGACGCGAGGTAGGCAGCGTAGCTGGAGTCCTTCCCGCCCGACCACAGGGCCCCCACCTTCATGCGAGTGGCTCGGCCTTGGGCTTGCTTTAGACGTTCTCATGGCAGGCTAGGAATCGGGACTCCGGCCCCAGCATCCGGAGAAGGTTGGAGGCGCGGCTTTACCGGTCATGCAGCCGAAATGGGCTTCAGAGCAGTGAGTGTGCCGGCACCCAGCAGCGAAAGCTTAGAAGGAGATACAACCATCTTGGTCATGCCCAAATCCGTCAGCTCACGCAGGATCTCCGCCGAATGGAACAGGTCAATCATTGCGATGCGACCTCCGGGCTTCAAGACCCTTACCATTTCGCCCAGCGCGTCTCTTCTCTCCCCTCGAGGGATGTGGTGCAGGACTAGGCTGGACAGCACGACGTCGAAGGTGCCGTCCTCGAAGGGAAGCTGCCTTGCGTCTCCAAACCTCACTTCGACCTTCTCGGCGACGGCCGCCCGCCTGGCATTCTCAAGAGTGTTCTCTGGGCTGTTGGACGACTGGAGACGCCTGTTCCATATGTCCACCCCCACAGCCCGCCCCGTCTGCAGGTGCTTTGCGGCAGTAATCAGCATCAGACCGCGGCCACACCCCACGTCCAACACCGCCTCGTCACCCCGGAGCCGCAGCGAATCGACTAGGCTGGCGGCCGCTCGAACTTTGAAGACCTTGCTGCTCAGTGCGAACACCCCGGCCGACCCGATGAAAATGACGGCCAATATGAAACCCAGCAGGGGGGTGATGCCGTAGGAGAGACCCCCAAGGATCAGGATGGCGACGCCGACAGCGACCATCGAGAAGATTAGGTCGGGCCTGTCGATTCCGTAGCTTGGGGACGAGCCCTGAGCGGACGCCCGCATCGAGTTGTCTCGCGAGGTCTCGGTCTTAAAACTGAATCGAAGCGAGATTCAGGAGGCGGGCACGTCGGCAGTGTCCAGCCGACCTGCAGGTTGAGTCTCTCGGTGGTTGAGCCTCGCCTAGGAGAAGGTCTTCTTGGAAGTCCACTGCCCCTTCTTCGGCTTCTCAATCCCCCAGCTAACCGAGACGCGGGGCGTGATTCGCAAGTACTTCCCTTTGCCGAAAATCCCGTCATGATCCGACATCTCGGCCGTTCCGCTTACCTTTAGCCCCCTGGGCCTCCACGGGTCAACCGACTTCAGGTCGTCGACGACAAGAGACACCCTGTTGTTGCCCGCCTTGATGTTTCTGTACCTCTGGGTCCTGAAGAAGATTGATTGGTCGTGGCTGCCTATCCAGAAGAACTTGCCATCGTACTCAAAGCCTACGGGCGACACTTCGGGCACACCTCGTGGCGAGGCTGTAGCGATCCTAGCGAGGCGCTGTGACTTCAGGAATTCTGTCTCCGGTTGAGAGAAGGTCGTTTGAGGGTGGGGAGGGTTCTTTGGGCTGGGAGCCACGACTGCGCGCGGTCGTCGAGAAGCGGTCGACGACGGGTTGGGGCGAGTGGAAGGAGCAGCGCGGGCGCCCGAGACGACCGGCTCCGCGCTAACGTCAACTCTCCATTGGTGGGACGACCTGGTTCGCCAGGTTGCGACTGCCCTTGTCGTCGCGGCCCTAAGGTCGTCTTCCGTCAGCCCAGTCACCCCTATGAAGTGAGAGAGCGCCCTCTCGAGTCCGCCCACCTGCATCGTCCTGTCTATGCGGAGAATCGAAAGGCAGCTCGGGCATACCACCTCGTATCCCATCAGCTTTTGCACGTGGTTGGCGTCGTCGAAGGACCACCGTTCGCTGCATTCTAGGATTCCGTCCGCCCCGCAAATCTCGCACTTGTAGTCCGCCCGGGCGANGCCCTCTCGAGTCCGCCCACCTGCATCGTCCTGTCTATGCGGAGAATCGAAAGGCAGTTCGGGCATACGACCTCGTATCCCATTAGCCTCTGCAAGTGGTTGGCGTCGTCGAAGGACCACCTTTCGCTGCATTCTAGGATCCCGTCCGCCCCGCAGATCTCGCACTTGTAGTCCGCCCGGGCGAGCTCTCTGCGCCTAATCTGTTCCCACCGTCTCCTGAAGGCGGGCCTGTCACGGGCCTGCTGGGAGAGAGTCCGGGGCAAGCTACCTGTGGGCATCAGCTCTATGTTGTACGGGCCAATAGAGACCATTCGCTGCTGGGCAGGAGCCGGCTCCGAGAAAAAGTTAGCTGTGATCTCTACGCTGACCTTGGGACTGCGCGACACGGATGCGGCCGTCGACCACCACGGCTCCCTTGCCTGATGGCTGCAAGATTATCGGGTTCAGGTCGAGCTCGGCGACTCCGGGGAGATCCTGCGCCAGCTCGGCCAGCCTGAGTATGATTTCTTGAAGCGCCGCGGTGTCTGAGGGTGGCGACCCTCGGTAGCCGGTGAGTGCCGGATACGTCTTCAGCGACGACAACATCTCAGACGCGTCCACGTCTGTCAGCGGGGCGATTCGCACCGACACGTCTTTCAGGAGCTCAACCAAGATTCCACCGGCGCCGCAGACCACGACCGGGCCGAACTTGTTGTCGTTGGTGACGCCCGCTATCATTTCTGGGCCGGGGGTGACCATAGGCTGGACCACGAATCCTGTAACAGGATGCCCGGCTGCGGCAAGTCTGGTTTGCATTTCCTTGGCGACGTCCCTAACCTCAGACTCTCCCATCAGGCCGAACCTTACCGCGCCGGCGTCAGATTTGTGAATGACGCCCTCGGCGATGCACTTCAGGACCACCTTTCCCCCTATCGTGACCGCAGCCTTCCCGGCTTCTTCTGGCGTCGCAGTCTCCGAGGTCCTGACCATGGGGATTCGGTAGCATTCGAGGAGCGCGCCAACATCGTCCGGGGTGAGCCAGCCGAACCCCGCACTGACGGCGCGGTCCACGATTTCTCGAGCCTGCGCCTTGTAAATTCCTGCGAGATGCGGAATGGTGCCTGTCGGTCTCTTGATCCAATTGCTGTAGGACACAGCGCGAGAGAGCGTCTGGACAGCCATCCTGGGGACCGGGTACGAAGGGACGCTGACTTCTTCGTCTTTCATGATTCTTGACCCGCCGGAGCTACCGAGGAACGAGAGGACGACCGGAATCTTCGGGCGCTTGTCCCTTACGATGGCGAGCACCTCCCGCGAGAGGTCCTCGAGGGTAAAGAAGAGCGGGGGCGGCGACAGCACTATCATGCTGTCAATGCTTGCGGCTCCGGCGACCACGCGGACAGCCATGGCGGTATCAGCCATGGTCGAAGACGCGAGCATGTCGACGGGGTTCTTGACGCTCGCCTCCGGCCTCAAGAAGCTCCTTAGCTCGGACTGGGTCTCGGCGGGAAACTCGGGTACCTCGAGGCCGAACTCATCGCAGGCGTCGGCGGTCAGAATTCCTGCTCCCCCCGCGTTGGTCACTATGCCCACTTTGTTGCCCTTCGGGAGCGGTTGGTTTACCAGGAGCGCGGCGAGGTCAAGCATCTCCTCAAGTGTGTCTGTCCTGATCAGGCCGGCTTGGGAGAACAGGACGTCTACGAGAGACCCGGATCCTTCGACGAGCGCCCCGGTGTGAGAGTGGGCTGCCTTGAGGCCAGTGGGTGAGCGTCCCCCCTTCACGACGAGTATCGGCTTCTTCTTGCTCGCCTCCCGCGCCAGCTTCAGAAACTCCTTGGGGTCGCCGAGCGATTCCAGGTACAGGAGAATCAAGACGGTATTGTCGTCATCCTTCCAGTAGCGGATGAAATCCAATGCCGAGACGTCCGCCTCGTTCCCTACCGAGATGAACGCGGACAATCCGAGGCCGAGCCTGTTCGCGTATTCGAAGACGGCGGCGCCGAGAGCCCCCGACTGCGAGAAGAAGCCGACCTTCCCGGGGAGGGGTTTGTAGGGTGTGAACTGCGCGTTGAGGCCGAAGTCGGGGTCGGTGCTGACGAACCCGCTGCAGTTGGGGCCCATCAGCCTCATCCCGTACTTCCTGCAGACGCTGACCAGCTCCCTCTGGCGTGCGCTTCCCTCGGAACCCGTTTCTGAGAAGCCTGCGGTGATGACCACCAGNCCACCAGGCCCCTTACCCCCTTCCTTCCGCATTCCTCGGCCGCCTCAACGGTCGAAGCGGCGGGCACGACGATGAGTGCGAGGTCGACCGGGCCAGGACAATCGAGTATCGACCTGTAGAGCGTTGTCGACCCGACTTGGCCGCCGGCCTTGTTAATCGCGTAAGCCGGCCCCGGGAAGCGGCTTTCCACTATGTTCCTGAACAGTCGGGCGCCAAGTGAATCCTGATTGTGTGAGACCCCTATGACCGCGACGCTCCTTGGTCTGAGGAAGGGGAGGACTGTTCGGGCTGCCTCCTCCTGGGGCGCCGAATCCCCGCTAGCATCGCGCATCAACTGAGGCTCAGCCGGCCGATCCAATGTGGCTGAAATAACGATTGCGATTCAGCACCGAGAGAGGAACGGGCGGCAAACCCACGCTCGTTGGGTCTATGGAGTGGCGGGACGGGTGGCGATCAGGGTCCTTGCCTTCTGGTGGCAGTACTCCGCCTTGTCGGTGTAGCTCTTCCAGACAATGTAGTTCTCCTCCGACTTCGAAAGTAGAAGCAGGATGTCGGAGGCGTTGAGGTACGCCTTGATTGCGGTTTCGTTGAGACCGTTCTTCTCCGCCGTTGCTGCGTCCTGCATGAGCTGTCCGACATACCATTGCAACTTCTGGACCCGCGTCATCTGCGGAGCCTTTGCCGACTGCATGTCCTTTCCTCGCCNCGAGCCCGTGGTCAAAGACATCTGGGTCGCATTTCCTCAACAATTACGACAATCTCCTGAAAGCTTTGGGTCCGTGCCGAGTGACCATCAGGGAGCGCTTCCAATCGTGTGGTCCCAGAAGACGGTGATACCGCCCCGTTGACTCAACCCTTCGAAGCTAGGATGCGGGCGTCAGAGGCCGAACCGACGGGTTGGGAAGAGCCCAGTGAGCGATGTGCTGTCCTACACCCTCGGAGGATACGGTTTGTTCGCAAGCACGGTCTCTATGCGCTCGATGACTTCGGGGGCTAGCTTGGGCACGACATCGAGGGATTTCATGTTCTCTTCTACCTGTTCAGGTCGGGTCGCTCCGGTGATAACGGTGCTCACGTTGGGGTTGTTCCTGCACCACGCAAGGGCGAGCTGCGCCAGGGTGCAGCCGAGGTCCTGGGCGATGGGCGCGAGCTTGTTCGTTGTTTCGATGACCTGAGAGGTTATGCGGTCTCGGATCCATTCGTAGCCGGGAAGCGAAGCCCTCGATCCTTCTGGGACACCGCCGGCGTACTTGCCGGTGAGCAGCCCAGAGGCGAGGGGGCTCCACGTAGTCGTGCCCAGACCTATCTCGCGGTATAGGGGCAGGTATTCGACTTCGACACGCTCTCGGTGCAGCATGTTGTACTGAGGCTGTTCCATCTGAGGAGGCGTAAGGCCAAGCTCCTTTGCCAGACCGTAGGCACGCATGATGTCTGCGGCGGTCCATTCCGAGGTACCCCAGTAGATGATCTTCCCCTGGTGAATGAGATCGTCCATCGCGCGGACCGTCTCTTCGATTGGCGTGTTCGGATCGGGGCGGTGGCAGAAGTAGAGATCCACGTAGTCGAGCTGGAGCCTCTTCAACGAGTTGCGGCATGCTTCGTAGATGTGCTTGCGCGAAAGGCCCCTGTCGTTGGGACCCTCCCCGCCCCAGAAGACCTTGCTCGAGATGACGATGTCCTCTCTGCGCCAGCCGAGTTTCTTGATGACGTTCCCCATGACGACCTCTGCGTTTCCGTGAGAGTACGCCTCGGCGTTGTCGAAGAAGTTGACCCCAGCGTCTCGCGCCGCCGACATGCACTTCAGCGCAGCCTCTTCGCCCACCTGCCCTCCGTAGGTAACCCATGCTCCCAGCGAGAGCTCACTGACCTTTAGGCCGGCGCCGCCCAGTCTGCGATAGTTCACTATGTGGACACCCAGATCGGAAGCGCAGGGGCGCCGTTAAAACCCTGTCGGACGTCCGATACGCCCATCGGCATCAGAGTCGAAAACGACCGGCGGCGGACAGAGTTCTTTTATCCGATGCCCCATGAGCACGCTTTGTGCAGGTAACGAAGAAGCAGATCGCAGGCTACCTCGGACTGGTCGCAATAGTCGTCTTCTGGTTCGCCTTGGGTGGATTCCTCTCGGCCGGTATTGTTGTCTTGGTAATCGTGCTAGCGGTGGTCATACTCACTAACGCCAAGAGAAAGCGGCCCCCCTCGCCCGAAGGGGGAGATTCGAACCCCGCATGACCTTGTAGCGAACACATGGTTAAGGGTCGCTCTGCCCTAGACGCCTACAGTGATGCTGCTATGTCGGGCACTTCGCCCAGGTTGTGCACGGTGAAGTCCGGCTCGGGGCCAGCGGACGCTTCTTCTTTG
>OCOJ01049974.1_pt1 | contig 11674 bp, 8 predicted proteins | sample 1539251 | NCBI WGS metagenome assembly OCOJ01 (sample SAMN01911457, study PRJEB22624) | soil metagenome | biome: Soil | place: Malaysia | collected 2012-04-30 | depth RA_metagenome m
ATCGCTGCCTCGCTCCGCCGACATCGTCGTCCTCGGTGCGGGAGTCATGGGCGCCTCCATTGCCTTCCATCTGGCCCAGCGCCGGCCCGGCCGCATCGTCATTCTGGAGAAAGATCACGCCGGGCAGGGCGCCAGCGGGCGATCCTCGGCGCTCATTCGCATGCATTACACGTTTCCGCCGGAAGTGGAGCTGGCCCTCCGCAGCTTGGAGGTCTTCCGCGATTGGGAACGCATCGTCGGCGCCCCCAGCGATTTTCGCCGCACCGGCTTCGTGCGCATCGTTCCGGAGGCGGAGCTCGAACGCCTGCGCGAAAACGTCGCCATGCAGCAGCGTCTGGGCGTCAACACGCACCTGGTCACCCGCGACGATCTGCGCAAGATTGCACCGGATTGGGCCCTGGACGATGTGCCCCTCGCCGCTTACGAACCGGACTCCGGCTACGGCGATGGCGCCGGCGTCGCCAACGGCTTTCTGGCTCGCGCTCGGGAGCTAGGCGTGGAATATCTTCCGCGCACGCGGGTCCTCCGCCTGTTCGCCGGCAGCGGTCGCATCTCCGGCGTCGCCACACCGGACGGCGAACTCCACGCCCCTGTGGTCATCGCCGCCGCTGGCCAGTGGACTGTTCCCCTGCTGCGCACCATCGGCGTCGCTGTGCCCATCGAAACCGAACTCCACGAAACCGTGGTGGTAGTCAATCCCCCGGAGATGACCCCGCGCGGACCCGCCTGCATCGATTCCATCTCCTGCACCTATTTCCGCTCCGACGCGCACGACAAAACTCTCGTGGGCGGATTCTACGGCCGCCGCGGCGTGGATCCCGACGATTTTCCCCAGCACGCGGGACAGGATTCGCTCGCCGAACTCGTCCGCGCCGCCAGCCGCCGCGTGCCCGCGCTCGAACGCGCCGGCATCTTGCGCGGCATCACCGGCGTGTACGACATGAGTCCGGACTCGCGCCCCCTGCTAGGCCCTGTTTCCGGTGTGGCGGGCCTCTACCTCTGTGCTGGATTTTCCGGTATGGGCTTCAAAATTTCACCAGCAGTCGGTATGGTAATGGCGGAACTGGTGCTGGACGGTCGGGCCCGCACCGTGGACATCCGCGCCTTTCGCCCGTCGCGCTTTGAGGAGGGCCAGCCGATACGCGCGCCCTTCGAATATCGCGACGATTGACGATGAGGCATGAGAAAGATATATACATCTGCGGGGGCAGGCACCCTACCACTTTTCCGGTCTGGCCGTTTTTCGATTTTCGTTTTTCTATTTTCGGTTTTTCCGGCCTTACCGATTTTCGAGTTTCGCTTGTCGGTTTCTTGGTTTCACCGATTTTCGTATTTCGAATTTCTATTTTCGCTGTTTCCTTGAGGTACTGATGGCCAAAGGTATCCTGCAGCGCCTGTCCGAGGGCGTCGTATTGGGCGACGGCGGCTACCTGCTCGAACTCGAACAACGCGGCTGGGTGCGCGCCGGGCCGTTCACCCCGGAGGTCGCGCTCACGCGCCCTGAGGCGCTCCACGAACTCCACGTCGAATTCCGCGAGGCCGGCGCCGAGGTGCTGCAGGCCCTCACCTTTTATGCCAGCCGCGACAAACTCGCCACCGTCGGTCTCGCCGACCGCCTGGAAGAGCTGAACCGCGCCGCGATTCGCATCGCCAAAGTTGCCGCTGCAGACCGCTGCCTTGTCGCCGGCAATCTTTCCCTCACCTGGATGTATGACCCCAAAGATCCCGCCTCGCGCGACCGCGTCCGCCGTCTCTTCGACGAGCAACTCGCCATCATGACCGGCGAAGGCGTTGACTTCGTCATCGGCGAAACCTTTTCCTGGACCGGCGAAGCGCTGCTCGCCGTCGAGCGCATCCGCGCTGTCCGCCTGCCGTCCATGGTCACTCTGTGCTTTGAAAATACCGAGGTGACCTCCGAAGGGCAGACGCCCGGCGAAGCTGCGCGCCTGCTCGCCGATGCCGGCGCGGACATCGTCGGCATCAACTGCCTCCGCAATCCCGAAAACACGCTGCCTCTCGTGCGCCAAATGCGCGCGGCCGTGCCCGGCTACGTCGCCGCCCAACCCGCTGCCTACCGCACCCCGCCGGGAAAGCCCGATTTCACCAGCCTGCCTGAATTTCCCCTGGGGCTCGAGCCTCTCCAACTTTCCCGGCAGGTCATGGCGGATTATGCGCTCGCGGCGCGCGATATGGGCGTGAACTACATCGGCGCCTGCTGCGGCGCTTCCCCGGCGCATATCCGCGCCATGGCGGAAGCCCTCGGCAAACGCGCCCCCGATTCCCGCGTCTGGAAGACGGGCGGCCCGCGGCCCATGTCCGCCTTTGAGTACTACGGCCACGAAACAAAGGATTGATGTGGCCCCGCCATTCAGCACGTGGCGCAGCCACTCCTGGCTGCGCTCCTCAGCCGCGCCCCACCGTCTCCCACGGACGCACGCCCACTTCCTGTTTTTCGATTTTCCCCTCTCGAATTTCGATTATTGCGTATTCCCCCGGAGGCGCCACATGCTCCATACCACCTCTGACGTTGGCATCGTTCAGGCTGCGCCGCAGGATCTGGACCAGGCAGCTCCTCTCTTCGACGCCTACCGCCAGTTTTACAAGAAGCCGCCGGATCCCAGCGGCGCCCGCCGCTACCTCGCGGCACGCCTGGCCAGGCGCGATTCGGTGCTGTATCTCGGCTACGCGCCCGCATCGAGCGCGCGCGCTTCCGGCTTCGTCCATCTCTATTCCTCCTTCGATTCGCTGGCCATGATGCCACTCTGGATTCTCTACGACCTCTACGTCGCTCCCGAGGCTCGCCGCCACGGTCTCGGCCGCGCGCTCATGGAGCGCGCCTCCGCCCTCGCTCGCGAAACCGGCGCCTCCTGCCTCGTGCTGGAAACCGCAAAGGACAACCTGCAAGCCCAGGCGCTCTACAAACAGCTCGGCTATCGCCGCGACGAATTGTTTTACCGCTACTCCCTTTCCCTGTAGGGGGGGACCTCTGTGTCCGCCCTCTTACCGTTTTTCGATTTTCGCGGTTCTCTTCTTGACGCTGCGAATCACGCGGCCTACCTTCTCCCCTCATGGCCACCTCCCCGTCCGTCCCCCGGCGAGTGCTGGGTTTGCGCGATCTCGTCCTCTACTACCTCGTCACCGGAATCAGCCTGCGCTGGATTTCCTTTGCTGCCGCGGCCGGCCCCTCCGTGATGCTCGTGTGGGTGGGCGCCTGGCTGGCCTTCGCCCTGCCGCTCATTCTCTCCGTCCTGCAGCTCTCTTCGCGCTACCCGCAGGAAGGCGGCCTCTACCTCTGGAGCAAACAGGCCTTCGGTGAATTTGGCGGATTTATGGCCGGCTGGACCTACTGGACCAGCAATCTTCCCTATTTCCCCACCGTGCTCTATTTCTCCGCAGCCAGCGCTACCTACATCACGGGAGGTTACGCCGCCGTCGCCCCAACGAACCCCGCCTACTTCATCGTTTTTTCTCTGGCCGCGCTGCTGATGATTACTCTGCTGAACATACGCGGCCTCGACGTGGGTAAATGGGTGAACAATCTCGGTGCCGCGGGGATGTGGGTGCCCATCCTCGTCCTCGTCGCCATCGCCGCCGCAACCTTCCACCGCTTCGGCTCAGCAACGCGGTTTGCCGGCGCGGCGAGCTTGCCCGAAGCCAATTGGAAGAATGCCATCTTCTGGAGCGCCATCGCCTTTGCCCTGTGCGGCTGCGAGACCGCGTCCTTCATGGGCGACGAAATCGAACAGCCGCGCCGCAACGTGCCCCGCGCCCTGCTCACCGGCAGCCTGCTAAGCACATTCGGCTACATGATCGGCACCGCGGCAGTTCTCATCGTGCTGCCGCACAACGTTGTGGACAGCCTGGAAGGCCTCGTCGAGGCGGTCGCCGCGGGCGCGCATCGCCTCGGGCTGGTCGGTGTACTCGCTCCAGTCGCGCTCCTCATCGTGGTCAGCAATGTGGGCGCGGCCGGCGCCTATCTCGCCGCCTGCTCGCGTGTGCCCTTCGTGGCCGGACTGGACCGCTACCTGCCTCCCGCCTTTGCCCGGCTGCACCCCCGCTGGGTCACGCCCCACGTTTCCCTCTGGACCCAGTTCATCGCCGCGGCCGTGTTTGTGTTTCTCGGCCAGGCAGGCACCAGCGTCAAAGGCGCCTACGACGTGCTGGTCAGCATGACCGTCATCACCACGTTTATCCCCTACCTCTTCCTCTTTGCCGCCATGGCTCGCCTCGCTCGCCGCGTTTACGAAAGCCCTGAGCCGGGACTCTTCCGCATTCCCGGCGGTCCGCTGGTTTCTTCTGCATTCGCTGTGCTGGGATTCACTACCACGTTCGCCTGCATTGTCCTCTCGGTCGTGCCGCCCGCCGACGAACCGAACAAACCGCTCGCCGTGCTGAAAATTGTCGGGCTCACCCTCGTGCTTCTGGGTGGGGGCGTAGCCGCCTACAGAAACGGCTCGCGCCGCGCACACCCCCATTAGCGCCGGCCTTCAGCCAAACGCCCCGGTAGCCACGGTCAGTGCTTTTCTGACCGTGGGCTTTCCCGATTGCCGCCAAGGGGCCGAGGACCTTCCGTCCCCGCCCGTCGTGCATTTCACACCGCGCTCCGCAAACTCCCGGCGCGCCTTCGGCCCGGTTTGCTGGTAGGATGATGCGGCTGCAGGGAGTCCGCGCCCCGGCCCTAGCCCCATGCCGGGTGCTCGGCCAAACGGAGAGATTCACCGCGATGACGCTCGAACGACTGCGCCGGAGCGACCGCATCTCCATCTCGATCCCCGTGGAGATTTTCGGCGCGGATTTTACGGGCGAACATTTCGTTGAGCAGTGCAAGACCGTGGTGGTCAGCCGCCACGGCGCCACCATTATTGTCTCCCGCAAACTCGCCGCCGACCTCGAGTTGATCCTCAAACGCCCGGGCACAAAAAAAGAAGCGCTGGTCCGCGTCATCGGCCAGATCGGCGGCCAGCACGAAGGCTACGTTTATGGCTTGGCCTTGATGGACACCACTGTCAACCTCTGGAACATTTACTTCCCCACCCTCACCGAATCCCAGAGCGCCGTAGGCCGCGCCCTGCTGGAATGTTCTCGGTGCAAGAACCGCGAAATCGTGTACATGAACGAAGTTGAAGCCGAAGTGTACGAGGCCAACAACGCCCTCCAACGCAGTTGCAGCGCCTGCGGAAATTCCTCTGTCTGGAAAGCAGTTCCCGGAGAATTGGTCGAAGATCAGCCCGTACCGCAGGTCCCCGTTGCCGAAGACAGCGCCCACGGCCAGCCCGCCGCGGAAGGCGATGCCGCCCACGCCGCTCTCGCCGAGCCGCCCCCATCCGTCGTCAGTCGCAGAAAAGACCTGCGCATCAAGTCCAATATGCCCGCTTGCATCCGCCAGCCGGGCTTCGACGAGGAAGTGGTCACCTGCGACGACATCTCCCGCGGCGGCCTCGCCTTCCGCAGCGCCAAACGCTATTTCCTCGGCTCACGCATTGAAGTGGCCAATCCCTACGCCGCCGGCGCCGCCAATATCTTCGTTCCCGCACGCATCGTTTTTACTCAGGAATTGCCGAAGGAAGGCCTTTACAAGTACGGCGTCTCCTACCTCAAGAAATAATCCCGCGCCCCATCCTCCCCGCAAGCCACCAAGATTGACCGTTCCTGTCTCCTGGTCTCTTAATTGTTCGCTGGGCTCTCCTGAGCGGTAGCGTTTCTCCTTCGCGCTTTCTCCTTGCATTTCAGGCACACCTCTCCGCTTCGCCAAACTCGTTCTACCGGGACGTAGTGTAGAGTACGAATGGAATTGCTTCTGCCCGCTACGCGGACTCCAACTATGCAGCACATCGGCCGGTACGAACTGATTGACGAACTGGGCCGCGGCGCCATGGGCGTGGTCTATCGCGCTCGTGATACGCAAATCGGCCGCATCGTGGCTCTGAAAGTCATCCTCACCAAGAACAGCTCACCTGGCGAAGCCGAGCACTACAAGCAACGCTTCCTGCGCGAAGCCCAGGCCGCCGGCCGTCTCTCGCACCCTGGCATCGTCACCCTCCACGACATTGCGGAAGACGCCGAAGGACAGCCCTACATTGTCATGGAGTTCATCGAAGGCCAGCCGCTAAACCTCCTGCTCGGCCCCACCGTCCAAGTGCCGCTCGACCGGCTGCTCGACATCGGCATTCAAGTGGCCCAGGCGCTCGATTACGCGCATCACTGCGGCGTCGTGCACCGCGATATCAAGCCGGAAAACATCATGGTCACACGCGCAGGCCGCGCCAAGATCACCGACTTCGGCATCGCCAAGCTGGCCGGCGCCGACTTGACCCAGGAAGGCACATCCCTCGGCACCCCGTCCTACATGTCCCCCGAACAGATCCGCGGCTCGGCGGTGGACGCGCGGTCCGACCTTTTCTCCCTCGGCGCCGTCCTCTACTGGATGTGTACTGGCCGGAAACCGTTTGCGGGCGAGTCCCTCACCACCATCACGTTTCAAGTGGTCTTCCAGGATCCTGCGCGCGCACAGGAATTGAAGCCCGGCCTGCCTCCGGACCTCGACCGCATCCTCTCTCGCTGCCTGGCCAAAGATCCCGCGGACCGCTACGCAAGTTGCGCCGATCTGTCCGCTGATCTCGAAGCCCTCCGCGCCGGACGCCCGCTCACGCCTGTTCGCCCTGCCGGTTCCGTGGCCGTCGAGCGCACTGCCGCGCTCCCCGCTGCGCCCCAGCCGGTCCCGCCCCCTCCCAGCGAACCAACCCTTCCCGTCGTCGCTACAGACGATAAGACCCGCGCGCTCTCTACAGCTTCGGGCACGCTCTCCGCCGCGGCTCCTTATGCGCTAGGTGTAGCGCGGTTCCGAGGGTGGCGGCTCGCCTGGCTCGTAGGAACGGGACTCGTGTTGACTGCAGCGCTGTTCGTCGGAATCAGCCGGCGGATGCAAGGTGCGCCCCAGGCCGGAAGCGTTGCACCTTCGCCCCCTCCCGCCGTTGCCTCGAATTCTCCTCAACAGGCCGCTGCCTCACCCGCGCCATCCGTTCCGAAGCTGGAGGCGCCGGCTCGGCCGGCGGCGGTCACCACAACGCTCCAGATTGTCTGCAAGCACAACTTCCAGTCCGCGACCCTCGAAATCTATGTGGACGAGGCCATGTTCTATCGCGCCCCGCTGCATGGAAAAGAGCAGCGCCGCCTCATGATGAAGTATTACGAAGGAAAACTGGAAGACCAGCGGCCCATCGCGATCGGCCACCATTCCCTGCGCGTCCGTGTTTTTTCTCACCGCGATAAATACGACGATCAGGATGCCGTTGCAGGCGAGTTCGCCGATGGTGAACCGCGTACTCTCGAAATCGAGTTCGGCAAAGGCTCAGGCCTGGGCGTGACCGAGCGAAACCTCAATCTCACTCTGCGCTGATCCAGCCCAGCGGCTCGTGCCGTCCGAAGCAGGCTAATCGTGCAGGAAGGATTAGCTTTTCGCTGCTTGCTATCCGCTCGCCACTGATTTTCTGGTGCCGGAGGAGGGAGTCGAACCCTCACGGCCTTGCGGCCAACGGATTTTGAGTCCNGCCGCGTCTGCCATTCCGCCACTCCGGCAAATTGTTCTAAGTGTAGGCGACCGAAAGTCTCACCGCAACACGCCGCATTGCGTTCCGTTGCGCTGGCGCAGTGCAGGTGGGAACAGCTTCCCTGCGGCCCGGAGATCAGTCGAAGGGCCTGGCTCCTCTGATATAAGCGCTGCCCTCTATCTGCACACGATCCGGCCGTGGCACCATTGCGCGACGAACGATCCCTTCACCCGACCGAGTTTGGGAAATCCCAGCTCGTACGTTCCCCCGGCCCCCTTCCCTCGCGTGAAGCTCTCGATATGAATTGTGCCGGATGTGGCCCCCTCGCAGGGCTGTTCCCCGCCCTTGCAATACGATGCGCCTCCCCACTTCGACTTCGCATCGAGAACGAACGTCTGGTCGTCGTGCAACGGCAATTCCCGCCAAAAGCTGACCGTCAGCTCGACGATGTCGCCTTTCTCGCACTTCAGCGGCGTGCTCGAAAAGTGGAGGGCGATTGCCGGGCCGTCCCACGGCGCGCAAGCTTCCCCAGCGGTTGTATATGGAAACTTCTCATTCTCCAGCGCAGCCGCGTATCCGAGTACTAGCAAAACGACAGCCACCGCGACAAGTCCCCTTCCGTAAACCCACCCGCTCAAACGGTTGTGCCACAGTCGCATTTCACCCTCCCGCCGCGGTCCGCCATACGATCAAACCTCCCCAAGAGTATCTGCGGCCGCCCTGTGCTGCAATGCGGCTCGCCGTCGCTTCGCAGGTCAGTGCTCGGATGTGGCGCGTGATTCCAGGAATTTGGCACTTCTGCTGCTATCTTCCAAACACCTCTTTGAGCAGACTGGTGGTTTGCGCTGCGGGATCCTTGCGAATCTTCTTCTCTTCCTCACCCAGCATGTAAAACAATCCGTTGAGCGCCTGCCCCACCACGTAGTCGGTGATGTCAAGGCTTTGGCTCTTCATGAAGGGGATGTTCTCCGCCTGGCCGGCAAGCGCTTCGTACTGCTGCGTCACGCTATTCTGCTCCATGGTCTTTTTCACCACAGGCCGGAAAGCCTCGGTAAGTTGCCCCGTCGTCTTGCTCTTGAAGTAATCGGTTGCCGCCGTGTCTCCCCCGGAGAGAATCTTACGCGCATCCTCGATACTCATGGACGCGATCGCATCGACAAATATTTTCTTCGCCGACGGCGCCGCGGCCTCTGCGGCCCGGTTCATGCTCAGGATGAAATCGTCCACCTTGGGCCCGTACCCCATCGCGCGCAACCCTTTCTCCATCGTCCGCAAGTTCTTCGGCAGCAAAATCTTGATTGCTTCGTTCTTGAAGTACCCGTCTGGTCGGCCCGTGATCTTCACCGCATTCGTGGCCCCCACTTGCAACGCCTCTTTCAATCCCGAGGCAATTTTCGTATCGTTCAGAATGCTCTGCGGACCCGCATCGGCGCGACTCGAGATCTCATTCTCCCCGCTGGAAACACCCGCCATCAACAGCAGCAAAACGCTGCCCGCCCAGTACCTTCGTGTACTCATCCTCGCGCTCCTTTGGCGCTCGCCCGCCACTTCCCGCCGGCCATCGTTAATCACGTGCGCCTGTCCGGCGAGGCGGGCTCTCCGCCGTTTCGTTTTCTTACCAGTGCTGTCATTTACCACCACCTCTGTGGCCTGGCGCTGTGAGCAAAATCACCGCGCGCCATGCCCATCGTCACTGCGGCGATCTCTCTAAGTCATTGAGAGTATTATATGGCGGAGATAGAGACTCCCTGGAGCGGTCAATTCTTCCCTCAAGAGGGCACTAAGCTGATTCTCGATCTTCCCGATCGGCCGCTCCCACCTTCGACCCATGGTCAAGAGCGGGCTGGGCCGTCCAATTCAGGAGGTGCACCATGCGCAAATTCCTCATCGCGGTGGCCATCATCTTGGTCGTTCTCATCGCCGTCCCTGCGATCTTTCTGGCCACCTTCGACGTCAATCACTATCGCGGCACAATCCAATCCCAGCTCGAGCAGCGCCTGGACCGCAAAGTCTCGTTGGGCGAGATCCGCCTCAACGTGTTTCCTCCACGGTTCCAGTTGCAGAATCTGGCCATCGCGGACGATCCGGCCTTTGCCTCAACCAAGCCTTTTGTACAAACACAGCAACTGGCCGTTTCAGTCCGCCTGATCCCGCTTCTCAGCGGCAACGTGGAAATTGACTCTCTCGACCTCGAGCGTCCCAGCGTGGAACTCATCCGGGATCGCAAGGGCGTATGGAACTTCGCCTCGCTGGGCACACCATCCCCTGCGAGCGGCTCGGCTGCCCATCCGGCTCCCGTGAGCCCCGCCATGCAACCCTCGGGTCCGAGCAGTCCTCAATCTTCCGCTGCACCAGCAAAGGCTCAGAGCGCTCACCAGTTCTCGCTGGCCCGGCTGTCCATCACGGATGGACAGCTCGCCGTCACCGATTTGCAGGCTGGAAAGCCAAGGACTGTCTATGATCACATTGACGCCAGCCTCCTGGATTTTTCTCCCGGCGCGCCCTTTTCCTTCGACGTCGCCGCTCATCTGCCTGGTCAGGGGCAGCAGGAAATCAGAGCTCAGGGACAAGCCGGGCCCATCGCCAAAGACCAGCTCGCATCCACACCGTTCCGCGGAACTTTGAATTTGAAGCAGGTACAGCTTGCCGGCTTGCGCGAGTTTCTCTCTGCGCCGGCGTTGGCCAAGACGGATGGTATCCTCTCCGGCGAGACGAAGCTCTCGAGCGAATCCGGCAAGCTCGCCGCCACCGGGAAGATCAACGTGCAGAATCCCAAGCTCGCCGGCCTCGACCTCGGCTATCCCATCACGGCAGAGTACGACCTCACCGACGATTTCACCGCCGAACGAATCACCGTCCGCAACACGACGCTCACACTGGGAACAACGCCTGTGGTTCTGGATGGATGGGTCAACACTAAACCTGCGCCGCCGGAGTTGGACCTTCGCCTGAAAGCCGCCAACGTCTCGATCGCGGAAGTGGCCAAACTCGCAGCCGCCTCCGGTATCGCTCTCACACCGGGCGCCTCCGTGGCCGGAACAATGAGCGCTGACATCCAGGCAAAGGGTCCGGCGGACAAACCCGCTTTCAATGGCACTTTTTCCGGCCGGGATGTCCAGGTCAGCGGGAAAGAAATCCCTCTGCCCGTGAGCGTGAGATCCATCAATCTCAGCCTCTCGCCCACGGAAATTCTTTCCGATAGATTCAATGTCACTTCCGGCGGCACTAACGTCGCCGCGCAGTTTGCCCTGCAGCAATACCTCTCCAGTTCGCCGCTCGTGAACGCTTCCTTGCAAGCCACTGACGCCGGCCTGCCCGAAGTTCTCTCCATAGCCAAAGCCTACGGCGTCACCGGCCTGGACAAAATCAGCGGCTCGGGAAAACTGAATATGGACATGCACGCGGCAGGCCCGCTGCAATCGTTTACTTCCGGCACCGCGGTCAAGACCCTGAATGGCACCCTCAACCTGAATCTCAACAATCTTCGTTACACGGGCACCGACGTGGCCCACGAACTGGCCACGCTCGGCGGATACGCGAAATCCAGTGAAAAAGACCGAGGATATACCGACATCTCGCGCCTCACTGGCGACATTCCCGTCAAGAACGGCATCGCGCAAACCAATAATCTTCTCGCCCAGCTCGACATCGGAACCGTGGCCGCAGTGGGCACGGCAAATCTGGTGGATCAAACGCTGAACCTGCGCCTGACCGCCGTCCTCACCAGGGAATTCAGCCAGAAAGTCGGCGGCGCTGCCGTCGGCGGGTTTATGACCACGGCTCTCGCGAATGACCAGGGTGAGTTGGTCATTCCCGCGATCGTCACCGGCACTTTTCAGAACCCAAAGTATTCCCCCGACGTCGAGAAAATGGCTCAAATGAAGCTCAAGGGGCTGGTGCCCACCTCCAGTAATCCACTGGGCGCATTCGGCGGCCTGCTGGGCCAGAAGAAGAGCCAGCAAGCTCAGCAACCGGGTCAGCAGCAGCTACCCGATGCCGTGCAGGAACTGGAGAATTTATTCGGCAAGAAAAAGAAGCCAAAGCCTCCGTCACCCCCGCAGCCGTGAATGCACATTCGCAGGGGCAGGGCATACCGTGCCCTGCGGCCTCGCCGCCGAGAGCCGCCC
>OCOJ01040173.1_pt2 | contig 11672 bp, 9 predicted proteins | sample 1539251 | NCBI WGS metagenome assembly OCOJ01 (sample SAMN01911457, study PRJEB22624) | soil metagenome | biome: Soil | place: Malaysia | collected 2012-04-30 | depth RA_metagenome m
AACATTGCCCTGTCTGCTCCCCGGGTCAGTGGCGAACTTCCAGCTTTACCAGGGCTTCCACGCGCTTCCCATCGCGAAGCACGGCAACGCGCACCTCATCTCCGGGCCGGTGCGCGCGAAGCTGGTAGGTGAAGTCGTAGAGATTCTTGATGGGAGCGCCGGCAAATTCCACCAGGACGTCGCCGCGCTTCAGACCGGCCTTCGCCGCCGGGCTGCCGTCGCGAATGTCGGCAAAACGCACGCCCTCCACATCGGCGCCCATGTCCGGAATGGAGCCGAAATAGGGGCCGTAACCTCCGCCACCGCCCGTGCCGCCGACGGGATGCGGCTCGGCAACGCGAGTGAATTGCGGGCGCTCACCGCCGGCCAGTGCGAGGAGCGTACGTTCTGCCAAATCCGCGACGCGCGCCTCCTGGCCTGCGTCAATTTTGTCTGGCGTATCCGTGGCGCGGTGATAGTCGGAGTGGAGGCCCGAAAAGAAGAACAGCACCGGGATGTCTTTGACGTAGAAGGATGTGTGGTCGCTCGAGCCGTAGCCGCTGCGGGAAGATTCCAGATGCAGGCCGGTTGTATTGGCAGCTTCGAGGATTTTCGCAAATGCCGGCGAAGTGCCCGTGCCGCCAACGAACAGTTTGGAGTCGCGAACGCGGCCAACCATGTCCAGATTCAGCATGGCCACGGTTTTCTCCAGGGGCCAGAGCGGGTGGGCGGTGTAGTGCGCGGAGCCGAGCAGGCCGAGCTCTTCGCCGGAAAACGTAAGGAAGATGACGCTGCGCTTCAGTTCGCCGCGGCGCGGGGCCAGCAGGCGCGCCAATTCCAGCACGGCGGCGGTGCCGGAGGCATTGTCGTCGGCGCCGGGATGCACCTGACCTGAGGCGTCGGGGTCCAGGGCGTCGTGACGGCCGAGACCGAGGTGGTCGTAGTGGGCGCCTACGACGACGNGCCTCCTGGGCGAGCTGAGGATCGCTGCCGCGAAGCAGCCCGGCGACGTTTTGGGTTTGCGCGTGAATGTGCCGCACATCCACGCGCAGATCAACCGCCAGACCTTCGATGGCCGTGCTCTGCGTCTCGAGCTTATCGTCAATCGGCTTCTGCAACGCGGACAGAGTTTTTCCCGAGGGCACCAGCCAGGCGTCCGCGACGCCGCGCTTCACCTGCAGCAGCAGGATGCCGGGATTCTGCGGCCCGCTGAGCGAATCGAAGGGGATCAGGCGGTCGTCCTCGCCGGGAGCGAGCGCGTCGTTGACCAGAATCATGGCGCGGGCGCCGTGATTTCGTGCGTTGATGGCTTTGTTGATCAGCGCGGAGTGCTGGGTGGGCTGCCGGCCGTCAAAAATGCTCTTCTCGTCGTCTTTCTGCGGCTCATTGCGCAACACGAGAACGGCTTTGTCTTTGACGTCCAGGCCTTGATAGTCGTCGTAATGGTATTCGGGCGCGGTGATGCCGAATCCGGCGAAGACCACAGGCAGGCGCGCTTCACCGTTCTCGGAGTAGTTGAAGGGCTGATAGTCCTCGCCTAGGCGCAACGCCTCGTGGCTCGCGGCCTTCTCGACCCGCAGGTGATTCTGTTTGCCCAGCTCCGCGCCTACGGTTACGGTGAAGTACTGAAAATACTCCTTCTTTCCGTCCTCCGGGGCGAGCGGCTCGAGGCCGGCGCGGCGAAACTCATCGGCGATGAATTTGGCCGCGCGGTTGTTTTCGGGGCTGCCGGTGTCGCGGCCTTTGAGCTGGGGGCTGGCCAGGAAATTAATGTCCGCCTGGATGCGCTGGGCAGAAGGCGCGGCCGCGGTCTCGTTCGCCGCGGCCCGGACCGCCAAACGACCAGCAGGGCTCGCGGTGACGAGAACAAGCAGCAGCGGTGAAGCCAGCAGGGCGGCGCAGCGACGCCGGAACGCGGGGAGCGGGCACGGGTCAGTCGGCATGGCTCTACGATAACAAAAACTGCCGGTTCTCCCCAGGTCACATGGGCAACTTTTTCTCTCGCGCCGGGTTAAAGCGAGAGGTAGCCTATGCGCATTCGTCCGGATTGCCCTTCCGCAGCATTCATCCGTGACGTCAGGAGACTGCTCGGATGCCTTTGAACTTTTCCTCCTCTCGCCACGTGACAAACGCGCCCCGCATCAGCAATCGCGCCGGAGTCGCAGGCTTCTGTACGGGGGTCGCACTGGCTATCGCTGCCGTGTGCGCGCCTCTTGTTGAGGTAAACGGCGCGCCCCTGCACGACACGAAGCCGGGCCAGAAGAAAATCGAGCTGCGCAAAGCGTTCAAGGGCCGGCTGCCCATCACCGAACTGACCGAAGACGAGGCCGCGATGCATGCGCTCGACCGGCTGGCCTACGGGCCGCGGCCGGGCGATCTCGAGCGCGTGAAGCAGATGGGCCTGGAAAAGTGGATCGACCAGCAGTTGCATCCGGAACGGATTGATGACAGCGCGGTCGCGGCGCGGCTGCAGCAATATCCCGCTATCAGCATGTCCACCCAGGATCTGCTGGCGCGCTATCCGCAGCCCAATCAGCAGGCCAAACAACAGGGACTCACCCGGCAGCAATTCCAGCAGCAGCAGCGGCAGGAGCGCCAGCAGGGCGAGGCGCCGGATATGAAGAACAGGCCGCAGGAAATCGTGCTGGAGCTTTCCGAAGCGAAAATGACGCGCGCGATTTACAGCGAGCGACAGCTCGAGGAAGTGCTGGACGACTTCTGGTTCAACCACTTCAACGTGTTCGCGGGGAAAGGCCCCGAGCGGTGGTTCCTGCCGTCCTACGAACGCGACGTGATCCGCCCGCACACGCTCGGCAAATTCCGCGATCTGTTGTATGCCACGGCGAAAAGTCCGGCCATGCTCTTCTACCTGGATAACTGGCTGAGCGTGGATCCGAAAGCATTCGCCGAGCAGCAGGCGGAGCTACAGGCGCGGCGGCAGCGGTTCATGCGGGTGTTCGGCGGCGACGCGAACACGATGATGGTCATGCGCCCCAACCCGAACCGCCCGGATTTTCCCGCGCCGACCAACAATCCCCAGCCGGGACAAGGCCAACAGAACGCGCCGCAGCGCCGCGGGCTCAATGAAAATTACGGGCGCGAGCTGATGGAGCTGCACACGCTGGGAGTGGACGGGGGCTATACCCAGCAGGACGTGACCCAGGCGGCGCTGGCGCTGACGGGCTGGACGATGATGGCGCCGCGGCGCGATCCGGAATTCCGGTTCGAGCAGCGCTTTCACGGCAACGAGCCGAAGCAGATTCTCGGACAGACCATCCACGCCGGGGGGATTCAGGACGGCGAGCAACTCCTGGACATGCTCGTGCAGCATCCCAGCACGGCGAAGTTCATTTCCACGAAGCTGGCCCGGCGATTCGTCTCCGACAATCCGCCCCCGGAGCTGGTCGAGCGCATGGCGGAGACGTTCCTGCGTACCGGCGGCGACATCCGCGAAGTGCTGAAGACCATGATTTATTCGCCGGAATTCTGGTCGCGCGCGGCGTATCGATCGAAGATCAAGAAGCCGTCGGAACTGGTAGTGAGCGCGTTGCGCGCCACGGGCGCGGATATGGCCGAAGCCATGCCCGCGGTGCGCTGGTCGGCGCAAATCGGCGAGTCGCTGTACGGCTGCCAGCCGCCCACGGGTTTCAAGGACACGGCGGAGACCTGGGTGAATTCCGGGGCGCTGCTGAATCGCATGAACTTCNNNGCTACGGGCCGCATGCGCGACACCAAGGTGGACCTGGGCAGCTTGCTCGGCTCCGGGGACGCAAAGGACCCGAACGGCGTGCTGAACCGCGCAGTGGCTGTATTTTTGGGCGGGCAGGTGTCCCCGCAAACCCGCGCCGTACTGGAGAAGCAGCTTGATGACCCGCAGGTGTTGCAAGCCATGTTCGACGACCCGGTGAAGAACGTGGACGCCGGGATGATTGCGGGGCTGGTGCTGGGCTCGCCGGAGTTTCAGAGGAAGTAGAAGAGGGACGAGGTAGTGAGGCAGTGAAGTAAGGAGCGAGGCGATGGTGATATCGCGGCGATATTTTCTGAAAGGCGGCGGCGTGGCCATGCTGGGACTCAGCGCCATGCCGTCGTTTCTGACGCGGGCGCTCCAAGCGGCCACGGCACCGAGCAAGAAGGTGCTGGTGGTGATCTTCCAGCGCGGGGCCATGGACGGGCTGAACGCCGTGGTGCCTTACGGCGAGCGGAATTACTACGCAATGCGGCCTTCGATCGCCGTCCCGGCGCCGAACGGCGGGCAGAGCGCGGCAGTCGATCTCGACGGGTTCTTCGGCGTGCATCCGAGCCTGGAGCCGCTGGTGCCGCTGTTCCGGGAGAAGCAGCTCGCCATCGTGCACGCGGCGGGATCGCCGGACAATTCGCGCTCGCACTTCGATGCGCAGGATTACATGGAATCGGGCACGCCGGGCGTGAAGAGCACCGAGGACGGCTGGTTGAACCGGTATTTGCAGAAGCAGCCGGAAGAGAACGCCACGCCATTCCGCGCCATCGCCATGGGCCAGCAGATGCCCCGCACGCTTCGCGGCACCGTCCCTGCGCTGGCGATTCCGGACATCCGCCAGTTCCAGGTGCTTGCACCTGTGGCCGTTTCCGGGGCGATGTCGGGAGGATTCGAAGCCCTTTACGCGCAGACGGTGGACCAGGCGCTGCACGGGACAGGCCAGGAAACCTTTGAAGCCGTCGAAATGCTGAAAAAAGTACGCGAGGAGCTGTACGTGCCGGAAAACGGCGCGGCGTATCCCCAGGGAAAATTCGGGCAGACGCTCCAGCAGGTGGTGCAGCTCATCAAGGCCGACATCGGCGTGGAAGTGGCCTTCCTTGACATCGGCGGGTGGGACCATCACGTGAATGAAGGAGGAGTGCAGGGGCAGCTCGGAAACATCCTGCGGGAGTTCGGCGGAGGGCTAGCGGCATTTCATAAGGATCTGGGCGCGAAGATGGCGGACGTGACGCTGGTGACCATGTCCGAGTTCGGGCGCACCGCGGCGGAAAACGGCAACCGCGGGACCGACCACGGCCACGCCAACTGCATGTTCGTTTTCGGAGGCGATGTGCGCGGCGGCAAGGTGTATGGCCGCTGGCCGGGCCTGGATCGCGGGCATCTTTATGAGGGGCGCGACCTCGCTGTGACCACGGATTTTCGCTCGGTGCTGGGCGAGGTGGTTTCCCGTCACCTGGGCTCGACCGATATGAGCTACGTCTTCCCCGGCTTCCAGTACAACCCGAAGCAGGCCCTCGGACTGATGCGCGCGTAGCCCAACGCTCTTCGTAGGGGCCTGCTCTCCGCCTGCCCGTTCATGGTGCTCGGCACGATCAAACCTGGACAGCCAGCAGCAGTTCTGCGAACCGCGTCTGTTCGCTTGACGCGAAGCCTGGGATGCACGTATTATTGTGCTGCACGTAGAACGGTGCTATGCCCCAAAAGCCAATAAAGCGCAACATCACGCTAAGACTCGACGCCAATCTGCTCCGTGAAGCCCGCGTCATCGCCGCCGAGGAGGGCCGGTCGGTGAGCGCCTTGGTGTCCGAGCGCCTCCAGAGCCTCGTCCATACACGCAGGGCATTTGAGCGGGCCCGGCGGAGGGCGCTCGCGCGCCTTCGAGAGGGGTGTGATCTGCGCTGGACTCCTCCTCACTCGCGGGACGAGCTGCATGAGCGATAAGTGCTTTGTGGATACCAATATTCTCGTGTATGCGCACGACCGCACCGCCGGCGTCAAGCATGACCGCGCACGGAGGCTGATGGAAGAACTCTGGCGCACCGGCACAGGCGTGGTAAGCACCCAGGTGCTTCAGGAATTTTGCGTCAGTGTTCGGCGAAAGGCGGCCCGGCCGCTCGACCCCGCGGCGATCCGCGAGATTGTAGCCGATTATCTCGCCTGGGAGGTTGTGACCAACACTGGACAATCTGTTCTGGAGGCACTGGAACTCGAGAAGCGCTACCGGATCTCGTTCTGGGACGCGCTGGTTATCCACGCCGCAGAGAGCGCCGGTGCCGATATCCTGTACACGGAGGACCTTTCCGATGGCCAGCTATATGGCGCCGTTCGCGTTGTGAATCCTCTTCGACGTGGAGCGGGCCCAGCCTGAGCGGCGTTCGGCAGGCCCTCGTCCTCAGGGGCGCGTGAAATGTTCGGCAGCGATGCGAGGGCACGCCATGGCGTGCCCTCACAATTGCGCAAACGATCTCAGTCGGCGTGGGCGCCGGCGGGAGCTTTGGCGGGCTCGCCGGAGCGGATGCGCATACCGTAGAACGAGCGATACACGAACAGGACGGAAACGGCAAAGAACGCAGCAGCAATCGTGCGGGTCAGCGCGCCGCCGGCCTCGCTTGTCAGTTTCACGGCCAGTTCCACGGCCAGCAATCCGAACAGCGTAGTGAATTTGATGATCGGGTTGAGGGCCACCGACGAAGTGTCCTTGAACGGGTCTCCTACGGTGTCGCCCACCACAGTGGCGGCATGCAATTCCGTGCCTTTCTGCTTCAGCTCGACTTCGACAATTTTCTTGGCGTTGTCCCAGGCGCCTCCGGCATTGGCCATGAAGATGGCCTGGAAGAGGCCGAAGATGGCGATGGAGATCAGATAGCCGATGAAAAAGTAGGGTTCGAGGAAGGAAAAGGCCAGGGTGGCGAAGAACACGGCGATGAAGATGTTGAGCATGCCTTTCTGCGCGTACTGCGTGCAGATTTCCACGACCTTTTTGCTGTCCGTGACGGAAGCTTTCTCAACGCCCTCGAGCTTGATATTCGCTTTGATGAATTCCACGGCGCGGTAGGCGCCGGTGGTGACGGCTTGCGTCGAGGCGCCGGTGAACCAATAAATCATCGCACCTCCGGTGATGGAGCCGAGCACAAACGGCGCGTAGAGAATGGAGAGCTTGTCCACATTGACTTTGAGGCCGTTGGTGAGCGCCATGATGATGGAGAAAATCATGGTGGTCGCGCCGACCACCGCGGTGCCGATGAGCACGGGCTTGGCCGTGGCTTTGAAGGTGTTTCCGGCGCCGTCGTTGGCCTCGAGCAGGTCCTTCGCGCGGCCGAAGTTGACGTCCAGGTTGTAGTCCTTCTTCAATTCCTGCTGGATTCCGGGGACCTGCTCAATGAGCGACAGCTCGTAGACGGATTGCGCGTTGTCCGTGACCGGACCGTAGGAGTCCACAGCGATGGTTACCGGACCCATGCCCAGGAATCCGAAGGCCACCAGACCGAAAGCGAACACCGGCGCGGCGATCATCAGATGGGACAGGCCCTGGAGGCTGATCAGGTAACTCATGGACATCAAGACCACCATGGAGAGGCCGATGTAGTAGCCGGAAAAGTTTCCGGAGACGAATCCGGAAAGAATGCCCAGCGAGGCTCCGCCTTCCTGCGCCGAGCTCACCACCTCTTTGACGTGGCGCGATTCCGTGGATGTAAACACTTTGACGAGTTCGGGGATGAGCGCGCCCGCGAGCGTGCCGCAGGAAATGATGGTGGCGAGCTTCCACCACTGCGTGGGATCGCCGCCCAGCGTGGGGATGATGAACGACGAAATGACGTAGGTGAGCGCGATGGAAACCACCGATGTGATCCAGACAAGCGAGGTGAGCGGCGCCTCGAAGTTCATCTCGTCCGCGTGGGCGTATTTCGCCCGGGCGATGGCCCCGTTGATGAAGTAGGCGGCGGCGCTGGCCACGAGCATGGCGATGCGCATCACAAAAATCCAGACGAGCAACTGCACTTTTACGGTGGGGTCGGGCACGCCCAGCAGGATGAAGGTGATCAGCGCGACGCCGGTGACGCCATAGGTCTCGAACCCGTCGGCGCTGGGGCCCACGGAGTCGCCCGCGTTGTCCCCGGTGCAATCGGCGATGACGCCGGGGTTGCGCGCGTCGTCTTCTTTGATCTTGAAGACGATTTTCATCAGGTCGGAGCCGATGTCGGCGATTTTGGTGAAGATGCCGCCGGCGATACGCAGCGCCGCCGCGCCCAGCGATTCGCCGATCGCGAAACCGATAAAGCACGGGCCGGCGTATCCGCCCGGGACGAACAGCAGGATGAAGAGCATCATCAGGAGCTCGACACTGATCAGCATCATGCCGATGCTCATGCCGGCTTCGAGCGGGGTGTGATAGATGGGATACGGCTTGGCGCGCAGCCCGGCAAAGGCGGTGCGCGAGTTGGCAAACGTGTTAACGCGGATGCCGAACCACGCCACGCCGTAGCTTCCGGCAATTCCCACCACGCTGAAGAGCAAGATGATGAGCACGCGTACGGGCTCGTATTTCTCCAGCACGCCGAAGTAGAGCACGATGACCGCAGCGATGAAGGCCCACAGCAGCAGCAGGAATTTGCCCTGGGTGATGAGGTAGGTCTTGCAGGTCTCGTAGNATCAGCTCGGAAATCTCGCGCATCGAGCGATGCACCGGCATGTTCTTCAGCCGGGTGTAAATAATCAGCCCGAAAATGAGCCCGAAGACGCAGAAGGCGATGCCCCAGAGCAGCAGCGTGTGGCCGTCCACGCCCAGGAACTGCACCTTCGAAAGGTCAGGAAGTTGCAGGCTTGCTTCGCCGCCGGGCGCCTCTGTGGCGGTCAGCGCCCGCGGGGCTGTCGCCGCGAGCAAGGACCGCGCAGCGCCTCCCGCCACTCGCAACCCTGCTGCGCCAACACCAGTCAGCCAAAGCCAGTTTTCCGGAAACATCCATCCTCCATTGAGATCAGATTCCTGGCCGTGGGCGCACGGGCAGGCGTGTCGGGCGACCGTAAATCAGAAGCATATGGCAGTCGGGGAGGCGGGTCAACCTGCGGGTGGGGGCCGCGGGTGAGTTGCAACCCGCCAGGAATGCCGGCGGGCATGCTGGTGACTGGTGAGCGGTGTGGAAGCGGATTCGATCACCCAGTGCTCATCCGGGGCATGCGCGTGCGGCTACGGAATGGATAGGACAGGTTTGCGCAGGATTTCCGGCCGCGGCTGGATGCCTAGTCCCGGGTCTTTCGGCGCGGCAAGGTGGCCAAGGGCGCGCTTCGGAGCGCCATCCGCGGTCGAAACGGTCGTGTAGCTGTTGAAGTCGGTCGAAGAGAACAGCGCCGCGGGAGGCGTGCTGTGCGCCAGATGAGCGATGGCGGCGGTGGCTACGTCGCTGCCCCAGGTGTCCTCGATGGTCATGGCGATACCGCACGCGACGCATAGGTCGCGGATCATACGCGCGCGCGTGAGCCCGCCAACGCGCGAGATTTTCAGGTTGATGACGTCCATGGCGCCGTCCGCCACGCCGCGCACCACGTCGCCTGCGGTTTCCATGATTTCATCGAGGATGAAGGGGCGATTTGTATGCCGGCGGACTACGAGGCATTCCTCGTAGTTGGCGCAGGGCTGCTCGATATAGACGTCGAGGTCGCGGACGGCATCGGCCACGCGCAAGGCCTGGTGCTGCGTCCAGCCGGTGTTAGCGTCGGCCACGAGCACGTCGCCGTTCTGGAGCAGGCCCCGTACTTCGCGGATCCGCAAGATGTCCGTATCCGGGTCGCCGCCCACTTTGAGCTGGAATTTTGTGTAGCCCTCGGCGCGATACTGCGCCACCTTTTGGGCCATTTCTTGCGGCGATTCCTGAGAAATGGCGCGGTAGAGGGGATAGGCATGACCGCAGCGCCCGCCGAACAGCGTAACGATGGGCTGGTCCGTAAGTTTGCCGAGGATGTCCCAGCAGGCCACGTCGAGCGCGGATTTTGCGTAGGGGTGGCCGCACAGCGCCTCGTCCATGCGTTCGTTCACGAGTGTCAGGGCAGTGGGATCGGCGCCGATCAGCGCTGGAGCGATTCTGGCGATCCCTGCGCGCGCGCCCTCGGCGTACGCCGGCAGATAGATGGGGCCGAGAGGACACGTCTCGCCGAAGCCGGTGACGCCGGCGTCGGTGTGCACGGCCACGATGGTGGAATCGAATACCTCGACAATATTGCCACGGGAAAATGCGTAGCGGCCTTCACGCAGCGGTAAGTCCACCTGAAAAGCTTCGATGCGCGTGATTTTTGGTGATTTTGCCATGGGCCGCGGCTGCGGGGGATGATACCACTCGCCATTCCCGCAAAGGCGCAGCGCTGGCGGGTGCGCTCCGCCGCGGGATGAAGGGTTCTGCTAGACTGGTCGGTTTGCGAGGCGATGCGAACGCATGCAGTGGTGGGTGAAGTTTCGGCATTGGATCGTGGCGACGCTCCCGGCGCTGGGGACGGGCGGAATTTTTCTTGCCGCCTTCCTGGATTCTTCGTTTGTCTCGCTGCCTCTGATCAACGATTTCCTGCTCGTGGAGATGTCCGTGCTGCATCCGGCGCGGATGCCGCTCTACGCCGCGGTGGCGACCATGGGCTCGCTGGCGGGCTGCCTGGTGTTGTTCTTCCTGGCCCGGAAAGGCGGGGAAGTGTATTTCCACCGGCACGCCGGGGCGCGCTCGGCGCACATCCGCGGCTGGCTCCAGCGGAACGCATTTCTGGCCGTGGCTGTGCCGGCGATACTGCCGCCGCCGATGCCGTTCAAATTGTTTGTGCTCGCAGCGGGCGGCTTCCAGTTGGGCGTGCGGCCGTTTTCTCTGGCGCTGATCGCCGGACGGGGATTCCGGTACTTCGCCCTCGGGATTCTCGCCGTGACATACGGCAAACAGGCGCAGCAAGCCATGGTCGAGCACAAGCTAGTGTTCGTGTTCGCCGCACTGGCCTTTGTGGTGGCGAGTTATCTGCTGACGAGGGCAGCTTTCAAAGGCAGTCGGCAGCTCTGAATGGTTATTGGCCAGTGAAGAAGGAAACCGCAAGAGGGCAGCAAGTTCCACGGGTTCAGGGAGAACGCGTGGGTTCGTAGCGAAGCTCCTGATGCGCGACCTTTGATTGCGTGTCCAAGTCAATCACAGCATTCCAGGCGCCGCGGGGAGTGCGCACAGCGGAGTCGCCCAATTCACGGAGTACGGCATGGGTGCTCTCGGGCGTGCTCTCCAGAGTCAGTACCGGGAAGCGCGCCAGAGCCATATAGGCACGCGCCAGCGGGGCGGCAGCAGCGGCGTCCACCAGCGGCGAGGGCTCGGGCTTGTAATGTAGGTTGGCGGTTCCTGTAGAGAAGCGACCGCCAGTTCCCACAGGTACTTCGACTCCTACCAGAAAGGAATCCGTCTCCACCACTCCATGCCATGTGAAGGGAGAACTGCCAGCAGGAAACGCCGCCCAGTGGCGGGGCGCGGCTCCGTGAAATTCGGCATCACCGAGCAGTTGCTCCGCGCGCGAGTGCAGGACGGCGCGCGCGCCGAAATAAAACAGCGCCAGAACGAGAGCCGTGACCGGCCATGCGCGCGAAGGGCGGGAGTCCTTGCGCTCGCCGATTTCTTCCGTCACCAGCCCGAAAAGGGCGGCGAGGAGCGCGCAGACAGCCAGGATCACCAGCAGAATAGCGTCGAAGCGGCTGATCAGGTTCCAGGACACCCGTGTAGAGCGGAAGGGCCAGTAGAGTTCCACGCCGTAAGTTGAAGAGAGATCGAGCAGCAGATGCACGCCCGCCGAAACAAACGCCGCCAGCAATAGCCGCAGCAGCAGCGGCACCTGCGGCTTTCGCTTTCGCGCAACAGCCCAGACTCCGCAACCGACGATCGCGGCCAGTGCGGCCGTGCCCACGAGGGAATGGGCAACTGTCCCGTACGCGCGCAGCGGCGAGAGCGGCTCCGGC
>OCOJ01039162.1_pt1 | contig 11669 bp, 14 predicted proteins | sample 1539251 | NCBI WGS metagenome assembly OCOJ01 (sample SAMN01911457, study PRJEB22624) | soil metagenome | biome: Soil | place: Malaysia | collected 2012-04-30 | depth RA_metagenome m
TGGAGCTGGCCCTCTACGCCATCCATCACCGCCTGATCGATCAGGCTTGATTTCCTTGCTTCGCTGATTTCACGGGCAGGCGCTGCCTTCCTCATCCGCTGCGAAGGGATGTTGTATCCTTTTTTCGAGGAAGTGACTTGAGCACGTTGCCCGACGCACAAGCGATTGCCCCGGCCGGCCCCCAGCGCTTTTCACGCGGGACGGTACTTCTTACCTGCATTGGTCTGCTGCTGGTCTTCTTCGCGTTTACCGCTTTCCTCGCGCGCCTGTACCAAAATCGGATGAAGGGGCTCGCGGACGAGTGGTTTGGAAAAGGAGAAGCCAGCTTTCAATCTCAAGACTTTGCGGGCGCATTGACGGATTATCGAAACGCCCTCGTCTATTCCCCGAACAACGGCAAAATCCAATTTCATCTCGCCCGCGCCTTGTCTGCCGCTGGGCGCGTGGAAGAAGCGCGATCGTATCTCGTCACGCTCCTGTCGGAATCTCCGGGAAGCGGAGAAATCAATCTGGAATTGGGGCGAATCGCCGCACGCCAGGGCGCGATGACGGAGGCTTCTCGCTACTATCACGCTGCGATTTATGGCGTTTGGGAGACGGATCCGATCGCCATGCGCTGGCGCGTACGCCGCGAGCTCTGCGAATTTCTGCTGGATCATGGCGCGGCGAACCAGGCGGTGGCGGACGTAATCCAGCTTGCCGACAACACGCCTCCGGATGACATCGAAGGCCACAAAATCACCGGAAATCTGCTGCTGCGGGCGCAGCTTTGGCCTCGTGCGCTCAGCGAATTTCGCTCCGCCCTGACCGGCGACCCGCGGGATGCGGAAGCGCTTAAGGGCGCGGGTACGGCGGCATTTCAACTCGGCCAGTATTCGTTGGCGATGGAATTTCTCGGCCGCCTGCCGCGCGATCAGGCTGCGGATGAAGGAGTAGCGCAGATGATCGAGACCAGCCGCGAGGTGCTGACGGCGGATCCGTTTCTTCCGGGCCTCCCCGCGGAGGCAAAGGCGCGGCGTGNCGGCCGGCGCGCTTTCGTTCGCGGAGTCCCGTGTTCAGGAATGCGCCGGCCGACACGACTCATCGCGCGCGAATTCTCCTCTGAATTCAGATCTGCAAAAGGCATATGCGAAAGCGCAGGGCATGAAAGTGAGTTGGAGCGAGCGCAATCTTTTCCGCCATCCCGATCGAGTAGACGCTGTAATGTCTCTCGTGTTTCAGATGGAAAACCTCGCGATGCAGGTGTGCGGCCCGCCGCAGGGCGAGAATTACGCGCTCTGGCTGCTCGGGCGCTCTGGAGGAATCAATCCCCGATGAGCGAAATCCACACCCCGGCCATCGAAGTGCCTCGCCCGCAAGGGGCGGAGGCGCCGCCCCCTCCGGGGAAGCTTCGAGCGCTTTGGGAATCCTGGAAACGTCGGATCACCGGGATGCGCGAGGATCATTTATTTCTGTTTCTCGCCGTGCTCATTGGAATTTTCTCGGGGCTTGCCGTGGTTTGCTTTCGCATCGCGATTGAATGGACGCACCTCGTACTGCTTGGCTCCTCACTCGCGCCATCGCCTCTCCGGGTCCTTCTGGTCCCTTCGCTCGCGGGAATTGTAGTGGCCTTGCTGATCATTTACGTCTTCCCGCAAGCCCGCGGGAGCGGCGTGAACCAGACAAAATCGGCCGTGTACATTTCGAACGGTTTTGTGCCGTTCAATACGGTGATTGGAAAGTTCATTACATGCGCGCTGGCCATCGGCAGCGGCCAATCGCTCGGGCCGGAGGATCCCTCGCTGCAAATGGGCGCGGGGATTGCCTCAGCCATTGGGCGCCGATTGAATCTTTCGCAGGAGAAAATCCGGCTGATTGCCCCGGTGGGAGCCGCCGCGGGTCTTGCCGCCGCCTTTAACGCTCCCGTCTCTTCGGTGTTGTTCGTAATTGAAGAAGTTATCGGCACCTGGAGCGCCGGCGTCCTGGGCGCAATCGTCCTCGCGGCGATTTCGAGCGTCGTGACAATGCGGTCCTTCCTCGGGCCGGAGTCGTTTTTCCGCGTGCCGGTATTCCGGGTAGCCGGCGCCGCGGAACTTCTCGCTTATGTCGCGCTCGGAATCGTGGGAGGCGCAGCATCGCTTTTGTTTCTGAAGTGGATTGCATACGCCCGTCCACGAATCTTGGCTCTTCCCCACTGGACGCAGTATTTTCTGCCGGCCTTCGCGGGGCTGCTGGTCGGATTCATCGGCATCTGGCTGCCGCAGGTAATGGGCGCCGGCTATCCGATCGTGGATCAGGCTTTGCACGCTCAATTCGCCTGGAGGTTGCTGCTCGCACTGGCCGCGCTCAAGATTCTGGCCACGGGATTTTCGTTTCTCAGCGGCACGCCTGGGGGCATGTTTGCTCCGACGCTATTCATCGGGGCGATGCTGGGCGGGGCGGTGGGAAGCGTCGAGCATCATCTGTTTCCGAGCTTGACGGGGACAATCGGAACCTTCGCGCTCGTCGGCATGGGCACGCTTTTCGCCGGTTTTTTGCGCACGCCAATCACCTCCGTATTCATGGTGATTGAAGTTTCCGGCAGCTANCACGGCGATCCTGCCGGTGATGACCGCGAGCCTGGTAGCCTACTTGATCTCACGGAGCTATCAAAAAGTTCCGCTGTTCGACCTGCTCGCTCGCCAGGATGGATTTGTGCTGCCTTCCATCGAAGAGCAGCGCGAGCAAGTATCGCTGCTGGTAGAGGAAGCCATGCGATACGATGCCGCCATTGTGGTCGCTCCGCGTGAAACCATCGCCGAGGTGGCGCGACGCGCCGAAGCCAAGCCGGGTGCGCCGCTGATGATCTATGCCCGGGCGGGCGAATGGCGCCTGCTGGACCGCGATGAAATCGCGCGGCTTGCGGCACAAACTCCTGGGGACGACAAGATTACAGAGGCAAGCTCGAAAGGCCCCTTGCCGGTTCTTTTCCGCGATCAGTCTCTCGAAGAGGCGCTCCATTGCATGGGGGATTGGCTGGCCCTCCCTGTTGTCAATCGCGGGGAACTCGGCAACCTGGAAGGGGTTATCACCCTCGCCGATATTCTGCGCGTTTACCGGGATTCCTCAGCTGAGTGACCTCGTTCGCAGCCATGCCGGGAACCGGAATCCGTGCAACCCTCGCAGTACTACTCTCCTCCTAGTACTTCTGTACCGACGGATTAGTCAAGAATTGACCCTTTTGCTCTATTGAGCCGTCAAGACTTACACCCTACCCTGTCAAAGAACTTGGGAGGTAGGTGAACCGTGTCTCTGAAAGAGCGACGTGCAACGCGACGCTTCCTGATGCGTTTGCCGCTCACCGTCCGCTGGACGGATGAAAGCGTGGTCGGCGAGGCCGCCACGGAATCCCGCGAAGTCAGCTCGCGGGGCCTCTATTTCCACTTGCCAAAAGGCCTCAAGAGCGGCTCTCCCGTCGAGATTGTGATGACCCTTCCACATGAACTGACCCAGGCTGGCCCGGTGCGTGTCCGCTGCCTGGGCCGTGTGCTTCGGAGCAGCCCGGAACATTCCGGAGAGGTGGGAGTGGCCGCCGCTATTGAACGCTACGAGTTCATGCGCAACGGGGAAAACGCGGCATAACGAGTTCTTGCCCAGACCCTGCGGAGATGGGTGAGAAAAGGCCGGGCGGCTCGGGTCCCTCAGCCAAGCCCCCGGCCGTTTTATTTCTATTTGAAGTTTCCTTCCAATTTTTGCTGGATTCTTGATGCTACGGAGCCCCGCGACTTCACGTCCCTGATCGCGTAATCAACGATTGGCCAATGTTGATAGGCCTGGGACGTCGAGCAAGCGGATATCGGCGGTGACAAGAGTCAGGTCGAACACTTTCGCCGTGGCAGCCAAGAATAAGTCGGCCGGATCGCGGTGGGGCAAGCGAATCCCGCGCGTGGCTAAAACCACTTCCATAGTGAGCGGCGCCTCTTTCAGGCCGGAATCCCGCAGGCTCTTCGTCACCCAACTCTCTACGTCCTCAGTCAGCGTAATTCGCCGCTTTTCAAGCAGCACCAACAGCTCCCAAATGCTAATCGGCGAAATCCACTTCTCATTCGCGGGATCATCCAGCTCCTTGGCGACGTGAGCGGCAAGCTTTGAAACTACTCCTTCGCTCCAGAGCCAGATGTGCGTATCGAGCAGGAGCCTCACGAATTCAGGACTTCCCAATCGCTCTCGTCGCTAGCGGGCGCGATGATATCGCCGTGAATCTGCATGGTGCCCGTCATCGAGCCTAGCCAGCTTTTCTTCTTTGGCTCGGGGGAGGGAGGGACAATCTCCGCGACGGGCTTGCCGAATTTAGTGATGCGAATGGGTTTGCGGGTCTTATTGACACGCTTGAGGACGGCCAGGCAAGTAGCCTTGAATTTCGAGATAGCTATCTCTTCCACACTGAAACTCTACCACCAAAAATGACCATAGTCAATGACCATGGTCAAATCAGGTTTTGTCGCGGGGAGGCACGTCAAGCGCGCGGTGTTCAACTTCGGCCAGCTAGAATTCTCGTCGCGGCGCGGCCTGATCCATGCCGACGCGACCAACGGCGATCTCCGCCTTGTGGTAATTCTCGCCGCGGATGGGAGCGCCGGCGAGCCGGCGCAGCAAGGCAAGCTGCCCGACGTGCGTCAGCGAGTCCGCGATCGCTCCCTGGAAGAGCTTTTCGGGCGTTTCGCCGAGCGGTGCATCCGACGCTAGGTACGCGTCGAGAGCTGCGAGCGACTTGTAAAATCGCTTGACGCCCTCCTCCCACGGCAGCACCTGCGAGTCGTGCCATTCCTGCTTTCCCTTTGCCAGCGAAAGAGCCCAGTCAATCAAGTCGCCCAGGTGCGCGAGAATTTGTCCGGGCGTGCGCGCGGATTGTCCGGCTTGAAAATCTGAGAAATTTCCTGGCGCGTCGCTTAGCGGCTTTCTCGCTCGGTAAGCCAGCGTTGCAACCGTGTGGCGAAGCAGCTGGCGGTCGAGACCGGCGGCTGCCGTTGGATTCTTGTTGTCCATGGCAGCAAAATATATCATTGTCGGCGCCGGAAGGAGACGGCGCGCCGGGAATCCCACGTGAACGAAGTTTTCATCTGCGATGCAATTCGCACACCGTTCGGGAAGTATGGCGGAGCGCTCGCGTCTGTCCGCGCCGACGATCTCGCCGCGATTCCCCTGCGCGCGCTCATGGAGCGCAATCCATCGGTAATTTGGCGCGACGTGGACGATGTAATTTACGGTTGCGCGAATCAGGCCGGTGAGGACAACCGNACGGTTGCGCGAATCAGGCCGGTGAGGACAATCGCAACGTCGCGCGCATGGCCCTGCTGCTCGCCGGATTCCCGCAGGAAATTTCCGGCGCGACGGTGAATCGCCTGTGCGGCTCGAGCATGGAAGCGGTGAGCCTGGCGGCGCGGGCGATCAAATCGGGCGAGGCGGAGCTGATCGTCGCAGGGGGCGTCGAGAGCATGACGCGGGCGCCGTTCGTCACGGGAAAATCCGAAAGCGCTTTCAGCCGCAGCGCGCAGATTTACGATACGACGATCGGCTGGCGGTTCATCAACCCGGTGATGAAGGACCGCTACGGCGTGGACTCCATGTCCGAAACAGCGGAAAACGTGGCCGAGGAATTTCACGTTAGCCGCGGAGACCAAGATGCTTTCGCGTTGCGGAGCCAGCAGCGGTGGGCGCGCGCACATGCCACTTGCTTCTTCAAAAACGAAATCGTGCCCGTCGAGGTCCCTCAAGCAAAAGGCAATCCGAAAATTTTCGATACGGACGAACAACCCCGGCCGGACACGTCTCTCGAAGCGCTCTCGAAACTGAAGCCCATCGTGAAGCCCGGAGCCACCGTGACGGCCGGCAACGCTTCCGGGATCAATGACGGCGCTTGCGCCCTCCTGATCGCGTCGAAAGCCGCCGCCAAGAAGTACGGCCTGACACCGCGCGCTCGCGTTCTTGCCACTGCCGCCGTCGGAATCGCGCCGCGCATCATGGGTTTTGCCCCGGCGCCGGCCACGCGCAAAGTCCTCGATAAGACCGGCCTGAAGCTATCGCAGATGGATGTGATCGAGCTGAATGAAGCTTTCGCCGCACAGGCGCTGGCCGTCACGCGAGATCTGGGTCTCCCCGACGATGCGCCGCACGTCAACCCGAATGGCGGCGCGATCGCCATTGGCCACCCGCTTGGCGCAAGCGGCGCGCGCCTCGTCACCACGGCGGTCTATCAGCTCCACGCCATCCAGGCGCGCTACGCTCTCTGCACCATGTGCATCGGGGTCGGCCAGGGCATCGCGACGGTCATTGAGCGCGTCTAACAGTCCCGCGGAGTTTTTCAACACCTCCGCATTCTTGCCGGCATTTCGTGGATTTGAAATCGGCGTCCAAGGAGCGTATCGAATGGAGCGAAAAAGAGCGTCGGATTATCCGCAGGAACTATTGAACTTATTCGATCACTATGTGCATGGCGAGATTGGAAGGCGACGATTTTTGGATGGTGCAGCGAAGTATGCGGTCGGCGGGCTAACGGCGATGGGGATTTGGGAAAGCCTAAGGCCGAACTATGCGCTCGCGCAGCAAGTTCCCAAGGACGACAAGCGGATCAAAGCCGAGCGCGTGACGGTAAATTCACCGCAGGGCAACGGGAGCATCCGCGGGTATTACGTGCGCCCGGCGAATGTTTCGGGAAAATTGCCCGGGGTGCTGGTGATCCATGAGAATCGCGGATTGAATCCCTACATCGAGGACGTGGCGCGGCGATTGGCGATGGCGAATTTCTTGGCATTGGCACCGGACGGACTTTCTTCCGTGGGCGGATNCGTGGGCGGATATCCGGGCGACGACGAAAAGGGAGCGGAGCTTTTCCAAAAAGTGGACCCGAACAAAATGTTCGAGGACTTTGTGGCGTCGGCAGCCTGGCTGAAGGCCCGGCCGGAGTGCACGGGCAAGATTGGGGCCGTGGGATTCTGTTTCGGTGGCGGTGTGGCGAATAAACTCGCGGTGCGGCTGCCGGATTTGGGCGCGGCAGTTCCGTTTTATGGGCGGCAGGTGCCGGCCGAGGATGCCGCGAAAATCAAGGCGCCGCTTTTGTTGCACTACGCGTCGCTCGACACTCGGGTCAACGAGGGATGGGCGGCGTACGAGGCGGCGCTCAAGGCCAATCACGTGACCTATACGGCCTACTTTTACGAGGGGGCCAATCACGGCTTCCACAATGACACGACGCCTCGCTACGACGAAGCCGCAGCCAAGCTCGCCTGGCAACGCACCCTCGACTTCTTCAACAAATACCTCCGGGGCTGAAGCGCACCGCTTCAAAGCCAATTCTGAGGCAGCGAAAGGGGGAATCTGCTGACTCGGCGTCCGTATTTCTGCGCATAGACTGCTACGGCCGGGGNAACCTATACTCCCGGCATGGAAGCCAATATCGAGCTTTCGGGAGCGCTGCGGCGGTATTGGGGCTACGAATCGTTTCGGCCGCTGCAGGAGGAAATCGTTCGGTGCCTGCTTGGTGGTCGCGATGCCTGCGTGGTGATGCCGACGGGGGTTGGGAAGTCACTGTGCTACCAATTGCCGGCGGCGATGCAAGCAGGGCGGACGGCGATCGTAATTTCCCCGCTCATTGCCTTGATGCAAGACCAAGTAGCGCAACTAACACAGATGGGCATTCCCGCAGCGCTGCTGAACAGCACACTGGCAGGGAATGAACAGACGAAGGTGATACGGCGGGGCNCCCGCCAAGGCGAATTCCGGCTGCTCTACATTTCGCCGGAGCGCCTGGCACGGCGGGATACGATTGAGTGGTTGCGGGAAGTTCCGATTAATTTTTTCACCATTGATGAGGCCCACTGCATTTCTGAATGGGGCCATGAGTTTCGGCCGGAATACCGGCAGTTGAGCTCCCTGCGGCAGCACTTTCCCGACCGGCCCATCGCCGCCTTTACCGCCAGCGCGACTCGGCGCGTGCGGCATGACATTGTCGAACAATTGCAACTGCGCGATCCCGGAAAATTCATCGCCAGTTTTCACCGGCCGAACCTGCGCTACTTCGTCAAAGAATGCGCCAAGGGAACGCAGCCGGGGCTGCTTTTGCGGGCGCTGCGGAAGTATGCGGGGAGCAACGTGATCGTCTATGCGCCTACGATTGCGCGCGTGAAAGACACAGTCGCCTGGCTCAAGGAGAAAGGAATCGCAGCGATTGGCTATCACGGGAAGATGGGGGCCGCGGAACGCAGGCGCAACCAGGAGCGCTGGATGTCCGACGAAGTGCGCGTGCTGGTGGGCACGATCGCATTCGGATTGGGCATCAACAAAGCAGCGGTTCGTGCGGTAATTCACCTCGCGCTGCCCAAATCCCTCGAGCAGTATTACCAGGAGGCCGGGCGAGCGGGACGAGACGGGCTGAACGCGGATTGCGTTTTGCTCTGGCAGAAGCGCGATGCCGGATTGCTCGCGCATTTTATCGGACAGATTAATGACGCGGCGGAGAAGGAGCGCGCGTGGNCAGCGGTATCACAATATTCGCGATTTTGCCGAGTCGAAGACCTGCCGGCATCGCCAGATTTGCGCGCATTTCGGCGAGAAACTGAAATTGGCGAGGTGCGGAGCCTGCGACACTTGCGGCTGCAAACTCGAATGGCTGCCGGAGACGGAGCCCGCGGCGGGGGAACAGCCAATACAAGGGCGGGCTGGGGCAGATGTCGCCGAGCGGCTGAGTGCCTCGAAGCCTGCCAGAAGAGTTGTTGCCGACGGCAGTGCAGAGGCGACATCCAGTGGCAAAGCGATTGGCTCGCGCATTGGGAGCGACGGTGTTGACGAGGAATTGCGCGCGTATTTGCGACAATGGCGGCGCACAACCGCGGAAGAGCAAAACGTTCCGGCTTTTGTCGTAATGCTCGACACAACGCTTGAGGAAATTTGCCGGGTGCGGCCAACTTTACTTGACCAACTGCGCAGTCTCCCGGGAATGGGTGAACGCAAGACCGCGCGGTATGGCCAGGGTATTCTCGAAGCGCTAAGGCGATTTCGTAATGGCGAGCGGGCGGGGCCGGCGCCGAAAAAGAGATCGAAGCCGGCGTTAGAAACAATACGGCTCCTTGCAAATGGACATACCTTCGGAGAGATCGCCGAGATTCGCGGTTGCCGGCTTCAAGCGGTCGTGGCGATGGTGGCGGAGCTCGTGGANGCGGAGGCAAGTGGGATTTCAGAATGGCTGGGTTGAACCAGCAAATATCGAAAAGATCGAAGCGGCGTGTGCACGCCTTGGATGCGAACGGCTGACCCCTTTGAAGGAAGCACTGCCGCCGGAAATTACATATGACGATATCCGGCTGGTGGTCGCGCGGCTGCGGACAGCGCCCCGGTGTGCCAAGGTTGCAGCTGCGGCGTCCGGCCGCGCCTCGTGAAAGGGCGAGGCTAGTGTGGTGACGGCGCTAGGTGGACTTGCGGCGCTTGACGAGGTGAATCAGGAGCAGAATGACCGCGACGAAGAGAAGTAGATGAATCAGGGCGCTGGCGACGTGGAACACGATGAAGCTAGCTACCCACACGAAGACGAGCACAATCGAGAGAAGAATCAGCGGTCCACACCCCATGCGATGGTCTCCTGCCGCTCAAATGTATATATCCATAGGCTATGGAACTCAATAGAGGGAATCCACTCTCGAAGAAGATCTGTTTAGAGAGAAGTGGACAAAACGGCACACAGCATTTCTTCGGCTGCGGCCGGGATATCCGAGTAGCAATCGAACACAGTGGCTACGGCTGGGGGAATGCTTCCACGTGCGAGTGGTGCCCCGGCTCCTCCACGGACTCGCTCACCGCGTAGTCGGACGGAACTTGGAACAGGGCCGCGTCCGGCTCGTTTCTTTCGAGTTTGGTGAGTGCGGAGGATGTCTTCATCCCTGACTTCGTGTTCTCGTCTTTCTCCAAGACGATAGCCGCAAGCTCATCCGAGCACCAGACTTCGCGGATGGTATCGCCGGGCGATATGCCATTCGGGGAGAACAATGGGCGTATAGTAATGCGCACACCCTCAGCGTCCACTCCTTCGATGATTTGGTGCCCTAGATTCTCAGTCTGCGTGTTCGGGGAGTTCTGGAAGGGAATTCGCGTGCTGCAAAACGAGCGCTGCGAGTTGGGGGCACTCCGGACACTATTGTCCCGCGCGTGCACGATTTTCGCGGTCTTGTTAAGAGTGTCGAGCGTCGTGATCGTTTGGGCCACGGGGTCGCAAATTGTGATGAGGTGCTCAATAGCCTCGGTTCCAGCCTCGGTGCCCGTGTCGTGCTTGAATTTGCCCGCCACGCGTTCGCTGCGGATGCGGCCTTGACCGTCGCGGGCGAGGAGCACCGGTTCGTGCCGAACGGTCTCGCCCTGCAATCGTGGGGAGCCGGAAACGGTGGTCAACTTTTGCGCTTGAAACGGGTTTCCGGGGGCCAGGCCGATGTTGAAGAAGGCCGAAGTGCTCGGGCCGCATTGAGCGTTCGCAGGGGCGACGAAAAGCAGGAGCGAAATTCCCGCCAAGGAGAACCAAATGCAAACCCGGGTGAAGCTACACATNCGAAGCCCCCTCATGCCGCTCTGAATTGGAATGGTATCACTTCTCAGAGTGGGTCCCGGTACAGGCCGCCGGAATCCCCCTATTTCAACCAGAAAAGATGCCGGCCCGGCGTTTCCTGTTGCCTGCGTCACTATAACCAGCGATGGACAAAAATGTTGTATAGTTTTGCGGCGACGAATCCTTGTCAGGCTTGACCTCAATTCAAAAATGGAATGGAGCGCGCGCATGAATTCCAGGGGCACTGCTGCAATCATCGCCGGGAGTCTTGGTCTGGCAGCCGCACTTTTCTTGGCTGGATTTACGCACGCAATTCCGGGCGCGCCCGGCGCATCCGGATATCACCTGGTGAAAACCATCCCCATCGGAGGCGAAGGAGGTTGGGATTATGCGGTCGCGGACGGCGATGCGCGGCGTGTGTACGTGTCACATGCCACGCACGTGGTGGTGGTGGACGCCGACAGCGGCGCGGTCGTGGGAGACATTCCCGATACGCTGGGAGTTCATGGCATCGCGCTCGCCCATGATCTTGGCCGCGGATTCATCAGCGACGGGCGGTCAAATAACGTGACCATCTTCGATTTGAAGACGCTGAAGACCATCGCGACGGTCAGCACCGGCGGTCAGAACCCTGACGCGATTTACTATGACGAAGAGACGAAGCTCGTCTTCGCCTTCAACGGGCGCAGCAACAATGTCACGGCCANTCCGTGGGGCGGACGGGACCGTCGCAGGGATGATGCCGGTGGGCGGCAAGCCGGAATTTGCGGCGGGGGTAGGAGCGGGGCATGTGTTTGTCAACATCGAAGACAAGTCGGAGCTGCTGGAAATTGACGCAAAAAAATTGGCCGTGATGCATCGCTGGCCGCTCGCTCCCTGCGAGGAGCCTTCCGGGCTGGCGATGGACGCGAGGAACCGGCGGCTCTTCGCCGTCTGCGGCAACAACGTGATGGCGGTGGTGGATGCGGATTCGGGCAAAGTGGTGGCAACACCCGTGATCGGCGACGGCCCGGACGCGGCCGCCTTTGATCCCGAAACGCAGCTTGCCTTCAGCTCGAATGGCGGCTCGGGCACGCTCACGGTGATTCATGAGGATTCGCCAAACAAGTACACGGTCGTGGAAAAC
>OCOJ01054705.1_pt1 | contig 11668 bp, 11 predicted proteins | sample 1539251 | NCBI WGS metagenome assembly OCOJ01 (sample SAMN01911457, study PRJEB22624) | soil metagenome | biome: Soil | place: Malaysia | collected 2012-04-30 | depth RA_metagenome m
CGACCCGAACGCCCCCCTCTGGCTCACTCGGAGTACGAGTTGGGGGATGAGGAAGCTCGGGTACGTCCCCCTCCTGAAGATGCTCAAGGAGACTGCGAAGAAAGCTGGAATTGCCCGACCCCGGGTGTTCACCTATATGCTGCGACACGGCTCGGCGACAAGGAACGCTAGGTTCCTAACTGACAGCGAGTTGAAACTGATGTACGGGTGGTCGATGTCTTCTAGGATGACGGGGACCTACGTGCACCTCTCCGGAGGAGACCTCGACGAGAAGTACAGGCAGGTCTACGGGACTGGGAAGCCGGTGGAGCCGCCGAGGCCGAGCTTCGCGCCGACGATATGCCCCAGGTGCAGGGAGATGGCGGCGCCTGGGATGCTCTACTGCCCGAAGTGCGCTGCCCCCCTCGACCAGACCGAAAGGGCGAAGCTTGCGCTCCAGGAGCAGGCAAACAAGAACGAGCTAGCAGAGCTCAGGGAGCTCCTCGAGAAGTATCTCAGGGAAGCAGAGCCGAAGCGCGATACTACTGCGGGGCCCGCGTCAGGCCAAAGCTGAGCTGGTTGGAACGACCGCCTCATCGGTTTCGTGATTAGCATGTCTGTCGAGTATCCGAGTTGGNGGAACGCATTAGAGGTCCAAGAAGGGGAGGGGATGGGTTGGCCCAGCCAGCCTTCGAAGTCAATGGGACGGCCAGATTTGCGTCGAAATTCGCTTCGCTCGACAGGAAAGACGATCTCTGGAAGTCAATAAACGCCTGCCTGGATGAGTTGAAATCAAATGCGCAGGCAGGAGTGAAAATCCCAAGGAACCTGTGGCCAGGGGACTACACAAGGAATTACGGCGNTCACAAACCTCTACAAGTGTAACCTGGCTGGTGCCTATCGGCTGCTCTACACGATCTACGTGGAGGCAGGACGGGTAAAGGTGCTTGCTATCGACTTCATGCCCCACAAGGAGTACGAGAAGCTCTTCGGATACTAGCACCCTATTTCAGTCGGACGCTCTCTTCAATCAGTTTCTTCAGTTTCGGATTGTCCGGAAACACCCAGACAATCGACCTGCCGTGAAATAGGATTTTGTTAGAGCTCTCGAGGTAATCGATTATCCGCTCGAAGGTCTGGTACTGCATCTTCCTGGGAAGGCTCTTCCAGAGCCTTCTCTTGCTGGGGTAAGTTCCAGACTCCTTTATGGCATGTTCGACCATGAGGACGGTGTCCAGACGAGGTTCGTGCAACACCTGCGTTGCGACCACCTGGTCCCGGAGGCTGCTGATAGTATATAAGTCTATACAACATCAGACGTGAGAGCGGGCCATCGTCTTCTTCCTGTTGATACTCGACTTCTGGATCCCTTCGTGGGTGCTCGGCCGGTGGTTCTACATCATCAACGTCTTCCTCATACTCGGTGTTGTCGTTGGAATTTACGCCTCGGCCAAGTCATGATTCGGCGTCCGGCCACGGTCGGGTTCCTATCTCGTTGACCTTCTTCCTTCGTTCCCCAGCCTCGAAAGTAAGACCACGATTCGTTCATGGTCGGACCTTTTCACCAACACAAATCTTTCTTTTTCATCCGCGGTGCTATTCTGGCTCATGGTTGTCCAGGGCCCAGTCGTATTTAACGAAGGGAAACTCCAAGATTACTGCTCTGAAAGATCAGGTGACTTGCAGCACCTCTGACGGCTCAACCTCGATTATAGGCGGGATGGTGACGGGTTCACTTTGTCGTTTCGTCCAGACATACCATCCAGGCGCCTCGGTTTTTGCCTCGGCCAGAGCGGTTTCCATATCCTTGCCAAAGACCTAGCAGCCCGGGAGTTCAGGGATGAAAGTCCCCGGCCCCCTTCTCTCCGACTTCTGTTCCAGAAACACTTTCGCGCCCCGACCACGCGCGCTTAATGTTGAACAACTTGCTACGAAAGCATTCCCACTAAGATAGAAGGTTCGCCATATACCCCGTTTTTCGCGCGCAGTGCACCGATTCTCATCTTGAAACGACATTCCGTTCAGCAGAGAGGTATTGGTGAGGGGGGACCAGGACGGGACTAACTGCAGGCGCCCCTGGGGGCAGCGTACTGACTCGCACCTCGTTTCCAAGAGTGAGAACTACCTCCCCTCTTTAATACTTCGAATTTGGGCAATAAATCCATGGAACGGCTAAACGAGCGGCGTAGGTTGCTATGGGCTCCCGTTCTGCTGGTTCTAAGTCTGCAGGTGCTTCTTGGGGTTGCTCCTATAGGTAATGCCACGTCCGCGCCTTCACAGTCCGCACCGAGTCCTCCACCGTCCGCTGTGGGTTGTTATCAGTATGACGCAAGTACAGGATGGACAAGCGTTGAGTGTGTACCCTCAACAGCATTTACCGAGAGCGTAGCAGATGACGAAGGCGGAGGTACGAGCGGCCCACCAATCTATGGCGTGAGCATAAATTCACCGATAGCCACTTCCGGCGAAGTCTGGGTAGGCTTCAGCAAGTTTACTGCGGAATCGGACTCCAAATGGGGGCAGAACTCGTTTAGCATTCAACTGAATACAAACGTCTTCGATAACGGCAACTCTCAGTATTGGGACCAGTTCACTGTACAAAACGAACCCAATTATATCAACGGCCACAGTCCGTTCGCTTGGGCATGCATACAGCAACTTGTAGTATATCCTCCTCCTGGTAGCGATACCGAAAAATGCGTGAATGTCATTATCCAGTCGATGTGGTCAACGTATAGCGCTATGGCGGAAGGGACTACTACTGGCGGTAACCTTCAGGGCCTTTACGAGATATGTAGCCCCTCAGGCAATTGTTACTGGTACTCCGTGACAGCAACTGACAAGTATGGATTGGCCGGCAACTGGTTAGAGAGTAGCGGAACCGTGTTGGGGTTTGGAGGTCGCTCAAAAGCTTCCTTCACTTCTCCCACCCAAGAGGCTACTGATATCAGCATAGGGGCTTCCGGGCTAAATGCGGCAAACACGGGACAATCCTGGGATTCGGGCGAGTCCAATAATCTTTCATATTCTTCCGCAAACTACGCTGGATGTGCTTCTGGCTCTTGTTGGGAGGACACAACATCGTCAAACTAGATTTGAACGCCAGTCCTTAATTGGGAGACTACGAGGCAGTTATCGAGACGAACAGTATGCTTTCGGAGATGAAAAGTCATGGAGTGGAGTTGGCTGCAATACTGCTCGCTGTCCTGCTGGCATTGTCTTGGGCGGCGATTGTCTTCGGGTTCATACCAAATCGGACCACTCCAATTGTTGCACGTACGTCAATCGCAGCTAATTGCAATTTGCCAGTGAGTTCTGATCCTTACTCCTTCGTCCTAAAGGTCGGCCACAGCTCTCCGGCCTATGTGTGCGCCAATCTATACTACTACAATCTAACATCTCCCCTTCGATTGAATCCGGCGACCTACGTTCAGGTGCCAGGTATACATCCAAGTGCAGACGGTACCTTGGTGTCCTTTGACGGGACTTCTAACTTCACAATTACGTCACAACCTACAAGTATTCTGATCGGGGGACCAAACAACACGAATGAAGGAGTGCAGGTCGTCTTCAATATTACGATGAAAACCGGCGCGTCTGGCACCTACGGGATAAACTTCGGAGCCCTGGCCCCAGAGGCAGTAACCTGTGGCATGGGCGATTTCACGTTGATAGCAGGGAGCGGGAGTCCTCACTACGAATCGCCGAGCACTTGTTACGCTTATCCCCGAACCGGCAATCAGGCTTTTCCCTACGGCATGGGCATAGTCTTTGTCCAGGTTACCGGTGCAACCAACTCTACCATGTAACTGCTAGTGAACTAGTAGAGACTGATGATTACGAAGCTGTTCATGAAGTTCGTGAGGTACGGGGACACAGACAGAGACACCCCCTACTTCACCGACGGACAGAGACACCCCCTACCCCGACGAGGTGAGGTGGCTGAAGGAGGGGGTGAAGAGGAACGAGAAGCAGGAACCTCTCTACTTCACCGACGACGAGGCGGAAGCAATGATCCAGGCAGCCGGGAAGGACAGGGACAGGGCGTTCATCGCCTTGGGGCACGAACTGGGGCTCAGGGTGAGCGAGAACGGTGGTACGTCCATGGCAGATGTGCCGTCAGGCGAGGGCAGGAAAACCGAGAGTGCAGCCTAGCCGACTAGCCGAAGCGCTAATTGCGGGTCGAAGGCTTCACGCTTGCCTGCTTCTTCCTTCGAGCCTTGAAAGAAGATCCATCATTCGCTGGAGGTCCGATTTCTTGACTTCGACGAGCTCGGATTCCTCTCCAGCATGCTCTTTAGTGTTCATGTTCCAATGGTCCGGGCGCCCATTTAACGGAGGACCGTCCATGCGCCATCCTCGCCGTCGACTTTGGCAACCTTCCCAAGCACAGTTGGCAACCCTGGGCCTCAAATTGGCAACCCTCGAACGGCGATTTGGCAACCTTTTGGCAACCCTTGGCTCGATTTGGCAACCCTGTGGTCGCGCGTTAAATACCCCAGGCATATTAGGAGACATTCAACTTATTTTCTCTCTCTGAACTGGAATGAAATGACAACGTGCAGGATGATCATTGCTACTGCATGGGATTGACGTCCATCCCTTGCTTGCAGCTGCACTACAGCAGCTCGCCAACATGGGCGAGCCGTTTTGGATGGCCTATCCTGGTGCCCAATGGTCTGACCATATCTCCCACCCACTTAGCGTCAGGGTTTGACGCTTGTTCTGGTGGTTCTAAGCGTCAGGGTTCGACGCTTGGACCAACGGATCCAAGGGTTTGGGTTCGGATCTTAGCCTGATTGGATTAAGGGACAGGGTCTGACCCTAACTCTCCAGAGGAGGGGTCTGCAGAGGATAGACGCTGCAATTTGAAGTCGAAGCGCTATGCCTGCGATGGCGAAGCTCAGCAGACTGTTGCCGCAAATATCGCCTCCGAGAGACCGCCTTCAGGGACTCCCGCGAACTCGTAGGCTCTCCTTATGCCAAATCAACGCCCTATGAATCCTATTCTACCCAGAATCGGGCGGCCTTCGGACCCCATGAAGGGTTTTGCACGATAGTTCGGGGGTCTGAAACTTGATTGCCGCAGAATTAGTTCGGGGGTTCCGAACTATCTTTGATCAAATGCTCCCACCATTCCGCTCGCTGGGTGAATAGTAGACATATCTGCCCTTGCCGCGCTACACGCGAAGCCCAGCTATCCGAACCTCTGCCCAGTAGACCCCTGACAAGGTTGCCAAGGATGCCGTTGCGGGTATTTTTCGCGATTCTCCAAATATATTTTTTGAACCATTTTTGACGGCCTAACCTAGCGTTCTATGGTCGGCGTCTGACCATGGCTCGCAACCGGTTGGCGTCGGCGTTCGACGCTTGTTCGGGGGTTCTAGGTGCCGGTAGTAGTATCTTGCACCCTCGTAATACAGCCCCGTGTTAGAAATGTGCATCTTCCCTGTGTACATGAAGACCGCCTTCCCTGACACCGCGTAGTTCTTCCCGTTGGGGACGTAGTTGGAGCTGAACCTCACCGTGACTGTGATCGTGGTTTCCAATCTTATGCTCCCCAGGGCGTCCGCGTGGAGGTAGTAGGTCCCCGTCCCGACCATCCTAGCCACCTGGAGCCCGTCTGCATAGAAGTGTTTTGTGATAGTGATGCTCATGGAGCCTTGGGTCGCTCACGGCAGGTCCTTGTGCTTCCGAGTTGCATCCACATAGAAACTCATGAACAACCCCAGTGACGAGAGGATTGCACCCACACCAGCAAGTGAGAGCAAACTCGAGAACGAACCATTGGGAGATAGAAGGTCGATAAGGATCGCGCAAGCCCAATATCCAAAAGCCAAAGCTAGGATCGCCACTGCTAGCAATGATCGTATTTTGCCGTATCCGCGTCGCTTACCCGACGGAAGATACCACTCAACAACGCCGCTCGTGGGAATCAATGTAAACCCAACGAATGCGACAAAGATCCACGCGACGGCGAGATTCTGCGGCCCATGATTGACGGCAATCGAGAAGAAGAGCACTCCAGCAGTGATTATGATAAGCACCGAGAGGATGAAAAGGCGTCTAATCAGAGCAATCATTCTGAGAATTCCTGGAAGACGCGCCTATGTATGGCAAGTAGGTTCATAAGTGTAGTAGCCGTACGCGACCAAGAGTAATATTACTGGTATCGCCACTCCAGCCGTCAATACGGCTGCTGATGTCATAGTCGTTGAGAGCTCGAGTAACTCGGCGGCCTCTGCTGCCACAGGTGTTCCCATTCCTTCGCTAAAGATAGCTCCTGTGGCCGCCGCCGCACCACAACTTTCGCCATTTGGTGGAATTGTCTCTCCACTTGTCCGAATGCTGTCTGGTTCTTTCATTCCACGATGATAATACGAAACGGAGTCGGAAGTCTCTTCGCCAGCCGTACAGCTCCGTCACAGGATTGTACTACTTTGGTGCGAGGTACTTCGACCCGACCATCGGGAGGTTCATCACTGAGGACTCGTACGAAGGAGATGACAACGACCCCATGAGCTTGAATCGGTACATCTACGGGAGGGACAGACGACGAAGATTGTGCCATCAACCTAACAGAGCCTGACGTCATAATGCTTTTTAGCCAGTTCCCGACTCTAGTAGATCTGCTGCATGGAATCATCAAGAACGTTACTTCCCGCTTTCGCCATCTTGCTGTTGGTGCTGGGTACTGCCTCGTTAGCCTACTCATCCAATGAAAGGTTGGGCTTTCACCAATGAAAGGTTGGGCTTTCACCAAGTGGACAGGCTCTGGGTCTGGGTCGTACACGGGCACCAACAATCCAGACACAGTCACAATGAACGCGGGTATCACCGAGACCGCCACATTCACATATGGATATTGTCCGCAAGCCTCTTCCCCCTAGTCGAGAGTTGCACCCGAATCAACCAATTAAGAGTGGAGATTGACAAGGACAGGAATATGGTAACACGCGTTGAATTCACCCGGAGCGCGCGGTCGGTCACCAATCGATACGGAGGACCGAATTTCTCTCCATGAAATTTCCATCTAAGATGGGAATGGTCGGCATGGCGTTGGTCTTAGTCATTTTGGGGGTGGCCTTCGGTCTGTACTACCAAAGCTCGTCCAGTAGCATCTCAAGTCAGGAACAGGTCGTTTCGAGTCTTCGGTCCCAGGTGAGTTCCCTTAAGAACACCCCCTCGGTCACAACAACTTCCACTGCAATCCTGTTCACAACGACCTTTAGAACGGTCGTGTCTTCTATTACCACGACCGAGTTTTATACAACATCGGTAACGACAACGGCAACCACTACCCCTGTGATACCATGGAATACGTCGCTTTACCTGAGCATTCCTACCAGTTGTCCCAGCCCTGGAGGGAAAGCGGAATGCTGGTCTCTGAACTACAGTCTTGCAATTGTATTCAATTGCGCGGCAGCAGCGGCAGTTTCGCAGGGCTGTACAGAAACCGTCAATGGTTCCGGATCGACGCATCCCAGTTACTCCATAACCATCTGGTATCCCTACGCTTACGCAAGTCAACCGCCGAACCCATTCAATTGCGCCTATAGTGTCCCCGTCGATAGTATCAGTCAGAACTTGGCATATTGCATCTCGCTCAACAAGGCTTCTTTCATCCTCAGTTTGCCCGGGCCCATGGTTCCGTGAGCCTTCTTCTGAGACAATTCTGACCTAAGCCGAGGCCGCACCAGCTCCTGTCATATGGGACCTAGGTCACCCCTGTGCTAGGAGTAGAACAGCGGAATCTCGTCTTGTGCTAAACCGTAGCACTTTATCCCGTAGCTGTGGGGGGGGATATGCCAATCGTGGTATACGCATGGCCGAATACAAGAAGCAAGTGACCCTCGCGAGCGTTGCGGCAATTGTAATTGTGATAGCGGTGGCGTCTGCTGTATTGTATCTGCCGCTGGGCCTCGGCCAGACTTCGGAGACCCAGCGGCCGTCAACGCAGGGAAGCACTACCACCGAAAGCCCGCACACCACGACTACCTCAGGCACCAATTTGACGACTTCTACAATCGAATCCACGGGACCAAGTCTACAAGCATCAACCAACGGGACGACCATCCGCGAGGGGCAGAACCTTGCGATAAATGCCACCCTGTTTAACACACAGAGTCAGAGCCTTCTCGTCTCGACAACCTATGACTGGCCTATCGCCGGTCTGCTAATGTTCAGCCAGAACTGGCCGCCGTGCGGATATTACTCGCCACTCGAACTGATAGTCCTCAGAGGCAACTTTACACCCAATGAACTAAAGGCAATGGGTCCAGGCAGTACCCCAGGACTTGGGTGCTTCGAACACCAGGACTATGTCAGCTTCAGATTCGAACCCTCAAGCAACGTAGTCTACGTGACTGGATCATGGAGCGTAACCGGCAATGTGTCCACCCACGGCCCGCAGAGAGCCAGCATAACGGTGACAGTCAATGGCTACTGGGATAACGGGAGTAGTCTGAACTATCCTACTTCATACGTATCCTCGGGTGATTTCGACTTCCTCGCCGCGCAGCACCCATTTGTGAAAGGAGTCTACACAATCGCCGTTGCAGACGAATGGGGACAACTGTCTGCGATTTACGTGAAAGTGGAATAAACTGTAGTCCGAGCACCCGTGTGGCGCTGCCATCACACTGGCGGTATTTGCGGCCATGTTTCTTACACAGCCACGCCTTTTCCCCAGCAACGCATCTCCGGAGACAGTATTCTCTTTGGACTCGCATTACTTCGAGGTATCAGTGGTGGTGCTCCTGGGCGTGGCGTTACTCATCGGCTACTCTTTCAGGCGGAGATCTAGTACCCTCCTAGGAGCATCTTCCTTACCTGCACGACAAGCTCCTTCTTCATTGTCCTGGCGATATTCTTGGTCGCGTCGGCTCCAGTAATCAGCGACATGTCAATCCCCAATTTCGTCCGATTCTTGGTGTACGTGTTTGTGTTCTCGGCCATCGCGGGCGCCATGGTCGCAGGTCTGATTGTCGCAGGTGCAGCTATCAGACAACGCTTCCGCTAGAGATGCTCAAAAAGGACGGACGGAAGAAGGGTCTTCCACTAGCAGAGGATTAGGAAGCCTGGGCTGGATGAAGAGGGCTGTCGTTTCTCTCCATTTCCCGCAGTGCCTTCAAGAGAATTGCGCCAATGGGAGTCAGCTTGTAGAGTCTCACATTCCCATAGGCCGTGTCTTCGGTCACCAGGCCGTATCTCGACAGCACCCCGACCTGATAGTTGACGGTCGTCCAATCTAGCCCAAGATCCTTAGAAAGCTGGAACCTGTCTTTCGGTGTTTCAAGCTCTGACATGATTAGTGCCCTAGTCCCGCTTCCCCTCATCTTCATGAGCAACCTGAACAAGTCCTCAGTCAGTCCGAGCTGAGTCCACTGTGATTTGATTCTCCCTCTCCAAATCCACGCCCCAACCACGAGACCCCAGCTAATCGGGGCAAACGCATACGAACCTACTTGCAGCTGGGCGAGGAGGTAATCACCCGCATTGAGCCCGTACTGACCTGAGTTGTTTGCGGGCCATGGATGATAGCCCGTGAGCTCGAACACGAGGAGCGTCGTATTGAATAGCGAGAACGCGACTAGGACCGCAAAGACAACCCTGACTTTGGACAAGTAATAGAAACCGGCTTTCTTGAAATAAATAGGTTTTCCAGAGTCATCTGGAAAATTCCAATTAGATTCGGTCTGGGATAAACGTGCATGGGCAATCGCCTCACCGGCAAGACTGAATTCTACGGGAAGATCAAGATGGCCAGGGATCGACGTACTAAACGCGTGTGTTCTAGCGTCTTGGCCTTGCTAATGCTCTCAGGAGTCCTAGTCGTCTCTGGTCTGCCAGCACTGACGAACTTGGCACACGCGCAACAGGCCCCCGTTGCCAGCAACGTGCCCGCCGGGCTGCCCAGTTATTCAACCCTTGTAACACGTGGAAACTACTTCGTTTCATTGGTTCAGTCATCACCGAAATATAGGGTCCTCTCCAACGGAACGACCTTCTATGCGGACCCGTATACTTCCTTTGGATTCTCTAGCGGGCCCGTCAAACAGGACGACTACGAGATAATTACGCTATACTCATCCAACCGCGAATCATACATCAGGGCGGACATCAACAACGCCACGAACGCTATCATAGACATGTCCTTCACGAATCTCAATTCCACAGCCAGGGTGTTCTCATCCAGTCCCAACACCATCGGCTTCACTGGCAACATATGTGTGAGCACCAACAACTGTGAGAACATCAACAGCAACAACAATGCCGGTCTCGTCGGAACGTACATCGTCCATAACACCCAAGACACAACAACGAGCGCAATCCCGAGCAATGGTAACAGTTGGACCGAGGCGTGGGATTCACCTGGCACGTAGATTCCGAGCTTTAATCCGTGCGGATTGAGCGAACATGGCGGAGGCGCTAGGATGAGGTCAATTCTGATTACGATTTCGGTCGTGGCGATCATTTCCTTTGTATTCCTCATTCCAATGGTGCCCGCGTCGGCTGCTCAGGGCGCATGTGTCTTCTGCCCCAACAACCACGGGGTCGACTACGCTTCTATCGGCTATCTGTATTTGGGAGTCGGTGCTTTCCACACGGCGTCAGGATCCCTTGGATTCAGGCTCTGAGATTCTGGGGATGACCTAATAATGAGTATCTCTTTGGTGCTTAAGTCGGGTTTGAGCACGGCAGAGTCCCAGTCCCAGTTCTCGGGAAAGGGCGCGATACTCGTAATCTCCATCGATTCGTCGAGGAGAAGATTCTGACCGTGAAGTCGGCGGTCACTCCTGGAAGTCTCGGGACCGACACAACAAGGCGCCAAGCCACCCGCTACTTCACGGTCGGCGGGGGTTCCGGATCTCTGTTCCGGATGGTCAAAACGGAGGACATCAAGATTGTCAGAAACAACGCTATTTTCAGACCGTACTGGATGGACCTGCTGAACTGGAAGGTCGTGATTGGACTAGGGACGGGCTAGGACAGCTGGCCCGGCCACGGTTCGTAAACTTCCCCTGGCCTCACGAGGGTGAATGTCCACCTTCAGCCGAACCCAGTTTCGACTTACACGGTAAACCGATCAAATCTCGACTGCCCAGCTTCAATTCTCTTGGAATGAACTCTGCCGGGTAAGAGGGATTTGAGTTTGGCTATTTGGAAAATGCGCGCGGAAAGGTACACGGATCCGAACGGGCACATGATCCCCCCGACACGGGGGGAGGAGGCGGTGGTGGGTCTAGGTATTCGTCTTCATACTGCCAGAGCAATCCAAATGACCAAGATCTCTTCTTAGTATACCGGACCCGTTGGGTTATGTTCTCCAAAGGTAGGACTGCATAGGCCGCTTCCACCGTTCCCCACGAGGACTAAATCTAGTTGTAACCAAGAGGCGGTTTCCCAAGGTGCAAGTAGGTGTTTGAAGTTTCGACTGGATGGGATGGCGGAAGGTCTGCGGTTCAGCTACGGCGAACCGAACAACAAGATGCAAATCGACCACTAGTCAGCCGGTCGTCAGCCCGGAACCGAACGGCGGTTGGTAACCAACTTGCTCGTGCTGTGTAACGATGTGAGGACACCGAACGTCGGAACAGACCGCACCAGGCTACGCTCCGTATGAGGGCCCCGTGACTGAGACTCTAGGCAGACGCCTCTGGCGGTGAACCATACCCGCCCAATCCTG